>Ga0307432_1000831_pt1 | contig 21104 bp, 21 predicted proteins | sample SalMarWE160150MG_FD_202158 | JGI IMG/M metagenome (GOLD analysis project Ga0307432, IMG submission 202158) | Salt marsh sediment microbial communities from the Plum Island Ecosystem LTER, Massachusetts, United States - WE1603-150 | ecosystem: Environmental > Aquatic > Marine > Intertidal zone >...
AAATGGTTTTCTCTGTCACCTGTTTTTAATGAAGTCATCAAGGGGATTCAGCAATTTTCAAAGGAAGGTAAAAAAGTTGTCATTGCTACCTCCAATCTTGGGGAAGCCATTCATCGTGCCTTTCAACAGGAATATCTTGGTTTTAAAATGGACATTGAAGATATTTTTGATAAAAACTTTGGCCAGCATAAAGCAGAGCATATGCAGGCCATCGCTAAAAAATATGGTACCAAATTAAATGAGATTTATTTTATTGATGACCAGCTGAGCTATCTTATAGGAACTGATGTCTTGGGAGTCCACGTTTTTTTGGCCGGATGGGGTTATTGTACCGAAAGCCAGAAAGAGGAAGCAAGAAAGGAAAAGATCCCCGTAATTGAGGAAGAAAGGGATTTTTATCCGGTGTTAAAGCAAGCCTTAAGTTAGTCCAAGTTTTTTAATCAAAAAAAGAAAAGATCTATGTAAAAATGCAAGATTTCCTCATCTAGTTTTTGCTAAAAAGGGTTTACTTCGTTTTTCCGCGCTTTCTATCTGACTTTCTCTTTCCCCTATATCATCCCCTGAAAATGGGAATCTGTTTCTATCTATTTTATCTCTTTTGCCTTATTTTCCTGAAATATTTATCTAAAAGAGAATCGGATTTGACTCTGTTAAAAGCCCATGAAATAAAAATGATTGATAGCGTATTGGATAGATTATCTGATATGAATGCCACCGAGATAAGTAATTATTCCCATAAAGATGTACTGTGCTTAACGACTAACAATGAAGAAAAAATAGATTATGAATCTGTTTTCTACCGCACAAAACCCTATTCGGTGAGGACATATATTGAAAAAAATATTTAATGAAGTGTTAATGCTTCCTGTATTTTCTCTAATAGAAAAATAAACATAATTATTAGGAGAAAGTGTCAGGGGACAGTTATTTTTGTAAAAATTCCGCCTTCATCTTTTGCAATTCCTCTAACGTTTTTTCAGCAACGATTTTATCTTTATTGAAATGCCCTATCATCCTGTTCAGACATTTTTGTTTCTCTTTCGGATTTCCCAGATATTTTGCGCATTCATCCATAAACCCTTTTGTCATCGATACATTTGCATTAACTTCCTCAGGTATTTTTTCACTATCATGTTTTATTGAATTTTCTGGACATACATCATGGCATATGGCACAATGAATACAGTTATCCATATTTATTTCTGCTTTTCCATCTATCATGAAAATTGTATCAACCGGACATTCTTCAATACATATTCCACAACCTATACAGTCATCTTTTTTCACCCACGGCATCTTATCAATCCTCCTTTGATTTTCTAACCAACTTCTTGAATTTAGTATTATAGTATAGCATTCTTAAGACTAAATTGTCCAAATATTATATTTGATTAAATCAGAAAAGTACTTTATTCAAACCCATATTTTTTAAAAAAGAAGGATTTTTTAAAACCTTTGTAGTATTAGCATTAAAATGTAGAAAAATTGAAAAAGACTAATTCTTTTAATCGCTAGCGGCGATTCAATGAGGTAAATATATATTTTTGAAGCGTGACAAAGAACCGTTCCCTGACACACATGAAATGAGGGAAAGATAAATTTGAAAAAAATAACCTATACAAATTTACTAAACAGAACATTGGAAATATATATGAAAGGTGATCATCTAGAAGCCTATAATTTCATAACCGAGAATTATAAAGGTATAAAAGGAAATCTTGCTCAAATATACAATTTTCGATATTCAATTGCCAATGAAGCAGGGCTTGAAGAATTGGCACTACAGATAATGAGAGAGGCAATAGTAGAAAAAGGATTTTGGTATCAATACAAATACTTAATTGAAGATGAAGATTTAAAATCACTTAATAAATATAAAGAGTTTGCTGAACTATTAGATATATGTAAAAAAAGGGAGTCAGAAGCCAAAAGAAACGAGAAACCTGATTTAAAAATAATTGTGCCAGATAAGATGAATGAACAATATAAGCATCCCTTGATTATTGCCTTACATGGTGACCAAGAAAATATTGAAATAACAGAAGACTATTGGAGTTCTTGTGCAGATAAAAACTATATATTAGCATTACCACAGTCTTCTCAAATACAATTTTCGGAAGCTTATGAGTGGAAGGATATTAATAAAGGTTCACGAGAGCTGAAGGAACATTATGAAAATATTTTAGAAAAAAATAATATCGATTTTGATAATATTATTGTAAGTGGATTTTCCGCAGGAGGGAGAGTTGCCTTATATTCAATTCTGAAAGGTATGATTCAGGTAAAAGGATTTATACTTGTTGCTCCGTGGTTACCTGAAATTGATGAATGGGCGCCTTTGTTAGATAAGACAAGGGAAAAGGGAATAAAAGGTTATGTTGTTTGTGGTGATAAAGATAATGATTGCTATGAATGCACCAGAAGATTTACTGATTTATTAAGTAGTAAAAAAATTCCCTATGAATTAAAAATCTTTAAAGGCTTAAATCATGATTATCCGGATAATTTTAATGAAATATTGCCAAAGGCAATTGAATTTATTTCGAAGAGTTAAATAATAATTAAAAATAGTAAAATAAACGACAAGGGACAAAGAAATGTCTAAAGGTATTCTCATATGAAGATAACTAAGAAACAAGCACGCCAATTTATACTTGTACACCAACAAATTATGCCTGCACGAAAACTTCAGGGAAAAGAAGGTATACTTGAATACATACGCCGTGTCGGCTGTATCCAATTTGATCCGCTTAATGTGGTTGGATATAATCCATATCTTGTCCTTCAGTCCCGAATTGAAAATTTTAAATCAGAATATCTACAAGAACTTTTATATTCCGACAGAAAATTATTGGATGGATGGGATAAAAATACGGCTATCTACGCTGTTGAAGATTGGCCATATTTTAGTAGATATCGTGAAAAAGCATACCAGCGGCATGGGGTAGAATCTAATTCTATCAGCAAAATATTACCAGAAGTAAGAAATGCCCTTGAGCAGAACGGACCTTTATCATCTATTGACTTAAAATTTAACGATAAAGTAGATTGGTCTTGGGCACCTACCAGGCTAGGTCGCGCAGCCTTGGAGAGCATGTACTTTTGGGGAGAATTAATTATTCATCATAAAATTGGTACGAGGAAAGTTTATGACTTTACTGAAAAATATCTTCCATCTGAATTACTGTCTATGCCCGACCCCAATATTACGATAGGACAGTATTTCGAGTGGAAGGTTAAAAGGCGAATCGGAGCTGTCGGACTACTGTGGGAATGTTCTAGTAATGCATGGCTTGGTATATCCTGGATGAAAAGCAAGCAGCGGTTTAACGCTTTTTCCCGGCTTAAAGAAGAAGGAGAGGTAATGAAAGTCAAGGTGGAAAAAATTAAACATCCTTTATATATTCGGAAAGAGGAAGTAGCCTTATTGCATGAAGTTTTGAAAAAAAGTGATGTAGAACCACAAGCCTCTTTTATTGCCCCTTTAGATAATCTATTATGGGATCGAAAATTAATAAAAGAGATTTTTGGATTTGAATATGTTTGGGAAGTATATAAACCAGTTTCTGAACGTAGATACGGCTATTATGTATTACCAGTTTTATACGGAGATAGATTTGTGGCACGCTTTGAACCTAAGTTTAATAAAAAAACTGGCAAACTTATGATTATTAACTGGTGGTGGGAGCCACAGGTACTTATCATGGGTATGCTACAACCGACCGTTGGGGACAGAATGTTTTTCATCTCGGTCCATATCATTTGTTCTTGTCTGATAAAGTGGCCAAACAATTAAAAATGTATATCGGTAAGCCCTTGGAACTGAATGTCTCAAAAATAGAAAGTTTTAAAGGTGACGGTGCTATGATTCAAGAAGTCGACAATGTATCCGTCAAGGAATTTATTACAGGACTCGTTCTTTTTGCTAGTGTAGAATCAGACAGTATTAAGAAATCGGAAGGTCTCACATTACATCTCGTTTTGCGCAACGAGTTTAAAGAGGAAATTACAATCTGTCCGGGGAGCTTAGCAGTTGTTTTTGTGACAAAATACCCCTTTCAAAATGCTGCCATCGGTTACAAAGATTCCTATAATCGGACTTATTGGTATCACCAATATTTTTATTGTTTTTTTGGGGAGAATAATAAACCTTTAAAAATTGCCTGTCGTGAGATTTCTCTACCTTGGTCTGATAGAGAGCTTGTTGAGTATGGATGTAATATTAGGATAGCAGATGGATATTGTGGCTTAAACGGTTGGGTCACTTTAAAATCGAAAGCTAAGTTTGAGGCTGAAATTGTTGTTGGCAAGGAATTACTGCCTGGAGAGTATGAAGTGTTCTTTTATATGACAACGGGGAACCTATCTTCTGTGCCTGGCCCAATGTCAGAACGTATAAAATATGACCTGATAGATTCAAATAAGCAGCAGAAGTTCACGTCTGATAACATGTGCTTTACGGTTACGTTGACGCTTCACATAAACCAATCTGAGGCTGGCTTCGTAAAGTACAAGGATGTTATACACAATCGGCTCGAATAGGAGGCAGGAAATGAGAAATATTTTGTTGATAGTGATTTTATTAGTAGTATCTATATTTTTGGTTTTCTCCTGTAAAAGTAGCCTAAGCGCAAATTCTGAGAGCTCTACAACAAATGAAACATGGAGTGAAGTATTGGACGGTATTCGGTTTCGCATTTGGACTGATAAGCTATTTTATAAAGAAAGAGAAGATATTTGGTTGTATATTGTATTTGAAAATGTAGGTTCCCAAGCCCAGGTGATTTTGGTTAATGCCCAGCAACCACAGTGTCCAGAGGAAGCACCTTTGTACGATCTGGAGAAAATTATAGTTATTCATGACAGCGATAGTGGTTCTTCATCAACTATAGAAATCGTCCCCATATATTCCAATATGCTTCATACAGTTCCAGATTTGTTGAAACTTCTACCGGGTCAGACCCATCAAGAGAGAACCCGGTTGAATTCAAGATTCTGGACAGACAAAAAGGTTTTTGAGCATTCTCCATTTGAATATGTTCAGTTTATTCCAAAGCCGGGTCGATATACACTACAGGCAATCTATACCTGGGACGAATTACCGCATCCATCGCCTGAAAGAAAAGAACAGTTGAAGCAATTGGGGGCACCTCTCTGGCAAGGCTATCTGAAATCCAACCAAATTAACATTACGGTGACTTCAAAGGACCAAGACAAAAGGTGAGTCCACTGCAATAACACGCTGTTTATGGCTCACTGCGTTCACACAATCTCTTTAGGCTTCAAAACAGCGGAAATGTTGGACAAAAACGAAGTGCAAGGGAGTGAAAAACTGTGAATCATAGCATATTAAATAAAATAATAAACTGGGCTAAAAATGAATCTTAGATTCGAACTCTTATCCTTGAAGGATCACAAGCATCAAATTCACCAACTGATGAACTGTCGGATTATGATTTAAATGTTTTTGTAGTCAATCCTGATAAATATATCTCAGATAACAGTTGGATAAATAGTTTTGACCAAGTATTGGTTTATCAGAAAGAAAAGTTTTTCTATAAGAATATAGAAATTCCTACTCGATTAGTTTTATATAAAAATAATCCCCGAGTTGATTTTTCCTTCTGGCCTATCAATGTACTGTATGAAATTATAGAAAATAGAATTCTACCAGAGTCTTATAAAAACGGTTATAAGGTACTTCTCGATAAAGATAAGGTTACCGGTAATATTATATTGCCTGATTACGATGGTTTTATAATAACCCAACCAACAGAAGATGAATTATTGACAACAATATATAATTTCTGGTTTGAAGCATGCAGTGTTGCAAAGTATCTAAAAAGAGATAGATTATGGTTTGCGAAAATATTAGAAAATGGTCCAATAAAAGGATTTATGCTTCAAATTGTATTATGGAATGAGTCGAGTAAACATGATTGGAACAACAACAAAATTCATTCACAAGGTAAAAACCTTGAAACCCAAGTAGATAGAGATATTAAAGAATCCTTCAAGAAGTGCTTTTCAAAATACGATAAAAGCGATACATGGCACAGTTTATTTGGAATGATCGAGTTATTTAAAAGGCTTGCATATGAATTAACAATAAAAATAAATGTTAAATATCCAAATGATTCTATTTATGAAATAGAAAAATATATAAGACAATTATATGAAAGATAATGCTCCGTGACATAAAACAGAGATACATGGAGATCGGCATCCATGGAATCAACTTTATTCAAATGACGTAACAGTAAAATGTATAATGGCTTTTGATTTCATACAAGGAGCAGAACGGGTTCATGATGTAGCATATTCTTTATGGGCTATATTATTAAATAAATAGACATAACGAGTAATCCTTGTGCCAGGATTGACGGGATACCAAAGTCGGAAACACATAGAATATTAGACGTAATTGTTTTTAAGGAGGTATTTGAGTGATTGTAGAAAAATTATCTAACAATAAGAAATTGATAGATGCAATCAATAAACTTCACAGTGAACCCTGGCCAGTTTTTTTGAGTGAAGATTCATCGGTAAAAAAATATTGGCAAAGGCTTTATCAGGTATATCCCGAATATCAGCTGTTATTTAGAATTAATAGTGAATATATTGTTGTTGCCAATTCTGCTCCTATTTACTGGAATGGTAAGGTTGATGATTTGCCTTCTGGTTTTGATGAAGCGATAGAAACCATAATTGAAGAAAATGAAAAACCCAATACGCTGTGCGGATTGGCAGTAGTAATATCAAAAAAACATCTGGGTAAAGGAATTAGTTTTAAGATTATAAATAACTTAAAGAAACTTGCTAAATCTTATGGTTATTCCAGTCTTATTCTTCCGGTTAGGCCAACTCTAAAATCACAGTATCCCACAATTTCCATGGATAATTATACAAATTGGGAAAAAGACAATTTACCATTCGACCCTTGGTTAAGAGTTCACGTAAAAATTGGCGGTGAAATTTTAAAAGTGGCGAATCCGTCTATGATAGTCAGGGGGACTGTTTCTGATTGGCAAAGGTGGACAGGTATGCATTTCGGCGAAAGTAACGAATATATTATTCAAGGTGCTTTAAATCCGGTAAATATCGATTTAGAAAATGATTTAGGTGAATATATTGAACCGAATATATGGGTATTGCATAAATGTTAAGACATCTACGCATAAGATAATGAGATCTTCACAAGTTCACAATGAAATCAGAAGTTAAAAGGGAACTAATGTATTAAGTGGAAGATATAAGGAAAACGACTTCATAATCAAATCGGGTATGGAGATTGATAAAAATGTGAAGTTGTGAAACCTGACCCCAAAGCCTTGCATACTTTTGAGAAGCTTTATATGATAAATCTGAAATGGTGTAGGCATGATGAAAATTAAAGAAATTAAAACAAAATCAATTATTGTAAAATCAAATTTACCGGACGCAGATTTTGTTATAAATCCTTATATTGGATGTATGCATGGCTGTAAATATTGTTATGCAAGATTTATGAAAAGATTTACAAGCCATACAGAACCATGGGGTTCTTTTGTCGATGTAAAGATTAATGCCCCTGACTTGATCCCAGAAGGTACAAATAAATATCGGGATAAATCTATAACCATTAGTTCTGTTACCGATCCCTATCAACCAATCGAGAGAAAATGTAAACTCACCAAAAAAATTCTTGAAAGGCTTATACTACTTCAGCCAAATTTAAATTTGATTACCAAGTCTGATTTGGTAGTTCGAGATATTGATTTATTTAAACAATTTAAAAATTGTATGGTAACTCTTTCTTTTTCGATTACAGACGAAAAACTAAGGAAACAAGTAGAGCTTCTATCATCTCCAGCGAAACAAAAAATAAATGCTTTGAAAGAGCTCCATAAAGCGAAAATAACCACAGCTCTTTTTATCTCTCCGATCTTTCCACAAATAACGGATTGGGAAAAAATAATCAACAAAACCCAATCTTTTGTGGATGAATATTGGTTTGAAAACCTAAATCTTTATCCTTCCATTAAAAGTGAAATATTTAATTTTTTACGAAAAAGCAAACCAGAACTTGTAGAAAAATACAAGAAAATTTACTCAAAGAATAGTAATTATTGGAATATTGAGGAAAATAAAATAAAAGAATTTTGTAAAAAGAATAAAGTTAGTTGTAAAATCTATTTCCATCATAAGAGAAAAAATGCTTGATAAAAAAATCGAGCGCGCTTGAAACTTTCCTCCCATCTGACTCCCTTAAGTTTTGCAAATTATTAAGAACAGTAGAATAATTGCGATAACATAGACAAGAAAATCGCCCGCCCTTGATAATAATATTGATAATAATAGGGACAGACACCTATTTTTCTTGGAAATCACTTCTGCGAAGCCATATAAAAAAATCGAGCGGCATGATGAAGTGTGTCATTGCAAGACCTGACCCCCTTAATTTGCTTTTGGAAAAAATAGCAAGGCTTTAAAACGTAGAAGATACAAGGGTTTCAGCGTTTTTTTGTTATATGGGATGTTGGTAACACTACTAAAATATGGAGAAAATAAGGCAAAAAAGGGTTAAAAGCTCTATTTTTAGCAGTCCGAAAGCCTTGCAAAATAAGGGTTTCAGAGAAATATTATCATAGCTGCGTTTCTTGAGGTGTCCTAAGGTGATTGTTCATATTTTTAAAATAGGCGTTTAAAATAGCTTAAAATGGCTTATTTTAGATGTAGGTGAAAACCCTTATTATATAAGGCTTTCAAGAAGGTATCTTTTCACATGTTTTACACATTTTCCCTCATTTATAACTAAATATTGTTAGTTTTAATCCCTCTGTCATTCCCACTCCTCCATATGTCATTCTCGCGAAAGTGGGAATCTATCTTCTCTTTTCCATCTAGATACTAAATACCATTCACTAACAACTAATACACTTTGTAACTATTTTTTATAAAAAGAAGGACTTTTTAAAACTTTTGTCGTATTAGTATTAAAGTGTAGAAAATTGAAAAAGACTAATTCTTTTAATCGCTAGTGACGATTCAATAAGGTAAATATATATTCTTAAAATATGACAAACGTGACAAACTAAACGTCCCCTTGTCTTTTAATAGAAGGAGGCTATTTTGAAAAGAGTATCCGAAAAAGACGTGGAACAGTTCTGGAAGAAAAAGGAAGAGGATATTGGAGAGAAAATTAAAGGGAGGAGTATGGCCCAGTTCATCGGTGGCTATCGGAACTTTTCCGGACCGATCTTGGGAATTTTATTCTATACCGAGAGCGCTTTTTATTTTCAGACTTTTCCCCGGCAAAACTCGCTTTTTTCTTTTATGAGAGCTGAGCAACCGAAACGCGAAGAGAACCAATTAAATTTTCGCATTCTCTGGTCCGATGTGGAGAAGATCGATCTTCCTCCCAGGAAACATTCTTTTCTGGCACTTTTATCTCCTGCAGATTATCGGATTTTCATTGACTATCAGAGCAACGGGCAAAAAATGACCCTAACACTGAACATGCACTGTCTGAAGGATTGTAGCAGGTTAATCGATTTTTATAAAGATCGCAAAACAAAAAAGGAATGGTAAATTATCTATCAGCTGATTGAATTACACTGGTTTTTGCTAGTCATAGGGATGATTGTAATAGCTCAATAATTCGGTAACTTTTTATAACTTTTTATGAGGGGTCTGATAAGTCCAAGTTCTCAAAGTTTTCTCATTTTCTCTTCTTTTTTAATTTTTTAAAATCATCAACAACAGCAGATTTTTTCTATTTGTTGTTGCTATATTGTTATTATTAAGATTGCTACTATTAGGGTGCAATTTTTGCAGCATGTAAGGTGACATTTTTGAGGTAACATTACAATTTGTAACCATATCGGATAATATTTTGAATCAGTTAGATTCTTTAAATCTTTTATCTTCATTCTACTTAGATTTCTGCCATTCCTACTCCTATATATCGTTCTCACCTCCCCATATGTCATTCCCGCGAAAGGGAATCTATCTTCCCTTTCCATCTGAATACTATTCACAACGACTAATACATCTCGTAACTATTTTTTTAAAAAAAGAAGGTTTTTTAAAACCTTTTGTCGTATTAATATTAAGATGTAGAAAAATTGAAAAAACTAATTCGGTTAACCGCTGGTGGCGATTCAATAAGGTAAATATATATTCTTGAAGTGTGTCGAAGAACCGTCCCCTTGTATTTTTACGGTGAGCAGAGCGATTAAAAGAATTGAGCGGGAAGATGAAATATGTCATTGCAAGACCTAACCCCTTAATTTCATAAAAAGGAGAAAAGAGAAGAACAGGAAAACTGATTTTTGGTTAAGTAAGGTAGATAAATATATATAAAATTAGAGCATTATCAGTTTTTATAGGAAAAAACTATAAGGCTCTAAAACGTAGAAAATATAAGGGTTTCTGCGTTTTTTTATTATATAGGATGTTAGCAATTCCTCTAAAATATGGAGAAAATAAGGTAAAAAAGGGCTAAAAGCTCTATTTTTAGGAGTCTGAAAGTCTTGCAAAATAAGGCTTTCAGAGTTTTTTTGTCGTAGCGGCGTTTTTTGAGGTGTCCTAAGGTGATTGTTCATATTTTTAAAATAAGTGTTTAAAATAGTTTAGAATGACTTATTTTGGATGTAGGCGGAAACCATTATTATATAAAGCTTTCAAGTAGCCATTTTCCCACAGGTTTCACACATTTTCCCTATTTATAAGTAAATATTTTTAGTAATAAGCGCATTGCAATACACCCTTACATTTGTTATCCCTGCTTAAACTTTTGTCATTCCCACGAAAATGGGAATCTGTTTCTATCTATTTTTATCTCTTTTTCCTTATTGCCCTGAAATATTTATCAAAGTAATAATATATTACATAAACTTGTAATAATAAAAAACATATGTTATAGTGTGTATAGTATATGATTTTAAAGGAACGAGGTGTAATAAAATGCCTACATTATATAAGAACTTAGGTTTTAAGATTAAAAAATTAAGAGAGAAAATAGATATATCACAATCCAGTTTGGCTGAAGCATTAGGTGTAGATCGGGTGACCATTTCGAAAATTGAAAATGGAGAAAGAAAAATATATGCAGAGGAAATAAAAAAGCTTTCTGAGTATTTTAATATTTCTTCAGATGCATTGCTTGATTTAAGAGAAGATATAGAAGTAATTATTGAAAAAAATACAACTAAGCAGAAACCAAAAAAGAAAATACGAATAAGTGTTCCCCAAAAAAATCTGCAGAAATTCAAAGAAGTATTGCTCTATATACTAAATAAGATTGGTTCAAAACCAAATATAGGAGAATCGGTATTGTACAAATTGCTTTACTTTATTGATTTTGATTTTTATGAAAAATACGAAGAACAACTCATCGGAGCAACCTATATAAAAAACCATTATGGTCCTACTCCCAAAGAATTCATAAAAATAGTTAAAGAGATGGAAGGCAAAGACCTGATTAAAGTAAAAGACAGCTATTTTAAACATCCTCAGACTAAATATTTATCTAAAAGAGAATCGGATTTGACCCTGTTAAAAGCCCATGAAATAAAAATGATTGATAGCATATTAGATAGATTATCTGATATGAATGCCAGTGAAATAAGTAATTATTCTCATAAGGATGTACCATGGTTAACGACGGAAAATGGAGAAATAATAGATTACGAATCTGTATTCTACCGCACAAAACCCTATTCGGTGAGGACCTATATTGAAGAAGATATTTAATGAAGTCTTAATGCTTCCTGATTTTCCGTATCGGAACCCAAAATCTACAAAGCCAGAAAATTTGCCTGTAAATCTTTAAAGGGAAGGGGATCCTTTAGTGGAATTAGAGTTATCTATGCTTATTTTAAAGATTATGACCGAATAGAGTTAGTCGAAATATATTTTAAGGGAGATAAAGAAAAAGAAGATTGACAAAGGATCCTAAAATACTATTTAGATGAAAAATAAAAAATTCAAGCAATATAAAAGTGATTTAACTATAAATCTTTTTGGTTTTAACTAAAGAGTTATTTATTGCTTGAAGCTTTTTATAAAAAAAGAAGGATTTTTTAAAACCTTTGTCGTATTAATATTAAGGTGTAGAAAAATTGAAAAACACTAATTCCTTTAGCCCGCTGGTGGCGATTCAATAAGGTGAATATATATTTTTGAAGTGTGTCAAAGAACCGTCCCCTTACACACAGAATATTAGTATATTTTAGTAAGTGGAGTTGGACTAAACAAACGGTAAAATGAATTGAAAAAGCAAACAAAGAATCATAGTAATCAATTTATTATTATTTGCTCTTTTATTTGGATTAGTTTCCTTAAATAAAGAATTTTTAAGGCCCTTATATTCTAATACACCAATTATAAAAGTTTTAATCGGAAGTTTTCCGAATTTCATAGCTGCATATATTATCAGTCTTGCTTTTATGAATGTAGTTGTGATAAGGGAGCCAAAATATGGTCGCCTTATTGTTTATCTAAGTTCTTTACTAGTATTTGTAATATTGACTATTGAAGAATTTAAACCTATGTGGGGAGCTAGTACACACTATGACTCATTTGATATTTTTGCAAGTGGATTAGGTTCTTTATTAGCCATTTTGACTTTTGAACTAGTTGTTTTGAAGCGAAAAACAAAATAAATAAATTGAATTACAATAAAAACGCACTACAACAGTTGCATTAGCTTAATAATGCGGTAACTTTTTCTAATTTTTAGTAAAGAGTCTGATAAGTCCAGATTCTAAATGTCTTCTCATTTTCTCTTCTCTTTTAATTTTTTAAAAATTAACAACAGCAACAACAATAATAATTAAGGATGGATTCCTGCTTGTGCAGGAATGACAAAGAAGGTCAGCAACAGCAGCAGGGTAAAAATTCCACCATAATGTTGTTGTTATATTTGTTACTGTTCTTACTTGTTGCTGTTAGTGTGGAAAAATACCACTAAGGGTAGTGGAAAAATTCCAGTAGGGGGTAGGAGAATATTTACCCCATCATACGGAGATTGATGAAGAATTTGAAGAAAATAATTTTATTTTTAAAAAAAGAAGGATTTTTTAAAACCTTTGTTGTATTAATATTAAGGTGTAGAAAAGGATCGAGCGGGGAGATAAAATGTGGCATTTCAAGACATGACCCCATTTATTTTTTAAAATTAGTATTTACATAATAAAAATAATTTAAGGAGTATTTTATTGTGGATAAGAATAAAGATATTTTAGTATTTGTAGGTACTTATAGCGAAGATATTAAGTTCGGGACAGGTGAGGTGTTACATGGAAAAGGTGAAGGAATATATATATTCCGCTTGAATCCCAAGACAGGAGAATTAACCTTGCTGGGAAAGGGATTTGGTAAACCTAATCCTTCATACCTGACACTTGACCCAACAAAAAAGTATTTATATTGTGTGAATGAAATGAAGGAATTTGAAGGTCTTGTATCAGGCTCTGTTTCAGCATTTTCTCTTGATACGGAAAGAGGCAAGTTAACCTTACTTAACCGTCGTCCTACTAATGGCACCGATCCTTGCCATTTAATCATTAATAATGCCAACACCCATCTTCTGGTAGCGAACTATGCAAGTGGAAGTTTTTCTTTATTACCAATAAATTCTGATGGTTCTTTGGAGCCCATCTCTTGTTTTATACAACACAAAGGAAGAAGTATCGATGAAATTCGACAAACAGGTCCACATGTCCATAAAATTGAGTTAGACAAGAATAACAAACGTGCATTTATTACAGATCTTGGCTGTGACAAGGTCTTCATATATAAGACGGATTTTAAAAATGGGAAACTTATTCCTTCCGACCCGGCTTATATCGAAATCAAGGCAGGAGAAGGACCTCGTCATTGCATATTTCATCCGTCTGGTAAATATTTCTATGTCATCAATGAATTGGGCTCTTCAATATATTCATATCAGTATGACGAAAACAGAGGAACTCTTGAATTCTTGCAAAAACTTTCTACTCTACCTGATGATTATACCGGCCAGAGTTCCTCTGCTGCTATTAAGATTCTACCGGGTTGTAATTATCTGTATTCTTCAAATCGAGGACATGACAGCGTATCGATATTTGAAATAGATGGCGATACTGGCAAACTTACTTTAGTTTCCACTCAATCTACAGGTGGTTCAATGCCTCGAGATTTTGATTTTGATCCTGAAGGTAATTTTTTAGTTGCTACCAATCAAGATAGCGACAATATTGTGGTCTTCAAAGTGAATAGAGAAACTGGTGCAATCTTTGAAGTATTCCGTGTTAATGATATCTCAAATCCAATTTGCGTTAGAGCGTACTCGATGGATTAAGGGGTTGTTTGTTAATAAAGATTTTTTAGTTTTTCTTTTATGGAAATAAAACCTTTAAGAAGCTAAAAGAAATCACTGAATTTGAAGTCAATAATTTTTATAAAATAATATAAAAAACATGAAAGGAAGAGGAGTTATGAGATTAAAAGATAAAGTTGCAATTATCACAGGTGCTAGTAAAGGTTTAGGTGCTGAAATGGCTAAGATGTTTGCCAGAGAAGGTGCTGCGGTTGTTGGTGTGGCAAGAAGTATTGATAGGTTAGAAAAATTAAAAGAGCAGATTGAATCAGATGGTGGCAGAGCTTTAGTTTTTAAAGTTGATGTTAGAAACCGAGAAGATTTAAAAAAGATGGCTGATGAGACTTATAAAAATTTTGGGAAAATAGATATACTTGTAAATAATGCTGGATATCTTATATACGGTTATCCCATAGATGATCCAAGAGAAAAAGCCGAAGAAATATTCAGAACCATTATGGATACTAATTTTAGAGGATATTGGTATTCTATAAGGTATGTTGTTCCGTACATGAAAAAAAATAATGCCGGAAGCATTATTAACATATCCTCAGTTCGAGGGCATAATGGAATTCCAAATCAATCACCTTATTGCGCTGCAAAAGGTGCAATCAATATGCTTACCAGGTCACTTGCAGTTGAACTTGCACCCAGTAAAATTAGAGTCAACAACATATCCCCGGGGGCTATACAAGTAGATAATGAACATTGGGTTAATACATTGTATGGTAAAGAAGCTCATGAAACTTATTTCAAAAGATTTAGTAAAGTTCATGATCTCAGCATGAGACTTAATCAACCTTTACATACTATCGGAAGACCTTCAGATATTGGATATGCAGCGATTTACTTGGCCTCTGATGAAGCCCGATTTGTTACAGGAACAGATTTAATCGTTGACGGTGGTGAAACTACTGTTTTGGCTGAGCCTGCTGGTTTAAATATGCAAGGTTTACATGATTTGCATGACCAATCAGAAGAAATGAGAGAGTGGTTTTCAACTCTTGAACGACAGTGAAATATGACTGCAAAGACAAATTTTCAATGAAAAGATTGATAATGGTTCTTTTATGCGAGGAGGAACAGGGGACGGTTCTCTGTTCCTCTTTGCCCCCCTAAGGGCCTTTATTTACAAGGCTTTCAGGCCCCCTTCAGGAATGCCTTTTTAACGCACGTAGAGCGCCTTTAAACGGGCTTCATTTTTCGAAAAATCGGCAATTACGACCCCCATTTTTGGCCTATTTTTACCTCCCTCAAATCACGAAACCCTTATAAATAGCCACTTTAAGATTTTAAAAGAGTCAAATTTTAGTCAGAAAAGTACCATTTTTGAGGGGTAAAGGTACCTATTTTTTAAAATCATGCGTTTAAAGGTACTTAGAGTAGATATTCGCTAAAACCCTTATTTTATAAGGCTTTCAAGAAGGTATTTTTTCACAGGTTTTACACATTTTCACTCCCAATTCCTCCCTATGTTATTCCCGCGCAGGCGGGAATCTATCTTCTCTTTTCCATCTAAATACTATTCACTAACAAATAATACACTTCCCAACTATTTTTTAAAAAAAGAAGGATTTTTAAACCTTCTGTGGTATTAGTATTAAGATGTAGAAAAATTAAAAAAGGATTAAGCGGGGAGATAAAATGTGTCATTGCAAGACCCCATTTATTTCAAGGAGGATAAAATGACTTTAGAGATTAAAACCATTACCACTTATATTATTTTTAATACCCATGTAAATTGCTACCTTATCAGGACCGGCGACGGTTATGTCCTGATTGACACGGGGAGGTCCAACAAAGGAAGCGTTATCGAAAAAGAACTTGAAAGGGCGGGCTGCCAGCCTGGGAATCTTAAACTCATTATTTTAACCCATGGAGATTTTGACCATACCGGCAATGCCGCTTATCTCCGCAAAAAGTTCGGTACAAAAATAGCCATGCATTATGACGATTCCGGAATGGTCGAACGTGGGGACATGTTCTGGAATAGAAAGAACTCCAATATTCTCATCAAAATAATATTTGGTTTATTTTTCGGGTTAAGCAAATCGGACAGATTTAAACCCGATTTTTATATTGAGGATGGATACGATTTCACTGGATACGGATTCGATGCTAAAGCTCTTCATCTTCCAGGGCACTCAAAGGGTTCAATAGGAATCCTGACAACCGATGGCAACCTGTTTTGCGGTGATCTGCTTATAAATATGAACCAACCTACTCCCACTTCCTTGGTCGACGACTCAGCGAAATTGAATGTCAGTATCGAAAAACTGAAAAGTTTAAAAATAAATACCGTTTATCCTGGACATGGTAAGTCTTTTTCAATGAGTTCTTTCACTAAATGAATGTGACAGGGAACGGATTGTATTAGCTTAATAATTCAGTAACTTTTTCTAATTCCTTTTAACCGCTGGTGGCGATTCAATAAGGTAAATATATATTCTAAAAGTGTGGCAAAGACACATCTCTTGACATACACCCCCCCTTTTTTTTGGAGTTAAACATGGTACAGAATTTACTAAAAAAAATAAAAAACTGGGCTCATAAAAATAATGATCTTGATTCTCTACTACTTGTCGGTTCTTACGCAAGAAATGAAGTCCATCAAGATTCCGATATTGATTTAGTTCTGATTTTCAATGACCCTAAAAAATATATTAATAATTTAGATTGGATAAAAGAATTTGGCGAAATTGAAAGGTATGAAATAGAGCATTGGGGCAGAGTAACATCAATTAGAGCTTGGTATAAAAGCGGAATAGAAGTAGAATTTGGAATCACTTCTGCAGAATGGGCAGAAACACCAGTTGATAGTGGAACCTTTAGAGTAGTTTCTGATGGTTCAAAAATTTTGGTAGATAAATCTAAGAAATTAAAGCAGCTTTTATCGGAAGTTAAAAAAAGCAAAGTAAAAATTGGACAGAATTACCTCATCTAACATTGAATATACTTCGGGCTACACCGAAGAGTAAGTAGGGTCAGGCTTCACAAGCTCACAATAAGAATGTGAAGTTGTGAAGCCTGACCCCAAAGGCAATATAAAAAGATGCAGGAACTTTTAAAATCAAAAAAAAGTTTTAGTAATAACAAAGGAGTTAATTAATAAAAGAAGAATATATCCAAGTTTTTACAGCAACCGAAAAAAGGGATAAGGCCGAAAAGATAGCCAAGGGGTTAGTGGAGAAGAGACTGTCTGGATGTATCCAAAGAGTCACCTCTATATAGCAAGCATCTATTGGTAGACAGGCAACGTGACGTTAAGGGGACGGTTGCAATAGCTCAACAATTCGGTAACTTTTTCTAACTTTTCATAGGGGGTTATATAAGCAAGTCCCCCGTGTCTTCTTAAGTAGTTATATTCAAATAATTAATTAAAGGAGAAAAAATATGAAAAAACAGATTAGTGAAGGCGGGTCAGTCGTTTATGGTTTAGGACTAATTGGTGCGGCGATCTATTTCATCGGTAATGCCACAACATTCTGGATGGGAGTCATTGGCTTTTTAAAGGCTCTAGTTTGGCCAGCATTTCTAGTCTATCAAGCTTTTGAATTTTTAAGCAAGTAGATTGTTTAAGTATAAAAGCAAAATGGTAATATTAAAGTTTGGCCCGAAATGGTGTTGCCTACTTAACATTATTTGAAACAGATCAGTTGCATGCTCTAGTGCCCCTATTTCTTGATTTGCACGAACATGGAATTAATATCGCCGGTATATTTTGAGGTCTTTGGCTATCTGATAGATTTTATTACATTCTTTTTTTCCGATTTTCTCCATTTGTAAGCAAATATGTTTAATATTAATCTTCTGTTATCGTGAGCTTTCGAAGAAAGTGCGGACATCTCATTACTCCTTATGTCATTCCCGCGCAGGCGGGAATCTATCTTCTCTTTTCCATCTGAATACTATCCACTAACTGACAACTAATACACTTTGTCACTATTTTTTTAAGAAAGAAGGATATTTTAAAACCTTTGTCGTATTAATATTAAGATATAGAAAAATTGAAAAAGATTAATTCTTTTAACCGTTGGTGGCGATTCAATAAAGTAAATATATATTCTTGAAGTGTGACAAAGAACCGTCCCCTGACACATAGAAATTTAAAAATGTGAAGTTGTGAAGTCTGACCCTGAATGCCCCTTAAAACGGAGTAATAACATGTCAAATTCAATCATTCGGCAATTACGACTTAAGAGAAATAAAGCCACTTAAGCTTATAAAATATGAAAGGAAATATAATGGAAAAATTTATTTTAAAACCAATAAAAAATGAGATTAGTTTCGAAGATTTTGCCAACATTGATATTCGGGTTGGAGAAATTGACAAAGTGTTAGATATTCCAAAGTCTAATAATCTGATGAAATTAGTGGTCAACTTCGGAGATCATAAGAGAACGATAATTGCAGGCATAAAAAAGGGAAGAGAAAACCCTAAAGAAATTAAAGGTAAGCAAGCCTTATTTGTGGTTAATCTTTCCACCAAAGAAATATTTGGAGAGAAGTCGGAAGGAATGCTTTTTGATATCGGTTATGAAAATAAAATTACCCCGGTGTTAGCTATGCCGGAAAAGCAAGTACCTAATGGATCATCAGCAGGGTAATCGTTATGATATTTTAGAGTCAGCCTTTTAGATATTGGAGGTTTCCTTTTTGTTAAAAATATGGGGCTAAATCTTTATTTTCGACCCCATATTTTTACACGTTAGGCAAAATATCGCCATGTATTATACGAGGAGGTAAGTTATGAGAATTGAACATGTTGCTATCTGGACAGGGAATCTAGAGCGTTTAAAAAGATCTATACTAAATATTTTAACTGCATAGCAGGTAATAAATATCGTAATGAGTCAAATGATTTTGAGTCATACTTTCTATCTTTTGATAACCGCGCTCGTCTTGAATTAATGCAAATGCCATCAATACCTAACAATTTAAATGATCCAAAGATACAATATGAAGGAATTATTCACATTGCTATATCAGTTGGTAGTAAAGAAAATGTGGTTGAAATTACTGAAAAGCTACGATCTGATGAATATACAATTGTAAGCGAGCCGCAAACAACAGGCGATGGGTATTTTGAAAGCTGTGTGCTTGATTCAGATGGAAATCGAGTAGAAATAACAGTTTGAGGGAGTGGTACTTCCTCGCACCTTTCATTTTGTAATTATTTTATAAAAAAGAAGGATTTTTAAAAACTTATTACGTATATATAATATACAGCGTGAAATATTTTAGGTAAATAAGTATTTTATATTCTATAAATTTATAAATTTTATATCGTACCCTGTATGAAGGTAACAGGAGAGACCGGACAGAACTCTGGAGAACTTTTCTGTTGCAGGCAACCTACGGGAAAAATAGAAGGTTAAGAGAAGGATAAAATTTCAATAAAAGGAGGTAGTTATGCCTGAATTTGGAAATCCGTTTTCTGGTCTTAAGAAAGACCATAAGCTCACGAATGAAGAGTTAATTCGCGCAATAAGGTTTATGATCGCAGCAGAGTATGAAGCCATTCAACTTTATATGCAACTTGCTGAATCAACTGATAACAAATTAGCACAAGATGTATTGAAAGACATCGCAGATGAAGAGCGTGTTCATGCTGGAGAATTTCTTAGACTTTTGAAAGAACTTGCACCAGATGAAGAAAAATTCTACAGGGAAGGCGCTAAAGAGGTAGAAGAAGAAATTAAAAAATAAAGCAAAGGAAATTAAAAATGAAACGCGTATTTAATTGGCAGGTTTTATTAGGGCTGTCCCTAATAGCTTTATCTGCGTTGGTTTATTTTATCCACTATTTTATTTTTAGAGACGCACATCATATTTTCATATATCTTATTGGAGATATCGCTTTTGTTTTCTTTGAAGTTTTGTTAGTGACTTTGGTTTTACACCAGTTACTGCGCTATAGAGAAAAGAAAGTTATGTTAAACAAATTAAATATGGTTATAGGAGCGTTTTTTAGTGAAGTTGGCAGAGAATTACTCAAAAATTTTTCTGATTTTGATACAAAGTCTTCTGAAATTTCTAATAAACTGGTTATAAAAAATGAATCTTTTGAAAGAGAGTTTTTGAATATTTGTAAAAGTGTCAAAAATCATACTTATAAGATTGACAGCAAGAGAGGGGATTTGGAGAATATTAAAAATTTCTTGAAGGAGAAGAGACAGTTTTTGCTGAATCTTTTGGAAAATCCCAATCTATTAGAACATGAGTCATTCACAAATCTACTTTGGGCAGTATTTCATTTAACAGATGAGCTTACTTACAGAAGAAGCCTGAACGGGTTACCAGAAACTGATTATCAACACCTTTCAGGAGACATAAAGAGGGCATATTATCTTTTAATTGTAGAGTGGTTGTACTATATGAAGCATTTAAAAGTTAATTATCCATATCTTTTTTCTCTTGCAGTTAGAACAAATCCTTTTGATGCAAATGCATCGGTAGAGGTTAAATAGATAGTTGCTTGTGCTCAGTAAAGCAAGCCTACCATAGAGAAAGCAGGGGAAGCAATCTCAATGCATTGTTCTGTCATTACATGGGATGAAGACATGATACAATCTCATATTATACACATGCCGCAAAGGCATCAGGTGTAACTCGCCAAAATAAATAGAGACAGTGTAGATTCAAGTTGCTAATGCAACAGTTTACTAAAAACCTCATGTGGTGTTAGAAACCCTAAAGTTTTCCTTGGTCGGTCATTTAACATATCTTGTGCTTTTTTGATGCTTTCTAATGTTACTTT
>Ga0307432_1000834_pt1 | contig 21072 bp, 23 predicted proteins | sample SalMarWE160150MG_FD_202158 | JGI IMG/M metagenome (GOLD analysis project Ga0307432, IMG submission 202158) | Salt marsh sediment microbial communities from the Plum Island Ecosystem LTER, Massachusetts, United States - WE1603-150 | ecosystem: Environmental > Aquatic > Marine > Intertidal zone >...
TGATATAATTCAATTGTGTTTTTCGGGGCGTAGCGCAGTTTGGTAAGCGCGCTTGGTTCGGGACCAAGAGGTCGGAGGTTCAAATCCTCTCGCCCCGACCATCTAAAAAATACTTTTAATGCAATAGAATTACCAAAAAAAATGACCTAATTTCGATACATTGAAATTAGGTCATTTTTATATCTATAAAATTATAAACAGCTCTCTTAAAGTACAATTTTTATTATTTTGGGCAGCACTTAATATTGCTTTTCATTAATTCTTTATAATCACCTAATGCATCGTGAATCCAACAATCGTCTCCACCAGCACTTTCTCTAAAAGTTAAAGCCATAATATAAGCAAGTTCCTTTACAGTTGCCCCAACATCTAAAGCTCCTTTAAAGTGTTTCTTTACACAAGGAACAGACCTGTTTTTAATAGTCAGTGCAAAACAAATAAATTGATAGGTTTTTTCATCAATCTCATAAAATTTCTGACTAAATTCCGGAAAAGATTCAGCTAATAATCTTATTTTTTTATCTCCTTAATCCATCTTTTAATTCCCTTTTTTTCTGGCGTTTTGCCTGCTACCTTTACATCTCCATCAACAACTAAAGCAGGTGTCACCATAACCCCGTAATCGATAATTTTGTTGATATCTGTTACTTTAATAATTTCTACTAAAACACCAAGTTCATTAACTGCCTCTTCAGTTAGTTCGGTCAGTTTTTTACACTTTGGACAGCCGGTTCCCAAGATTTCAATTTTCATTTTAAATTTCTCCTAATATTTTTATATTTTTAAAAAAAATAGCCAAAAATCATTCCGCTAAATGTTGCCATAACTACCACCAAAAAGATAAATACCAAAGTTTTTTTTGTCCCCATAACGCTTCTAATAACTAACATATTTGGCAGGCTTAAAGCCGGGCCTGCTAACAAAAGAGCTAAGGCCGGGCCTTTACCCATGCCTGCTCCCAATAACCCTTGTAAGATAGGAATTTCAGTAAGGGTAGCAAAGTACATTAAAGCTCCAACTACCGAGGCAAATAAATTTGACCATAGGCTATTTCCGCCAACTAAATTTACAATCCAGATTCTTGGTATTAACGCTTCGCTCCCTGGTCTACCCAACAAAAAACCGGCTGCTAAAATCCCTCCCAGTAAAAGAGGCAATATCTGCTCAGCAAAACTCCAGCTCGATTTTACCCATTGAAGCCGTTCTTCTTTTTTAAACCAATTAATAAGCATCCAGGATAAAATAAATAAAAGAATAACGGTGATAAACCACTTAAAATCATAAATTATTTGCCAAATTTTAATAGAATCATCTTTCCCCCAATTAGCAAAAATTAATATCCCTACCATAATTGCAAAATATAATGTTATCTGCCATAAAGGCCTATTCTCTTGCTCCATTTTTCTCATAACTAAATTTTTATTGGCATTTAAGTTTTTATTTTTTTCATCCTCACGAAAAATAAAATGCATAGATAAACCTATAACTATGGAAAAAATAACAGCACCAATGGCGCGGGCTACGCCTAATTCAAATCCTAAAACGCGCGCAGTTAAGATAATTGCCAATACATTGATGGCCGGTCCGGAATAAAGAAAGGCAGTAGCCGGGCCTATTCCTGCGCCGCGTTTATAGATTCCAGCAAAAAGAGGCAAAACCGTGCAGGAACAAATTGCTAAAATTGTGCCAGAAACAGAGGCGACAGTATAACTTAGGAATTTATTTGCGCCTGCCCCAAAGTATTTTATTATATTTTCTTGACTGATAAAATTAGCAATTGCCCCGGCAATAAAAAAAGCGGGAATCAAACACAATAATACGTGTTGACGAGCATAGTCCTGTGCCATTAATAGGGATTCTAATATTGCCTGTGGTATTTTGTAATTGCTAAATGGCATAAAATAAAAGAGTATAAATACGGCGACTATAATGAAAATTTTTGATCTTTGTTTCATTGCTTTTACCCCATATAATATGTATATATTAAAATATGTTCATATTAAAGTCAAGTAAAAATATTTTTTATAAAAAAAGGATTTTTGCTATTTTTGTAGTAAAGGTAAGGTAAGATGTGGATTAATTAATTTAGTAGAGATACATCCTGAAGAAGGAAAGAGTGAATAAAAGCAATAAAAGAAAGGAAGGCATTAAACTCGATGAATGAAGATAAAAAAATAATTACTTATTGCGGACTCTATTGCGGAGACTGTATTAATTATAAAGGAGAAATTGCGGATTTAGCTAGAGATTTAAGGAAAAAATTAAGACATGGAAAGTTTGATCGAGTTTTTAAAGGATTATCTAAATACTTTAAGGAATTCAAAGATTATGAAAAGTCTTATGCGACTTTAGGTGCAATGGTTAGATTACGTTGCAGTAGAGTTTGTAGAGATGGAGTCGGGCCTACCTTTTGTAAAATTAGAAAATGTTGCGAAAAAAAGAATATTTAAGGCTGCTGGGAATGTGAAGAATTTGAAACTTGCAGCAAATTGGATTTTTTAAAACCAATTCACGAAGATGCCCATCTAAAAAATCTAAGGAAAATTAAAAAATAAGGAACCGATAAATTTCTTTCCGGAAAGAGATATTGGTAAATGATTACAACTTCGTTCCGTCCAAATTGTATTCAGCAACTTCTTTTATTGGAAATGGTAAACTAAAATGCACCTAGGGCGGAAAATAAAGAGCTTTTTGAAATAGCAAAATCTTATGCATATACATATATGGAAAAAATTAATGATCGCCCGGTTTTTCCATCTGTAAAATCTATACAACAATTATCGGTTTTCGATGAACCGCTACCAGAAAAACCATGTAATCCAAATGAAATATTAAACTTATTACATAAATACGGGTCCCCTTCAACAGTTGCTCAGACAGGAGGAAGATATTATGGTTTTGTGAATGGAAGTTCAATTCCATTAGCATTAGCTGCCAAATGGTTATCTGATATATGGGATCAAAATTGTGCATTATATGTAATGTCCCCGATAGTTTCCCAGTTAGAAGCTATTTGTGAAAATTGGCTAAAAGAACTATTTGAACTGCCTTCTGGAACAGTAGCAGGACTAGTCAGTGCGACTTCAACTGCTACAATGTGTGGGATTGCTGCCGGTCGTAATGAAATATTACATCGTCAAGATTGGGATATTAATTTGAAAGGACTTTTCGGTGCTCCTCCAATTCGTATTGTAATTGGTAAACAAGCACACGCAACAGTAATTAAAGCTTTATCTTTATTAGGATTTGGGAAAGAACAAATAGAACGGGTTCTTGTTGATTCTCAAGGACGCATGGATGCGGATAAACTACCGTTTTTAAACGAAAGGACTATTGTAGTATTGCAAGCTGGAAATGCAAAATCCGGTTCATTTGATCCATTTGTTAAAATAGGTAATCAAGCCAATAATGCCGGCTCCTGGATTCATATAGATGGCGCATTTGGTCTGTGGGCAGACTTCCAGTAAAAAAAAGTTCTTAACAAAGGGTATTGAAAAAGCTGATTCTTGGTCTGTTGATGCCCATAAAACATTGAATGCACCTTATGATTGTGGAATTATTTTATGTAAAAATAGAGAAGCACTAACAATGGCTATGCAGACAAGTGGTTCATATATACATTATAGTGAAAAACGGGATGGTTTGTTTTTTACACATGAAATGTCTCGTCGTGCCAGAGCAATCGAACTTTGGGCAACACTAAAATACCTTGGTAGAAGCGGAGTTGAAGAAATCGTAGATGGATTATGTGATAGAGCTCAACAATTTCAAGAACAATTAAGTACCGCTGGATTTAATATTTTAAATGAAGTTGTTTTCAATCAAATTCTTGTTTCATGTAATACAGCAGAAGAAACTAATGAAACACTAAAAAACATTCAAGAATCTGGTGAATGTTGGTGTGGAGGATCGAAATGGAACGGTGAACCTGTTATTCGAATTAGTGTTTGTTCATGGGCGACTACAACAAAAGATATTGATCGCTCGGTAGCTGCTTTTATTAAGGCACGAGAAAAATATCGCGTAAACTTAAAAGCTTAAAGCGCGCGCTTTCGGTATATAACAGCGGCTATGCGTTGCGGGCTTCGCCCTTGGCCTTTGGGACATTGCTCCCTTTGGTCGTAACTTGTATATTCCGGGAACGTTTGTCGACATGCTAAATATCTAATAAATGAAGGAAATAATATGAAACAAATACCAAATGAATTGGCCCCTTGCGGGGTTTTTTGTGGAGCATGTCCTTCCTTTAATAAGACTTGTCTTGGATGTGCTTCAGAAAGTAAAGAACAAAAAAGAACAAGTAAATGGGGGTGTAAAGTAAGAAATTGTTGCTATAATATTGAAGAGAAAAATTTCTGTATTGATTGTAGTAAATTTCCATGTTCAGTAATTAATAAAAAGCTACTTCATTCCCATCCAGGAGAAATAAAATTTAAATATAGACATGAAATACCAGAAATATTTAAAAAATTAAAAGAACTAGGAGTAGATGATTATTTAGAGTTTCAGAAACAAAGATGGTCTTGCCCTTCATGTGGTAGTAGAGTAAATTTTTATCATTACAAATGTAGCAAATGTGGGAAGGAAGTATTCATTTAATATTTTAGTACGCCGCCTAACAGCGGGTTTAAGGTTCGCTTCTTCATCGTTTACTCAAATTGCTCCACTTTGCGACTTCTTAAACCCGTAAAACGTTAGGCGAAACGCCTAAGCCCGCTTTTAAGAAGGAAGATTTATATAAAAAGATATGATAGAATTATGGCAATACTGCGGCAACCAGTAAAAGAAAGAACATAAAAAGGTAGAAAAATGCAATATGAGAACATCCTTAAAAAACTAAAGGCATTATCTAATTCCAAGTCAGTAGAGGGCATGGCGCGGTTTGGTATTAGTCCAGAAAATACTTACGGAGTTTCGGTTCCAAATCTAAGGAAAATGGCAAAAGAAATTGGAAGGGATCACTCTCTTGCTCAACAACTTTGGGATTCAGGTATTCACGAAGCGCGTATACTAGCGAGTATGATTGACGAACCGAATCAGGTGACAAAAAAACAAATGGATGCGTGGATAAGGGATTTTGACTCATGGGACGTATGTGATCAGTGTTGCATGAATTTGTTTGATAAAACACCCATGGCATGGGAGAAGGCAATAGAGTGGACAAATCGCGAAAAAGAATTTGAAAAACGCGCTGGCTTTGCCTTGATGGCGTGCTTGGCATGGCATGACAAGGAATCGCTGGACAAAAAGTTTTTGGTTTTACTCCCAGCGATAAAACGGGAGGCGGATGACGATAGAAACTATGTTAAAAAGGCGGTTAATTGGGCCTTAAGGAATATTGGAAAACGGAATTTAAATTTAAATAAGAAGGCAATTGAAACTGCAAAAGAGATTCAAAAAATGGATTCAAGAAGTGCAAAGTGGATTGCTTCTGATGCAATCCGGGAGTTAATGAGTGAAGCGCTTCAAGAAAGATTACAAAAAAGATGTAAATAAAGAATACGGCGGGCTCCAAACTCTGCGGCCGCTCCTATCGTCGCTCTCTTGCCCTAACGGGTCATATAACACGGGCTATACAGCCTCATTTCACTGCGCCCAAATTTGCTCCGCCACGCTCCGCAAACTTCGTATAGTCTGATTCCGTTAAATGCAATTAGCTCACTTATATTGGAGCAGTGCGTTGGGGTCAAAGAATGGAGGTTTAAATGTGAAGAAATTATCGAAAACTCTTTTCAATCAATTAAATAGTTATATGAATAAAAAAGCTAGACCATTGGAAAGCGCTATATTTAATTATTATTTTAATGATTCAAGTGGTGATGATATATTGGATTCATTAGAAGAATTTCAAAATTCAGATGGAGGTTTTGTTCAAGGTATCGAACCCGATTTTAAACTTATACAATCCTCACCGATGGCAACATCGATTGGCCTAAGATATTTGAGTATGCTAGATACTTCCCAGGAGGTTTGATATGACTGATATTATCATCAGAGAAGCAAAGGCATCCGACCTATTAACAATTAAGAAGTTGACGCTTGAACTCATCGAAGCTATGGGAAACACAGAAGGTATTGACATTAAACTGATTGCTGAGAACTGTCAAAATCTTTTAAGTGAGGCTAACTCTCATATTCTGGTGGCAGAGATAGAGGGAGTCGTAGTTGGATTCCTCAACTTTACGACTCGTAAGACAATTTTGCATCGTGGTCTCTCTGGGTTAATTGACGAGATTATTATTGCTAAAAGTTATCGTGGTAAGGGTATTGGTAAGCAGTTGCTATCAAGTGCTATTGAAAAGAGCTGTCAACTCGGATGCTGTGAAGTTGAGGTTAGCACTGATAAGACAAATATAAAAGCGAGAGAATTTTACAGACAATGTGGTTTTACGGAGCGTGGCGTACTTTTCGAAATTGATTTGTGATGATAAGAATATGAGTGACTTCACCTAACAGAGCATATCTGACTTCACGCCTTCGACAATTCAAGATGGAATCGAGGAAAAAATAGTAGAGCCTCTTGACCTAAAATATTACCACGAAGAGCAGATGAGGAATCTTCTTCAATCAAACGGAGCTGCTTGGTACAGGTTCTGGACTGAAGAGAAACATTCATATGGATATATAAGTGAAAGCATCCCCGAATTAACTTTGGCAGTAAGTGAAGAATGGAGAGGTAAAGGAGTAGGAAGAGAGCTAATAAAAAGGCTGATAGCTGAAGCGAAGAATCAAAATTTAACAAAAGTTAGCTTAAGTGTAGAAAAAGAAAATTTTGCAATAAATTTATATCAAAAAGTAGGATTTAAAGTATATATCGATAATCCAAGTGACTATACAATGTTATGGGAGGCGTAATTACATATTGGCTTACTTCGCCTAAGAGAGCATAGACGGCTCGAGCTTCCGCCCTTCGCTAAATTACATAAAGGTAACTTCGCAAACACGCAAATCGTTAGATGAAATATTTAATTGTTATTTGGAATTTGCGTCAAAACATTTGACAATCTGATTTGGTAAATCAAAGCCCTTCCAGTTTTTTCTATCACGTGTTCGCCTAAAAATTCTATCTGCTTTTTCTTACCCCTGGATAGAGCAAAATAAAGAGAAGAAGTTATTTTTACATTAATATTACTACTAACTTAACATAAGTGACCAAAAATTTTTATATAAAAAGAGGATTTTTGCTTATTTTGTAGAATAAAGAAATAAAGTGATTCTTAGCATATTTTTATTATAAATCGTATAGCATTTTTTTTAGAGAAGACGATAGGAAGAGAAAAGAAAACCAAAAAAGCAGAAGAATTATTAAATGTAGAATATACTTATTAAACAGAGAATAAAGAACTAATCTCTACGGTTGATAAAGATGGAAGAGAGTTAAAATATGGTAGGTTTTTTACAACAATTTCATCCTGTAGTACAAGCTCTCCTGGCAGGCCTTTTTACCTGGGGACTGACTGCGCTGGGGGCTGCCATGGTATTTATGACCAAAGAGATAGATAGGAAAATTCTTGATACTATGCTGGGTTTTGCAGCAGGGGTCATGATTGCCGCTAGTTACTGGTCACTATTAGCTCCGGCTATTGAGATGTCTGAAGATTTGAATATTCCAGTGTGGTTTCCTCCAATGGTGGGTTTCCTCCTGGGAGGTATTTTTTTAGGGGGGATTGACAAAATACTTCCTCACCTCCATCTCGGCTTTCCCATAGAAGAAGCTGAAGGTATTAAAACATCCTTTCAGCGTAGCACTTTACTTATTCTTGCTGTAACCTTGCATAATATTCCTGAGGGTCTGGCTGTGGGAGTGGCTTTTGGGGCTGTTGCTTCAGGTTTCCCTTCCGCAACTTTACCGGTAGCAATAGCTCTGGCGATAGGTATAGGGATTCAAAATCTGCCAGAAGGCCTGATTATCTCCATACCTCTTCGAGGCGAAGGAATGTCACGGTTTAAAAGTTTCTGGTATGGACAATTGTCTGGGATAGTAGAACCAGTTGCCAGTGTTATTGGAGCAGGAGCTGTAATTATAGCCAAACCAATTTTACCCTATGCTCTGTCTTTTGCTGCAGGGGCAATGATTTTTGTAGTAGTAGAAGAGCTTATTCCTGAATCTCAACGTGGTAAAAATACGGATTTAGCTACCTTAGGTGCAATGGTAGGCTTTACGGTAATGATGGTACTTGATGTGGCATTTAGCTCGTAATTAAAATGTTCTTTCTTAGATTTAGAGAAAAAAAGACTGGGAAGACGATTTATTGATAAAATCATATTTTATAAATAGAAACGGAGAAAAGATATTATGAAAAAGATTTATAAAATTATGTTTGGTAGTTTAATTTGTCTTACTTTAATAATGGCAAGTAGTGTTAGTATGATAGGGTTTGCTCAACAGCAAGATACTTCTGAAATAAGCATTGAGGGTATCTGGGAGGGCAAGCTAAAAGTTCCCGGAATAGAACTTAGAATTGTATTTAAGATTTCTAAAAATCCAGATGGTACTCTGACTGCAACTCTGGATAGTCCTGACCAGGGAGCAACTGGCATTCCGGTGGAAGAAGTTATCTTTAAAGATAATACTTTGCGCCTGGAAGTAAAATCTGTAGGAGCTGTTTTTGAAGGGAAAATCAGTGAAGATTTTTTAGTTATTGAGGGAGAGTTGAAACAGTCTGGACAGGCTTTCCCCCTTATAGTTAATCGGGTTGATAAGGCAGTGGAAATCCTTAGACCTCAAGTGCCCAAAAAACCTTATCCTTATATAGAAAAGAAAGTAGCGTATACAAACTTAAAGTCAGGGGTAAAACTTGTTGGTATACTGACTTTGCCCTCTGACAAGGGTGTATTTCCGGTAGTATTATTAATTACCGGTTCCGGACCACAGGACCGTAACGAAACTATATACGGTCATCATCCCTTCCTGGTATTAGCAGATTATTTAACTCGCCAGGGGATTGCAGTCCTCAGGGTAGATGATCGGGGAGTGGGAGAATCTACCGGGGATTTTTCCCAGGCTACCAGTGAAGATTTTGCATCCGATGTATTAGTAGGTGTGGAATATCTTAAAACCTGTAAAGAAATAGACCCCAATAAGATAGGTCTTATTGGGCATAGTGAAGGGGGGCTGATTGCTCCTATGGTAGCTGTAAAATCACCGGATGTAGCCTTTATAATATTAATGGCCGGGACAGGATTAACCGGAGAAGAAATTCTATATTTACAGGGTGCTTTTATTTCCAGGGCAATGGGGGTTAGCGAAGAAGATATTATCAAGAAGCGCCAGTTTAATGAAAAGATATTTTCTGTTTTAAAAGAAGAAGAGAATAGTGAAATTGCTGAAAAACGACTTCGACAGATGTTTGAGGAAGATTGGGAAAAAATGAGCGATGAGGAAAAAGAACAAATAGGTGATTCGGAAGTGTTCCTTGAAGCTCAGCTTCAGAGCTTATTATCTCCTTGGCTTAAGTTTTTCCTGACTTATGATCCTAAACCAATCTTGAGTAAGGTTAAATGTCCGGTACTGGCTATAAATGGAGAGAAAGACCTTCAAGTACCACCCAAAGAAAATCTTAGTGCTATCGAAGAAGTTCTCAAGGCCGGTGGTAACGAAAATTATACTATTAAAGAATTACCCGGCCTTAATCATCTTTTTCAGACTGCTCAGACCGGGGTACCTTCAGAATATGTTAAAATTGAAGAAACAATTTCACCGGTGGCTTTAAAAATAATAGGCGATTGGGTTTTAGAACAAACTGAAACAAAATAAGATAAATAGAAGGGCGAGTTATTTTGTTTTATATTATTGCCAAAATTATATTTTTAATCATTTTTAAATTTTTCTTTAGGCTTAAAGTAACCGGTCAAGAAAACATACCCCAGGATGGCCCATTTATTATTGTAGCTAATCATTCAAGTTTATTAGACCCGATTATTCTGGGAGTATCTATTAAACCTAAAATTATTTTTGTAGCTGCTGCCTATCTTTTTGAAATACATTGGCTCGGTTATTTATTACGGAAGGCTAATTCTATCCCGGTTCAAAGAGAAAATGATATTAAGGCTATAAAACAATCATTAAAAATCCTACAGCAAGGCGGAGTTTTGGGAATTTTCCCTGAAGGGGGTATTGACCGTCAAAAGAATAATTTACCGGTTAGAGCCGGAGCTGCTTATCTGGCTACCAAGGTAGGGGCTCCTATTATACCTATAAAAATTAAAGGAGTAGATAAAGTTTTGCCAAGGGGAGCAAAATTTATCAGAAGTTTAAACAAAATTGAAGTGGAAATTAAGAAACCAATTTTCTGTTCAAGAAATACTAATAAAAATAAAGAGATTATTAAAAGAGTAGTAGGATCTTATATAAAAGAGATATATTAAAATGGGGTTAAAAAAATATGGTTCTAAGAGTATTAATAATGATTTTTTTTATTATTGTTGCTGTTGGAGATGTTTTTGCCGTAAAATATGACAAAGTAAAATTAAGATATTTTACAAAAACATTATTGCTTCCTTTGCTTACTCTTTTTTATATAATAAGTGTGGCTAGCCTGAATGGGCTGATTTTATCTGCTTTAATTTGCTGTTTTTTGGGAGATTTTTTCCTATTGTGGTCTCAGAAAAAGACTTTTTTTATAGTAGGGTTACTATCTTTTCTTATGGGACATATTTTTTACACTGTAGCCTTTCTGCAAACTACTTCTTTTTTATCTGGTATACCTAAATGGTTTTATTTTTCTTTGCTTCCCTATATCTGGTACGGAATATTTATTCTAAAAAAACTCAATCCTTATCTTTACTCCATGAAGGTACCGGTAATTGTTTATCTAAATGTTATTCTTATAATGAGTTTTGCCAGTTTTAGCCGGATTTGGGCATTAAAAGGATTATCATTCTGGTTACCTTTTGTAGGTTCGATTTTCTTTATAGCTTCTGATTCATTGTTAGCTTTTCGTAATTTTAAAGTTAAGTTATCAAGAGGCTGGGTATCTATAATGATAACTTATATTCTCGCTCAATTGCTAATTATTTTTGGTTTTTTATGTGTATAAAATTTTACATATATTTTTCAAAATAAAGAGGAATTTCTTATTTTTTATCGAATTCTTTTATTAAGGGAGGGAAAATTATGTCAAAACATATTGGGATAGTTGGATGTAGTGCAGAAGGTGCAGCTCTATGTTATCGAACAATCTGTAAAGAAGGAACAAGTTTATTGGGAAGGCACACTCATCCGGAGGTTACCATGCACACTTTTCCCCTGAGTGAATATATGCGGTATATCGAAAAGGGGGATTGGGAAGGAGTTGCAGATTTAATGTTATCTTCGGTATCTAAACTGGCAAAAGTGGGAGCGGATTTTGCTATATGCCCTGATAACACCATACACCAGGCATTCGATTTGGTAGTCAAAGAATCACGGATTCCCTGGCTTCATATTGCGCGGGAAGTTGCCGCTGAAGCAAAACAAAAAGGTTATAAATGCCTGGGAATTTTGGGTACACGATATTTAATGGAGGGCCCGGTCTATCCTGCCAAAATTACTACGGTTGGCATTAAATATATGATACCGGAAGTAAAAGATAGAGAGAGAATCAATAAGATAATTTTTGAGGAATTAGTTAATGCCCGTTTTACTTCAGAAGCGCTTACCTATTTTAAGAGAGTCATCGATGAATTAAAAAACAAAGGGTGTGACGCGGTTGTTCTTGGCTGTACCGAAATACCGTTGTTAGTAAATCAAGAGAATTCATCTTTACCTATACTTGATTCTACCAGACTCCTGGCAAGGGCTGCTTTGAAGGAAGCAACAAAATGAAATCTTTATTAAGGAGGAAAATAAGATAGATGTATAAAATTAGTTTAAAAGAAAAAAAAGAAATTTTGAATATGCACAGAATTACCTTTGCGGTAGTTTTATTTATCTTATTAATTGTGATAACCAGCATTCTTCTATTGATCTGGTGGCCGGCAAAGCCATCATTAGCAGAAATAACCAATTCCTGGGTTGCCTTAATAATGGTGTATCTGGTTCTAAGTATATTATTATTTGAGAAGCCTATTTATAAGGTCTTTGAAGAATTTATTTCTGCTAAAAAGTCAGAGCAACATGATTCTCAACAGTCAAGACAAGAACAATTTCTCGGTTCAGTTTCAGATATTAACATTGGTGATTTAACCCATTATTACGATTCCAAGCAGGACAATATATTAAATAAAGAAATTCAAGATACAACCTACCCCGCTGCTTTAAGAGAAGAAGAGATGGCTAAACATATTCAAAAATTGCAAGAGGAAAATATTAGATGGCGATTTCTCTATGCTGATACCTATTTGGTCTTGTACGCAAAATATGTTTTATTCTGGCTTCATAAATCCAAATCGGTAAAACGAGAAGAATTTGATAACATTTGGCATCCTAAAATATCCGATCCAGAAGAACGGGAGGCCATACTAGATGCCCTCCTTGATTTGGAATTTATTCGGAAAGAAGAAGGGGATACTTTTTCTATTACTGAATTAGGCTCAGCTTACGTAAATTATTTGAAAGAAATGGATAAACAAATAAACTATTAAGAATAGCGGTTATTGCGAACTGATTTTCAAGATTGAAAGATTAACGGAATCAATTATAAGATAAAAGTTTTCAGGATTATCAAAGGGGGTGTTCTGGTGAAAATATCAATAGGAGTAATAACTAAAGATTTTAATTCTTTAGAGCCCATAGATGAGTTTTTAGAAAATGCCTTAAAACATAATCATAAAATTTACAGTGTAATAATTGTATATTCGCATAGCTGTGATTTTCAATTGGTAAAAAGTTTAGAAAAAAAAGTTAAAGTTTTTCTGATAAAGATAAATGATGCTCCGGAGATAAAAGAACAGTTAATAAAGATGGATTTATCTACAGAAAATATAGAAATTTTACTCGATTGCCCCACCCTTAAAAAATATGGGAAAGTACCTTATGGTTTGAATAGAAATTATGCCCTAATCAATGCTCTATTAAGCGGTTCAGAAGTGTTAGTTTTTATAGATACTGATGTCTATCCCAGAGTATTGGTAAAAAAAGACGATGAAGTGAAAGAAAAAGAGATAAATTTTATCGGAAGACACTTAGAATATTTAAGGAAAGAAGAAGTTATTATTACCACCAGCGATTACTCTGGCTATTACATTATTCCACCCATGAGCTTTACCGGAATGAAGGAACTATTTATCGGCTTGCAAAAAGAAGATGCTTTTGAATTTTTAAGAAATTTCGACGAACATAATTGCTTGAGTTTAGATAACGATAAAAAGCGAAAAATATTTGAAACAGATAAGATATTAGGAGGAAATGCAGCAATTAAACTAAGCGCCCTTAAAGAATTACCTCCATTTTTTTCTACGGTATATAATGTAAATGGTGAGCATGTTCTATCTCGCGGAGAGGATACCCTCCTGGGAATTAAATTAAAAAAGAGCGATAAAAAATGTATTGATATAGATACTAGAATATTCCATAATACCTTTGGAAATTATCCTGAGGTACCGGATATAAAAAAAGATAAATCTATAAAAGATAGATTTTATTATACCTGTCTGGGTTGGATAGGGCGGAATCCCTTTCTTAATTGGTTAAAAAGGGAAGATATAAAAGAGATAAAAAACAGACAGAAAAGGAATATAATTATTGGCTCTAAAGCCGTGTCCTATTATCTTAATGATGAGAGATTTTTAATCTTACCCGAAGCCTTAGAAATATCTTACCAGAATTTAGAACGGGTAATTAGTGAATACAAAAATACTATGAGGGCCTGGAATAATTTTATCAAAAAATTAGAGAAATGGGGAGGGTAAAAAATGAAAATATTAATAATAAACCATTTCCCCCTGGAGGGTTCGGGAAGCGGAGTTTACACTAAAAATTTAGCTAAAGAGCTAACCGAAATCGGGCATAAGGTAAAAGTTATATTTCCGGAAAATCGAAAGGTAGCCCCGGAAATTTTTGAAATGAGACCGATAATGTTTAAGGACGACAACACTAAAGATTATGAAATTGATTTTAATTTTCCCTGTTTTACCAGCCATCCCCGGAGTAATACCACTTTTTATCAATTAAATGAAGAACAGATGAGAGACTATATTGATATAATGGTTAGGGTTACCCAAGAAGAGGCAGATAGATTTAAACCTGATATTATTCACGCCCAGCATCTCTGGATTACCTCTTATGCTGCTCAAAAGACCGGTCTTCCTTATGTGGCAACAGTACATGGTACAGACCTGAAAGGATTTAAGCAAGACAAAAGATATCATACTTACGCCTTAAAGGGTGCTCAAAATGCTCGAAAAGTTATTACCATATCAAAACAGGTAGATAGAGAAACCAAGGAGCTTTACCATATAGGGGACGAGAAAAGAAAAATCGTCTATAACGGATATGATACCAAGCTTTTTAAAGTAACTAATATTTCCCGAAAGGAAGCCTTAGAGAGGTTTGATATAAATGAAATACCGGATTATATTGTTTCTTTTGCCGGGAAATTAGCCCATTTCAAAGGGGTAGACATATTATTAAAAGCTGCTAAAATATATGAAAACCAGATGAAAGAAAAAGTTATGACCCTAATTGCCGGTAATGGAGTATTATATGATGAATTAAATAAACTTAAAAATTTTTTAGAGCTAAAAAATACCTTTTTACTGGGGTATATTAGTGATGAGCAGCTTATCGATTTATATAATATTGCCGATGTAAGTACTGTGCCTTCCCGGAGTGAACCTTTTGGATTGGTGGCTATAGAGGCACTGGCTTGTGGAACCCCGGTAGTAGGCACCAATCAGGGAGGGCTGCCTGATTTTATCAATGAAGATATTGGTGCCCTGGTCGATGTGGATGATGATATTGCTCTGGCCGAGGCTATCATTAATGAGCTGGTAAGACCTGATAAAAAAGAAAGAAAAAAGCGGGCACACGAATATGCGGTTAATAATTTTTCCTGGGAAAATACCATTAAGGAAGTAGAAAAAATATATAAGGAAGCAATATCTTAACCAAGGGAAAATAAGTTTAATAAAAATTATTTACACAAAGGAGAAGGAGAAAGAAAATTATGCGAACTGTAGTGGTTATCCCTACTTATTGGGGGAGGAAAAAAGAGATTGGTTTTAAAGAAGGGGATATTGTCTATGACCATGCCACCCCTTTAAACGAGGATGGGACTCTGGGTCGGACCCTGGAAAGTATGAAGATATTAAAAAAGAAAGATTTTAAATTAGTTATATTGATTTGCCCAACCAATAAGGAAATAGAATACCAAGCAGAAGAAAAAGCAAGAAAGATAGTTAAAGGGGTAAAGTTGGATGTAGAAACCTATTTATTTACCCAAAAGACCTTAAAGAAGATTAAAAGATTTGGTAGAAATTTTCAATTGAAGGAGAATGTGCTTTCTTTGCTAAGTTTACAGGGTTATGCCAATGTCAGGAATATGTGTATATTCTCTTCTCATATACTTAATTCTGATATTACAGTTTTAATCGATGATGATGAAATTATTGAAAATCCTGATTTTATGAATATAGCCAGGGAATTTATCGGGAAAAGAGTGTACGGAGAAACCGTATACGGGGTAGCCGGCTATTATGTAAATGAGTATGGAAATTATTATGATGATGTTAGTATGGAGCCCTGGATGACTTATTGGAATAGGTTTGGGAGTAAGTCCAAAGCCTTCGATAAAATAATCGGCTGTGGACCCCGACTTAAATATACCCCCTTTGTCTTTGGCGGAGCTATGGTAATTCATAAAAATCTATATCAGATAGTGCCTTTTGACCCCCAGGTATGTAGGGGGGAAGATATCGATTATCTAATCAATGCGAAAATGTTTGGTTTTGATTTCTTCCTGGATAATAAATTAAGCATAAAACATCTGCCTCCCAAAAAGACCCATCCCATCTGGAAGAGGACCAGAGAGGATATCTATAGATTTATTTATGAAAAATCTAAAATTGATTCCCAATACGAAGTAAGCAATATGCGAACAGTAACAGCAAAAGATTTTTCCCCGTATCCCGGAGAATTTTTAACCGATGAGCTCGAGAACAAAATTTTTAAGACTAACCTGTTGCTTGCCCTGGAGTATCTGGCAAATAATAAAGTAGAAGCCTGCAAGGAATCTATAAAAAATATATACTTAAGCATTCATGAGGCTATACCCGAAAAAGATCCTTTTACCGCTTACAGGAAGATACAGAAGTGCTGGGAGAAATTAATAGACTTTACCCTGGAGAATAAAAAAGAGATAAGAAGAATAATGGAAGAAAAGAATCTATTTAAAGTCGAGGTAACTGTCGATAAAGAACATTATGAAAAAATTAGCCTGAAAGAGAAAAAAGAAACATTAAAGAGAATGATAGAATTTAAAGATTTTAGCGAAGAGGAGTTAGAAAAAATCGCTCGGATATCTGCAGTTAAGGCTTACAAAGAAGATGAATTTATCTTTAAAGAAGGTGATGAGGATTCCTCTTTTTATATAATGATCAGAGGCTGTCTGCGTATTATCAAATACAATAAAAGAAATGAAGAGATTATTTTAGCCGATATATGTAGCGGAGGATTCCTGGGGGAGACAGCTATTGTTAATGAAAGACATCGGGTAAATGCGGTGGCCAGTGAATTTGTAGAACTGCTATTTTTAGAGCAGGAAAATCTTGAACTTTTAATTAAGGAAGACCCCAATCTTGGGAATAAATTCTTATTAGTATTTTTAGAAAAATTATCTAAAAAATTGGATAAAACCAACCGTTTATTCCAGGAGAATTATATATTGGGCAGCTCCTCCCTTTCCGATATGGATTAATTATTATCCTTTCCCTATGTCATTCCCGCGAAAGCGGGAATCTATTAAATGTCATTTCACCTTTAATCCCAAAGTGGAATGTCACTTTAAGACAGGAAGCGATAATTCATAGTGCCCATTCATCTACCAGTATTGAAGGAAATAGATTATCCCTAAAACAAGTAAGCGAATTAGCCCGGGGAAGAGAAATAGTGGCTGCTCGAAGAGATAAACAAGAAGTTTTGAATTATCTTGATGTGTTAAAAAATATTAAAAATCTGATCAAAAATAATTTTATAACCGAAAAAGATGTTCTAAATATTCATCATATGGTAACTAAAAATACTTTAGATAATCCCGAAGACTGCGGAGTTTATCGTAATCGTTATGTAGTGGTGGCAAACAGATTTACCGGAGAGATATTTTTTAGACCTCCTCAAAATCTGGAAGTACCGGGATTGGTTAAAAATTTACTTGAATGGATAAATTCGGAAGAATCAAAAGAGCTTGATCCGGTCATCGAATCAGGAATCGTCCATTATGAATTAGTCAGAATCCATCCTTTTGTTGATGGTAATGGCAGAACAGCGAGAGTCCTGGCTGCTTTAATTCTCTATTTACGCGGTTTTGATACCAATCAATTCTTTTGCCTTGATGATTATTATGATTCTGATAGACCAGCATACTATAAAGCATTGCAAAGCGTTAAACCAGATACTTTAGATTTGACCAATTGGTTGGAATATTTTACCGAAGGAGTAAATATAAGTACTGAAGCAGTTAAAGAAAGAATAGTAAGACTCAGTAGCAAAAGACTAAGGAAAGCAAAAGGTAGACAGATTGCCTTAACCGAAAGACAAATGAGAATTATAGAATTTATAAATCAGAATGGTAAGATAACTAATAAAGATGTGAGAGAGATGTTCAAACTTTCTAATAGGGCTGTATTAGATGAAATAAATAAACTTCTCGAATTACAGGTCTTGAAGTCCCAAGGTAAGAGTAGAGCTCTTCATTATATAATGTTATAATATTCATGATTATATTCATGAATAGGTTCACGATTCTTATATTATAATAATGTAAAGATAATTAATTATGCAGATAGAAGAGAAGCAAGAAAACGAATTTTAAATGGGATGTGTCCCTAGTTAAATTAATACAGCTCCGAAGGAACCAAAGAATTATTCGATAAAGCCAAAGTAGATTTCCTACCCACTTCTTCCACTCCCACAAAAATAAAAAAGTAAACTAATAAACATCAACTCTATATCACCGGAAGAACTTATCAGTATCTTACAAATCAGCAAACCCCTTGCCCAAAGATAATTACCTTAAGAGATTCACTAAGCAGAGATTCAAATGCCCGCAAAATCTCATCCAACTGCCCGAGCTCATCACACTCGTAAACACTTGACAACTGTAAAAATTTATAGTAAGATTTTGACATAAACAGTTAAGGGTGGAATATATGAAAAATTTAATTCTTACAGACCGTCAAAGTGAAATATTAAAGTTTATAATATTAAATAAAGAAAAATTTGGATACCCTCCATCTATTCCAGAAATTCAAGAAAATTTTTCTTTTAAATCTCCTAATGCTGTCCAAGATCATCTTGGAGCACTAGAACGAAAAGGTTATATTTCTCGCCGTGCACATAAAGCAAGAGGTATTGAAGTTTTAGAGCACGCCACATCAAAGGAAAATGATAAAAATAATGCAATCGAGATCCCTATAGTCGGAGAGATCTCAGCAGGCAGACCAATTCTTGCTCAGGAAAACATAGAAGGAAATATCGTTATTGATAAATCAATCGTAAAAAGTTCTGACGGAATTTTTGCTTTAAGAGTTAAGGGTGATAGTATGATTAATGCTGGCATTCTAAATGGAGATTATGTAATAGCCTCTCAACAACAAGATGCTGAACAAGGCGATATAGTAGTTGCACTCATTGAAGATGAAGCAACAGTGAAAAGATTCTATAAAGAAAAGAATAGAATAAGACTACAACCTGAAAATGATACAATGGAACCAATAATTATTAAACCCAATGAAAATCAGATTAAAATAATTGGTAAAATAAAAGGTGTAATAAGAAAAATATAAATTCTTGCAGTGCGGCAATCAACCGTCACTGACATGGTTATAATTTTGTTAGTACCGATAAATAATAGGCTGTATATTGTAAAAAAATAAGGAGTAAAATAAATTTATGAACCAGCTATTAACAATTAGAGAAGCGACTAAGTGGGCTGCAGGGTTCTTGCAAAAACAAGTAAGTACATCAAATATTTCTTATTTAATTCAATATGGAAGAATAAGAAAATTTGGCGAAAATGGCGTGGTACTAATTAACATTGCTGATTTAGAAAATTATTATAAATCCCATTATCATACCAAAGAAGATAAGTGGAAAAGACGCTTAGGCAATGATTTGAACTGGGCACTTTCTTTTTCAGAATATAAGGAATCAGAAACAACAAAACATGTTCATAGATTACATCCATATAAGGGAAAATTTATTCCTCAACTTGTAGAATATTTCTTAGATTCTCATACTGATAATTTTAAGAAAGAAGCTTTCTTTAAAAAAGGAGATATCATCCTTGATCCGTTTTGCGGAAGTGGAACAACTTTGGTGCAATGCAATGAATTAGGAATGCACGCAATTGGGGTAGATGTTTCGGCATTTAATTCACTAATAAGTAATATGAAGATCGAAAATCATAATCTTCAAGATGTTGCTATAAACTTGCAAAATATTACAAAAGAACTTAAAAAATTTCAAATAGGAAAGAACAATACAAAGTTTGAAGAGGAATTATTATATGAATTAAAATTATTTAATACTAAATTTTTTCCTTCACCGGAATACAGAAGAAAAATCATACAAAAAAAAATAAATGAAAGAGAATATTCAAAAATAAAAGAAAAAGAATTCCTAAAAATTTACTATAACCTAATCGAAAAATATCAGATTTCTCTTAAACAAGATAAATGTTCAACTTTTCTTGAAAAATGGTACTTACAAACGGTAAGGAATGAAATTGATTTTGTATTTGAGCAAATTAAAAAAGTTAAGAATTCACAAACTAAAAAAGTACTAGCAATTATTTTAAGCAGAACTATTCGCTCTTGTAGAGCGACAACACATTCGGATTTGGCTTCTTTAAAAGAACCGGTAATATCCACATATTATTGTAAAAAACACGGGAAAATATGTAAACCCCTATTTTCTATATTTAATTGGTGGAATAGATACGGAGAAGATACAATAAATAGACTAAATCAATTTAATAGATTAAGAACAGATACTTATCAAAAATGTCTTACAGGTGACAGTAGAACTATAGATATTTTTTTAGAATTAAAAAAGAAAAATAAAGCTTTTGGAGAATTAGCGGAAAAGAAAAAGATAAAAGGTATTTTTTCTAGTCCTCCTTATGTTGGTTTAATAGATTATCATGAACAACATGCTTATGCATATGACCTTTTTGGATTTGATAGGAAAGATGAGCTTGAAATAGGTCGTTTATATGATGGGCAAGGTCAAGAAGCAAGAGAGTCTTATGTTAAAGGCATTTCTAGAGTTTTAAATAATTGCAAGGAATATATGCAATGCGACTACGATATTTTCTTAGTAGCCAATGACAAATATGATCTTTACTTTAAAATTGCTGAATTATCCGGAATGAAAATTGTGAACCAGTACAAAAGGCCGGTATTAAATAGAGTTGAAAAAGATAGATCTGCATATGCAGAAATTATTTTTCATTTAAAGGAGAGAATATAATTTTATGTCTATTTCATTAGAACAACAGCAAATAATCAAAAGTTATTTAACTGAAAAAATTAGAAGTAAATTAAACAATTATAATCCCGAAACCCACTCTATGCCATTTCATTATCGCCTTCTTGGTAAAAATAGAATGGCTTTATTCTCTTTTATTCATTCTGTAAATACTATGCTAGGTACTTCTATTTTTGAAAAAGTTGGTGAATTAATACTATCTAATAGAGCACAAGAAGTACAAAGTCAATATAAAGGTTTACATGGTTATATTAGCGAGAAAGCAGTTATTGTAAATGGCAAGTAGAAATGCACCTTGTGCGGAAAACAATTTTGCACCTCCTAGAAAGAACAAATGGTTTAATCCTCCTCTTCTTTTTGAATTCTAAATGATTCCCCACTTAAGTTAAATACTTTGGAATGATGAAGTAGCCGGTCTAGCATGGCTACGGTCATCACTTCATCAC
>Ga0307432_1000837_pt1 | contig 20987 bp, 16 predicted proteins | sample SalMarWE160150MG_FD_202158 | JGI IMG/M metagenome (GOLD analysis project Ga0307432, IMG submission 202158) | Salt marsh sediment microbial communities from the Plum Island Ecosystem LTER, Massachusetts, United States - WE1603-150 | ecosystem: Environmental > Aquatic > Marine > Intertidal zone >...
CACTCTCGACTTCTCAACCTCTAAACTCCTAAACAAATAAACAATTCCACGATTCAACAGTTAAACGGTAACCAGTAATCGGTGAATCGTAATTCGTAATTTGTGATTCGTGACTTGTGAATTGTAACTTACAACACTAAACTGATTACCTTCAATTATTTAGATCATTTCTAAACAACCATTACAATCAATTGAAAATTAACGATTTAATTTTTAGAATAGATTCAACATTTTGATTTTACAGAAAAATATTTTTCATTTGGTAAAGCAATTGGGAAATTTTTTCGGAAAGAAGTTATAGGTTGTACAGGCATAATTACTATGCCTGGAAAAGTAGGATAATACGTTATTAACTAATTGAATGAAACCTCATAGTACACAGGGTGCAAAAACCCCGTTAGAAGTCATAGCTACAGGAACAGCAAGATGGTTTTGCTGTATATATTCGATTTCAGGAATGAAATTTATGAAAGGCTTATGTCTGCTGGTTTTTTCTGCCGGGAATGATGGATATGGAACTCATTCTTTCGATAATAATACAGGAAATAAATTGGATTTAGGCAAATCACGGGATGATCATCCAATTGGTTTATGGAACAGGATAGACCATAATCAATGTATTCAGTATAAAAGTTACTTGATCTACTCAATTTGATAAAACAATCTTCTTAAAATATAAAGAAATAATACAATGAAAAAATTAGTTTACCTCCTTACACTATTATTGATCATGGTTATGAATGCAAATGGTCAATTAACAAATGGAATTGCAGCCTACTGGAAACTTGATGAAATAAGTGGTTCAATAGTAAACGATAGTTATTCATCAAATGACGGTACAGTTACCAATGCAACAATAAATCAAACCGGAATACTTGGAAATGGGGTTTCTTTTGACGGTTCAGGGGACTATATCAATTGTGGCAGTAACAGTTCATTGGATATTGGTACATCCGACTGGTCGTTCTCATGCTGGTTTAAGACGACTGCAAGTCTCAGCTCCTCAAGTAACTTATATACCATTTTCGCAAATGGTTCCAGTGCGACTGCAGGAATAGATATAATTTTAAGAGGGAGCACACTCTGGAATGGTATATTGGTAAGACTTTGTGATGGCTCCAGTTACTATGACTTTAAACCTGACTCGGATTTAAGTTCAACAATAAATAATGGGGCATGGCATCATTTGGCAGTTACAATCGACAGGGACGGCAATCTTGTGATCTATTTGGATGCTTCAGCTGTGAAAACAAAGTCAATAACAGCTTATTCTGCAAAGAACTTTTACAGTTCCTATGACCACAAAATAGGAGTTCTAAACTTTGGCTATTCGTTTGACGGAACACTGGATGAAATAGGCATCTGGAAGCGTGTGCTAACTTTAGCGGAGATATCACAACTTCACAATTCTGGAGCAGGTTTGAGTTATCCCTTTGGACCAACAATTCCGGTTACCGGAGTTATTGTTGCACCAACAAGTGCAAGTATTGCTGTTGATGGCACACAACAGCTAACTGCATCCTTAATTCCGTCAAATGCGACCATTCAGAATGTAAGCTGGAGTTCAAGCAATACTTCGATTGCTACCGTAAACTCCTCAGGTTTGATAACCGGGGTTGCATCTGGTAGTGCAACTATTACAGTTACTACGGAAGATGGAGGTTTTACAGATGAATGTTCGATTACTGTCACGACAAGTACAATTCTAGTTACCGGAGTCACTGTTGCACCAACAAGTGCAAGTATTGCTGTTGGTGGCACGCAACAACTAACTGCATCATTAATTCCGTCAAATGCAACCAATCAGAATGTAAGCTGGAGTTCAAGTAATACTTCGGTTGCAACTGTAAACTCCTCAGGTTTGGTAACCGGAGTTGCATCTGGTAGTGCAACTATTACAGTTACTACAGAAGATGGAGGTTTAAGTGCAACAAGTACTGTTACAGTCACAACAAATAGTGGTTCTGACTATTGGCAAGAAGGCACAGGAGGGATTTTCTATGATGGAGGGAATGTTGGAGTTGGTACATCCAATCCCGAGGGTGGTTTGCATATAGCAACAGATACATATTCAGGTCTTGTATTACAAAGAATTGCCAATTCAACTTATTCTTTATACAGAGCACAGCTTGGCATTAGCGGTGCAAATGGCATGTATGGGTTAAGAATACGGGTTTCAAATAACAATGGAAGTACTTATACTGACGCACTATTTGTTCAACATGATGGCAAAGTGGGGATTGGAACGCTTGCTCCTGATGTTGCGCTTACTGTAAACGGTGATATTAAAGCAGAAAGAATTGACATTATTGCTGATGTTCCGTCATCCGATCATGTTTTTAATACGAATTACAAGCTGATGAGTTTGCATGAGCTGGATGTTTTTATCAAAGCCAACAAACACCTTCCCGAAGTACCTTCTGCCGCAGAATTTAAGGAAAACGGTTACAGCGTTGGGGAGATGGACGATCTGCTGCTTAGGAAGATCGAGGAGTTGACGTTGTATATTATTGAATTGGAGAAGGAAATTCAGGAATTGAAAAACAATAGATAAAAAAAATTGCAGTATATCTGCTTCTGATGCTATGTATATTTACAATTCCATGTTTATAACTTATAAGATTTGATCAAATTTCCAATGAGGTTCTTATAAATAGTATTGGACAACTATTAAATACTTATCCATGAAAAAGAGCAAAATCATTATAATCGCAATAATCGGCAGTTTTATTTTTAACCTGGTAAGTGCACAGGAAACTGAAAATCCTTTGTTTCCTGATACTTATCCTTCTCCCTCTTCATTAACTATAGAAAATGTTGCTGCTTTCAGCGATGATTTATTTTCTGGTACATGCAATATTACTTTACCTATTTGGACATTGGAAGCAAAGAACTTTAGATTACCAATATCTCTCAACTATGTTACAAATGCTAAAAAAGTAGCTGAATTTTCAGGTGAAGTTGCATTAGGCTGGAGTTTATCTGCTGGAGGTATTATTAGCAGAGTTGTGCATGGTTTACCTGATGAAAAGACTGATCATGGATATTTAGACACAGAGTATATTGTTAAAGAAAACGATAATGGTCCGGAAGTTTATTATTATGGTATGAAAGGAGAAGAAGATACTGAACCCGATATTTTTTCATACAATGTAAATGGTTATACAGGTAAATTCGTTATTAGTCAGAATATGGATGAAGGTTATTTCATTGATGGTGTATTTTATACAAATAATAAAATTGTATATATACCGGAGAGTAATATTCAGTTAAAGTATATCAGAAATATTAATTACATTACAAAATTCATTCTTATTGCTCCGGATGGAGTTGAATATATATTTGAGCAACCTGAATATTCAACAGTACAATTGGAAGGTTTTCAAGCCAGAACATCTATTACTTCATGGTATTTGAGCATGATAAAACTTCCGTATACAAATGAAGTCATACAATTTAATTATCAAACAGACAATTATACCATCCATTACCCGATTTCTGAATCGCATACTATCTGGAAAGATGGTGATGTAACCAAATGCAATGATATCAGAACACGGTCATTCAATTATAAAAACTCTTTTACAGAGTATGTTAAACCGGTGCTGACAGATATTTATTATAATGACAGAAATACCAGAATTGAATTTTCATACAATTATGATAGAACGGATATACCGGAGTCTCCCAGATTAGATACAATAATTATTAAAAATGGCGATATTTTTTTAAAGTATGAGTTGTTCCCAATAATTACAGATTATCATCATTTTCTGGAAAAAATAAAGAAGACAGGTAGTAATGGTCAGGAAATATCAGAAACTTCTTTTGAGTATTATGGCACATACCTTCCTGACCGAAATTCAAACAGTATTGATTTCTGGGGATTCTTTAATGAATATGATAATGAATCTAAGATTCCTTATTTCAATTTAAATGGAATACTTGTAGGTCATGCAAAGAAAGCTTCTACGGAAAGTGCGAAAACAGGATTATTAAAGAGAATTATCTATCCAACAGGTGGGTATAAAGAGTTTGAATATGAGTTGCATGATTTTTTTGGTTATGACCTTAATAATCTCTTATACTTGCCGGGGGTATCGGGGGAGCGAAAGTATTACACCGTATATTATGATTCTGAGATTACACATTTCCTTGTGAAATCTGATCAGATCATTCATGCAGACGTTTTTTTTGCTGATCAGGACAATGGAGTTTACAGAGCAAGAATTGAACCTTCAACAGGTACTCCTCCCTATGCTCCAAATTATATTTTTACAAGTACCAGTTATAATAATGAAATTGTTTTGTATCAAGGAACGTACGATATATATTTAGAACCGATAATGCATCATCCTACTGAACCTGGAAATTCGCATATTTTTTTCTACCTAAAATATCCTGATCCCAACGAACCGGAAAGGATAGGTGGTGGAGCAGGAGTGAGAGTATCTAAAATAATAAATTATGATGGTGAAAACTATGATTCAACATTTTATGAATATAAAAATGACTTTGGAATGTCTTCAGGATTTCTCTTATCCAAGCCACATATTTTAAATTTTACAAAGTATCACAAATACAGTAATGGTCTAATAACTGGCAGATGTGACTGTAATTATTATGAATTGCTTTCTGACAATCACTATGGTGAACAGACTATTCAAGGAAGCTATGTTATATACAAAGAAGTTACAGAATACATCGGTGGAAGGAATGATGATAAAGGACTAAATGGAAAAATAGTACACAAATTTGATTTTGATCCTGACTTTAGTTTTAAAAATTACTATCCTCATATTCCTGAATTTGATCTTGATGTGTGGCATTTTGGTCAACCTGTTAAAAAAACGTATTTAGATGTGAATAATATAGCAGTTAAGGAAGAAATTTTTGAATATGATGAAGTGTTACATCCAACTTATGTGTATGGGATTAAAGGTAATTTTAGAATTATTGATGAGTTTGCTATGAATCATTGCCCCCAAGAAGATAACTCACATACTATGCCACCTATGTTCTATGATGAATTTCTTTATGAAAATTGGATTGGGAACTGGGTTTTGGGTGAAAATTATGGCTATAAAACCGGATACAAAAGACTTATTGAAAAAAAAATAGTTGATTATCAAGAGCAGAGTAGTGTTTCTAAAACAACAGATTATCATTATAATGCAGATCATTTAGTAATTCAGGAAGATATCTTGCTTGATAACTATGTCACAGAGATAGGTGAAGATCCACAAATGAAAATAAAGTGTGTTCGATATATCTATCCTGACCAATATACTAATTTGAATATGGCAGATGCATTACTAGCAGAACGAATTATTAATAAACCTATTGAGGAAATACAGTTTACATTTAAAGGAAGTTCAATAGAAAGTAATCTTACAATAAACAATATAACAGATTGGAAACTGAATGTATTTTCCGGATTTCCACCCATAATTTTAAGAGAAAAATACGATATAAAATATTGGGATTTAGTTAATAATTCTTCGTTTAATTTTGATGAATACAATGCCAGCCGGATTTCTGTTTTATTAGATAACTCTTATTCACTTAGAGATATTACAAATTATGATTTAAGAGGAAATCCCAGGGAGGTTATGCAATATGGAAAGGCAATAGAATCATATTGTTTCGATAATAATAATTACCCGATAATAAAAGCAGTAAATATAGATTATTCTTCTCTTGAGAGTTCGGTGCAAGCCTCAATGCCTGCGGGCTATACAAATCTTAATGATCTTAATAAAAATGAAGAGGACTGGAAGGTATTTAGCTCAACACTTCGTGGCCATGCATTATTGCAAAATGGTTTGATAACAACTTATACATACAATCCTCTTTTTGGAATTATATCTATATCAGATCCTAAGGGTCTTACAACATATTACAGATACGATGCAATAGGTCGTCTGATAAAAATCCTTAATAATGAAAAGTATATTCTTCAGAAGTATGAATATCATTTTAAAGAAGATGAGTAAAACTGATAAATTAAAAGAGATGGTTACGTATACTTATAATTTATTCATTTCACCAACCAAAATAAAATCCTGTCTTTTACTGGTAGGTTTATTTGTGTCAATATATTGTTCTTTTTCCCAGCAGGGGGAGAAAGGATGGCAGTGGACACGGCAAACAGGAGGTACCGGATACGATGCTTCAGGAGGGATTGCTATCGATGGAAAAAATACCATATACTTAGCCGGCAGCTATACCGGCTACATTCACCCTGGTAAAGAAAAGCACAATTCTTCCGGGAAAAACGATCTGTTTGTTGCAGCCTACCGAAGTGACGGGAAACAAAAATGGATATGGACAGCTGGCGGGGAACAATCCGATGCAATATCCGTTTTGTGCCTTTTACCGGACAATACAGTGGCAATAGCAGGTAAAATATCGCCTTCTACTTCTTTAGGAAATAAAAAATCAGGTACTGAAGGTCAACAATTGTTTGTCTGCAAACTGGATGAAAAAGGGCAGCCTGATTGGATGAAAACATTTGCCTATACAAAAACTGCTGCATTGCTTTTTCTGGAATGCGATAAAGAAGGCAATCTGTTTGCTTCGGGCAACTTTTCCGATACCCTTATTATTGATGGAAAACAATTAGTCAGTAAAGGGAAACGGGATGTGTTTCTTATCAACCTGACCAGCAATGGTGGAATAACAGAAATAAAAAGTCTGGGAGGCAGGTATGATGAAATACCTTCTGCCATGGCCATTGATACTTCGGGAAATGTAATTATAGGAGGCAGTTTTACGACGGATTTTCGTGCGGACACCTGTATTATAAAAGCCAAAGAAAAAGAAATTACGGGTAATATCTTTCTTCTGACATGTACACCGCAACTGGAAGTAATGGAGACACAAACATATTATTCTTCTGATTTTCTGGATATAAAATCCTTACAGGTTGACAAGTTGAACCGGTTGTATATGACCGGCAATTTTGTAAAGGAAATAAATATGGATGGCAAGGTGTTGCATAGTAACGGACAAGCGGATATTTACCTTGCGCAGTTGTCTTCCAAGAAAGAGATAACCTGGCTGAAAGGCTTCGGATCAAAGAGAATGGACTATACGAGTGATCTTGTTATTGACAGGCTGAACGGGGCAATTCTTACAGGGGCAATAAATGATACGGTCCGATCCGATAGTGTATTAATTGAATTCGATGGTGCTTATTCCAATGCCTTTGTTGCCCAATTTTCGGATGAAGGACATACCCTCTGGGCTGAACAAATACCTGGTACGGGAAACAATATGGCTTATCATACGGTCATTGATCAAGACGGGAATCTTTTTCTTACGGGCACTTTCAGGAATACCATGGAAAGTGAATCCTCCGATATAACCTCGCTTGGATCAACGGATATATTCCTGGCTAAATTCCATAATTGTGAGCGGGAAGAAAAAGCGATTGAAGGAAAAAACATCTTATGTCCGGGAGAGGAATTGCTACTTGGCACAAGTATTAAATACCGTGAAATTATCTGGAATGATACCATTGAAGATACGAAAAGCATAAGTGTAAACCAACCTGGGAAATATTGGGTGAAACTGCTTGATGAAAAAGGTTGTACAGTGAAAGATACTATGGAAGTTCTGCTGGCAGAACTACCCGATCCGGCACTTGGAAATGACACCGTTGTGGATATAAATGAATGGATATACTTAAATCCCGTAGGTAGTTATTTGCAATATCTTTGGCAGGATAATTCAACTGATTCCGTTTATATTGGAGAAGCCCCTGAAAAGGAACCCTGTATAGAGTTGTATTATGTAGTTGTTCTTGATTCAAATGCTTGTATTGGTTCTGATAGCATTGAAGTAACTTATGTAGATAAATATCCATGGTTAAACCTTACGGAAAAAAACAGGCTAAATGTATTTCCCAACCCGGTAAAAGACAAATTGAACTGGTATATTGAAACGGAGGACTCAGGAAAACTGGAAATAGAACTAACTGGTACCGGGGGAAAGATCTATTACAAAGAACTGATAACCAATTATCAACCCGGACAGGTCATGCAGGTTAATATGCAGAATTACCGGCCTGGAGTATATATATTCAGTATATCTGATAACAGGACAAGGATCAATATTACCATAACACACGACTAAAACGATCTGATCATGAATAATAACCATTCCAAACATCTCATCTCCCTTGACATGTTATATAATACAAGGTTTAAAAAAAGCAGATTAACCTGGTATTGGCTTGCATGTATTCTGATCACTCTTACAGGCAATTCTCTATTGGCCCAGGATTATATTGAATTGGATCAGCCGGTTACTGATAACCTTGAAGTTACTGCCCGTGTTATGGTAAGTATGGTTCCGGGATTTAATACTGCTCCGGGAATAACTTTCTCAGCATACATTGAAGAGGAATCTATACCGGATAATATTCCGCAAGAACTTAGCGATGTGAATGTTATGGGAACGCCGGATGAGGGTATGAATTACATAAGAACGATCTCCTATCGTGAAGAAACAACTTCAGGCGATCTTAGCAATAAACATTTGGAAAACATACAATATTTTGATGGATTGGGCCGACTTAAACAAACTATAAATGTGAATGCATCCCCTTTGGGCAATGATATTGTACTACCGGTTTATTATGATGATTACGGACGGGAAAAGAATAAATACCTTCCGTTTGTTACAGATGGTGATGGCGCTTTTCAGGATAATGCATATGGAAGAGCTCTTGAGTATTACAGGGCAACATCTGCACCACTTGGAAAAGAACCTGATTATAATGCAAATATTAATTTTGAATTCGATAACTCACCTCTAAACAGGGTAGTTAGCGAAAAAGGACCCGGTGAGGCATGGAAATACTATAGTGGGAATCCTCTTTTATATAAATACAAAACAAATCTATTACCGCTTACTTACTGGGTACCCAACGGTACTTCATTAGATTTTGCCCCAAGAACCTTGTTTGTTATTGAAATTATTGATGAACAAGGAAATGTTACCCGTGAATACAAATCGAAACAGGGACTCGTAATTCAAAAAGAAGCACTGGATGCTGAAACCATTCATAGAACAGTCTATGTGTATGATGAATTTGACCGCCTGAGAACAGTGGTTCCACCCAAGGCAGATAATCCATCTGATTCTGGTTATTGTTATTATTATACATACGATAAAAGAGGGCGGATGATTGAGAAGAAGCTGCCTGGTGCTGAACGAGTATACCTTTTTTATGATGAAAGAGACAGATTAGTGCTTACGCAGGATGGTAAAACAAGGGCAGAAAATGAGGACCTCTATTATTTCACAAAATACGATGTTTTTAACCGGCCGGTAATGACTGGCAAAGTAGAAATATCAGAAACAAGGGATGATATCAGAAATATCTTGGAGGATGAAGATGGCAGATTACTTTTTGAGCAATATAATGGTAGTTCTACCTGTTATGGTTATACATTCTATAGAACATATCCCGATATTGAGGCCGGTGATGTTTTTACAGTAACTTATTATGATGACTATAGTTTTATTTCAGACAATGGCCAGCTTAATGCTTTGGAATACGCTCATTTTTCTCCTGATGGTTCGGGATACAATTCGGTTGCTTCTATAAAAACAAAGGGACTTACTACTGGTACCATAACCAAGGTGCTCAACATAGAGGAGATGGATTACACACCTGCTGATGATGAGTTGTATAGTGTTTTGTATTATGATGATTATGGTAATGTAACAAGAAGTATATCTGAAAACCACCTCGGCGGGCATGATGTTGTATTTACTGCTTATGAGCCCATTACATTTGAAGTGGACATAACCGAACAACAACATAAGATTGGAACTGAAACTTTTTCGTTGGTTCAGTATTTTTACTACGATCATACAGGTAGACTTCTTGAAACCAGGTGCAGGCATAAAATGCCAGGTGAAACAGAGCAAAAGACCCTGAATGCCATGCGCTATAATGAGTTAGGGGAATTGGTGGAAAAGTATTTACATAGCAATAGTATTACTGGTAGTAAAAACTTCCTTCAAAAAATAGATTACCGATACAATATCAGGGGCTGGCTTACAGCCGTTAACAATCCTGATTTGTCTGAGGATAACGATCTGTTTGGCATGAAGCTGTACTATACGAATGCAGATGAGTTTAACAACAACCCACCGGATAACTGCTTCAACGGAAATATTGCAGCTATGGAGTGGAAAACAAAGGATTACAACAAAAGACGTGGATATGGGTTTACCTATGATGGTTTGAACCGCTTAATAACAGCAGATTATTCCGATGGCGACGCCCTGGATGAGCATGGAGGATATTTTTCAATGGGAATAAGCAATTACGATAAGAACGGGAATATCAAACATTTGACAAGAAAATACAACAACGTTTTGGTTGATACCCTTACATATAATTATATAGGTAATAATTCCAACCAGTTGAAGAACATTATTGATAATGGATTTGAAGATTCAGGAGTGGATGATTATGTGGTACAGGAAACCGGTGATTATGTTTACGATGACAACGGCAACATGACAACTGACCCGGGGAAAAGCATAGATTCAATTGCATACAATTACCTGAATTTGCCCCAGACCCTTTCGCATAATAACGGCCAGATTCATTATCTTTACGATGCAGCAGGAACCAAAAGGACAAAGCTGGTGAGTGACGGCGTAAATACTATATCAACCACTCATTATTGTGGCAACATTGTTTACGAAAACGGAGTGATAGCCTATATACTAATCGGCGAAGGACGGCTGGTGCCTGAAGAAACCGCCCAGGGCACTCACTGGAAACACGAGTACTTTTTGAAGGATCACCTGGGCAATACCCGTGTAACCTTTACGGAAGGAGGATCTGGCCTGGCAGAAATCGTGCAAAGCAGCAGCTATTATCCTTTCGGACTGGCCTTTGCAAAATACAATGCCACTGCCGACCCGGACTACACTAAAAACAGATACCTTTACAACGGCAAAGAACTCCAGGACGACCTGCTCGGCACCGAAAGTTTGAATTGGTACGACTACGGGGCAAGGATGTATGATCCGGCGTTAGGGAGGTGGCATGTACCGGATCCAAAAGCTGAAGAATACTTTGATTGGACACCTTACAATTACGCATTAAACAATCCCATTAGATTTATTGACCCTGATGGGAAGGCACCACAAGATCAAAATCCAATTGGTCAAAAATTATCCACAAATCCTTCCTCAAAAGTTATACAAAAAACAGTAGCTCAAGCACAAACTTCAGCAAATATAAAAATAGCTGCTACTAAGAAATTAGTTGCTGTTCATTATGGAGGCAATTACGAAGGAGTCTCGCGAAACGATATGTTACAAGTAGCCGGTGCAATTTATAGTAGAATTGACGTCAGCTTTTCTGAAAATTCTATTGATGTCACCTTTGATGCAAAACCAAAGGAAATTGAGCAGAAAACAATTAAAGATGTTTTGAAATCAAAAACAAAGGATTATGCAAAGGGGAAAGCTACAGATAAAGCATTAGACAAAGCAGTAAAAAAGAAAATCATTTCTCAGAGCACTAAAAAAGTACTTGGGAGATCTCTTGGTGTTGTCACAAAAGTGATGAAATCAACAGAATTGGGAGACGAATCCACACCTGCGGACATGGTTGATTATGAAGCAGGAAAAACAATAGAGGCTGGACTAAATAATGAGGGAGTTCGAAACGAAATTATTCAAGCAACAGAAAATGAAACCGAAAAATATTTACAAAGACTTTATGATATTGAAAACCAATAGAAATAGAATCTTAAAAGCTGGTGTGATATGTGTCTTTATGACAACCCTCTTTTCTATTGAATTACCGGCAATTTCACAAGATTATGATAGTTTGACAACTGTTTTGGCCAAATTATTAACTGAAGATCCCAATAATGCATACGCCTATAAAGCTATGGCAGATTTAAAAGTCTTAGAAAATAAGCTGAATGAAGCAATTATTAATTATGGAAAAGCATTAGAAATTGATTCACTTTATTTTGAAGCATTTTTATATCGCGGAATAGCCTATTATAAGGCAAAAGAATATGATTTAGCTTTAGCAGATATTAATAATTATCTTGCACAGATAGATAATGTATCTGCAATAGCTTATTATAACAAAGGTCTTATCTATCACGAGATAAAAAAATACAAAGAAGCTCAAACAAACTATCTTAAAGCCATTCATTTAAAAGATGATTATATTGATGCTTACTATAATTTGGGCATACTTAAATCTGAGATAAATGAATTCTCTGAAGCAATCAAATACTACAACAAAGCTCTTGAAATAATGCCAAACCATTCATTATCTATGATCAATAGAGCATTTGCGTTTTATAAACTAAAACATTTTGATAATGCACTAGCTGGTTTTAAGAAATCTCTTGAATTGGATAGCACATACAAGGTGGCATATAAATATATTGGATTAATATACATTGAGAACAAAAATTATGATCTTGGATGTGAGAATATATTAAAAGCTGTTGAGAATGGTATCGAAGGATCCGAAAAGATTTATAAAGAAGAGTGCATGGCGAATTAATATTTTGGGAACAGAAAATAAAGTAACTCGAATATTATATACTTGATAAAACATTTTAAAGAGCAAAATCCTTTTACATTCGTTATTGTTTTTTTACAGTAAATACATTTGTAATTATCAGTTTTTATTTTATTCATATTATAAAATGTATAACTGTTTTAGTTTGATTGAAAAATTTCCTCGTGCTTGTTTGGAACGAGTGCGTATTCAGAGCTAAAACATATAAACAAATTTAAGTCATCCCCGGTGCTTGCCAAGTTCTCAACTTTGCTAGAGTATCCTATTACCAATAAAACGCATATTTATTTTATTTTTTCTTACTTAACCCGGTCTTTGTTTTAGGTGGAATTTCCATGGCTTTAACAGGTTTTGAAGTTCCGGGAACGGACCTCTTGCTAGGTTTTACCTGAGGTGTTGTTTTAGGTGTTTGGATTTTTTTTGCCATTACTATATATTTTGGTTAACGAATGTTATAAGCAGTAGAATACCCACCAGCAGCCCTACAATCATCAGCACGTTAAAAAAACGTACAAGATAGTTCCAGCGGCGTGAGATCTTATTGTATCTGTCAGCTTCCATTTTGTCATTAACAATCGCCCAACGGTTGGCCATTACAGAGATAAAATGCGCCAACAGGCTGATAAAAATAACCCCGGCAAAACAATACCAGGAATCGATTAAGTAACACTTGTGTTGAGTAGTTGAAAGGTCAGGCACAAGCTTTTCTATAAAGCCAAAAGAAATACCCAGAGCACCGGAAGCAATAAAAAGCACGTTTTTATCAAACTGCTCGTTACCGTAGGACAGTGCCTGGTACTTTTGTTTTATGTATTCTTCATCGGGCATTAAAGAGCTAATTGCTGAATCTTCCTTTTAGTAATAAACGCATCGATCAGCCTTTTAACGGTTCGTTTGTCATCATCATCCATTTGCTCCACGGCTTTGAACTGCTGCAGGAGTTCGTTATCGGTAAGCATAGAACGAGCTTTTTGATCGGAGTCTCCACTCACTAAGAAATCAATCGTAGTACCCAGGGCATCAGCAATCTTTTTAAGCACTTCGGCCGGGGGCTGTGCCCCTTTAATTTCGTAGCGGCTAAGTTGAGCGTAAGAAACACCGATAAGTTTTGCAAGATCGGTTTGTGAAAGATTTTGCTGCTTTCTGAGCTGTTGAATCCTTTTTCCTAGTTCTGTCATTTTATAGCTGATCAGTAAATTATCAACAACAAAGATAGCAAATATGCAGGGTGTTTGGACTTTTAATATAGCATATTGTTAAAAACTTGATATAGTCTGACTGGATAAAATATAGCACATTTGTAATTAAATATATCAGATACGCAAAACAAAAAGTTATTAACATGGACATACGCCACATCAAACAAAACCTTTCCATACTGAAAGTCCTGGCACACTACAACCTGGTACCGGACAGGAACAATCGCCTGAAATGCCCCTTCCATGATGACAAAACACCCAGCTTTCAGGTGTACCCTAAGACAGGCACATGGAATTGCTTTAGCTCAAATTGCTCCGCCGGTAACGGTGACCAGATAGATTTTATCATGAAACAGGAGAATATCTCTAAGCATGATGCGATTATGAAAGCCAAAGAGTTTTTGGGCTATGTGCAACCGGAAACAAAACCGGAAGACTATGTAAAACTGTTTGAAGGCTTTAAGTATGCCTTGCAACGCAGCAGCAAGGCCAAAGTGTACTTAAAAAGCCGAAACCTCTCACTAAACGATGTAGGCTACAATACCGGCAACAAATACGATAAGCTGAAATACTGCATTGTCTTTCCACTTCGGGACAATAAGAACAAGGTAAGTAGTCTATACGGAAGATCGATCTTTGAGAAAGAAAATGCCAAACACTTTTACACAGGCAATCGCACAGGGCTTTATCCGGGTTATCCGAAACCAGGCACAACCAAATTGATCTTAACCGAAGCCGTGATCGATGCAGCCACCCTGTTACAGGTTAAGGAGATTATGGAGGAATGCGCAGTTCTTTCCCTGTATGGTACCAACGGCCTGACCGAAGAACACCGGCAAACAATAAAAGACCTAAACCAGTTAAAAGAAATCATTTTGTTTTTTGACGGAGATGAAGCCGGAATAGAAGCGATAGCCAAACAGGCTGAAACTTTACACGAGTTAAAATCAGGGATCAAGATCACCTACGTAGAAACTCCGGAGGGCGAAGACATAAACAGCCTATCCATTAGCCACGATTCGGAGGTCTTCACCCACCTACTGCAAGCCAGGAAGGATTTTTTTCTTTCAATTGAAAAAGAAAAACACCCACTTATCACCGGAACGCTAAACACCAAAAATCCTGAATACATCACCTTTACGGTCGATAGTCTGCAGATCGTTTTGCTGGGCGGTATCAGCCTGCACCAACTGGACCGGCTGCGAGTCACGCTAAAGATCAGCCGGGTGGATACGCAGGATCCTTTGCACTCCATACGCCACACCCTTGACCTGTACAACTCCGATTATTTAGAAAAACTAATCAGCAGAGCTTCTGAAAGACTGGAGACCGGCACTACCCAACTCAACCGAATCCTGGCCCAACTGATCGATGAAATAGAACGCTACCGGTTAAGCAGGATTGAGAGCCAGAAAGAGCAAAAACCCAAAAGAAAAGAACTCACAGAGCAACAACGACAAAAGGCAATCAACTACTTAAAATCTCCAAAACTTATGGAGCGAACAGGCGAGGACATCGGCAAAACAGGTGTGATTGGAGAGGAAAACAACCGCTTGCTGATGTACCTGGTATTTACTTCGAGACTGAGGGAACAGCCTTTGCATATTATCAGCCTGGGAGCAAGTGGTACAGGTAAAACCTACCTGCAGGAAAAGATATCCGAACTAATACCAGAGTATGACAAACTGGAAATTACCATCTTATCAGAAAATGCTTTTTACTACTTTGATCAGAGGGAGTTAAGAAATAAACTGGTACTGATCGAGGATATGGATGGGGCAGAACAGGTACTATATCCGCTAAGAGAGTTGCAGAGCAAAAAGAAAATAAGTAAAACCATCCCCATAAAAGACAGCAAGGGCAACCTGAAAACCATTACCCTGAAAGTAGAAGGGCCGATCTGTCTGGCAGGCACTACCACAAGGGAAAGACTTTACGAGGACAATGCCAACCGCAGTTTACTGATCTACCTGGACAATAAATCAGAGCATAAAGAAGGGATCATGGACTACCAAAGAAAACTATCGGCAGGGAAGATAGACAACCGCTACGAACACCAGTTAAAAGAGTTTTTCCGGCAAATGCAGCAAGTGTTAAAACCTATCCGTGTCCGGAACTCTTATGCCGAGCAACTGAAGATCCCCGATTATGTTTTTAAGCCGCTACGCACAAACAGCCACTACCTGGCCTTTATAGAAACCATTACTTTTTACCACCAGTATCAGCGGGAAGTAAAAACGGATAATCTTACCGGAGAGCGATTTATAGAAACAACTTTAGAAGACATTGCCTGGGCAAACCGGCTTTTAAAAGATGTACTGCTGGCCAAAAGCGACGAACTGCCCCGGCAGGTGCGTGAATTCTTCGAAGGCTTAAAATACCATATAAAGTCTACGCAAAAAGAAAGCTTTTACGCCAAGGAAATCAGAAGCAAACTGCGCTTAAATCCTATGACTGTAAACCGCTACCTGCGTGATCTGGAAAACCGGGGATATATCCGAAAGGTAGGTGGAAACCGTAAATCAGGCTATGAGTATGAAGTACTGAACTGGAATGAATACGGAGACCTGCAGCGAAACATGAACGTGCTTGATGAGATCCTCCAGAAGATAAAAAGTAAGTATAACGGAAGTGTAACAACCAGCGATGTTATACTTAATGCCCCGGTAAGTACTGTCAATTAAGGAAACTTAAGTATAACTGTTATACTTCAAAATGCATAGTATATACCCTTCGATGGCCCCGGAATACATGCTATTGCTGCAAGGCTTTGAAAAATGGTTAAAAACCCTGGAATATGCTGATAGTACCGTGTATGCTTCAACCAATTATTTACGGGATTTTTTCATTTACCTTACTGGCCAGGGTATCCTGAAAGTACAAAGCATCAATAAACAGATCATAAAGGTTTACTACGAATACTTGCAGGAAAGAAAGAATAAAAAGCAATCCGGGGGCCTTTCGCAAAACTACATAATCAGCAATATTAACGCCCTTCGCAGGTTCAGCAAGTATTTACAAATTAGCGGCAAGCAAGTTCTGGAAATCGATCTACAGGTTCCTGTTATCCAGGAAAACAGCCGGGTAATACTTACCCAAAGAGAAATCAAAGGCCTGTATAAAGCTTGCGATAATGATATTCTGGGTATCCGGGATCGGGCCATGTTAAGTATTTACTACGGTTGTGGCCTAAGACGCAATGAAGGGTTAAGCCTCGATATGAGCGATATCCTGCTAAAAGAAAGGCTGGTGTATGTGCAAAAAGGCAAAGGATACAAAGAGCGCTATGTCCCCATGAGCGAAACGGTAAAAGAAGACCTGCAAAATTATATCTGTGTGGCCAGGGAGCATCTGAAAAGCTTTAAGCCGGATCGCAAAGAAACAGCACTATTACTAAGCATCCGGGTAAAAAGAATGCATGGCAACAGCATTATAACAAGGCTTCAAAAACTGGTAAAGACTGCCGGACTGCCACTGGAAACCGGACTTCATACCCTTCGTCACTCGATAGCAACTCACCTGTTGCAATCTGGCATGAGCCTGGAAAGCGTAAGCCGCTTCCTGGGGCATAGAAGTTTAGAATCAACACAAATCTACACACATATAGCCAATGAATAGAAAAACCGAATACAGCTTTAACAAAGAGATACAGGTTAAGCTGATCCCCTTTAAACGTTACCTGCAGGAGTTGGGAAATGAAGCCGGCACTATCCGACAGAAATCGAATTATGCAGGCTGTTTTTTAAAGTGGCTGGAAACGGAAAAAGTAACAGAGACAAACTATAATGATCTGTTAGCATTTATTGATCATTGCAAGCAAACCGGAAAGAGCAAGAAACACATTAACTCCATTTTGCGGGTAGTACGAAACTATTACGAGCATCTGAAACAAAGTAATGAGGATCTGATCAACCCGGCAGCAAATCTTTACCTGAAAGGCATAAAACAAAAACTCCCTCATGATCTTTTAGCTTTTGAAACACTGGAAGAAATATACAATGCTTACCCGGTTATTGATACCAGGACAAAGCGGAATAAAATCATGCTGGGTATTTACATTTACCAGGGAGTAACAACCGATGAACTCAGAAAACTGCAAACCCGTCATATCAACCTGCAGGCAGGTAAAATCCATATACCGGGCAGCAAACGCAGCAACAGCCGGAAATTAAACTTACAGCCCTTTCAGATCCTCGACCTGCATGAATACCTAAACCAGATCAGACCGGAACTTATAAAGAACACGACTTTGTCCACCGAAGCTTCAGCGAAGGTGGATCAACTGTTTATCAGCATGGAAGGGAATGCAAACCTTAAAAATAGCATACACCATCTGTTCAGGGCATTAAGGAGGATAAATCCTGCCGTAAGGGATGCCCGGCAAATCCGCAGCAGCGTGATCGTTCACTGGTTGAATAACCACAACCTGCGGCAGGTGCAATACATGGCCGGACATAAGCATGTAAGCAGTACAGAGCGGTATGCAATGAACAACCTGGAAGAACTGAAAACCGAGGTAGAAAAGTATCATCCTCTTTCGGACTAAACTTTTGTTTAGTCAAAACAAAACTTAAGTATGTATTAATCGTTAAATTTGTAGAGACAATGATCTTAGAAATTATGAACACAGTACAGATACGACAAGAACTTCACCGGTACATAGATAAAGGCGATGAGCGTTTTTTACGGCTTGTACATGCCATAGCGACAAACTATGAAAGTGATGAAGATTACACCCTTCCAGGTTCTCCTATGGATGAAGAAACCTATAAGACCAGAATCCGGAATGCCAAGGAAAGAGTAAAGGCTGGTTATTATACAACCCAGGAGGACATTGAAAAGGAGATGGAGCAGTGGTAAAAAAGAATTACACTGTAATCTGGGATGATGAAGCCAAAGCTTCACTACGCAGCATTTACAACTACATCAAGAAAAGAGAATCCATCGATCAGGCCAGAAAGGTAAGGGATGAAATTAAGGACTTAGCTAAAAGTCTTGGTTTTATGCCTCATAAATATGCAGAAGATCCATTCCTGAAAGATGAACCAGGAGACAATCGTTTTAAAGTAATCTGGAGTTACAAGCTTGTGTACGAGGTAACCAAAAAGGAAATAATAATCCTCGATGTTTTTCATACAAGCAGAGATCCTCAGAACCTAAAGAAACTCAAATAGCCCCGCAGACAAAATTTACCAGCTCCGGCTGCCAACGCCAAATTTTACCTGCTCCCCGCGCCAGCTCTTCCCTGACTGCCGTCAGGCAGGTGTGGTCTTGCTCTTCCAGCGCCATTTACAGCACATTGCTTTTGTTTTTTATTTTAGTTGAACTTTAATTGGTAAAAAGCCAAAAGCAAAGAGCTGTAAAAGTCCAACCACACAGACAATCCCACCCCAAGCTAAGTAACATAATAAACCTTATAAAACAGCCGCACAGATCCACCGCTCTTCACCTTCGCCAAGGCTACGGTGAACAATGCCAAGCTGTCAGTTATAAGGGTTATTATGTTAAATAGTCCCTGCGCCGAACGCGCCCAACGAATATTGATAGGAATAAAAAATGTTTTTCAGGGCCTAAAAAATATCCAAAAAAGAGTAAGCAAGATGGAATCGGGCAACCCCCGATACGACTGGGTTTTATAGCTGATTTTTAGCGACTTTAAAAAACAGGATGTTGCTCTTTTCCGGGAAAATGCTGCATTCTCAAAAAATCTATTTGATTATCAATGTTTTATATTTAAAAAATGCGGCATATACTTCTGCATCCCGGATAAACCACCACCTTAAAACCGTATTAGCCGAAGATAAGCCAGCACCAGCCCACAGTCAAGGTCAAGCCCTTCGGGTTCCATCAAAAAAGTTTATTCTTTCAATTGATTTAAGCTGTAAAACTTTTTTGCCGCAAACCTTGACACTTCCCATCCCACGGCTTGATTAGTTGCCTAATCCGGTGTTAAGGTTAGCCCTGTTTTAAGGCAATACTTTTAACAAAAATTTAACTAAAAAACACCGTTTTTGACCACCGATCATTGATATATACAATAAAAACACTCTTATGAAATTGAAGATTAAAGGGATAAAAGTGGAATTAAGGTGGTGGGAGATTGTTATAGTGTTGGTTTTGTTATATGGACTATTAACGACAGACTTTCAAACCGTAATCGAATTACTATCCAATTTTAAGTAAAATTTAACCCAAAAGAGGTTTGAATTCCTTTTTCGTCACCCTTGGGAGTTAATTATAAACGGAAAGCTAGTTAAAAGGGTGCGTGAGACCAGCGCGGCTATTTTACATAATTAGGTTATAAGACAGGTGTTAGGGCTGCTGATCCAGCCCGTGGCTGTTCTTATAACTACATGTTATGTAAAGATAGCTTTGGAATAATGATCTAATTTATAGTTTACTTAAATTTGTTATCGGAGAGTTCGACCACCGATCTAAGTACCAGGCAAGAGACTATTATCCTGGGGCATCAAGATTAGGAAAACATCAGAAACCTGTAATCCCGTATGCGGGAGTGCCTGTCTCATTTGTGGCGGCTCTCCTTATAACCAAACTCAATTAAGATGCAGATAGATATTTTAATCATTATCCTTCCAATTATTACTGGTATTTTAGGAAGTTATCTTACGTATTTTTTTACTATTAAATCTAAGAAAATAGAAGCTATACAAAAGTTTAAGGAAGAAAAATACTCAAACTTAATTCTTTTGTTAAAGGGATTTTTAGGTACTACAGCCTCTAAAGAACTAAAAGAAAAGTTTTATGAAGAACAATACAAATCATGGTTATACAGTTCGGATAGTGTAGTCAAAGCAATAAACGAGCTAACTATGCTTTTAATTAACGAGAAGGGTAAAGCTCCGGATCCAGAGAAGGGGCGTATAGTAGTTGGAAATATAATATTACATATGAGAAAAGATCTGTTAGGTAGAACAAAATTAGATTATAATGATTTTAGGTACACAGATGTATATTAGATTTTATTCTTTTTCAATTGAAAATAAAAAACTGTACTTTAGAGGCAGTTATGTTCTTTGAATAAAACTGTTTTTTTTGCGTAAGTTGGTATGATTACGGGGCAAGGATGTATGATCCGGCGTTAGGGAGGTGGCATGTACCGGATCCAAAAGCTGAAGAATACTTTGATTGGACACCTTACAATTACGCATTAAACAATCCCATTAGATTTATTGACCCTG
>Ga0307432_1000838_pt1 | contig 20974 bp, 18 predicted proteins | sample SalMarWE160150MG_FD_202158 | JGI IMG/M metagenome (GOLD analysis project Ga0307432, IMG submission 202158) | Salt marsh sediment microbial communities from the Plum Island Ecosystem LTER, Massachusetts, United States - WE1603-150 | ecosystem: Environmental > Aquatic > Marine > Intertidal zone >...
CCTCACCAAAACATTTCCGACCTAAGTATCGACCGTACCACCCTCCTCGGACCAAAAAACTCAGACCCCACCAGATAGCACCCGCCCCAGAGCCTCACCAGATATAAATAAGATGCGATTGCCCTGCCCCCGGGCCACTTCTGGTGAACCGCCTGATGATGTTCGTACCTACCGATGTTATAATCTCGCCGCGCGAGCAAATGAAGCGAGATCTGCTGATGTTTCAAAACTACCAGATCGCCTATCTTCGTAAGAACGTAAAGGTGAAGGAGGCGCGTCCGTTCAGCTTTCTGCGCGAAACCGTGGCGTACGTGCTATCCCAATCGGCACGTAAGATCCCGCACGCCGCTGCAATCGCCCATTTCGATGTGACGCCGCTTGTTGAGTACGGCAAGACCGGAGCCAAAGCTAACGGACAACGGGATGAGCCGGAGTCCAGTGAGTCCCGGGTGCGGCGCGCCGTACGGCGTATCTATACGGCATTCTTTGTCAAAGCGATTGCCCACTCGCTCCACCACGTCCCAGAACTGAACGGTTTTCTCGACTATGCCCCCTTGAAGACCGGCGGAACTCTCTACATAGCAGAAGATATCAACGTAAGCCTTACGGTCCATACGAAATACGGTGTTCTAAGGCCCATCATTCGGAATCCGCAGAACAAGGACCTCGAGACGGTGGCAAGCGAGATGCGGGTCTTAGTTCGCAAGTCGCGCCGAACTGACCCGGAGGAACTTTACCGAGAAGCGGGGCGTGTCTATCTGAAGTCTGCCCTGCGTCAGCTTGACATATCCGGGTTGCCTGCCCTGTTTACTTGGCTGCGATCGAGACTGCGTTCACGCCAGGCCGACCCGAAACTCCGTAGCGTGCCACGCGACGAGAGACTACAAGTCAGCGATGTTCTGGGCGCGACCTGCACGGTCGCGAGCATAGGCATGATGATGTCCGGGCACCAAACGGTCACCGTCATCATCCCGCCGGAGGTGATGATGTTTGGGATCGGGGATATCCGCCTGGTTCCCTGGATTGTTGACGGCAAAGTTGTTCCGCGCCGAGTGGTCACCGTTGCGGCGACGATGGACCACAGGGCCTTCGACGCCGGCCAAGCGTTCCCCGTCTATCACCACTTCAAGAGATACATCGACGACCCCGCTCTAATCTATGAGTGGAAGCCAGGCGACGAGATTTAGAAGCCTCCAGCAAAACGAGCTGCGGGCTTGAAGTACCCGATATCAACATTCCACGCTGCTGCTTTTCCAGCACCTCTGCTCGCGCCACACGCCCGATCACCGCTACCACAAGGACAACGCTCGTTTTTCACGTCACCCCCCGCTTGACTGGTGAGACCGGTTTACTATTGGTGGTTCACCTTGCGGTCTCTATCCCCCGCAAGCATCGCTTAGAGCTGTTCATAGTGAACCAGACGTTGGGTGACGAACTCGACAATATGGATGGACAATCGGCGTGGCACCAACCTTGCGAGGAATCCCACCAGCCCGGCAACGTTCGGGGCTATTACGGATTTTCTGCCAAGCTTCTTCAGTGTCAGGGCAGCCACAGACTCCGGGCAAGCAGAGACTTTCCACATTCGTGTGCAATCTTCCTCAGAGAGACCGTCCGCCCTGAAAAAATCGGTCTTCATCCCGGCTGAGCACACAGTAATCACATCGACCGGCGTATTTCGCAATTCGCCCCAGAGCGATTCTCCGAAATGCAGGTCGAAGGCTTTCGAAGCGCAATACGTCGCCTCAAACGGGGATGAGATGAAGGCTTGAAGCGAGGCGACCATGATGATTGCGCCGGCATTGCGGGCAAGCATCTGGGGAAGAAATGCACGAGTCAACACGACCGGAGCCAGGCAGTTCAGCTTGACCACCTGCGCAATGCGCTTCGGGTACCGGGTCGCAAACGCTCCCCCGCACCCGATCCCGGCATTGTTGACCAGGATGCCAACGGGGATATCCACCGTGAATGCCTCGACGCGCTCGAGAAACCCATCTTCCGCCAGGTCTTGCTCCAGGGTCCGACAGCGCACAGAATGCTCCGCCGATAGTTCACGTGCCAACGCCTCAAGGCGCTCCCCTTCGAGCCCGACCAAAACACAGTCGATACCTTCGGCAGCAATCAGTCGGGCGAATGCGCGCCCGAGGCCCGATGACGCACCCGTGATCACTGCCCATCCACCGTAGCGCTGGAGGCGGCTCATGCTGTTGCACCAGTTCCTTTGACACGATAGACTATAGACACGCCAAGTGCCAAGGAAACCCGCTTAGGGTGTACGAAGAAAACGCTCACCCACAACGAGATCACATAGCGTTCAGCGTTCGATTAGGAGTTCTGTATCATAATGGCCTTGGATTGGAAGTCGATTGCGTGAACGGAAGACGGTGGCCTCGGAACGAGGAGTAGTCATTACGGGTGCCTCGAGTGGGATAGGCGAAGCGTGCGCCTTGGCCCTTGACATCCTCGGCTACCGGGTGTTCGCCGGTGTGCGCAGGGAACGCGATGGCGAAGCCCTGAACCGAAGGGCATCAGACCGCCTCACCCCGATTCTTATCGATGTCACGGAACCCGATTCGATCGCGTCGGCCAGCGACCTCGTATGCAGCCAAGTTGGCCCGGCTGGACTGGCTGGGCTGGTGAACAACGCGGGCATCGTCGTGGCCGGTCCGCTCGAGATCCTCCCGCTGGCCGCGCTCCGCACCCAATTCGAGGTGAATGTGCTTGGCCAAATCGCCGTCACGCAGGCGTTTCTCCCCCTCTTGCGACAAGGCGGAGGCCGTGTGATCAATATGGGTTCCATCAGCGGGAAACTGGCCTTGCCGCTCCTCGGTCCTTACGCAGCATCGAAGTTCGCGCTTGAGGCAATCACCGACGCGCTCCGCCTGGAACTGCGACAGTGGGCAATCCCCGTGACAATCATTGAGCCCGGGACGGTCGGAACGCCGATCTGGCAGAAGTCCGGCCACGCGGCCAACGAGGTGGTGAGGAGCCTTCCATCGTCCGCGCAAGCGCTCTATCGCCAGCTCATCTCAGCAGTTGAACATACGCTTGGAAAAGCGGCAGGAAGGGCCGTCCCTCCAGAGCACGTAGCCCGTGTGGTTGCCCGCGCGCTGGTGGCGAGACGGCCCAGGACTCATTACGTGGTCGGGTGGGACGCCAGACTTCTGACCATCTTGGTCAAATTACTCCCCGTTCGGATGCGTGACAGGCTGATCCTGGGCGTTTTACGGTGTTGACGTCCCTGGTCGCGTGCGGATGGGTGATTCTGGATGACGAACCATGTCAGCGCGACCCCGGTGATCGACCCTTCGTCACGACCGCCAAGCGACATCCCACGCCGCCACCACCGGAGCCTCTTCCTTGCCTCTGTTCGCACGACACCCGACTCGCGTTTCAGCGAGGACAACTCGGTGCGTTCGTCTCGCAAGCTCCTTGCCATTGACATCGGCTGGCCGCCGGCTCCGAAGACGGTTGGCTCAGGACCCCCAGCAGCGGGCTTAACTCCGCTACGCCAAGGCTCCACTTCGCCCGCCGCTGGGCAACGGAGCGTTGTCGGTGTAACTTGGAGACTGGCATGACATTGGGGGAAAGGTAAAAGGGCCATGGCAAGAATTCTTTATGCTGCCTGTGGTGAAGGTTACGGCCACGCCACGCGGGCGCACAGTGTGGGGAGCGGCCTGCTGGCCCGGGGCCACGAGGTGCAGTTCCTCTCAAGCCACAAGGGCGGCGCGTATTTACGGGAAGTGTTTCCCGGTCGCGTTCACGAGATCTTCGGACTTCGCGTCGCGTTCCGTAATGGGCAGATCAGAGCGCTGCGAACGATCGCGCACAATGTTGCCCAATCGTTCGTGGTGCTGGGCCCATCGAACGCCGTGATCAAGTACGTGCTGCGACACTACAAGCCGGATCTGGTGATCTCGGATTTTGAACCGTTCACAGCCTTTTGGTCGCAATGGAAAGGAGTGCCCTTCATCAGCCTGGATAATGTGCACCTGCTCACGCACTGCGTCTTGGACCGCCCTCCGGGATTTGTGAATGATCTCTTAAGTACATATGCAGCGATCCGCCTCCACTATGCGGGAGCCAAGAGATATCTGGTCAGCACGTTCCTCAAGGTCGCGATTCGTTACCACCCCACGACGCTTGTGCCGCCGATCCTTCGCCCCACCGTCTACACGATGGAGCCCAGCAACGGAGATTTTCTACTGGCCTACAAGGGAGGTTTCGGGCAGCATGAGGACTTGCGCACGGCTCTGGAATCGTATGATCGGCTGCCGGTCCGCGCCTACGGATTCGAGCGTCACGGGCAGCACGGGCACGTCACGTACAGGCGCATCCACCCGCAGACCTTTCTGGAAGATCTTGCATCGTGTGCCGGCGTCATCGGGACGGCGGGCCACAGCCTGATCTGCGAGTGTCTCCATTTTGACAAACCGATGCTCCTGCTGCCGCTTCGCGGTCAGTACGAGCAGATCATTAATGCCCACTACGTCGACAAGCTCGGCTACGGCCGGTCGGTCAGCCGACTCGACTCCGCAATTATCAATGACTTCGTCGACCGCCTCGAAATACACCGCTCCACCATGGCGGGCATCCCCAAAGCCACGATTGATCCCATCCTTGACGCCGTCGAGCGGGAGATTCCATGACACGGCACAGAGATACCGCGTTTGGACTCATAATACCGGTATTACGAATCCTGCCGTGTCGCATCCGAACAGATGCTCAGTGTCAGACGAATGTATAGGTCCGTCGGCGCCTTCCATATTCTCCGAGCTGCGGTATATATGTTCGGGATTCCACCGTAGAAAAGCGTTGCAGTTTCCGATTCAGTAGGCGTGGTTTCTGTGGGTTGTAGCCAACAAGTACATCAAGGAGTCGTCAATCATGGCGCATCGCATGTTACGCATCGGAATGCTTTCTGTGATCCCGGCGTTTGCCCTGATCGTGCTGATCGGTTGCGGGTCGCAAAACGCGGGCCTGCCGACATCGGTCACGGTAGAACTCCCCGACGGCACTACGGCGGAAGCGGAACAGGGTGCCGGCATCCCATCCCTCGCTGATTCCGTGTGGCAGTTTTACCGCACGGCCGGGGCCGCGCAGAGCCTGGCGTTCCTGACGATCACCTTTGGTCCGGATGGCAGTCTGGAAGGCTTCGAGGACAACACGATTGCCCCTGAGATCTTCGGCTCGAGCATCCGCTTCGACGGCCGGCGACACGAGACGAACCAAAAGGGACTGCAATACGCCGCGTCGACGTACGGTGCGGAAACACCCGATGGCACCGGATTTGCCTTTGAGGGCAGGTTGACGGCGTTTGCAGTGAGTATCCCGGCCGGGTATGCGACCGCCAACGCGACGGGCACCTTCAATCCCGATGATCCCGACACAATGACGGGAACGTTCTCCTACTCAACACGGGTGACTCTTGTCTCAATACCCGAGGCGAACACGGACGATGAATTCGCCTTCATCGCCCACCGCGTGGTCGAGTAAACGTCGAAAGATCGAAAAGCCGAAACAGCAGTGAGTTGTTGGACGAGCGCCGTCACACGAGAAGTTCAACCGTGACGACGGTCGCGACGGATCAACTGACGGACACCATCAACGGTCTATAAGGGAGCAGCCCAGGTTGCCCTGCGCGACTGGCAAAAGGCCGGTGTATGGGAGGACGTCCACCACGTGTTGCTGAATCGATTGCGCGAGGATAGAGCACCATCACGCCTGTTTTTGTGGATTATCCGAACCGCGCCCGTCAGGAAGCGGTTACCCACCGGGACGCCGCACGGCGCATCTCCACTCCCTAACGGTCGCGGTTCTGTTTTGCAGGCCTGATCGGCAACCCACAGTTTTGAGTGTGACCGAGTTCTAGCGGTCTCGTTCGAGACGACCTTCTCCACCACACCAATGGACTCGAATATGGCAACCTCCATGACACGGCCGCCAAACGGTTTGTCACCTTAGCTACTGAGGATCTCCTCAACCTCGGCCTTGTCCACATCCGTGATGAAGGGGATACCACTGATGTCAGCGGCCTCATGGGTCAGGCACGCCAGGTCGTCACGCGAAATGTGCTCCAGCGCGAACTTCCTGCTGCCGCACATAAGTTGGCGAAGACCTTGGGCCAACCGCTCGTAATACGTGTAGAGTCCGAGGGCGCCCGTTGGGACTTTTTCAAATTCTTTGTCACCAAGTTCGCTGCGTAGATGACTGGCGGTTACGAAGATCTCGTCCTTGGTGTTCCCGAAACGCTCGATGTAAACGGGGATCTGGTGGTCGTCGATTGTTCGCCCGATAGTCTTGCCCACCATCGCTGCCGCGATTGGCGAGCGGGCCATGCCGACCAGCTTCGTAAACGGTGCCCCCAAGGCCAGTCCTTTGAAAATCTGATCCTCGAAAGTGAATCCGCCGGCGGGGACCAGTGCAGGCACTTTCATTCCCTTGTCGGCCAGACGTTTGGCGTACTGATACATCAGGGAATGCAACTCGACGGGAGGCACACCCCATTCGTTCATCATCCGCCAGGGGCTCATACCGGTTCCGCCGCCCGCACCATCCACGGTTAGGAGGTCCAGCTTGTATTTGGTGGCAAAGAGGACTGCGCGGGCCAGATCGGCGGGCCGATACGCGCCGGTTTTGAGGAAGATGTACTTGGCGCCGGCTTTGCGCAACTCGTCCACCCTCTTAGCGAAGGACTCCTCACTGACCATTCCAATGCGCGAGTGACGCTCGAATTCCTTGAACGCGCCGCGCTCGAAGGCCTTGATGACGGTCGGATCGGTCGGATTGGGCAGCACGACATAGCCGCGTTCGTAAAGCAGTTGGGCCTTCTTCAAGTTGGTGATTTTAACTTCACCGCCGATGTCCTTGGCCCCTTGGCCCCATTTGAGTTCGACGTGTTCGACGCCCAACTTCTCGATGGCATACTCCTGCGTTCCCAGGCGGGTATCCTCGACGTTGGCCTGAACGATGGTGGCGCCATAGCCGTCACGCTGATGATCCTTGAACAGCTTGACGCGCCGCTTGAGATCGACTGTATCAACCACGCGGCCTTTCTTAATGGTTGCTTCCGGGTCCATGCCAACCACGTTTTCGCCGATGGTCAGGCCGGTTCCGGCCAGGGCGGTGCCGATGGCCAATCCTTCCCAGTTGTTTTTGGCGATGTTAGTCGAGCCGATTCCGGGGATCATGAACGGCAGACGAAACTTAATGCCCTTGTCATGCCCGAAGGCGACTTCAAGGTTGACCGCCGGGAAGATGGCCTTGTCACTGTCAGCCTCGATGCCATGTGCGCCCACGGCGGTGCCCATGATGTTGAAGTGCGAGTAGTCGACCGGATAAGTCTTCTCGGCCGCGGTGGTGATCACACCGAAAGGCTGTGGGTAGATTACCTCATGCCCCCGGTAGGCGGACTTGCCGATCTCGCACATGCCGATGCAGCCATCCACGCAGGTCACGCACATGCCCGAGCTAGGCGTGATAGAGCCTTCTGTTCTGTTTTTCGTGAGGGTCGCAGCCGAAGCGTTTATCCTCGAGAGTGACGGCGACATTGAGTCTACTCCTATCGTTTGTTATTACTTTTCTATTTCACAGGCAACACAGGGGTCCATATAACACATCATGTCATCGAACTGATCCTTTTCGACGCACGGCGGGCTCAGGTTGGCGCACGCGCCACAGATGGCCTTCTCCGGTTCGTTGTAGGTGCACCGCAGCTGGCAGGCGGGGCAAACATACATGCAGCCGCCGCAAAGCCGACACACTTCCGACTTGATGTCGAACGGTGTACCAATGCTGCGGTTTTCACCCCGTCCCCGAAAGCCGATGGCCTTGGCCATCATCTGCTCCTCGCACATTCGAGTGCACAGCCCGCAGAGAATGCAATCCTCGTGCTCTTGCCGGAACCGTTGCTGGCGAACGTTGTGGGCCGAGGCCAAATCCTGGATGACTTTTGATTGCGGACACGACGCCAGCAGAAGCTCTAGGACCATCTTGCGGGCCCGCAGGACACGTGAAGAGGCCGTCCGCACCTTGAGCCCTTCCTGGGCGGGATAGGTGCACGAGCTGACCAGTTTCGCCTTCGGGCCTTCTCCGATCTCCACCACGCACAAGCGGCAGGCGCCATACGGTGACAGCCCATCCATGTGGCACAACGTCGGAATGGGAAAGCCAAGAAAGCGTGCGGCCTCAAGCAGCGTCGTACCTTCTTCAACCGAGGTTTGAAGGCCGTTGATGCTTAAGCTGATCATGCCGTTCCTCCCACAGCCACTGTGGATGTCGTCTCGTCCTCCTTTGGCTGAGTAAACTCCAGGTCGCACCGCAGACACCGGCGGGCTTCCTTGGTGGCCTCTTCAACGGAGAACGACAATTCGATTTCGTCGAAGTTATGCCTTCGGGCCGACACAGGAATCGTAGGGGGCTCGACACGCTGAGCCTCCTCGAGTTCCTCTTCGTCGATCGCAAGCGGCTCAACGTAGACATCCGGTAGCAGCGCCGCGCCGGGTTGTTTCAATTCCTCGCCGCGCAGATAACGTCCAATCATCAAAGCGGCTTTCTTCCCGGCGGCGATCGCCTCAACCACGGTATTGGGGCCGGTAACCACGTCTCCTCCGGCGAAGACGCCCGGTCGGTTGGTGGAAAGTGTCTGATCGTCAACTTGCATTGTTCCCCATTTGGTTACGTCAATCCCCATCGACGGGATGAAATCGATATCAGGTTTATCACCGATAGTGACGATCAAAGTATCCAAGTTGACAACATATTCCGTATCAGAGATGGGCACGGGTCTGCGTCTGCCACTTGAATCGACGTCGCCCAGTCGATTCTTGATACATTCGATTCCCGTCAGGCGCCCAGCCTCGGTAAGGATTCGTATGGGGGATACGAGTGTCTCCAGTTTGACACCTTCCTCAAGAACGGTGTCAATATCCCTGTCTTGGGCGGGCATCTCAACGCGCGTGCGGCGGTAGAAGATGGTCACGCTCTCAACGCCTTCCTGGCGTAGGGCCACGCCCGCGGCATCCACCGCGCTGTCACCGCCACCAATGACACCAACATGTCCTCGCGCAACGGTCTTGCCGCGAAGGTTGAAATCCTTGAGGAATCCTATCGCCGGGTAAACGCCGTCTGCGTCTTCACCTTCGAGGTTGATTTTACGGCTCTTGTGGGCCCCCATGGCCAGGAAGATCGCCTTGAATCCGTCCTCAAACAGCCCATCGAGCGTCATATCACGCCCCAAGGCGGTGTTGCATTTCAGTGTTATGTTCTCGTCGAGGAGTGATTCGATTTCCTTGTTCAGCGTATCCCTGGGCAGCCGGTGTGGCGGGATTCCGCTCACCAGCATCCCACCAGGACGATCATCCGCTTCGAAAACCGTGACCTTGTGTCCAGCGAGAGACAGATAATGGGCTGCGGTAAGTCCGCCGGGACCTGAACCGATAACGGCAACGGGTGGAATGCCCTTTTTCGTCTTCGCGGCTCTTACCGGCTTGTACACCGACGGGTCGACACGATCGGTGATAAAACGTTTCAGGGCACGGATGGCAATGGCCGATTCTCCCGCAGTGCCACTTCGACACTGGGTTTCGCACGGGTGAGAGCAGACTCGCGCACAAACAGAGGGGAACGGATTTGCTTTCCTTATTGCCTGGTAAGCCTCTTCGTATTCGCCTCGCGCTATGTGAGCTACGTAACGCCACGCCTCGGTATCTATAGGGCACGCGGCCTGGCACGGGGCTCCGACCAGTTGGCTGCAAACGAAGGCCCTGCATCTCTTGTCCCGGATGTGCTCCTCGTATTCATTGCGGAAGTATCGTAGCGTGGACAAAACGGGATTCGACGCCGTCTGCCCCAGACCGCACATGGTTGTATCCTTGACCGTAATCGCGAGTTCCTCAAGCAAGTCGAGCTGGTCAAGTGTGCCCTTTCCGTTGGAGATGTCCTCCAGGATTTCGTACATCCGCTGGGTACCCTTCCGGCAGGTGTAACACTTGCCGCAGGATTCACCCTTGAGGAAGTTCATGAAATACTTGGCGACATCGATCATGCAGGTCTTCTCGTCCATCACGATCATGCCGCCGGACCCCATGATCGATCCCGCCTCAGCCAGACTGTCGTAATCGATAGGCAGGTCGAACCTCTCGGCCGGAATGCAACCGCCGGACGGGCCGCCCGTCTGCACCGCCTTGATCTTCGCCTTGCCCGGCGGCCCACCGCCGATATCGTACACAACCTCTTTGATGGTGATGCCCATGGGCACCTCGACCAGCCCGGTGTTTTTTATCTTCCCGACTAGGCTGAAGATCTTGGTACCCGTGTTGCCCTTGGTTCCGAGCTTGGCAAACTCTTTGGAACCGACTCTGAGGATGAGGGGGATGTTGGCCCAAGTCTCGACATTGTTGATTGCCGTCGGTTTGCCGTCAATTCCCTTTTCTATTGGGAATGGCGGGCGTTGGCGCGGCTCTCCCATCTTCCCCTCGATGGACCGCATAAGTGCCGTCTCCTCGCCGCAGACAAACGCACCGGCCCCTCTGACCAGCTTGATGTCGAATGAAAAGCCGGTCCCCAGGATATCCTTGCCCAATAGCCCGAATCCCCGGCTCTGTCGCAGTGCGATCACAAGGTGCTTGATGGCCAGGGGATACTCGTTACGCACGTAAACGACGCCTTCGTTCGCACCGGTTGCGTACCCGCCGATCAACATGCCCTCGATGATGCTGTGAGGGTTACCCTCCAGCACACTGCGGTCCATGTAGGCTCCGGGATCACCTTCGTCCGCGTTGCATACCAGGAACTTGCCCCGGCCGTTCCGCTGCTTGGCCAGGAGTTCCCATTTCACCCCCGTGGGGAAACCGGCGCCGCCACGGCCACGAAGACCGGAGCGTTTAATCTCCTCGACAACCCAGGTCGGTGTCCCCTTGTCGAGGACCTTGGCCAACGCCAGATACCCACCATTCCTCATGAAGTTGAAGATACGGATCGGATCGGTCTTCTCGTTGCGTGCGAGAATCGTACGTACCTGGGTCTTGAAGAACGGAATATCGCACTGCTTCTCCACCGCCTTGCCGGTGACGGGGTCCACGAAGAGCAGGTCATCGAGCACTTGGCTGTCGCGAACGGCCTCAACGATTCGAACCATCTGCTTGACATCCACCTTGGGGTAAAAGGTCCCTGTTGGCTCGATGAGTACCGACGGTTCGGCTTCGCAGAATCCGTGGCAGCCAGTGATGCGCAGGCGTATCTTGTCCGTCAGACCTCTGTCGAGAAGCTCTCGTTTCGCCACACGGATCAGATCGTTAGCTCCGCTCGCCTGGCCACAGGTGCCCGCCGGTATCACTATGGTCGGAATGCTGTAATCCCTGTCGGTAACAAGCCGATCCTGCAACTCTTCGAACTCTTCGATGGACTTCAGTTTTTCCATGAACCTATCCCGTTAATGATCCGGTCGCTGAGAGCCCCAGGGAGTGGCTCCTTACACCATTCAGACGGCGCCGCCCTCGAGATCCAACATGTGCCCCTTACACCCGCGCCGCGAGCAAATCTGAACAATGCCCCCAGCTCGAACGATCATGGATACCATCGGCGCACCGCAGAGGGGACAGGACGATGCGCTTTTCAGTTCCGCGTGACAGTGAGGGCAGAAGACGTCCACCAGGGCGTCCGTGCGAATCGGGTACTCGGATTCAACCACGAAGCTGCCATAAAGGGAAGATAACCTAAGCCAGCCGTGCTTGCGCTCGAAGGATACCGTCACGCGAATGGACGGGGAGCCGTCGATCGGGTGGTCCGAATCCATCAGGGTGTGGTTGCACCGCGAGCAGCTTACTGTAAGAAGGTAGACACGACGGTCCGCCTTGATCTCGGCTTCGTCGAGCCCCGCAAGGGTTTCCTCGATGATCTGTTTCACTCGCTTGGATTTGACGTTCGAAAAGTAGTGACCGTCCACAACGACAATCGGCCCGAGTGCACAGGCTCCCAGGCAATTCACTGTCTCCAACGTGAACTCCTTATCCGGAGTCGTCTCGCCGGCGTTGATTTCCAGTTGATGCTCGAACTCTCCGGCTATGACCGGTGCCCCACGGACGTGACAGGCCGTGCCCACGCACACCGAGCAGAGATGCTTGCCACGGGGCTTCAGGCTGAACGATTTATAAAAGGTAGCCACGCCGTAAATATCCACGAGCGAGCGACCCGTCTGATCGGCCACTGCCTTCAAGGCCTCGGCGGGCAAGTAGCTGTACTTCGCCTGGATCTCTTCCAGAATCGAGATGAGCCCGCCCCGATCGCCCTCGTGCTTGTCGAGAATACCCAGGATTTCAGCCGTCTTCATACAACTTCTCCGCTGGGAGCAACCCGGCTTCCATCACACCTGCGCCCGATCCCACAGCGTCCAGCGGTGGGTCGTGCGCTCGCGCTTAAAGTGCAACACCAAGAAGTCCGCTAGTGCTGCTGTTCGCCATTTGTCCAGCCTTCCTCGCGTTTTCGGCAATACGTCCGTGCCACGGAGCCTATCGCCACCGGACGGCTCATGCAACCATCGTGCCAAAAACCGATCTCTCTCGAAGGGATTTCGCACTATGTGGAGGATTCACCCCGGCGCGGGCCGTTCTGGATAAGATGCAAACAACATGAATCAGACCACTATAGCGTTCTTCGTTTTTGTGTAGCGTCACCCCTCGTGGGTGACGCAGGTATTGCCAGGGCGCCGCCCATGAGGGACGGCGCTACATCTGCTACACAAAAAAGGAGTCTCTGAAGGGCACCGCTAGTTGGCGCACAGCGCACCTACTTGGCGCACGGGGTATAAGATAAACACCCCCTGGCAGGTCGCGGGGGCGCCTAAAAACGGGTCAAGGACGACCCTGTTAAAAACTGGTTTTGCATCGCCGTCGAAGCTGAGTCGAACGGGCTTCGACGATCGTTCAATCCTCTAGGTACTGGTTGATCCGGTCGCTCAGCTCCCTCGCGTCGCCCGCAAGCTCAGGCAGCTCCTCACCAAATTTGCATACGACTTGCGAGAGTTGCCCGCGGACGTGCCGAAGATCGTCCGGGTACACAGCTTCGTGCGGCTCCATCTTGCCCGACACCAAAGCCTCCAGATCAGCGAGCGTCCTAGGATCGTCCCAGTAGAGTTCGTGCATCAACTTCAACAGCCGGACGAATGCTCGCCTCTTAGGGAGTGTCACGGATTCAGCACTTCCAGAAGCCGCCTGCCGTATACCGCCGCACCACTCCCTTACTGCTGTTCTGATTTCTGGATACTCGTCTCCCAGCGCGTCATCGATAAACGTGAGCACAAACAGCAACGGCTTGGCGTACTCAACCGTGTTCAACTCCCACACACCGGTGACAAGGTTGTAGATCGCGCCAAAGGCAGTCGGGTCGGCAGAGACGCACAGGCTAGTCAGCTTGGCTACTTGCTTGAGCCTCATTGTGTCGGTTCCTCTCCTGTCGGGTCCTTCGTGTCCTTCGCCCACCAATGAAGGCCGGCGAGTTCCCTGCGCAACTCCTCTAGGTAAGCGCAGTCATCCTCCGTAAACTCAACTGCATCACCGTGGTCGTCAAGATGGCCGAAGCGCTCGCGTAACATCTTCTCGGCCCGCTGCCACCAGTAGCCCGCCTGGAACAGTGACGGCATCCGGCGCCGATGCACTTCGCGGAACCCATCCTCCATGCGCTCGTGGAAGGTTTGGTACGCTTCCAGCTTGGCAGGGGCGACATTTTCACCGTCGCGCTCCATGCGATCTACACCGGCCTTCACGTCGTCGAGCGAGTGAATCATCATCACGAGATTCTCGCCCAGATACTCAAGCCGTAGCCGAAACTCCACTTCGCCCGGCTGCGATCTGCAAAACCCATCCCGTGCAGCGTCAAAACGCTGGTTGGCTGCCTCCTGATCTAGCACGACCTCTCCGGTGCGGTCATAGAATTCAGGGTCACCAGGAAACCGCCACAGGCCCATTGTCCGATAGGCGTATAGGAAGTCTTCCGGGGCGTGGTACTCATCGCGTAGCATCCGTTCGGTGTCGTCCATATCGTTCCCCTTCACGTTGCGGTCGCGATGCCATCGTTGCAGCGTCGTGCGATCATATCCTTGAGCACACGGATTACCTGCCCGGCCCGTGCGGCTGTCAAGAGGTCTCGTGGGCTTTGGGCGTCGAAGTCCTTCTCCAGCCACGCCAGACCGGCGGCGTCATCGTCGAAGTATTCCCTCAGGAGCCGGGTGATCTGTTCTTCGTGGTCCGGAGCGATGGCTCGGACGGCATCCGTCCACCTACGCTTGCCAGCAAACGGCGCGGGCTTCTGACCCGGCGGGTACAGGAGTGTACCTCCACCCAGCCGTGTGATACACGCGCTGGCCTGAGCCGATGACAGCTTCGTCGTACTGCTCGCGCCGATGGCGTCGTGAAGCTGATCGTCTGTCCAGGCCAAGCGGCGTTTGAGTTGGTGCAGACGCATTCGTTGCCCTGGCGTGCTCGATCCCGGCTTGGTGTTCAATGCTGCCATAGAGTCGTTACACTACCCTCCGAATCCCGGAGGCGTGTTGTACGGTCTCAGCCACGACCGCCGAGTCCTCGTGGCCCATGCTAATGTCCTCGACGTCCTCCAGATGCTCAGCGGTGATTGCTGAGTCGCCCTTGACGAAAGCGACCTTGTAGGCCAGGTACAGACATACGAGCGCCTTGCCGAGCCCACCCATGCCGAGCGTGGACGCGCGGCCTTGCAGCCACTTAACGGCGGACGGGTCAACGTGCACCTTGAGTTCAGGCCGCTTTATGAGGCGCCGGATATCGTCGGTACTAAACAATGGCTCGGGATTCTGGCCCCGCGTTCGGAGGGTCAAGTCACGTCGGACGACCACACGCGAGGCGAGCTGGTCGGTCACCTCCGAGAAGTCCCCCAGCTTCCGGAATCCCAGCTTGGCGTAGATGGTCGGTTTACCACACAACAGCACGGGACACCCCGTCTGGTCGTGTAGGTCTCGGATCATTTCCAGTGTCCGGTAGACGGTACGCTCTACCTCATCGAACATCAGCATCCGCTTGGTACCGGCCAGCCGTTGGATCAGCCGCCGGAGCACCCTGTCGAACGTGCTGTTGACGCTCAACTCGAAACGCTCCGCAATCGCCCGACACAATGCGAACGGACGTAGCATCGACTCATCGATCCGAATCAGGACGGGGTCGCCGAATCGCTGATCCCCCGCGATGCTTTCGAGCGTAAAGGTCTTACCCAACTGGGCAGGTCCGAACACCACCCCGATCTTGCAGGTCTCCGCCGTGACCGCAGCGACTTGAATGATCTCGCGGGCAACCGACGTCTCGACCCACTTCTTACTGCGGACGATGTTCTCGCGACGCGCTGCAAGCTCAAGCCAATTGTGCAGCCTCACGAGCTGTTTGTCCGAGGTCTTACCCTTGTACTGGTTTCGCAGAACCTCGCTGATCGTTGTCGTGGAGATCCCCACCTCGCGGGCGACTACTTTCTGCGACAGCCCGTGCTCGTCGATGAATTTCAGGATACGCTGCGCGATGTCCTTGCGTTGGCCGTCGTTGAGTTGTTGGTTTTCGTCTAGCATCCGTGCTGACCTTGCGACCCGCGACTCTTCCGACAACAGGTCAAACGCGCGGTCGCCGTTATTCGATTCGTTCTGTTCGTTCATGCCGATTCCCCGCGACCAGACCGAGTAGGTCCGGCTTTGGTCTCTCGGCATCCGTGCCAGCCTCCATCCCGTCATCCGTGACGGGCACAATCATGTCCAACGTCATCCGTGGCCGTCGCGGCTCCTCAGGCGCCGTAGTATCATGTCCGAACGTCAACGCCTTGGCAGCCGCCGACAGGTCGCGCGACTTGCGATCGACCCGGGCGCGTGCAGTCTTGGCAACGCTGGCTATCGCCCCTTCAAACCCTGTCTGGACCGGGACGATACTCGTGTGTGCGGTCACGTCGTCAGTGCCAGTCGCGCGTAGCTCGATGGATCGCTCCCTGCGCTTGGCGGCCATTTCCTCCGTAGCGGTCCGCATGCGTGCAGGCGCTTCACGCTCCGCACGGTGCATGACCTTGCGCCTACGACCTACGGCTGCGTTCGCGTCCCTGAGTTCGTCAACGCTGGCCATCGGGCTTATACGCTTGTTGGCGTCCAGCTTACCGATGAATCGACGGTCGCGATCTGGCGTGAATGCGTAGCAACAGCTCAAGTCGTTCGGGTCCAGACTGATAAACACGTCTCGGCCATCATAGGGATACAACGACGGATTCCCCGCACCGTATGTCAGCCGCGCCCCACCAACCTTGAACGCCACCCCGTTCGGCCCGACCCGATACACGCCCCGAGCCTGCATAAGGAACAACAACGCCCGATCATCGGCACGACGGAGCGAGCTGGCGGTCTGCCACATTTCGAGCGGTGTCATCCCCGCCATATCGTCGGCACTGTGTACTGTGTGGTGGTACTCCGTGGCCCACTCATCGACCGCCGTCCGCGCTTCGTCGAGCGTTGGCACCGCGCTCTGATCCACGAGCCTAAGCACCGCGATCTTTTTCCAGTCCCGCCCATGCCGCTTGCGAAGCCTACGCTTCTGATCCTTCGTGTAGCCGCGTCGGATCGTGTCCAAGCATTCGGGGCGATTGAGAGACGACCGACCACAGTAGGTCGCAAACGTCTTTCCGCATCGACTCTCGAACGTCCCAAACAGTCTCTCGGTTTGGCCTTTGGACCACGGCGAGTAGGGGATGGCATAGACGCATTCGATACCAAGCTCTTGCGTGATCCCCATGAAACGCGGGTCGACACAGTCCACGAGATTCGCGTCCCGGCGGATGACCCGCTGCCAGTCCCGGCCATATTCACGACGGAGCCTATCACGCTCCGCTTTCGTCACACCGACCAGTAAACGGCTGGTGTAGTCCTTGCCGTTGTCGATCCGGAGCGTCTCCGGGATGGCCCACCGAAGAAACGCCATAAGGTAGTTGGCAGCGATCGCGTCTTGGTGGGGGCTCGGACCAAGATGCCAACCGACAACCGCGCGGCTTCGTGCATCCTCGGTCAGTGTCAACCACGGGCGTATCTGCTTACCGTCATGCTCGACCCAAAAGTCGCACTGGTGGTGGTCGGTCTGATAGAGCTGTCCCGGCTCGATCAGCGTGTAGTCGATTTCGTTGTGCGGCATGTATCGCCGACACCAAGCATCCTTCCCCTCGCGAAGCAAGTAGGACACGGAGACGCTGTCGTGCGCCGCCAGCCACTTGCGCGTAGCACCATAGCTGGCCGACCACTCCCAGCCCCGCTGCCTGGCCTCGCGTGCTGTCAACTCGTGGCAGAACTTTACGGACGGTTGCGACTGACAGTGATACAGCGAATGGAAGTAGGCCACGGCATCCGGGCTGCGTCCCTGCGGTGCCGACGTTTCGGCATCGTCGCTCAGCCGTTTCGCCACCGCTCGGCCATCGATCAGAGCCGCGACCCCGCGTATCTGTCCGTCCGGGCCGAGCGTGTTGTACAATTGCTCCCAGCGTTGCAGCGTGCGGACGCTGGTCGAAAGTGCGTCCCCCTCCGCCTGACGAGCGTCGCTCACGATTGTCTCTGCCAGCTCGAGCGCAGTTGCGCTCGGATCGCGCCGACGCCGGCAAGCGTCCTGCCACCGATGGAGCCAGAATGCACGCTTGTAGGCCAACGTCACCGCGTGCTCTGCGTAGCCCTTACTGAGCAGTGATTCCCGTGCGCGGTCCGCGCGTTCCTCAGCCGTAGGCGTCAACGATAGACGCTTGTCGATCGACCGATGAACCCACCACATTCGCTTTCCCCTCGCGCTTGGCGGGAGTCTCTTCACCGCCAATGATCGCCGACCCTCCCTCTGCGCGGCGTCGCTCTCGACCTTGGCACGCCAACGCAGCGTCCTCACCTGTTCACCGGTCAGCCGCGCAGCCTCATCGATCGGCAGCCAATCCTGGCTGTCGGAGCGTTCAACGGGCTGTGGTGCCGCTAATGCCATGCCATGCCATCCCAAGTCCGTCGATAGCCTGTCATCCCCCGCAGGTGAACCCGACGCGCGATCGGCAGCAGAAGGATCAGCATTTCCGCTCGATCGTCGGCGTCTCCCATGTTGTGCACGTAAACCGCCAAATCGCTCCCTGTGGGGTTATCGACATCGTGGACCCCGTGGTCACTCACAAGCTCGTCTAGGAAGTCCAGGTCGCGACCGTTCAATGCGAACGTCCGCTCCGGCGTGCGTTTCGCCCCGTTCACCCCAGCCTTTGTTTTCCCTGTCTGATTGGCCTTCGTCGCTTTCGTCGTCTTTTCTGACACACTCATGACACTTATCTCCCTAGCGATCACTGCATCCTTCCGAAACCGTCGATCAAACCTGAAAGCCCGGCGATGCCCCCTTCACGACCAAACGCCGAGTACCGTCGCCACCATACCTGGAGTGAGCGAACGCTGATTCGGAACTCCGCCCCCTCCGTCTCTTTCGCCCGTCGCACGATCTGTCGTGCCAGTGCTCCCTTGATTCGCTTACCCCTGGCCTGGTTCTCGCACGCCTTGCGCCACTCGACAACCCACCGAGCCCGTCGCCATGCACGGTCGAGCTGCGCCTTGCTGCACGGGAAAGAACGAGCGTTGTCACGGCAGACCTGAGCGTCCAGGTCCAGTGCCAACCGCTTGTCCAGCGAGCGATGCAACCACCATACGACCGTTGCACGCCCACCGCCAATCGGAGCCTTGATTGCGAGCGAGTTGAGACCGACGGTTCTTGCGTGCTCGGCTACGCGGTTAGCGCGTAGGTACCAACAACTCTTGTACACACCACTTAACCTGGCGGCCTCCGCGATCGTCACCCATTCGCCAGGGCGCGGTACACGGTGTGCTGTCGATTCTGCGTTCACCGTTTTAACTCTCGCTCACTCCGCCGTCTCCGTCCGTTGTCTCGGGGATCACCGGTCCCCCCGTCAAGATGAAGTCAACAGAAGTCCCGAACACCGTCGCGAGTGCCAGTAGTCTGGCAGGGTCCGGTAGCATACGCCCGGTTTCGATGGCTCCGATCGATCCCTGTGGGATGCCGGTCGCCTTTGCGAGTTGCTTACCCGTCAACCCACGCCCGGTCCGCAGCCGTTGGATGCGCTCACCGATCAGAACGCGATTCAGGCGCGGAACCGTGACCCGCGCGACTGACTCTGTGTTGCCTGCGCCTCTACTCATGCCGTTGCTCGCTCCGGCGATTCCCTCAGCCCTTCCGCGAAGAACGACGGATCAACGTCAAGCTTCTGGCACACAAGCAGAAGCGTGTCCCATCGCGGTTGCCCGCGACCGTTGATCCAGTAGTTCAGCGCCTGCCGAGTGATCCCCGACGCGCGTGCGAGCTGGGCCTTCGTCAGACCGCGCGCCTCGCACAGCTCGGCGATGGCAGCCACTCGGAATCGCGGTGTATGGTACATACTCCCCATAGCCTGTACACTTCTGGGAAACTTGTCAAGCCCTTTTTTCTACTTTGTGGAACATTTTCCTTGTACCGAAGCCCGTTTACTGTACCCTGTACTCCCGGTATGATTCCGCACATGCGACAACCTGGCGATGAATTCGGCAGAGAACTGAGGACGCTACGCAAGGCGCACGGATTCGGCACAGTTGCCCTTTCTGAGGCCGTGGGCCGGGGTCGCAACTTCATCGGCCGATGGGAACGCGATGCAATGGCGATCCCCCGGCGCGACGTGCTTCTTCGAGTTATCGAGGTTCTACGCCTGACCGACGCAGAACGCGGGACACTGCTGCGTCTCGCAGACCAACGCGCGTTGCCGGACGGTAAACCGGCAGCCCTTCAACCCTCGATTGATCCTGACGAGACGCTGCTACACGCGCTCCTCACGGTCGGCCACGATTGGCCGTCTGAGCCGGACCGGCCAAATCCGCAATCTGAACGGGTCCAACCCCTCATCGACGCAGTCGCATGGGTGCTCGCCGAAATCGCGGCGACGATCGACACCGATATTCTACCGCCGATGAACATCCGTTGGCCCGAGCCGCTCGTTCGACTTGGTATCGTTCCAGAACCAACTCAGGCGGTTGATCTGATTGACATACCCGATGCGGTCGTGAACGAGGAGATGCCCTTCGTGGGTGACATGACGGAGCCTGTCACACGCGAAGACGCGAAGACGCAAAGCATCGCGATGGCCAGGGCGTATCGACGCGTTCTGTTCTCCGACATCGACCGCGCGCGTGCCCTTGTGGCGCATGTCGAAAACTGGGCCTTTGACCGGTCCCAGGTACTCTCTAACGCCGTATCCGTTCAGTTCCGGTCGCGTAGGGTTCATGAAAGCCACGGATTCATCGACGTTACCGCAGCACGCGTCATTGTGGTTGCGCGTCGTAGCCTCGCGCGGCGCCTCTGGACAATGGCGGACGCACTATGGTGTTGCGAGGCCGAACCGCTGGATTGGTTTTCACTCTGGTCTTCCGTGTTCACGTCGACGAAGACGCTCATCGTATACCAATGGGGCCAAGATGTCCGCGATTCCTTATATGCCATGCGCTCGCCGACGTGGGCCAGCGTGGTCGAGCAGACCATGCACGAGCATAACCTCCGGCCGGGTAGCGAACAGAAGCTCCAAGAGGAACTGTACGCAGGTGAGCTCAGCGCCGACTCAAAGGAACGACTGATTCAGAATGCACACCGTCTTGCGTGTATCGATCAGACCATCCTCATCAAACGTATGCGCGCGCTCGAGGTTATGGTCATGCCGCCCGACGCGTTCACCCTCTGGAATCCCGGTGACCCTGTCCCGGAAGGGCATCCATACTACAAGGCCGGCGAAACCAAGCTGATCCCGAAGGAAGGAATCACTCTACCGACGTCCGCCGCGACTTCACCGGACGCTACTAATCCAAGGAAGGCCAAGCGTGCGACGAAGGGTAAGCGTGTGAAGCCAAAGGCAGCGGCCAAGAAAACTCGGAAGCCCAAGGCAGCGGTGAAGAAAGCCT
>Ga0307432_1000841_pt1 | contig 20946 bp, 10 predicted proteins | sample SalMarWE160150MG_FD_202158 | JGI IMG/M metagenome (GOLD analysis project Ga0307432, IMG submission 202158) | Salt marsh sediment microbial communities from the Plum Island Ecosystem LTER, Massachusetts, United States - WE1603-150 | ecosystem: Environmental > Aquatic > Marine > Intertidal zone >...
TGGAGCTGACTTCAGCCGTGATAACATTATAGATGCGTCTGATTTTGCGGCACTCAGCTATTATTGGCTGAACCGCGGCGACTGTTATGGATGGGCTGGAGATTGGACTTAATTAGTAGCTATCAGCTATCAGCCTTCAGTCATTAGCTGACCGCTGACCGCTGACTGCTAATTGCTCGTTCCTGACTGCTGACCGCTCTTTCATTTTTGCCTTTTGAGTTTTCAGCCTGTTCACAAAGTCAGTGTGGTGATATAGTAATGAAATAAACGTTTATCACGGAGGTAGAAATGGTTAAGCTCTGGAGATTTCTCTCAGTTTCGATTGTTGCTGCGGTGTGTTTAGGGTTGCTATTGCTGTCTGCGGCACTGCCAAAGGCGGTTTCGGGTAGTCCTCCAGCGGATGAATGGAGCTATGAAATCCAGCCCAGCACGACCAGCGTGGGGTTGAATGAGGACTTTACGGTGAATGTCAGCGCCGTTTGCTATGAAGGCAACTCGAGTAGCTACTTTCTGGCCGTGGTGTTCAATAGTACATTGCTCAATGTTACTGGAGTGGATACGCCGGGTAGCTTGCCTAATGGTGACATCCCGAGTATGAGTCCCGGTTACCCGAAGTGGAGTAATACCACAGGCATGGTCGCAAATCAGTATAGTATACAGCCGCCTTACGAACCCCCATACGTCGACGAGACTTTTACCATGTGTACTATACACTTTCGCAGTTTAGATGTTAGTGGAACTAGCGACCTGAAGTTTGCCAATGTAGACGTAACCAATACCACCAAGATTAAGTATCGAGCAACCGATACAACAAATTGGACCAAGGTGGTTAACGGGACGGTGAAAGTTGGGCTGCCACCAACTATTTCCGTCAGTCCGCACAACCTCACCTTCAATGCTATTGAGGCGGGAGAAAACCCGCCAGACCAGACGCTTGAGCTATGCAACTCGGGAGCCGGCACACTGAGTTGGTCGCTGACTGATAATGCTGGCTGGCTGAGTGAAACTCCCACGAGCGGCAGCCTTGGTGGAGGTGAGTGTGAGGACGTAACGGTATCGGTTGATGTCACCGGCATGGAATCCGGGGATTACAGCGCTGCCATCACCATTACCGGGTCTCTTGAGATGGCGGTTAACCTGCATGTAGAGTCAGCAACGCCAGTGGAGCCAGTGGAGCCGGCGAATCTCTCTGCCTCTTCGCTCAGTATCTCGCCGCAGCAGGTTGAGCCTGGCCAGGAGGTGACAATCTCCATCAATGTCGCTAACACTGGCGGGGAGACTGGCAGCTATAATGCCGTTCTGTATATCAACGGTGTGGTGGAGGATAGCCAGTCGGTGTCTGTTGAGCCGGGGACGAGCAAAAATGTGATATTCACGGTAAGTAAATCGCAGGCAGGTGTTTATGACGTTTCCCTTGCGGGGCAGAGTGGACAGTTTGAGGTGGTGAATACTGGCTGGTCTGGTGGTGGTGGATTAAGCACCGGCGGCATAATAGCCATTGTGGTGGTCGTTATAGCACTTATTGTGGCATTGGTATTCATACTGAGGAGAACTAGGAGGGAAGTGTAAGTTTAACTGTTATGCAGTAGAAAGGGCGGCTGCAGAGCCGCCCTTTCTACTGCGTTTTGAGTTTTGCTTTCCTGGAATGTCAAAACTCAAAAATCAAAAGGCAAAAAGACAGAGCAAAAATAAAAAAAAATAAAAAAATTGGAATTTTTGGAGCTAAATGTAACTAACGGTAACTAAATGAAAGTTGACAAGGATGGGGCATAGTGGTAGCATATAAACTAAAGTACTAGGACTAACAGCCTAGTACGGAGATACCAGGTATTAAAATATTAATATGGGAGGTGGCTAATGGCCAAATTCTGGTCGTCTTTATCTGTTGTACTTGTCCTAGCAATGATGTTGTTCCTGGTTCCTGCGGTGATGTTGGTTCCCAATGTCGCTGCCTGCGAAGACGTGGTCCAGGAGGTCGAAGCAACTTTCGCGTTCAATGAAACTGAGTTCGGTGATTGGTGGCCGTTTACGGCCGGTTTCAACACTATTCAAGCACCGGGTCTTTGTCTGGCGCAATTTACCAGAAGCAACGTGTTGCGAGGTATGACTGACCCTCTGCCTGATTGCGGATTCCGCAACTATACCGTGGGGTCGGGAAGTGTGGTTGGAGGAGGCCTGGATGGAGCCTTGTCGCTGTCCTGGGTCACTTTCAATTTCAGCCAGAAATATAATCTCACTCCGCTGTATGATGATTATGGCGAGTTTGCTCATTTTGGCTGGATGACGGGGAGAGGTCACATAGGCAGTGACCTCACCTTTGTGTACGTCCTCGATTTCGATAGTGATGCCGAACTGTATTATGCTACCGGAAAGGGGTTCATGCTGAGCGTGGAGGAGAGTGGCGCCTTCGCCGGTCATAAGATAATTGGCGACTTTGAGATTTACAAGACCGGCGCCAGTTATACCGGCAATTTCCACCTGAGAAACTATGCTCCCAACGAGGTCTATGACACCGGCGTTTTGAATGTCACAGGCGGTGTTAAGCAAGAGGTGACAGACCCGATTCACGCCCCGCTGGCATTGCTGAACTTCACCCAGGATGGTCCTCATCCCACTGCCACTAACATAACGACCGACTTTGAGGAAATTGCCTGGGGGAAGGACCCAGTAAAGACTGTAACCTCTGGTCACCTGGGCATAAATGGCGCTATGGACGTGAGCAGGAACACTGCCTTGTATATGGAACTGTTGGGGACTCATGTCCGCATTCAAGGGACGACTGTGAATACTGTATACATAGACGATACTGATACCGGAATCAGACATGGCGATGGTAGCCCGTACGGAGAACTATGGGAGCTCTTGGTTCTTTACATCCCCGATCAGGACTTGATTCTGGGGGAAAACTTTACCCAGAGTGGATATACCATCACTCCCTTTGGAACGGTTAATGGACAGCCGACTTCAGGCACTGAATGCTATGCAGGGGTAGAGAGCTATGCCGACGCCGTTATTCTCATTGAGGCATCCCTGGTTGATGCGAAACAGTACTCAGTTGACGATACATTCGGCTTATTTCCCCACCCCAAGGTGCTCAACGTCACGCCTAACACTGGCGCTCGGGGGACAAGCATGAATGTCACCATCAAGGGGAAATACTTCCTCAGGGCGGATGATTCTGCTCCCAATAGTGGTTCGGTGAGCTTGGGCGATGGCATAACGGTCAACAGCTACACCATAATGAACAGCAGCCCGATAGATAATGTGATAGAGGCGAACATCACCATTAGCTCTTGTGCCGCTGGGCCGAGGCCTGTGTCAGTAACCTCGTGCTTTGGCTACCAATCTGGTAGCGGCATTGCCCCTTACAAGACGGGCGCATTAGCTGGCGCCTTCGACGTTCCCGTAGCCGGGACTGCTGCCCTGGAAGGGACTGTCAGTTTTTCGGGAAGGGGCGCCGCCAGTCAAAAGTGGATAGAGCCGCTTGTGACGGACTTCTTCGACTCGACGACTGGAACTCCGATGACATGCTCACCGATAAATGGCACCACCAACGAGACCGGGGTTTTCGGCGTCTACGGTGTTACTCCGGGCACCTACAATATATCCATTAAGAACTGCACGTGCCTGAGCGAGATGGAGTTTAACGTAGCGTTTACCGCCGGTACTACCACTAATGTTGACTTTCGCAACAGTGACCTTCGCGAGGGCGATTGTGATGAGAACGACGTGATTAACATGGACGACCGTGACCTGCTGTACATGGCTTGGGGCACCTCGGAGGTGATCCAGGCAGGTCATTATATTGACCTTGATCGCAATGGAGTGATTAACATGGATGACAGGGACCTGGCTTACATGAACTGGGGTAAGATCGGAGATCTTTACCTTTACACTCATTAATGTTAATAAAGGAGGTGGTTTTTTTATTGAGATGAAAAAGGAATTTTGGAAAGGCGATAGACTTTAGGAAAAGGAGGTAAAGGACATTGAAAAGTAAGTTTATCAGTTTAATTCTAAGTGTGGCTGTGATTTTGGGCTTGATGCTGGTACCTGCGGCACTGCCAACGGTGGTTTTGGCTCAAGCAGATGAATGGAGCTATGAAATCCAGCCAAACCTGACCAAGGTGGGGTTCGATACGGACTTTACGGTGGATGTTAAAGCCGTTTGCTATTCAGGCAACTCGAGTAGCTACTTTCTAGCCGTGGCGTTCAATGCTACATTGCTCAATGTTACCGCAGTGGATACGCCGGCTAACTTGCCTAACGGTGACGTCCCGAGTATGAGTCTCGGTTACCCGCTGTGGGATAATACCACAGGCTTCGTGGCAGAACAGTATAGTATGCAGCCGCCTTACGAAGCCCCATGGGGCTCGGGCGTGACTTTTACCATGTGTACTATACACTTTCGCAGTTTAGGCGTTGAAGGAACTAGCGATCTGACGTTTGCCAACATAGACATAACCAATACCACCAAGGTTAAATTTCTGGCAACCGATACAACAAATTGGACCAAGATGGATAATGGCACGGTGATGATTGGTAGTCCTGAGTTGGAAGTGGATGTATCCCCGCGAGGTTGGCCTCCATATCCCATGGCGACCGGAGGTTTGGGGATAGCCTACAACATGTCAGATCCGCTTAACGAAGACTACATGCTAAAGATATACCCCTATGACCCTTTGCCCAACTACACTTACTGGGCATGGGATCAGACGCTAATTGTAGCTGCGGTGGACAATGTACCAGGTTGGGCTTTTGACCACTGGACGGGTACTCCTGGTCTGGATATGCCAGCGGAAGAGGTAGAGGTGGGGGGGGTGAACTATACGATTCATCCAAGAATACTGGTAATAGCTGACGATTCGAATCTAACGGCACACAACCTTCCGAAAGCCCCGGAAATTGCCGTTAACAGGACGAGCCTTTTCTTCAACCCCTATGAAGGGATAAACCCGCCCAATCAGACCCTTATGCTGTGGAACAGCGGTGGAAGCGCGCTCATCTATAGCATAACCGACGATGCCGCCTGGCTTAGTGAGGATCCCACAGCTGGCGTCGCGAATACAAGCTTTTTGGTTGAGACTGACAACATAACCGTCTCCGTGAATGTGTCTGGCCTGTCAGCCGGTCCATATTCTGCTAACATCAACATAACAGAAGCGGGAGACCCGGCTAACTTCACCCTTGTTCCGGTAGACCTGACGGTTCGGCCGGCGACGGCTATCGATGTTTGCAGAAACATTATGCCTAACACGACCTATTCGGGCCATCCCGGAGAGACGGACGAGGTGTATCCCGGCGAGGTGATTAACGTGTACGTGAACTTCACGGCACCGCCAACCAATCCAAACCACGGGTTTAACGCTATCGGTGTCACCGATCTCGCTCCCGATGGTTGGACGGTGACGCTTGATAAGACCTGGTCTTGGATTAATGGTAGTCAAGAGGATGCCTACGCGGTCGATGACAGCACTGACAATATAGCACAGATTATGTGGACTGGGCCTTTTAGCGAGGGCACTACCATTTCTGGAATGTACAAAGTGACTGTCCCGACTACCGCCGACCCAGGACTTAATTACTGGCCCACGTGCGATGACGATGGCATGGCGGACGCCTGGGTGGAGTACTACTTCAACACTGAAGGACCACACAGTTCGCCCATATGCTGTGATCGTAACGTCACGGTAACACAGCCCGGCAATCTAGTGGGGGAGACTCGCGATGTCAATGCCGCCGAGTTAGCCGATGTAGACGTTCAGTTGCATCTTGTTGGTCCTGGCTACTTATGGAGTGATATAAGCAGCCCCGATTACACCCTCACTGCTTGGGTAACTGGTGAGTACTGGCTGGTGGTTAACAGGACCAGATATCACCAGATAAACGCTAGTGATGCTGTGGATGTACCTGGCCTTGCATTCACCATAGACCTAGGAAACCAGACACTGTTATCCGATGGCAACGTGTTTGACTTCGAAGGCAACTTCGGCCTTGTCCCCAAGGCATGCGCCTTGACGTATGTTCTCAGGACAGTCAACCTGTGGCAAATCGGATATCCAGGCCACTCCGAGTGGACCATTACTGAGGAGTGGAAGGTTGGAGACGTCATTAACTCGTGGCTATATCCAAGCTAACCTAGTCTAGTTGTGTGGATGAAACTAACCCCCTTCCAACCGGAAGGGGGTTAGTGGTATAATATAAAATGTAAGGTATAAGGAAATGAGAGCGCCTGGATTGTTTGTAGCTATACTGGTACTGGTGGCGATTGTTGCCTTTCCCGTGCATACGGGTTTGGCGGATGGGACAGCCAATCCGACCAGGAACTTGCCTTATCCTGATAAGGTGGAAAGAGGGGCGACATTCGAGGTGCTCGTCAATTTTACTTGCCCTGCCGATGATTTCAACGCTATTACGATGCGTGACACTGCCCCCGACGGATGGGATGTGTCCGTTAACAAAGCATGGTCTACCCCGCCTTCCGATGAGGCGGAGGAGATAGGCGTCAATCAAGTATCGCTACTCTGGAATGGGCCCTATTTTCCCCCGAAGAACTTTACTGCAAAGTACAAGGTTACCGTTCCCTGTAATGCCTCTGTGGGAAACCATAACTTCAGTTTTATTTATCCTAATCATACTCTCATCTATCATATTGCGGGTAGCCCCAAAATCCCCGAAAACATAGTGGGAGAACATAATGTAACGGTCATTAACCCGACCATTAACTTTGTCCCAACGAGCATTACCTTCTATGGTGCTGTTAATGGGACAAACCCGCAGAACCAGACTATGGAGCTGTGGAGCTCAACCCAGTGCTGGCTTAACTGGAACGTAACTGATGATGCTGTGTACGTGGATGAGTTCAATGTTACCCATGACTGGCTCAGTGAAAGCCCCACAAATGGCAGCTGCAACGATACCTATGTTTCTTCTGTGAATCTGTCGGTGAATAGCTCTGGCATGCCTAACGGCGACTATTTCGCTAACATAACCATCAACTCTTCTGAAACGAACAATTCCGTAGAGATAGTTCCCATTACCTTGCATATGACCGTGACCGACGTCCTGGCAGCGCATGTCAGTTTTGTAGGAAGAGGTACCAATAATTCCAGGTGGATAGAGCCATTTGACGTGTGGTTATTTCCCCCCGGTTCTACTAGTTGGTGGTGGGCAGGGAATCGCACCACCAACAATACCGGGTGGTTCAACCTCAGCGATGTTCCTGTCGGCACCCATGATATTGCAATTAAGAACTGCACCTGCTTGAGCGAGCTGGTCAGTGTGACGGTGGTTGAGGGTGCGGGCGCGGTGGCTGATTTTGGCACCACGCGCGAGGGCGATTGTGATGATAACGACGTGGTTAACATGGACGACCGTGACCTGCTGTACATGGGTTGGGGCAGCACGACCGTAATCCAGGCAGGTTATTATATTGACCTTGATCGCAATGGAATACTTAACATGGACGACAGGGACCTGATGTACATGAACTGGGGTGAGTGTGGAGACTTACTTGCATAAAAAGCTCCTGGCGTGGTGAGAAATGCGATTACTATCGTTATCGATTGTTACACTGGCAGTGGCGGCTATTGCTCTTATGCCTCTGGGTATAGTCCTGGCGCAGGAAGCCAATCCCAGCAGGATTCTGCCAGAGGCGGTCCACAAAGGGGAGACATTTGATGTCACCGTAACCTTTGCTTCGCCCGCCGATAAAATGAATGGCATTGGCTTGACCGACCTTGCCCCCGATGGCTGGGAGGTCACCCTTGATGAAGCGTGGTGTACCCCGAATGCCGAATTTGTTAAAGCTACCGGCAATACGGCGGAGTTTTTGTGGTATGGGCCTTTTGAGAATGGTATGACACTCACTGCGTTATATAAGGTAACTGTCCCTGATGATGCCGAGCTGGGAATGTATGCCTTCGATGGCTTTCTGGAATATTATGCTGGTGCTGAAGGACCTTTTGTGGAAAACACAACCGGCAGCTCTCAACTACAGGTCGGTGCCGGAAGCGGTATAGGTGTGTGGTGGATAGTTGGCATCGTCGTTGCTATAGCTGTTATCGTGGCTGCGGTTCTCCTGGTTAGACGCCGCAGGACATGAGATTAATTCGGTCGAATGACCGAAGGAGGTGTGCTCGTGATGAGAAGAGGGAGCGAATTGCCCCCCCTTTTTAGTTGGGGTTGGGGGGTTGCTTCGCCTCCAGATTTTGTAGTTGCCTGATTCATCAGGCACAATTGCCTGCTTCGCCTCTCGATTTTGTAGTTGCCTGATTCATCAGGCACGATTGCCCAATTTATTGGGCAACTGCATTGCTCAAAAATTAAAAGGCAAAATGAAAAAGCAAAAGGCAAAATTCCAAATCCTAAATCCGAAATACTAAACAATATCAAATGACCAAAATCCGAATGACCAAAACGGTTTTGAATTTAGATATTGGGATTTGTTTAGGATTTAGTGCTTAGAGCTTAGGATTTCTCGGTGGGGGTGTGCCCCAATGAAGAGAAGGAGGTGGACATTGTAATGATAAAGGAAGCGAAGTTTCATTAATAATATGAAGGTATAGTACCTCTTGAACCAAGAAATGTGGCCAAAGTTATTTTTTACAAAAGTCAGCCAAATTTTGGCTGGATGATTTAAGGAGGTTGAAATGAGGAAACTGGAATTTATAAAAAAGCTGGGATTTATTATCGGTATTATCGTGCTCCTCATCGGTGTAATGCCGATGAGCGACAGTTTACCGGCTCAGGCGGCGGAGCCGCCTCCACCTGTACCTGTACCAACTGAGCCGCCAAGCCTGCCGCCGCCGCAGTACCAACCGCCCCCGGTGATAGACGGGCACGGAACAGGTGCTCTAGCACCAACGACGGGCGTTGTCCATATCAGCGAGCAGGCATTGTCTGGTGGCTCTCTGGTTGGAGGGCCGCCGGTGGGACAGCCGCCGGCAGCATTTGATTGGCGCACACCACCAAACAGGGTTACCTCGGTGAAGAACCAGGGCATTTGCGGTGCCTGCTACGCCTTTGCCGCACTTGGCAATGTCGAATCGGAGATATTAATCGACACCAACACCACTCCCCCCGGCCCCGACTACTCCGAGAACAATGCCAAGGAATGCAACTGGCGCGAGCTGAATGACTTCAATTGTCCCTGTCCTCCTGGCGTCCGATGGGGCAGCTGCGACGGGGGAAACTACAAGATGCTTGCCAGCCTGTTCTCCCAGAAAGGCATAGCCAGTGAGACGGATGACCCATATAACATCACCGATTGTGCCTGCAACTCTACCTGTCCGTATAACAAGACGCTGCTGGACTGGAGAATCATATCGACCTGGTCGGCACCCCCCGTCCTCACGATGAAGAACTATATTCAGAACGAGGGTCCGATCTATACCCACCTGTATGTTGGCGACCCTATCGGTGACCCGGTATGGCAGGCTACATTCGGCGCCTATGATGGCAGCTATAACCTGTACTACGCAGGAATGTTTGATCCCAACCATGCTGTGCTCATTGTTGGCTGGGACGACAACCTGCCGCATGCCGGGCCAGCAGGCAAAGGTTGCTGGATTGTGAAGAATTCCTGGGGCGCCGGCTGGGGTGCTGCCGGCTACTTTACCATCGCCTACGGCTCAGCCCGCATCGGCGAGTGGTCCTCATATATGTACGACTGGCAGGACTACGATAACAACGGCAGCATCATGTATTACGACGATGATTGCCAGAATGACTACGCTGGATATTCACCTAGCCTCAGCGCCTGGGGGCTGTGCAATTTCACCCCGACAAATAATACCTATGCTACCCGCGTGGAGTTCTGGACCGTAGATGCCACCACTGACATCGATGTATACATCTATGATGACTTCAACGTGGCAACGAAAACGCTGAGCAACCTGCTGGCCAGCGAGTTGGACTACAGCTTCAACGAACCCGGCTACCATGGAGTGAACTTGACCTCGCCGCTGGCGCTGACCGCCGGTGACCCTATCATCGTGGTGGTGAACTTCACCGATGCCGGCTGGGGATGGCCTGTGCCAACAGACCAGTACGGACCATGGGTAACCAACCTTACATATATAAGTCCCGACGGTGCGATTGCTGGCAATTGGTTTGAGATGGGAAACGGCCTAAATGAAGATGTCGCTATTCGCCTGCGCACCTCGGGGGAAGTACCCACTTACAACCTGACCATGGCAGTGAACGGCACTGGAACAACAACCCCGGCGGTGGGAAACCACACTTACACCGCGGGGAAGGTGGTAAACATCACCGCCACACCAGGTGGCGGATGGCAGTTCGTGAACTGGACCACCGCTAATATGAGCGAGATAGCCAATGCTACCGCGGCATCGACCACAGTAACTGTGGATGAGAACAAGACGGTAACGGCGAACTTCGCCCAGCTTCCCGGCGCCCCTGACCTGGTAGTGGAAGGGAAGTCTGAGGAGGTTGTGGGCTGCGAGTACTACGTATACTACACCGTGACCAACATTGGTAACGCAACTGCTAATGCAAGCACGACGTGCATTTACGCTAACGGTACGCTGGTGGCAACTGACCCTTGCCCGCCACTGCTGGCCGGTGGGAGCTACAGCAATGGCATCGGGCCGTTGACCTGCCCCGGCGGTACCACTGTGCCGATTATGGTCTGCGCCGACAACGACGATGAAGTTGCCGAGAGTAATGAGGATAACAACTGCCTGGAGAACGACATGTACCAGTCACTGGAGTTCGGCGATGCTGCTGACCCGACGTATCCGTCTCTGCTTGCCAGCAACGGCTCGCGGCACTGTCCCATTTACACCGAAATACTTGGCCTGAGCCTTCAGGGTGATTGCAAGGACTTTGAGCTTGACGCCCAGATTACTGATATGGATACTTGCTGCGATGGCCTGGTAACCACTACACTGGCTCCCGGTAACACAACGGCAACGGTCCAGTTTGAGGTGACCAACTTCATTACCACTAACGACCTCATTGTTAACATCCTGATTGACCTGAATATAGATGGCGACTGGAATGACGCTGGAGAGCACGTGGTTCAAAATCAGTGGGTAAACCTGCCTGGTCCTGACGAGGGCACCTTTGTGTCCGATGCGTTCTCAACCGTGAACGCAACCGTTGGGCAAACATGGCTCAGACTTACGCTGACCAGGGCTGACGTTCCCACTCCGTGGAACGGCACAGGGCTGTTCGCCTGCGGTGAAACCGAGGACTGGCAGATATGGATAGAGGAAGAGGTGCCAGAAGAATGGTACTGGAAGCCGGGTGGCTGGGAAGACTATGCCCTGAGCGGCATGCCTGACTTCGACCAGAAGCAGGATGCCTGGCACGATCCCACGGGGCTGCGGTGGACCTATTGCGGACCGGTGTCAGTGGCTAACTCCCTGTGGTATTTCGATTCCAGGGAGGAGCCTTTCCCTATGCCGCAACCTATCCCCAACGATAACTACTGGCTGGTGACAGCCTACGGTCCGTGGGACGACCACGACCCCCTGAACGTGGAGCCGCTGGTTAACGACCTGGCAGCGCGTATGGGCACCGATAACTCGACCGGCACCAACGTCTACGCCATGCAAGCGGGGATAGAGGATTACCTCATCTATACCGGCTACGATGCCGATTACTATGAGGTGACAGTGCCAATGCCGGAGTTCGGCTGGATTGAGGAGGAGGTGGAGAGGTGTGAGGATGTAATCCTGCTTCTCGGCTTCTGGCAGGAGAGTTATCCTGGTGCTAACGACTGGTGGCGCTTTGGCGGCCACTATGTCACCTGCGCTGGAGTGAACTCGAATACCTCGCAGCTTGGCATCAGTGACCCCTATTTTGATAACGCCGAGGCGACAGGGCAGGGTATAGTACTGCCGCCGTCACCGCCTCACCCTCCTTATCCCCATGGTCCCTGGGTGCATAACGATACCTGGTATGTCTCCCACGACACCTATTTTGTCGCTCCTTCCCCGAGCCCCGGCGGCATGTGGGGCCTGCCAGAGTATACATCGGGCAAGGATCCCGACGCGTTCTTCAACTTCGAAGGTCAGAACTGGGGTGACCCGGTGCCTGATGGACCGTACATCCCGGGCCTTCCGGTATATACTGAAATCGAGTACGCCGTTGCCGTCTCACCGCTTGTTGTAAACGCTACCCTGGTGGGGAACGTTAGCTTCGAAGGAGTAGGCCAGGGTCCTAAGTGGGTGCGGGGACTTAATGTAACGTTCTTCGACAATGCAACGCAGAATGAGACGGGGTGGTCACCAAAGAGTGCCACCACTAACAGCAGTGGTTGGTTCAATGTGAGCGGTCTTGCCTCTGGCACGTATGATATTGGAATTAAGAACTGCACGTGCTTGAGCGAGATGGTGTTTAACGTAACGTTCAATGCTAGTGAAACCCGCTCCCTCGATTTTGGCGAGATGCGCGAGGGCGATTGTGATGAGAACGATGTGGTTAACATGGACGACCGTGACCTGCTGTACATGGCTTGGGGCACCACGAACGTGATCCAGGCAGGTCATTATATTGACCTTGATCGCAATGGAGTGATTAACATGGATGACAGGGACCTAGCTTACATGAACTGGGGTCAGCAGGGAGATCTTTACGTTTACACTCATTAATGTTAACAAAGGAGGTGGTTTTTAATGCCATCTTCGTCACCGACTTGCCCCCGGTGGCTGGGAGGTGACCGTTGATAAAGCGTGGTGTACCCCAAATGCCGATGGTACTAAAGCTGCGGGCAATAAAGTGAGATTGCCTGGTATGGTGGGCGTGGTGTGGGATGGATAGTTACCGTTGTTGTTGTTATAGCCAGTATCGTCGATGGGGTTCTGCTGGTTAGACGCCGCAGAGCATGAAATTGCGGAGCTTGTTCCGAGGCAAGCAAGGAACAAGCTCCGCAATCCCACACCCCCACCGAGATTACCACGCCTTCGGCTCGCAACGACAGTTGAAAAGGGGCTCGGCAATGCCCCGGTTGTCATTGTGAGGCATCCTGAGCGTAAGCGAAGGACCTTGCCGAAGCAATCCCCAAGTTAAATCCTAAGCTCAAAGCACTAAATCCTAAACAAATCCAAATATCTAAATTCAAGGTTCAAAACCCCTTTGGTCATTGGGATTTTGGTCATTTGATATTGTTTAGTATTTCGGATTTAGTATTTAGAATTTCTACTCCCCTGTCATTGTGAGCCCTTCGCTCCCTGTCATTCTGAGCCAAAGCTCTGAGCGAAGCGAAGAGGCAGCGAAGAATCTCTTTCTGCTCAGGACAGGCTCCGCGTGGCAAGCTCGGAAAAGTCTCCTCTCCCTTGACGGGAGAGGATTCACCCCGTGTAGTAATCTTCACTACTACATGGGGTAAAGGTGAGGGTGAAATTCTCCCTCCCTCTAACTCCCTCCCGCCATATTTGCCCGGGAGAATCCGCAGGGATTGCGGAGCTTGCTTCGAGTAAAACGAGGAATCCCGCTCCTCGCAATGAAAGAAATAGGGGGCTAATGCGTCACTAATCATAATAAACGAGTACCGGGGATGGATTTTATACCATATTAAGTGATAGACTAGTATTGGGAAAATGCGATTGCCTATAGTCTTTGTTATTGTCACCGTGGTTGCTGTTTCTCTCCTGCCTGTGGGTATGGGTCTGGCGCAAGAAGCCAACCCGAGCAGGATTTTGCCTCACACTGTAGAGAGAGGGCAGACGTTCGATGTCACTGTGACCTTTACCGCCGCCGCAGATAACTTCAATGGTATCGGCCTGACCGACCTCGCCCCTGATGGTTGGGAGGTCACCCTTGATAAAGCGTGGTGTGCTCCGAATGCCCAATTTGTTAAAGCTACCGGCAATAAAGCGGAGATTTTGTGGTATGGGCCCTACGCTGATGGCGATGACTTTAGCGTAATGTATAAGGTAACAGTGCCTGATTATGCCTGCGCGGGACATCATACCTTCGATGGTTTTCTGGAATACTATCTTGGTGCTGAAGGACCTTCCCGGGAAAACATCATCGGTGATTCTGGAGTGGAGGTCCCTGTATACCCCACGCCACTTATCTGCTGTAGCCCGAAAAGCTTCAGCCTTAATGCTACCGAGGGAGGTTCAAACCCGGCAAGCCAGACGCTGGAGATTTCGAACTCAGGCGTTGGTACAATTAGCTGGACGCTGAGTGATGATGCTGAGTGGCTCAGCGAGAATCCCACGAACGGCAGTTCCACAGGCGAGCCTGATACGGTAACCGTATCGGTTGATATAGCAGGAATGTCTGCCGGGGACTATTCCGCTAACATCACCATAATGGCTGATGGGGTAATCAATAGCCCATGTACCGTCCCGGTTAGCCTGCATATTAGTCCACCAGCGTCGGAGATATCCTGCAAGCCTGAGGGCCTTAGCTTCACTGTTGTTGAGGGGGATTCAGCCCCGGCAGACGAGACGCTTGAGGTCTGGAATTCAGGCACAGGGACACTGAATTGGTCGCTGAGTGATAATGCTGACTGGCTCAGCGAGAATCCCACGAGCGGCAGCTCTACAGGCGAGCATGATACGGTAACCGTATCGGTTGATATAGCAGGAATGTCTGTCGGGGATTATTCCGCCAGTATCATCATAGCCGCCCCCGAGGCGAGCAACAGCCCGCAGAAAGTCCCTGTTAGCCTGCATATTAGCTCAGCAGCGCCGGAGATATCCTGCAAGCCTGAAAGTCTTAGCTTCACTGCTGTTGAAGGAGGTTCAACCCCAACAAACAAGACGCTGGAGGTCTGGAACTCAGGCATTGATACACTTAGCTGGTCTGTAACTGATGATGCTGACTGGCTCAGCGAGAATCCCACGAGCGGCAGCTCCACAGGCGAGCATGATGCGGTGGTCGTATCGGTGAATACAACAGGTATGTCTGACGGGGATTATTCCGCCAGTATCATCATAGCCGCCCCCGAGGCGAGCAACAGCCCGCAGACAGTTGCGGTTAGTCTATATATAGGAAAAACAAGCCCACCGTCACCCGCACAATTTACCATAACCAGCCTTGATGTCACTCCTCAGCAAGTACCGCCAGGACAGCCAGTAACCATCACCGCCCATGTTGCCAATACTGGTGGTACCGAGGGTAGCTACACTGTCAACCTTACCGTAAACGGGCAGGTAGAGCAGACAAAGACAGTGACCCTGGCTCCTGAGGCAGTAGAGGCGGTAAGTTTCACCGTGACTAAGGAAACGCCAGGCAGTTACAGCATATCGATAGGGGACTTGACTAAAGAGTTTACTGTTGCCGCTCCATCATGGCTCGGCCGATACTGGTGGACGATAGTAGTTGGGATAGTTGTTGTTGTGCTTTTGGCTTACTTTTTGCGGCGAAGAAGAGCAGCATAGACTGTTTGGCAGCTCCAGTTGGCAGCTTTCAGCTATCAGCCTTCAGCTTTGTGACCAAAACCGAAAGAGTGGATAAAAATGTAACTAAATGTAACTAAAGTTAACTAAGCGCAAGTTGATAATTCTGGCACGGTGATGTAGAATATACGAAGGTGCCAGGACTTTAGTCCTGGATATTGTGATAAACCAGAACAGTGAAGAGGCCAGTCATGGTCAAAGAGGGGACGGCGTTTTCTATTTTTGCCCTTGTATCATTGATGTTGCTTCTTGCTCCTGCGGCAGCGCTGGTTCCAGCGTAAAGTGAGCGTCCCGTGGATGTAATTGATTCCCTTTGCTAGACGAGGGTTAGTTGGGATAACCGGGAAAATGAGATTGCCCGTAGTGTTTGTTGCTATAGCGACAGTGGTGGCTATCGTGCTGCCTGTGGGGGTGGCTCTGGGGCAAACAGCCAATCCAGGCAGGATTCTGCCCGACAAGGTGCAAAGGGGGGAGACATTCAATGTCACCGTAACCTTCACCGCGCCCGCGGGTGGTTTCAATACTGTGTTCCTTCGCGACGTTGTTCCGGATGGTTGGACGGTGCTTGCCAATGAAACATGGTGCACCCCACATGCCGACGGAGTTAACGCTACAGGCAACGAATCGAAGATTATGTGGACTGGGCCCTATGATAACGGCACTACATTCGTTGCGGTGTATAAGGTAACTGTGCCTCATGATGCCCAGCTGGAAATTTACAACTTTGCTGGCCTGCTCCGATATTATTTTGGCCCTAACGGACCTTATGGGGAAATCGTAAGCGGTGATTGTGATGTAGAAGCCATTTTGCCAATTATCTCCTTTAGCCCTACAAACTTCAGCTTCAGTGCTATGCAAGGAGAACCAAATCCACCAGCCCAGACGTTGGGGATATGGAATTTAAGGGAGGAGACTGTCAACTGGACGATTTATGATGATGTTGACTGGCTTAACGAAAGCCCGACAAACGGCAGCCTTGCTGCAGATGAGTGTGACTACGTGGGGGTATCTGTTGATATAACAGGGCTGGCGCCAGGAATGCACAATGCCAACATTTCCCTCAAAGCAGTTAATGCTACGTGGAGGATTCCGGTAAGCCTGGAAATTGCGGAGGGAATCGTTATCAATGTCACTAGATGCATTAATGAAACAATGAAACTGCCCAACGAGTTGTATGCCGGGGACACGGTTGATGTTATCGTTAATTGGACTGCACCTCTAAACAACTTCTCTGCTATTGGTCTCACTGACCTTGCGCCCGGTGGTTTTGAGGTTGAGGTTAATGCTACGTGGTGTGCCCCGGATGTCGATGAGCTTAACCCTATCGGCAACAAGGTGCAGATTGTCTGGTTCGGCCCCTATGATAAGGGCACTGACTTTACGGTAATGTATAAGGTGACTGTCCCCACTACTGCCACACCAGGAAGTCATTTCTTTCCGTATAATAACTGTTCACTGAGCTGGCTGGAATACTATTTTGGCGAGGAGTGGGTATATAAATCGTGCACAATGGGAGATTATGAGATAGTAGTAACAGTTCCCGGCGATATAGTGGGGGAGACTCGTGATGTTAATGCTAACGAGCTATCGGATGCGACGGTCACCCTTTATAAAGGTAGTTCAGACCTGGGAAGCGATACAAGTACTCCAAATTATGCTATGGAGGTCAACGAAACTGGCGAATACTGGCTGCTTGCCAGCGCAAATAGGTCTTATGAGATAAACATGACTAATATGATTATTTTGCCTGACTTATATATAAACCTGACAACTCCAGAGCTACTAGCCGCGGGGTATACCTTTGACTTCGAAGGTAACTACGGGCTTGTGCCAAGGGCATGTGACTTCTCGTATGTTCTCAAGAGCGTGAATCTATGGAAATCCCCACCGGTGGACCATCCCGAGTGGGGCATTGCTGAGTGGAAGGTCGGAGACGTCATTAACGCTTGGCTATATCCAGGCTGAAGCGGGATAGTCAGGGTATATAGCCAGTCTCTGTGCGTCTGAACGACGTTCGTGCTATGATTAACAGAATGAAATTGTCCATAGCATTTGTTATTGTGGTGGCAGTAATAGCTGTCCTCATCATGCCTGCGGGTACGGCTCTGGGGCAAGCAGCCAATCCAGGCAGGATTCTGCCCGACAAGGTGCAAAGGGGGGAGACATTCGATGTCACCGTTAATTTTGCTGCCCGTGAAGATGATTTCAACAGTATCTCGTTGCGTGACGTTGCCCCCGATGGGTGGAATGTGACCGTTAACGAAGCATGGTGTGACCCGAATGCCGACGTAGTTAAGGCTACAGGCAATCAAGCATCGCTCATCTGGTATGGGCCCTATGATAACGGCACCAACTTCGCTGCAAAGTATAAGGTTACCGTTCCTGGTGATGCCTCTCTGGGGAACCATAGCTTTAGTTTTGTTTATCCTGATCATACTCTTATCTATCATATTGCAGGTAGCGGCAAAATTATCGAAAACATAACAGGAGATTTCCAAGTAGAGGTCTTTGTGCCCACCACGCCGATTATCTCCCATATGCCGGAGAGCTACGGCTTTACTGCTAGCCAGGGCGGTTCAAGCCCTGAAAATAAGGCACTGGAGATTTGGAACTCGGGAGTTGATACGCTCGACTGGTCGCTGACCGATGATGCACAGTGGCTTACTGAGAGTCCTACAACGGGCAGCTCCACAGGCGAGCATGATATGGTAGCCATATCAGTTGATATAACCGGTATGTCTGCGGGGGATTATTCTGCCAATATCACTATAACTACCGCGTGGGCAAACAATAGTCCGCAGACAGTTCCGGTTAGTTTACATGTGGGAGAGACAGGCCCGCCACCACAATCATGGCTCAGCCAATACTGGTGGACGATAGTAGTTGGGATAGTTGTTGTTGTGCTTTTGGCTTACTTCTTGCGGCGAAAAAGAGCAGCCTAGATTGTTTTGGCAGCTTCAGTTGGTAGCTTTCAGCCTTCAGCCATTAGCTGACTACTGACTGCTTTTCGATTTAATAGCTAACAGCCTTCAGCTAACAGCCTTCAGCTTCATACCGACTGCTTTTTCATTTTTGAGTTTTGCTTTCCTGAGATTGCCGCGCTTCCCCTTCGCTGAAGGAAATCCTAAGCTCAAAGCACTAAATCCTAAACAAATCCAAAAATCTAAATTCAAAACCTTTATCCTGTAAAACTCCTCGCCCTTGAAGGAAGAGGTTAGGTGAGGGTGAGTCCTCCCCCTCCCTCTAACTCCCTCCCGCCATATTTGCCCGGGAGAACCATTGGCCTCTCCCTTGACGGGAGAGGAATAAGGTGAGGGTGAAAAAGGTGGCCTTGAGTCCCCCTGTCATTGCGAGGGACGTCCCCCTTTTTATAGTGCGACCCTTCAGGGTCGTGCGCACGAGGCTACCCCGTGTAGTAATCTTCGCTACTACACAGGGCTAAAGCCTCGCACTACATTTCTAAATATCTTCTGTCATTGTGAGGGACGCCCCCTCCTGTCATTGCGAGGAGCGCTAGCGACGAAGCAATCTCATCCCGAGATTCCTCGCTTCACTCGGGACAGGCTCCGCAATCTCATGAAGGGACGGTTTTCTTAATAAAGCTAAAAAAGTCGAAAAAAATGAACGATTTGGAACTAAATACAAGTAAAGGTAACTAAATGGAACTTGCAATTTCTGACACGGCGACGTAGAATATACGAAGGTACTAGTACTGAAGTCCTATTGTGCTAGTGTAGGCGGGGGGTTTTATGTGAAGCGAATAGCGTTCTCGCTACTCAGTGTAGTCATGCTTATCACCATGGCACTGCCCGTCGCCAGTGTGGCAGTGCTGGCTGGTGAGGGTGGCGTCGATTATATTTTAATCTCACCTGATAATGCCTCCATGAACGCTGGTGGTGAAGAGACACAGGCTTACAGCGCTGAGGCTTTCGATGCTCAAGGAAATAGTCTGGGCGATGTTACCCACGATACAGAGTTCACCATAGAGCCTGAGGCTGGCGGAAGCTGGGAAGGATGTATATATACTTCACAGCACGTGGGAGACTGGGTGGTAACAGGCACTCATATCACCGGCAAGACTGACACAGCCATCCTATTGGTTCCGGAAACCCCGGAATATCCCGGGGGCAGCTCTGTTTCGCCCGTCCCACGAAGTACAAACACGGAAGCTGAGCAACCAGCCAGGTCAACGCCACTGGTGGGTGGCGATTGTCCGCCCCATCTGGAAGTCGACAAGAGCGTATCTCCCGAGACTATTTGCCTGAATGACCAGGCAACGGTAACCCTCAACGTTACCGGCGCTGGCGAGCCAACGGGGCAGCACTTTCCCATGGACGTCGTGCTCGTCATCGACCGCTCAGGGTCGATGCAAGGGCAGAAGCTGGCTGATGCTAAGGACGCTGCCAAAACTTTCGTGGGCTTGCTTAACTCCACCAGTGACCGCTCAGGGCTGGTATCTTTCACATATCGGAGTCACAAGTGGCCCTGGCCCTATGAAGCAAGACTTGATCAAACATTGACTTTTGACCAGTCAGCGACGAATAGCTCTATAGGTAGCTTGAATGCCGGCGGTTATACCGCTATAGGCGAGGGCATTTATACGGCTAACGCGGAGCTTATTGCTAATGGCAGGGATAGGCCGCCCACCATTTATGCCGAGATTCTACTTTCCGATGGGGAGTCAAATAGAGGTCGCGATCCCATGGATGCAGCACAAGAGGCCGCTAACAATAATATTGTCATTTACACCATTGGATTGGAAAGTGGGGCCGATAATACCACGATGCAGGGTATCGCCGATATAACCGGTGGAGAATATTACTATGCTCCAGACTCAAGTGACCTGGAAGATATATATCAAGCTATCGCCGGAGAGTTGTCCAACACAGCCGGTAGCGATGTCGTGGTAACCGAGGTTCTCCCCCGCGGCTCACACAATGTCTCTTATGTGAATGGAACTGCTGTTCCTGCACCAGATTATTGGGTACCTCCAGATGGAGATACCCTGAAATGGAACCTCGGCTCCATCAGCATAGGCGAGACCAGGACCATGACCTTCAACGTAACCTTTGATAACCTCGGCTATCAACCAGTGGACGTATATCCCGATACACGGGTAAACTACACCAATTATCTGGGCAACCCGGCAGGCGAAGAGTTTCCCGCGACAAACATAACGGTAAATGATGCAGCACCGACAGCAAACTTTAGTGCCAATGAAACCGGTGGCTGTGCACCGCTGGTGGTTGAGTTCACAGACTTATCGACAGGGGATCCGACAAGCTGGAGCTGGGACTTTCCTGGAGGCAGCCCTTCAAGTGCGTCAACGCAAGGGCCTCACACAGTAACCTACAGTGGCGGCAGCTACACGGTGAACTTAACGGTGAGCAATGCCTGTGACTCAGATAGCAAGAGCGAGGCAGGATACATAACGGTAAGTGATGCAGCACCGACAGCAAACTTTAGTGCCAATGAAACCGGTGGCTGTGCACCGCTGGTGGTTGAGTTCACAGACTTATCGACAGGGGATCCGACAAGCTGGAGCTGGGACTTTCCTGGAGGCAGC
>Ga0307432_1000845_pt1 | contig 20915 bp, 17 predicted proteins | sample SalMarWE160150MG_FD_202158 | JGI IMG/M metagenome (GOLD analysis project Ga0307432, IMG submission 202158) | Salt marsh sediment microbial communities from the Plum Island Ecosystem LTER, Massachusetts, United States - WE1603-150 | ecosystem: Environmental > Aquatic > Marine > Intertidal zone >...
AGATGTCCCGAACTGCTCACGGGCAAAAACTCCGTGAGCCCCTGGATCAGGCCAAGGATCAATGCTTCAAACCAATTCATTCTACTTTAGGAATAGATTATTAATAAATGAGTTAGAAGTCCGAAGTCGGAAGTCCGAAGTCGGAAGTCCAAAGTCGGAAGTCCAAAGTCGGAAGTCCAAAGTCGGAAGTCCGAAGTCGGAAGTCATAATTGCAGAGATCATTTTTGCTCCGGACTTCGGTCACCTGACTTCTGACTTTTTGTTTTCGGTTTCTTCATTATTGCCCAGATTTCAAAAATGAATCCTGCCAGAATGACAATTGGAGCAAGAGTTATCCTTCTGAAGCTGAATATATCATAACTGAATTCGTTGGGATCCTTCGTTCTTCCGCCCAGCATAAGCAAAAAGCCAATGACTATAATTACAAAGCCTATTGCCAGCAGCTTATAATTTTCGCGTCCCAGGGCAAAATTCAATTTTTCTTTTTTCTCATTTTTTGTTGCCATGTTATTTCAATAATATAGTTTATCCTCAGAAATATCAAGGTATCTGTTCACCGAAAAAAATGTTGAGACCATGTTTATCAGTATTCCGATTATGATTACTGCACCACCAAGGAGAACAAGGAGCTTAGTGCTTTCCAGGGTAAACATGACAAAGAATTCCCGTTCAACCAGGTAAAGCAGGATCATCAGGAGGGTCATGGCAATGAGTGCTGCCAGAAACCCGTGAAATGCACTTTGCATAATAAAGGGCCTTCGTATAAACGATCTTGTTGCACCCACAAGCTGCATTGTTCTTATTATAAATCTCCTTGAATAAACTGCCAGCCGTATGGTATTATTGATTATTGTAAGCGCAATAAGAAAAAGAAAGGCGCTGATTAACAGGAGAAAAAGACTTATTTTCCTTATATTCTCGTTGATGAGGAATAGAAGTGACTCCTGATAATAAACCTCTCTGACAAAAGGGTATTCAAGAATATATTTTTCAATTTTTGTCACACTGTCAGGACTTGTATAATTTGAAACAAGGTACACATCAATAGATGATGGAAGAGGATTATCCCCGAGAAAACTTATAAAGTCCTCACCCAGGTCTTCCTGCATCTTTGCGGCTGCCATATCCTTTGAGATATACTCCGTGGATTTTACATAATACTTGGCATCAAGGTCTTTTTGCAACATCCTGATATCTGCCTCCTTTGCGTCATCATCCAGTATCACAGAGAATGAAAGGCTCTCACGAAAATAATCCGACAGCTCCTTCGCATTTATCAGTACAAGCCCGAGTATCCCAAGAAGAAACAGAACGAGTGAAACACTGACAACGAGTGTAACATAAGAGCTCCGCAGCTTTGTCTTCGATGTCCCGTTTTGGTTCTTTTTCATTTCACCACCGTCATCCACCCGAACTCATCTTTTTCATCACCGTTCTGGATAGCAACCAGCTTATTGTATAACTTCATTGTCAATTGACCTGGTTTACCATCCTTGCAGTATTCATATATTATGTTTTTGTCAGGATCCACGATTTTGCCTATCGGACTTATTACTGCTGCCGTACCGCATGCTCCGGCTTCGGTGAATGTTGCAAGTTCTTCAACCGGTACAGGACGTCTTTCAGTTTTTAAACCTATAGTCCCGGCAATATCAATCAGGCTCCTGTTTGTTATCGAATTCAGAATGGATTCCGATTTAGGAGTAATGTATGTATTGTCTTTTATTCCATAGAAGTTAGCCGGGCCGCATTCGTCGATGTATTTCTTCTCTTTGGCATCGAGAAAAATTGCACTTGCATAGTCGCCAGCCTTTGCTGCCATTAGTGCCCTGAGGCTCGCTGCATAATTGCCTCCTACTTTAAAAATACCCGTGCCAAGAGGCGCAGCTCTGTCTACGTCTCTGCATATCAGCATGTTAACCGGCTTTATCCCCTCCTTAAAATAGGGTCCGACAGGAGTTACAAATACAAGGAATGTATATTCAGCAGCCGGTTTAACACCAACTTCAGGTCCGCTGCCATACAACAGAGGCCGGATATAAAGAGTCGCTCCCGAACCATATGGTGGAACAAATTTTCTGTTCAGCTTTACAGCCTGAAAAACTGCCTCCCTGAAGATTTCAGCCGGCACCTGAGCCATTTTTATACCTTCTGCAGAAAGAATGAGCCTTTTAGCATTTTCCTCCCAGCGGAATAGCCTGATCTTACCGTCTTTAGCCATATAAGCTTTAAGGCCTTCAAATGCTTCCTGCCCGTAATGCAAACCGGTGGCAGCTATATGGACATCTATATAATCCGAGGTTGATACTTCCAGTTTTCCCCATTTGCCGTCCTTATATTTACACCGGACATTGAAATCGGTCTTTATATAGCCAAATGGTAAATTTTTCCAGTCAAACAGCTCCATAATTATTTTGTTAATATAGGGTGGTAAAAGTACATTTTTAATGTTTATCCTCAAATTTTCCTGACTGAAACCTGATCACCCGGTATTCATCAGGAGGCTGGAGATCTGATCTTCAACCGACACGCTTCTTAAAAGCTTTGCTGTGTTTGTAATAAACTCATGATCTATAAGAAGTTTCCTTTGCAGATCTGTCCATTCCTTAATGTTATGCGGTTTGCCATTTTCCGATTCTTCTTTCAGCAGCTTTTCCGACAGCATGAGAAAATCAACGCGCCCAAGGTAATCATATCTTGCATCGTGCAGAATATTGTCGGAATCTGATTCCTGTATGTTTTTGAATGAGTTACCGATAATCCTTTTCGCCTCATCAATATTCGCCTTGTCAAAACCATATTTGGGCAGTATTTCCTCAACGAGCTGCCATGAAGCTTCCAGTGGTTTCTCATAATCAGAAATATAACCCGCAAAAAGGAATAGCGAAGCAAGCTTCAGGTTTATGAACTCTTCCTCCGGCAGGCTTTCTGCAGTAGAAAGAAGTTCGGTCTGATTGGTGATGCTCTTAACCAGGGATGAATTGTGGAAATAAAGATCCGGAGGAGCTTCATCATCGAACATTTTGATTATCAGATCTTCTATATCCTGCAGCTTTATCATCTGTATCTTCAGGATAAATTTCCTGTTTGGTCTTCCCTCCTCATCCCTTAGTTCGGGGACAATGCCATTAACAAAATACATATCCAGCTCACCTTTATATTTTACAGGCATCTTGCCCCTGTGCTCGCAGATGAAAAATTCCTTTACAAATTCATAAGTCGTTCCCGATATGTTTATTTTACCGGCTTCCCCCGATGATTCCATTCTGCTGGCTGTATTTACTGTATCACCCCAGATGTCGTACGACAATTTTTTGTGTCCAACCACACCGGCTATTACTGTTCCGGTATGGATGCCGATTCTTATATCCCAGTATTTCATACCCTGCACCTGTGATGCCTCTTTCAGCTCCTTCATGTAAACCTGCATCTCGAGTGCCGCCAGGATAACCTCAACGGGATTTGTCCTGTTCTTCTCCGGAATACCTCCCGCACACATGTAAGCATCACCTATTGTTTTTATTTTTTCAATACCCAGATTTTCTACCACCGAGTCAAAGTAAAAAAAGAACTTATCGAGCTCATCAATAAGAACCTCGGGATTCATCTCCTCTGCAATTTTCGTAAATCCTTGAATATCTGAAAACAACACTGTAACAAAGTTATACTTGATCTTTGTTGCTTTTCCCTTTTCCATTATCTCGCTGGCTGTATTTTTTGGAAGCACATTTGCAAGGAGATTTTCGGTCTTTTCTTTCTCTATTATAAGATCCTCTGTCCTCTTGTTGATTATCTGCTCAAGCATATACTGGGTTCTTGCAAACCGCAGGGTCAACTGTGCATACAGAGCCCAGATTATCAGCAATACCAGACAGATGTAAAAACCAATAGCCAAAGCAGAGAAATACCACAGGGGAAGGACCCTGAAGTTGACTATTGCAGTTTCTTCTGCATTGCCTTCCATATCACGGTACCTGACATGCAGCTCATAATTTCCTGCCGGCAGGTTTGTATACTCCTTATAGTTGCCCGGGAGCCACTCTCCCCATTTTTCATCAAAGCCATTAAGAAAAAATGAGTATCCCAGGGTATCACGGGAGGATAGTTCGAACAACAGGTTATTATGTTTATAATCAAAAATCAGAGATTCTGTAAAAGAGAGTTCCGCGGATCCTGATAAATCATCGGGGATGATGATAGAATCATTGTTTATTATTATACGTTCAAGGAAAGGTTTTTCATCCTCTGAAAATACAGCATCAACAGAATTCACTCCTATGATCAGGAACAACAGGGAGAAAATTGAGGTCTTAATATTCAGGCACCTGAATAAAACCATAAAATTCCGAATTATTCTATCCAAATGTAGCACTTAATACAGACTGCTCAAAAGGAAAGATCATTTTTAAGTATTTTTACGCGCAAAAGAAACGTGAAGATTATGCAAATAGTATTTGCCACAAATAATGAAAACAAGTTAAGGGAGATACGGAATATCCTTGGTAACAGCTTCAGCCTGTTAAGCCTGGGTGATCTGAACATCAGGGATGATATTCCTGAAAATGAGACGACTCTTGAAGGCAATGCACTTCAGAAAGCCCGTTATATTCACCGGCTCCTGAATATGAATGTCTTTGCTGACGATACCGGTCTTGAAATAGAGGCCTTGAACGGATTGCCCGGAGTTAACTCGGCCCGGTTTGCAGGGGAGAGTAAGAATTCTGACGCAAATATTGACAAAGCTCTCCAAATGATGGGTTCCACATCCAACCGAATGGCAAGGTTCAGGACAGTAATTGCCCTGATCATGGATGACAGGGAATATCTTTTTGAGGGGATTATCAAGGGAAAGATCATTAGTGAAAGAAGGGGAAAAGAGGGATTCGGTTATGATCCGGTTTTTGTCCCTCAGGGCCGGGATCTGACTTTTGCCGAGATGCCCCTTGCAGAAAAAAACAGGATCTCACACCGGGCAAAAGCCTTTATGAAGCTCAGGAATTTTCTTCTTCAATATGATAATCCGGACAATAAAAGAGGCTGATTAACTGTTTAATTCCCTGATGAGAAGATTGTTGCTTTACATCTGCCTGCTTCTTGCCGCCTGTCAAACATGGGGGCAAACTCCGGTCGGAACCTGGACCGATCACCTGGTTTACAGTACAGCTAAAAACATTGCAGTCGGATCAGAGGAGATTTTTGCCTCCACAGGATCTTCATTATTTGTATATAATAAGGAATATGCAGAACTCCGGAAATTGTCGCGCGTAAACGGCCTTTCTGAAACTGCTATAAGCACAATAGCCTTTTCAGAAGAAAATGATATTCTTATTATTGCATACTCAAGCACAAATATCGACATCCTGAAAAACAATACTATTGATAATATACCGGATATCAATCTGAAATATATTCCGGGGAAAAAAGAGATACACAGGATAAGGATCCGCGAAAAATATGCGTACCTGGCATGCAGCTTTGGAATAGTTGTTATTGATCTCACCAGGAAAGAGATTTATGATACCTGGAAACCGGGAGATGGCTCTGACGATCCCGAAGTGTGGGATATAACATTCAGCAGTGATAAAGTCTATGCTGCGACGGGTAAAGGAGTATATGCAGGATACATTAATGATCCCGGACTTGCATATTTTGGTAACTGGTCCATAATCAGCACATTGCCTGAGCCCCAGGGAAAATACACAGCCGCTGTTTATTCAGGCAGCCGGCTCTATGTTAACCATACAGGTAACCTTTTCCCCGGTGATTATATTTATTACATCGACAATGAAACCGCACTGTTTTCATATGTTACCGGTCGATTTAATACTTCTTTTGATGAGGCATCCGATGGTTTTATTGTTTCCTCCGGGAGCTCCGCAAGGTATTACCATAAAGATGGTTCGCTTTATAAGACTATTTCATCATACCCGTGGGGAACTCCAAACATTGTACAGTCAGTTGAGGACCACGGCGATATATGGATTGCGGATATCAGTTCAGGACTTGTAAAATGTGAATACAATTCAGATTTTTCCTTGTTCACTCTCCCGGGCCCCTCAACAAACAATGCAGTCAGTGTTACATCATACAACGGAAAAACTATAATCTGCGGAGGCGGAGTTGATGTTCCATGGAACAATCTCTGGAGACCTTTTCGTGTTTCCATATATGAAGACAATACCTGGATACATATAAAAAACAGTAGTGTCCGTGATCCAATAAGAGCCTTCATAGATCCTGCGGATAACACTCATTTTTTCATTGCCACATGGGGCGGAGGACTGCTTGAATATAAGGATAATGAACTGATAAACACTTATAATGATTCAAATTCCCCTTTACAAACAATCATTACTGGTCACCCCTATGTGAGAATTTGTGGTATGGCAATGGACAAGGATGGGAATCTGTGGATCACACAAAGCGAGGTGCCCGGATCAGTAAAAGTTCTGAAACCTGACAAAACATGGATCTTTAATCCGATTACTGCAAGTGTGGCAACTATCGGTGATATTATAATTACACGCAGCGGTCATAAGTGGATCGTTCTCCCGAGAGGGAATGGCCTGCTCATCATTAATGATAATGATACTCCTGAATATTCTGACGATGACATTTACAAACAGATGTTCGTAACCGACCCTGATGGCAAAGTGATAACATTTGTCTACAGTATTGCCGAAGACCTTGACGGTAATATATGGGTTGGCACCGACCAGGGACCATTTATATATTACAATCCCGGCAGGATATTTGAAGAGGATATAAGGGCTTTCCGGATAAAGATACCGCGCGATGATGGCTCAGGACTTGCCGACTATGTGCTGGCTACCGAAGCAATTACTGCTATTGCTGTCGACGGGGCCAACAGGAAATGGCTCGGCACTCAAAGCTCGGGAGCATACTTGCTTTCCCCTGACGGAACAATTCTCCTGAAGAACTATAATATGCAGAACAGTCCTATACTATCCGACCTGATCGCTGATATTTCAGTTGATAATCTGACCGGTGATGTGTGGTTTGCCACATCAGATGGAGTGATCTCAATAAGGGGTGAAGCAATTATGGGCAAAGAAGAATTTACCGGAGTATATTCTTTTCCGAATCCGGTAAGGGAGGATTTCACAGGTAATATCACAATAACGGGACTAATGAGAGATACACAGGTAAAAATTACCGATATCAGCGGAAACCTTGTCTTTGAAACAATATCTGACGGAGGGCAGGCTTCGTGGGATCTCAAAACTTATAACGGACGTCGTGTTGCAACCGGTGTATATCTTGTTTTCTGCGCCAGCAGCGATGGGTCGAAATCGTGTATAACCAAGATTCTGGTAATTAACTAGTTGTCAACAGAAAAAATCCCCGAATCCTACTCCGTAATCAAACTCTGTATCCTCTCGATCTGCAGCTGCTTATTCACCTCCCTGAGGCTCCTTGCCGTCTTGGTAAAGTACTGATGCCCGGATATGAATTTAACCTGTATCTTGTTCCAGTCATTGAGAGAACCCATTTTGTTTTGTGCTTTCAGTTCTTCGAACAGCGTATTTGAAACAGGAATGAAATCACTTCTTCCAAGATAGTCGAGATCAGAATCGCAGATTATTTCCTCAAGAAGATTTTTCGGTTGCGGCGGAAGCTTTGTTGACATAATGATCGAACAGATCTTTTCTATCTGTTCGGGAGAATAGTTGAACTTCGGCAGCATTTCTTTTGCTATCACTGTCCCGTGATATTCATGATCATCATACGCAACAGTGTGACCTACGTCGTGGAAGAGACCTGCTGTCTTGAGAACAAGTATCTCTTCGTCTGAGCAGCCTTCGGCCCAGCCTATAAGTTCCACTTCGGTAACTACGTCAACAGTATGCTTAACATTATGATAAAACAGATATTCAGGCAGTTCTTTTTCCAGTTTGTCGAGGATTATTTCCTGGATATCGGTAAATTGTATCAGCCCGAATTTGATTCTGAAGGCTTCATTAGGAAGAACTCCATCCCCATCAATGGAGAATTCAGGTTTAAGGCCTTTTACCCTGTACATTTGCAGGTCACCTTTATATTTCACCGGTAGTTTACCGAAGTATTCACAGTCAAAAAACTCTTTTACAAGCTCATAGGTCATCACCGAAAAAAGTATCATCCCGTTTTGCGAAACTGCCTCAACACGGCTTGCTGTATTGACAGTATCGCCTTTGATGTCATAATTGACCTTCTTTTTCCCGCTTATTGAGGCTGTAACCGGTCCTGTATGGATCCCGATCTTAAGATCCCAGATCCTGTTATCGGCACCTCTCTTTCTAACCTCGAAATTTCCAAGGAAATTTTTCATTTCCAGGGCAGCCATAACAACATCAATAGGGTTGGTGATGTTTTTTACCGGGATCCCGCCTGCACACATGAAAGTATCGCCGATGGTTTTAATTTTTTCAATCTTATACCTTGCTACGATCTCATCAAATTCATAAATGATCTCATCAAGCTCATCCATGATTGCAGATGAATCTATTCCTTCCACCAGCTTCGAGAAACCATGTATATCGGAGAAAAGCACAGTCGCCATATTGAATTTCAGCGACTTCTCTTTCTTTTCCCCTTCGGTTATTTCCTTCAGACTTTCGGGAGATACTTTTTCATAAAGAGTCTTTATCTTTTCATAATCCCTTGAAAGCTTTTCATTCTGCTTCTCCAGCTTCTTAATATATTCTTCAAGTTCCTGGTTTTGCTTGGCAAGCTTTGCGATCCTTTTTACAAGTTCCTCATTATTCGCTGCAACCATATCCGAAATGTTGAACAGTAAATATAATAAATTCCTAATATATTATTTTAGACTTCCTTTGTGTCACTTCGTACTAAGAATACAAAGGAGGTTTTTGGACTAACATCATTTTATTATAAATATCTTTGATAAAGATTTCAAAATCCATGATCGAAAAGACAAGGGGAATAGTCCTGCATCAGCTGAAATATACCGATACGGATATAGTAGTACAGATGTATACCCGGGAATTCGGAAGGCTTTCTTTCCTTGTCAGGGGAATGGGACGCAGGAAAACCGGCAAACATAATGTCCTGTTCCAGCCAATGTTCATACTTGATCTTGAAATTTATTATAAGGAATCAAGGGAAATGCAGTTGATAAAAGAGTTTTCGGTTTCTTATTCGCCAGCCGATATTTTTTCAGACATAAAAAAAACAAGTGTTGCAATTTTTCTTGGAGAAGTCCTGACTTCAATATTAAGGCAGGAGTCCCCTAATGAAAAGCTTTTCGGATTCATTGAGAATTCAATAATATATTTCGATAAGCGCAGTGATAATTTCGCTAATTTTCACATCGCATTTCTTGCGGGGCTCAGCAGTTACCTGGGTTTTGAACCGGGCCCCAGATCAGCAAAAAACGATTTGTTCTTCGATATGATCAATGGAATATTTGTCGCCGTTCCCCCTTTCCATAACAATTATACAAATCAGGAAATATCCGATATACTGGCGGCTTTTTTTTCAACATCATATGATAAAAGCATGAATATATCACTTTCGGGGGCACAGAGAAACGAAGTCCTTGAAATGCTGGTAAAGTATTATTCAATACATTTGCCGGGGCTGAAAAAGATCAGGTCGCTCAAAGTTCTGAAAGAGGTTTTCGGATAATTTCTCCTTAAATTATTTATCTTTAAAGCTAAATTTTTTCTTAAATGCCAATCATTACTTCCATTGTTAATCGGTTTAATATCAATCGCATAAACCAGATTGAGCATTTTAAAAAATTCCCTGTAAGGGTGCAGAAGGAGACCCTTGACAGGTTACTGCAGAGGGCTTCTTTGACCGAATGGGGTAAAAAATATAAATATTCTTCCATATCTTCAATTAAAGATTATCAATCGCGTGTACCTGTTCAGACATATGAAGAACTTATTCCATATGTCGAAAGGCTTGGAAATGATGAGTCAGATCTTTTGTGGCCGGGTAAAATAAGGTGGTTTGCAAAATCATCCGGAACAACTTCTGCAAAAAGTAAATTCATCCCCATGACTAAAGAGGCTCTTGAAGAGTGTCATTACAGAGCCGGAAAGGACGTTCTGGCAATTTACGCTTCAAACAATCCTTCCACCTGTATCTTTTCAGGGAAAGCTCTCACTCTTGGCGGCAGTCACAGGATTGACCAGTTCAAAAATAAATCTCTGAGTGGCGACCTGTCGGCCATACTCATCGAAAATGCCCCGTCCTGGGTTGAACTGATAAGGGTGCCGCGGCAGAAGATTGCTCTCATTGACGATTTTGAAAAGAAACTCGAACTGATCACAAAAACAACTGTAAAAGAAAATGTTACAAGTTTTTCAGGCGTTCCCTCATGGTACCTTACCCTGATAAAATATGTCCTTGCCTATACCGGTAAATCAAATCTCCTTGAGGTATGGCCCAATCTTGAAGTATTTTTCCACGGAGGTATAAGCTTCACACCATATCATGAGCTTTATAAGAAGCTTATCCCGGGCGACCAGATGCATTATATTGAAACATACAATGCCTCAGAAGGATTTTTCGGCATCCAGGATGATCTTTCAATGACCGACATGCTCCTGATGCTTGATTATGGAATTTTTTACGAGTTTATCCCTGCTGATAAAACAGACAGTGATAATTCTCCGGCATATACAATCGACGAAGTTGAAAAAGATGTGAATTACGCCATTGTCATCTCAACCAATGGAGGCCTCTGGCGGTATATGATCGGCGACACAATTGTATTTACCTGTCTGGATCCGTACCGGTTCAGGATCTCGGGAAGAACAAAACAATTCATTAATGCATTTGGAGAGGAGGTTATCGTTGATAATGCCGACAAGGCACTTGAGGCAGCATGTATAGCTACAGGTGCAATAATATCGGAGTACACCGCCGGCCCGGTATTCATGGATGCACACTCAAGAGGCTCTCATGAGTGGATAATTGAATGTGAAAAGGATCCTTCTGATCCGGAAAAATTTGCGGAAATACTTGACAGGACTCTCCAGTCAGTGAACTCTGATTATGAAGCAAAACGGTTTAAGGACATTAACCTGGTGAAGCCGGTAATACGATTTGTCCCGCAAGGCACCTTCCATAACTGGCTGAAATCAAAAAACAAATTTGGCGGACAGAACAAGGTTCCCCGGTTGTCGAATACCCGTGAGTATATTGAAGATATTTTTATTACTTTTAAAAACCATTATTTGTAACATTGAAACAATGCATATAGCTATCGCAGGAAATATAGGATCGGGCAAAACCACGCTGGCAGGCCTTCTTGCCAAACAATACGCGTGGACAGCTCATTATGAAGACGTTGATGACAATCCTTACCTCAACGATTTTTATGACGACATGCAACGCTGGTCGTTCAACCTGCAGATATATTTTCTTAATTCCCGTTTCAGTCAAATTATTGAAATAAGGAAATCGGACCAGACCATCATACAGGACAGAACAATTTACGAAGACGCATATATTTTTGCACCAAATCTCCATTCGATGGGGTTGATGTCGACACGCGATTTTGATAATTATTCCTCACTTTTCAAGATGATGAGCTCGCTGCTCCAGCCTCCGGATCTTCTCCTTTATCTAAGGGCATCTGTCCCGACACTTGTGAATCAGATCCAGAAAAGAGGTCGTGAATATGAAAGTTCAATACGTCTCGATTACCTGAAAAGACTTAATGAAAGATATGAGGCATGGATTGAGACCTATGACCTTGGTAAAATGCTTATTATCGAGGCTGATCATTATAATTTCCCGAATAACAAGGATCATCTGAGCGAGGTTATTGACAAGATCAATGCCGAGCTTCACGGATTATTTTAATTTATTTGGCTTCGACTCCTTCTTTAGGGGTTAGTGCCACTCTGACATAATTTTCAGTATCAAGGTATTTCTTAGCTACAGCTTTTATATCTTTTATTGTGAATGAATTAACAAGATCCTTATATTCTTCAAGAGTTAGTATTCTGTTCCCGTAGAGGTAATGATTCTGAAGATATGCCAACCAGAAGCTATTCTCTTTTACCTGTGTTTCACGTTCTCTTATCATTGTCTCTTTCACTTTATTAAGATCGGTTTCTGTTGGACCGGTTTCCCTGATTTTGTTCATCTCCTCCAACAGAGTCTGTGCCAGTTTTTCAATATTATCCGGATTACAACCCCAGGTAGAGGTTATTGAATATTTTGGTGTTGGTAATTTTGAAGCACTTCCGTTTATACTCACCCCGTAAACACCGCCCTGATCTTCACGCATCGACTCCCTGCATTTTATAGTGAGGATATTCATCAACATTGCAAATCCCTGACGGTATTTCAGTTTCCATTTGAAATCACCATCCCATACCATAGCTACCTGGCTCTGGGGTTCGGAATTTTTTGGTACATCAACAATCACTCTGCCATCAGGGAAATCCGGTGTCATATCCCGCCATGTTTCACTTCTGTTTGTTGAGTTGAGCCCACCGATATATTTTTCAAGTAAAGGTATTACCTCTTCATTATTAAAATTTCCAACCATTATATAGGTAAAATCGCCGGCATCAGCAAACCGGTCGCTGAAGATATCCATTATCCTGTCGAGGCTGACCTCTTCAAGCTGCGCATCTGTGGGGATCGCAACTACCCGTGGAGAATTCATCGTAATGATCTTCGAAAGTGTATCGGAAAAGATAACCTGCGGTACTGCTCTCATTGGTTTGATCATATTTTTAAGCCTTGAAAGATATGAATTAAAAGCATCTTCATCTCTTCGTATTCTGGTGAAATACAAATAATTGAGCTGAAGCATTGTTTCCAGATCTTTTGGTGAACAGCTACCGCTGACTCCTTCACGCAGTTCATTAATATAAGGAGTTAACTTTGCTGTATTTCCTGATAGTTTTTTCTGCAATCCTGTAAGATCATATTCACCCAGTCCGCTTTGTGTTATTATTGTAGCAGCAAGCATTGCTGACATAACATCCTGGTCAGGATAGAGGGATATTCCGCCGGGACTGAAACCAGCCACCAGTATTTCGTCATTTTTGAAATCGGTGGGTTTAAGGATCATCTTTACTCCATTGCCAAAGGTCAGTTCGGTAAAACCAAAACCGGCGTTTTCAGTTTTACTGATCACCGGCGAAGAAACCGGCTCTTCGGGTAGCAATGGAACATCTTTGACTTCATCGACATAAGCCTCAACCTCTTTTGACCTGACAGATTTGATTATTTCGGCAACTTCTTCTTCAGTGGGGACTTTCACTCCTTCTTTTTCCTGGGCAGTTATAAGGACTAGCAAATTATTCTCAGTAATCCATTTCCCCCCAAGCTTATTAACCTCTTCCAGAGTAATCCCGGGCATAATCTCTTTCACAATTTCATATTCCCTTACATAACCCGGAATACATTCACGGGTCATGTAGTTCCTGACGAATTCATCTGCATAAACTGCCGATACAGTTTTATCGGCTTCTTTTGCACCATTTTCGTAAAATGTAAGAATATCCTTTTTTGCTCTTTCAAGCTCTGAAGGAGTGAATCCATACTGCCTTACTCTTTCATTTTCTGTAAGAATTACTTCGATGCTCTTCTCTATCTGGTTTTCTTTTGCTGCAGCATATAATGAATAAACATCTATAGTACGCCCGATAAATGAACCGTAATCCGATCCGGCATACAGGAACGGAGCGTCAGGTTTTACTGTTATTTCCTGAATCCGGTTGTTCAGCATGCTTGTGTATAATGTACGTATCTGGCTGTTTCTGTAGTCATTATATGTTATAGCATCCGCTTTTGGCTGTTTATACATTACCTGTACTGCGAAGCCTGATGCTTCCTTGTCTGTCACTACGCTTATAAGCGGTTCAGCATTATCGGGTACGCTATATTCCACTCTTTTCTCAGCATTATCGATCTTTGGAACTCTCCCGAAATATTCTTTTATTTTCCCTTCAGCCAGGTCGGGATCAATATCACCAACAACCACAACTGCCATCAGGTCGGGTCTGTACCAGGTCCTGTAGAAATCACGCAGTGTATCATAAAGAAATGATTTTATTATCTCCACTTTCCCTATTGGCAGTCTTTCGGCATACCGGGATCCTTTAAGCAATACCGGAAGATATTTTTGCATCATACGGTCCTCGGCGCCCAGCCCTAAACGCCATTCCTCAACTATGACTCCCCGCTCTTTATCAATCTCAACATCCTCCATACTTACCTGGTGAGCCCAGTCCTCAAGCACCTGGTAACCCCGGTTGATCCACTCCATACTGTCAGTCGGGACCTTCAGCATATAGATTGTCTGATCAAAGCTGGTAAAGGCATTCAGTTCGGCTCCGAACTTGACACCCATTTCTTCAAGCATATCTACTATACGGTTGCTCGGAAAGTTCTTTGTTCCGTTAAAACACATGTGTTCACAAAAATGTGCCAGCCCCTGCTGCGCGTCAGTTTCACAAATAGAGCCCGCATTTATGGCAAGCCTGAGTTCCATCCTCTGCTCGGGCTTCTGATTGTACTTGATGTAATAGGTGAGCCCGTTATCAAGTTTCCCTATCCTGATAGCAGGATCCGGCGGGATCGGATCATTCGGATCCGAAATCTGAGCATATCCTCCTGTGAAAATAAATCCACAGATAACCAATGTTAAAATAATCTTCAATTTTTTCATTATTATATATTCAATATATAGAACAATAATTCAACTGGATCTGTATTAGTATATTCATGCAGCGATCATTTATTACAATGTAACTTGATATTGAAATATAAATTTAAGTATTTCTTATTATTGTTACAATAGAGACTGTTGAAAAACCTGTTTTAACCACCTTTTCAACTCTTCTTTTATAAAATCCTGCAATATCTTAATATTCTGATAATCCGGATTTTAAGCCCCCTTTGGGGGGCAGTTCCGCTAAAGCGGGACGGGGATTTTTAATATTTTTTAATAAACGTAAATTGACCGTAACACAATAAAATGTTACCTTTCGATTCATTTTTCAAAAAAACTAATATTATCATGACTTCTACCCGAAGAAATTTTATCAAGACAACTTCTGTTCTGGCTGCAGGATCTGTTTTACCTCTTAACATACTGGCAAAAGCCAGAAGGAGTGTGGCTCCTTCAGATAAGATTAATGTAGCCCTTGTAGGCGGAAACAGTATGGGATGGAGTGATCTCGAGTCATTCCTGAAAAATCCTGAAATCGAATGTGTGGCATTATGCGATGTGGACAGAAATGTTCTGAATAAAAGAACCGATGACATTGTAAAGATGGGACGTCCAAAACCAAAGCTTTACATTGATTACCGTAAAATGCTTGAAAATAAAGATATTGATGTCGTTATTATCGGAACTCCCGATCACTGGCATTGTATGATATTTTGCGACGCCGTTGAAAACAAAAATCATGTATATGTTGAAAAACCTATCGGTAATTCCATTGCTGAGATCAACATTATGCAAAAGGCGATAAAGAAACATGGCAAAATGGCCCAGGTGGGACAGTGGCAAAGAAGCCAGCCTCATTTTGTCGATGCTATTAACTTTCTCCGAACGGGTAAGCTGGGACGTATTCGTACCTGTAAAGCATGGTCATTTGTAGACTGGAAAGGTCCTGTACCAAAAGTTCCCGATTCACCGGTACCTGAAGGTGTTGATTATGAGCGTTGGCTTGGACCGGCACCTTTGCGTCCATTTAACAGAAACAGATTCCACCTTACCTGGCGCTGGTACTGGGAATATGGTAATGGTTTGATGACTGACTGGGGCGTACACCTGATAGACTATATATTATACGGCATGGGTGTATCAGTTCCTGAATCAGTAATGGCAACAGGAGGAAAATATGCTTTCCCCGACGATGACATGGTGACTCCGGACACGATGACCGCTGTTTATGACTTTAAGGATTTTACAATGATCTGGGAACATACTATCGGCATTGGTCTTGGCAACTGGAAGAGACCTCACGGCATGGCATATACCGGAGAAAACGGCACACTTGTTCTCGACCGAAGCGGCTGGGAGGTATTCCCCGAAAAACAGAGAATGGAGGCTGTCCCCCTGCAAAAGAATGTAGGTTCGGGACTCGACCTTCATGTCAGGAATTTCCTCGATTGCCTCAAGGATAATACCCCCGGGAAGCTTCATGCTGATATAAATATCGGACGTAATGTGGCACTTGTTGCGCAAATGGGGAATATTGCCTACAGAACGGGCGAAAAGGTCTTCTGGAATAATGACAGACAGCTATTTACATCCAGAACGGCGAACAAACTGATAACACCCGAATACCATAACGGCTATACCCTCCCGAGATACCAAGGGTAATATATGTTATTAAGGTTTTTAAAGTTTGGGATTGTAGGGTTTTCAGGCATGGTTATTGATTTTTCAATAACCTGGCTGTTCAAGGAAAAGCTAAAAATACACCGGTATATTGCCAGTTCCACAGGCTTTATCGTTGCGGCAACATCCAACTATTTTCTTAACCGCATCTGGACTTTTGAAAGCAGTGACCCCCGGATTTTAATGCAATATGGCAGTTTTGTATTTATTTCCGTTATCGGACTCGGAATCAATAATCTGTTCCTGTACCTGTTCGAAAAGAAGCTTCAGTTTTATATTGCAAAGCTCTTTGCCATCGGTGTTACGATGATATGGAATTTTCTTGCTAATAACTATATTACATTCAGCGGCTGACGGTCACTTCCATGAACTTGCTGCTGAAGACATCATACAGTATCCCCGCTTCCGAGCATATAACGAGTCTGTGTTTTCCTTCGGGCAATCCGTCAATCCTGAAATTACCTGTGACTGATATAGTGTCACCCGGATGCAAAATCTGCGGCTGGGGTTGAATATCAAGATTCCTTTTCATTTCAATGTTGCCATCCATCCTGTAAAAAGCAACCTGGAAAATTACCGGAAATTCAGGATGTTTTATATTTATATTATATGGATATGGATTGAATATCCTGAGATCAAGGTTGTTCTCAGCAGTATTGCTAAATGACCATGAATCATGATGAGGAATTACACATTCCCTCTGCAATGACTGGAAATCTTTATAGATCCTGTAGTACATAGTGTCACCATCCGGCTTTATATGAACAGAAAGCCTTTCCTTATAATAATCATTCAGCCAGTGCGGAACATAAAGAATCTCTTTCCCGTGTATCTTCTCCTCAAAGGGCCAAATGTCATATTGGGTCTTCCGGTAATCTTTATTATTGAGGCTATGTGCAAATTGTCCCGTATAAAAAGCATATACCGAAGGATCCTGGTAAGAATTTGTAAACACAACAGGTCGGTTTCCGGCAAGATTTTCTATTTCTGCTGCCCATTTTCTGTGCCTGTGGAATTCTTTTTTGAGAAATGACACTGGCAGGAAGTCAATTATCAGGGCTGATCGGGCAAATAAAAAAACCGGAACCAGTATTAAAAAAGCTGTTTTAACATATTTGTACTTTTTATATATAAGATCGGAATTAAGTACCAGGATAAGCATCGGAATTGTTATAAGAGCAGTCCATTGCGGTTCAATGTGATACCGGAAACTTGCTGCAAGAAAAAAGACAAAAAATCCTGTTACGATATACTTTAATCCTTTTTCAAAAATATCATCGGTCCTGGTTTTATACATTACAAAAAGAAACAATGGCAGTAATAAAGGATTATGTATAAGAAGCTGGTTAAGAAGGTATTCCATTAGATTTGAAGGATCAAATCCTGAAACCCTGTCAGTAAGATGGTACTGTATCGATGGAAAATCATTTGATACCTGCCATAGAATATGGGGAAGAAACAATAAAAGTGCGAACAGTGAGGCGATATAGAATTTTAGATTCTTAAGCAGTCTGAGGTTTGACAGAATAACAAGAAGCAGCATTACTGCCCCGTGATACTTGCTGTACATTAGTCCGGCCATTGTGATTCCCAATATTATTGTATTTAACCAGTTTTCGTTTTTCAGAAATCTCCTGTAAAGAAACAGGAACAGTGCAGCAAAAAGCAGTAATGGGGGATCGGGAGTGGCAAGAAAACCATAGATATTCACTACCGGAAGTATAGCAATAACCAGTACGATTAAAAGTGCATTCCCCGGTGATTCTTTCTTTTCATCATCAAGTAAAAACCATACTATACATAATGTTGCTGTCTGGCTTAAAACGACCAGTAGTCTTACCCCAAGCTCATTTGAGAATATTGAATAACCAGCACCGATAAGCATGGCTATCATTGGCGGATGATCATAATACCCCCATGCCGGATATCTTGAGAACATCCAGTAATAAGCTTCATCATTGTGAAGGGGAGTGAAAAAGGCCTGAACCAGATTGAGGATACCCCAGATTATAAGAAAAATATAGAAGATCTGCTTTCCTGAAAAATGTAATTTGTTATCCATCAGGTTCAACTCAAAAATCAGGTAAAGATATGCATTATTAATACTCCGGTGAATCAGGAATTAATCGCTATAAAAGCAGAAAACAATAATATTGAATATCAATTAATTCACCATCAATAAGTATCTTTCTGTTTTTAAATAATTGTATCTTTACTGTCGAATCAACTTTCCTGAGAGTATGTTAGCCAGATTAATGAAGTTGGCCATTTTTATTTTTCTCACGATTCTAATTGCCGGTTCAGGTTGTGCTTCCGAGAGAAAGGTACAACAGATAATCAAGAGAGTTGATTCGTCCTGTGATCTTTCACATCTTGGAAAAAATAAATTATACTATTCGTCGAAGTACAGGAGACATCTGTCAAATAATATAAGGAAGATAAACAGGAATAATCTCAAGTGATACAATTATTCGGCAGTAATTTTTGCGGCTGTTTTTCTTATAGCCGGCCATTTGTTATCAGGGATTCTGGCTCCTACCATCTCAATAACATTACCTGCAAGAAGGGCTCCGAGAGAGCCACATTTATCAAGTGACAGGTCATTTGCATAACCAAACAAAAATCCTGAAGCATAGAGATCGCCTGCGCCGGTGGTGTCTTTACATTTGATTGGCAGCGTTCCAACCTTGATTAATTCTTCATAGCGTTGAATAAGTGAGCCCTCCTTGCCGGTCTTGATAACAGCAACTTTGCACATGTCTGCAATTTTTTTCAATGCTTCTTCTGGTTCCCGGCCTGTAAGCGCTTTTGCCTCGTCTTCATTAGCGAAAACAATGTCGGCATATTTTTCAATAATTCCGATTAAATCTTTTTTGCATGCATCGACAACATTATAGCTTGCCAGGTCAATTGCTATTTCCATGTTATTGCTTCTTGCCAGGGTACAGGCTTTAACAACAAGTGGCTTATTAATTATCAGGTATCCTTCAAAATAAAGAATATCGTATGGTTTAAAATATTCTTCTTTAAGGTCTTCCGCTTCAAGCTCAACGGCAGCACCAAGGTGTGTGGCAAAGGTTCTCTGTGAATCTTGAGATATAAGTGCAACAGCGGTTCCTGTTACCGATTCACGTCTGAACAGTATGTTATTCACCCCTGCTTTTTTCATATCCTCTTCAAAGATGTCCCCTGTTTTATCTCTGCCGATTGATCCTATAAAACCTGCATTTATATTAAGCTTTGCGAGTCCGTGTATTGTATTGGCAGCTGAGCCACCCGAGGCAAAAGCTCTCTCAAAACCTGATGTAGTTTGTTTTATCATTACAGATTTTTGAGTTTCAACGAGTGTCATGCTGCCTTTTGGCAGGGAGAATTTCTCAAGGATCTTATCATCATTAATGATTGTCATCACGTCAACAAGGGCATTTCCGATGCCGAGGATATGTTTCATAGATAAAATTTTCGATAAAGATATTGTTAAATTCAGTAAAAGCCTGTAATTTTGGCACGCCAATTAAAACAGGTAAAACAAATTCCTCAGTAGCTCAGTTGGTTAGAGCAACGGACTGTTAATCCGTGGGTCGCCGGTTCGAGTCCAGCCTGGGGAGCTAAAAAAGAGTGAGAGTGGGAGCGGGAGCGAGTATCTCACTCTTTTTTCTCACACCCGCTCTCACACTCACACTTTTATTCACAGGTTCTATTCTCACACAATGCGGGAGCGAGTATCTCACTCTTTTTTCTCACACCCGCTCTCACACTCACACTTTTATTCACAGGTTCTATTCTCACACAATGCGGGAGCGAGTATCTCACTCTTTTTTCTCATCCATTCCCTGGGATTATTTTTAATATATTTCCTGATACGGGATAATTGTCCTGTCGTACAAATAATAGTATCATAAAATCGTGATTGCCAGGAAAAATATTTGTTAAAGAGGCGAGCATTTCTCGTAACTGCTGATTTGTATGAGCGTATTATGACAGATAACGAACCTGATTGTGGGGATATGAATGACATGTTTTCATTTTTCGGAGGTTCGTTGCATGCAACGAACCTACTACAGGGTTTTTGTCAGATTTGTTAATAATGATGATTCCATGTAAATGATTAGGCATGATAACAAATTCGTCCAGGGTGATATATGGAAAATGTGTCGGTATTTCACACCACAATCTAAATGCAATACTGCCTATTTTTGATAATTGCATTTCCGCATTGATGATTTTCCCAAACCACTCTGTTTTATTTGCAGTACAAATGGTAACAAAATATTTACCCGGGCGAGAATAATCACGTCCTGGATATCGTAACGAATTATGAAACCTTTTTCCCCTGTAGAATGAGTACATATAAATGCAGCGATTAATACAAATATAAACATTCTTTTCTAACATTTTCGCTATGTACAATTGAATCTCTTCGTTCCTCAATCTCACTTTATTTTGTCCTCCGCCTTCGTCGCACAAAGTCCAAATCTTTTTTGAAGCCTGTAGCCCTGATGTAGGTCTTAGCGAAGGAGGACTCTCACACTAGCTCTTTAGTCTTGCAGTCCTTTCATCT
>Ga0307432_1000846_pt1 | contig 20913 bp, 20 predicted proteins | sample SalMarWE160150MG_FD_202158 | JGI IMG/M metagenome (GOLD analysis project Ga0307432, IMG submission 202158) | Salt marsh sediment microbial communities from the Plum Island Ecosystem LTER, Massachusetts, United States - WE1603-150 | ecosystem: Environmental > Aquatic > Marine > Intertidal zone >...
TAACGTCACCGGTGGCATTCATGGTAGCTGTGACATTGCTAGCTGGCGTGCCACCGATATTCTTTATCAAGGCCGTTACCGTGAAGTTGGTTCCCTCCAGCACTGGCTGAGAAGGAGCACTGACTTCTACCACCAGGTAAGGCTCGGTAATGGCTATCTGAGTCACTGAGGCACTATCCTGAGCGGTATTGGTGCCCACAGCGGTAACCACTACATTGACATCTGTCTCACCGGTACACTGCAGCTCAAACTCCACACTGGTAGAGTTTCCCGCTCCAATGCTGGCGATAGCAGGTTTAACCTCTGATGCTGGGATAGCATCGCCGGTGGCATTCATGGTAGCTATGACATTGCTATCTGCCGTGCCACCGATATTTGTTATAACCGCCGTTACCGTGAAGTTGGTTCCCTCCAGCACTGGCTGAGAAGGAGCACTGACTTCTACCACCAGGTAAGGCTCGGTAATGGCTATCTGAGTCACTGAGGCACTATCCTGAGCGATATTGGTGTTGGTGCCCTGGGCGGTGACCACCACATTGGCGTCGGTCTCACCGGTACATTGGAGAGCAAACTCCTTATTGACGGAGTCTCCAGCTGCAATGCTGGTGATAACAGGTTTAACCTCTGATGCTGGGGTAACGTCACCGGTGGCATTCATGGTAGCTGTGACATTGCTAGCTGGCGTGCCACCGATATTCTTTATCAAGGCCGTTACCGTGAAGTTGGTTCCCTCCAGCACTGGCTGAGAAGGAGCACTGACTTCCACCACCAGGTAAGGCTCGGTAATGGCTATCTGAGTCACTGCGGCACTATCCTGAGCGATATTGGTGTTGGTGCCCACGGCGGTGACCACCACAGTGGCGTCTGTCTCACCGGTACATTGGAGAGTAAACTCCTTATTGACGGAGTCTCCAGCTGCAATGCTGGCGATAGCAGGTTTAACCTCTGATGCTGGGGTAACGTCACCGGTAGCGTTCATGGTAACTGTGACATTGCTAGCTGCCGTGCCACCGGTATTCTTTATCAAGGCCGTTACCGTGAAGTTGGTTCCCTCCAGCACTGGCTGAGAAGGAGCACTTAGCTCTACGGTGAGGGTTGTCTGCAGGGCAGCAACGATAGAGAAAACATCCTTGCTCGTATCGAGGCCTACATGGCCATCGACATCCGTGGCTGTTACCTTGACCAGACACATGTCGCTGATGGTGTTGTTCACAGTCCAGAAGTATTCGCCATCATTATCTTCACCAGAGGCAAGTTGTATCCAACTACCATCATCATACTTATAGTAAATGTTAATGCTTAACGCATTATCTGGCGTTATATCATCGGTAGCACTCCAGGTTATGGTGTGGTTTGAACCAGCTTCCCAGCTCTCACCGCCATTGGGAACATAGATGGTTACCCTTGGGCTCTCGGGGCCAGGTTCTACATAGAAATACCAAGTAGTAGTGGCATTACTCATAAGATGAGTACCATTACTACCAGTGCAGGTGTCGGACACATTTAGAGACCAGCCATAGTAATCAGCGAACATGGTTTGATTATGGACTACAGTGTGGTTCTCGTAGCAGCCCTCATACTGTAGTACCACCTCTTCAGAGGCGTTCGGATTATCCTTCTCGAACTTGGTTAGCGTATACGTAGGATTAACCACAACGCCGGGAACAGTCCAATTGAAGGTCACATTGCGCTGCGGTATCGTTGCCCAGTTGAGCGGTGAATTCCGGACCGGAGCGTTCAGAATGTTATGGACAGTAACATTATAGTAAGAAGAATTGGTCTTGCCACACCAATCTTCGGCGGTAGCATTAATGGTTACATTGCAGGAATCGGGCACAAGGTGGGTATCCCAGTTTAGTAGATATGTACAGTTCCCACCACAGGCACAGTCTGTATTATTATAGCCAATATAGTTCCAGCTACCACTACCAATCCTCCACCAGAAGGTCACATTGGTGACATTGGGAGAACCACCGGCAGTGGCATTCAAAGTTACATTATGGCAGTAGACACAACCAGTTGGCGCAGTCAGGTTAACTGTGGGTGGGTAATTATTTATGGTGATATTACCTACGGTAGCGTTATTGGTGACGTCACACCAGTCTGTAGCCATAGCCCTGAGTGTCACATTGCAGGCATCAGATAGCAGTGTAGTATCCCAAGCTTGAGTGTAAATACAAGTGGTATTACAGGGACACTCGGTAGCATTGGTGCCAATAGAAGTCCAGTTACCACCCTCAAGCATGTAGAAAAAGTCCACCCGGGTGACATTAGGAGCACCACCGGCAGTGGCATTCAAAGTTACAGTTCCATTGACGCAGGTGTTATTTGTGGGATAATTCCAGGAAACTGTGGGTACATCGTTATTTATGGTGATGTTAGTGACGGTAGCGTTATTGGTGACGTTACACCAGTCTGTAGCCATAGCCCTGAGTGTCACGTTGCAGGCATCAGATAGCGGTGTGGTATTCCAAGCTTGAGTGTAAATACATGTGGTATTACAGGGACACTCGGTAGTATTGGTGCCAATAGAAGTCCAGCTACCACCCTCAAGCATGTAGAAAAATTGCACGCTCGTGATATTAGGAGCATCACCAGCAGTGACATTCAAAGTTATATTTCCATTGACGCAATCGTTGTCTGTGGGATAATTCCAGGAAACTATGGGTAGATCGTTATTTATGGTGATGTTAGTGACAGTACTGGAGCTGTTAAGGTTACAGCAATCTGTGGCATTAACCCTGACTGTTACATTACACATATCAGGCACCGTTGTGGTATCCCAGAGTATTGAATAATTACATGTGGTATTACATGTACAGTTGGTGTTATTGTAGCCTTGGCCAATCGGGTTCCAGGCAGTGCCATTGAAGTATTCAAAGGTCACATTGGCAACACAGGTGCAGTTATCGCTGACATTAGCACTCACAGTGTAATTTCCCTCGATACACTCGTCTTGTTGCGGCGAAGTTATGCTAATTACAGGCCCCTGTCCGCTGTTATCTATGCTGATATTATAGCTGTGAGAACTGCTATTACCACACCAATCTGTGGCAGTAGCATTAATGGCAACACTGCAGGCACAAGTTACATTTGCTGTGGTATTCCAGGTCACTGTATATGGACATGTGGTATTACATGGACAGTCAGTGCTATTGGTGCCGATCAGCTCCCAGCTACTACTAGTAGTGTTATACCAGTAAAAGTCCACCTGGGTGATATTAGGAGCACCACCGGCAGTGGCATTCAAAGTTACAGTTCCATTGACGCAACTACCTTCTGCTGGCGCAGTCAGGTTAACTGTGGGTAGTGCGTTATTTATGGTGATGTTAGTGACGGTATCGTTATTGGTGACGCCACACCGGTCTGTGGCCATAGCCCTGAGTGTCACGTTGCAGGCATCAGATAGCAGTGTGGTATCCCAAGCTTGAGTATAATTACATGTGCTATTACAGGGACACGCGGTAGTATCGTTGCCAATAGAAGTCCAGTTATCACCCTCAAGCATGTAGTAAAAGTCCACCCGGGTGACATTAGGAGCACCACCAGCAGTGGCATTCAAAGTTACAGTTCCATTGACGCAGGCGTCTGCTGCTGGCGCAGTCAGGTTAACTGTGGGTGCAGCGTTATTTATGGTGATGTTAGTGACGTTAGCGTTATAGGTGACGTTACACCAGTCTGTAGCCATAGCCCTGAGTGTCACGTTGCAGGCATCAGATAGCGCTGTGGTATTCCAAGCTTGAGTGTAAATACAAGTGGTATTACAGGGACAGTCGGTAGTACTGTTGCCAATAGAAGTCCAGTTACCACCCTCAAGCATGTAGAAAAAGTCTACCCGGGTGATATTAGGAGCACCACCAGCAGTGGCATTCAAAGTTACAGTTCCATTGACGCAGGTGTTATTTGTGGGATAATTCCAGGAAACTGTGGGTACAGCATTATTTACACTGATATTACCCACGGTAGTGGAGTTAGTATTGCCACAGCAGTCCGTGGCATTAGCCCTGATTGTCACATTGCAGTAATCAGCTCCTAGCGCTGTGGTATCCCAGGGCACCGAACAAGTACATGTTGTGTTAGCTGAACATTGGGTGGCATTGTAACCAATTGGATTCCAGGTAATACCATCGGAGGAGTATTCAAAGGTGACATTGTCCACACAGGTGCAGTTATCAGTGACGTTAGCACTTACGGTCAAATTTCCACTGACACAACTGTCAGCAGTCGGCGAAGTTATGGTAACTTCAGGTAAGGTGTGGTCTATGGTGATATTACCAACAGTATCCGAAGCAGTGTTGTTACAGCAATCTGTGACATTAGCACTAATTGTTACATTCTTGGCACAACCTATACCGGAGGTATTCCAGACCACGGATACGGTACCTGGCCCGGTGTTATTATAGCCAATAAAGGTCCAGCCCGTGCCATCCACATCATACCAAAAAGTCACGTTTGCGAAGCAGCAGGTATCGCTGACGTTAGCGCTTAAAGTCACATTATTTTCATGGGTACACATATCCCCTGACGGCGCAGTCAGGTCAACTGTGGGTGTGACATTATCCACAAAGATAGCGTTTACTTCCGTATGATTGGGTTGGGGTGAGGGGAAAAGAACCGGACACCCAGCTGAGATAGTGAGATTATAATAGTCGCAGTTGGCTGGCGCTGACGCGTTTATAGCAAAAGTGTGGTTTAAGGCGGTTTCAGTGCCGGGAGTTACGGTCCTGTTTACCGAATCATCCAGAAAGATAACGGTCGTACCGTTATCTACTCTGATGCCAAAAGGAACCAATGTACAGTTGGCGTCGCTGGTATTGTATGTCCAGTTTACCGTCAGGTTCCCTCCGGGCTGGACACATGTGGTGTTGTTGGCAGTAGGCGATGTTATATTCACCACATGGAGGGGTTGTGCCTGCGCCACACCTGGCCCAACGACATTTGACAGCGGGCTTCCCTGGGGCACCAGTGGCGCGAAAACCATAGCTACGACCACTGCCAGGGCTACCAGCAGATGAACTGCTTCTTGATACCGTTTTGTTTTACTCATTTGTATCCTCCTTGTATTATCATTATCTTTACTTAATTATATTGGATTATGGAGATTGCTTCGTCGCTTTGCTCCTCGCAATGACGGAGAGAGGAAAACGCCTCGCAATGACAGAGCGAGGAAAGCTCATCACAATAAAAAAAAGCTCCCACCTGAAGTCGATCTCATCATGGTTTGAGCTTTTTGAGCTATATTTTTGCTGAGGATAAAAGGTAACACTACACCCACTTGCTGCGCTTTTCACTGTTAGTCGTCTACTTTATCTTACTTACTCTTACTTTATCCTATAATATCTTACTTCATCCTACTGTAGAGTAGGCGGATATTTTTGTCAATAGCCTCCGCATTACCTTTGTGGATATTTTTTGACTGTTTCTACTGCTTGGCTGATTTGTCATGCGCCTAGTTGCTGTTTGCCTCCCAGGAAGCTAAAGCTAACCCCAGCCCTGGTTGGCTATATGAGTTTTTCACAGCTTATTCCAGAACTAAACTCAAAAGATTGTCGTATAACAATACCCTCAAGTATGGATAGGCAGACAGCTAGGTGATAGGCGGCTTCTATAGCATCATTGTAGTTCGAGCACCATCATCAAGTTGTTCTGACATGCCCCCACATTATTGGGGAATCGAGGTCATGCTCCTTATAGCGGCGTTGGGCGATTTCGTTACTCATGGTGGAGTAGCAATAGGGGCATCCCTGTATACAGGTATCGTTCATGCCGATATCCTTGCTCACCGAGCATCGGCAGTGTTTGCGCTGATAAGGGTCCTTGCGATAGTTGTCCGGTAATCCCCAGAGTTTATGGAGCAGACTTCCGTCGATGCATCTTCCCGGCGGCATGCCGAATTCGGTGAAGTCGCGTTCTGAAGCACAGGTGAAGCTCTCCATCTTATGCTGTTCAGCGATAGAGGCGAGGTCTGCAATAAGAAAAGCAGTATGGTGAGAGGAGAGCGCTTCTTTATCGAAGGAAAACCCACTTTGTTCCAATTGGGATAGCCTGCGCTCAGTCTTCTTATAGAAATGGACTATGCTTACCACGACACGGTGGGTGGCTCCTTGTAACCTTCTGGCGATAGAGGCGAATTTTTCGCGGTGAAAGTCAACGGTGGTCATGTTGGACAAGATAATGGGGTCATAGCGCCAGATAACCCGTTGCGGTCCGACATGTTCACTTAACTTCAGAAAGGTAGAAATCCGTTTATCAAGGCTGGGCATGCTTGGCTCAAGGGCTTTGGGATAATCGTTGATGGTGAATTGGAAGTAGTAGCGGAATCCTGACTTATCAAGTTCGTCTAAATGCACCAGCATCGGGGCGGGATTTTTTGACCAGAAGACGATGGAGTCCACGTCCTCCGGTTTGAGGGATACATGGGATACCTGTTTGGGGTTCATCGGGTTGGGCACCAGACACCATCCAGCACGGATGCGGTTCATGAACCATTGACTGTAGAGTGCCGGGATATCCGTTCTGCGGCTGGCAGAGATAATCATGGTGGTTTTATTATATAGCCCACCCACTTTGAAGTATAACAAGAGATTGCTTCGTCATCCCTCACTTCGTTCGGGATTCCTCGCAATGACACCCTTTCCCTCATTGCGAGCGAAGCGAAGCAATCTCCAGGTTAGTAGCTATCAGCTATCAGCTTTCAGCTATCAGCCTTCAGCTGACCATTGACTGCTCTTTTTGTTTAGCATTCCAGATTCAGGATTTTGTTTCTATGTGGGCTGACACACCTTTGCCTTTCCATGATGGAAGGCGGTTTTTTCTTTTGTGGTGAAAAGCTGTTAGAATTATAAATTTAAGGAGGCAATGAATGGGAGATGTTCTTGATGAAGCTACAGCGATTCTCAAGTGCAGGGAATGTCCGTGGTATAAGAATTGTGTAACTCCGCTGCAGGTTAGTCCTGAGGATATTGCTCAATTCAGGTTGATGTTGCAGCAGGGGAATCTTCCCGAACAGGCTAAAAGCGAAATGGAGAATATCCTGGAGCACATAGCTTCTATGAGCCAGGACATGATTTTGCAAAGTTGTCCTGTGTTTGCGCAGCGGCTTAAAGAAAGTCCTCAACTTGGTCGACAAATTAAGGAGATGATGCAGAACTGGGGAAAGGAGGAATGACTGAGCCACTAGGCAGGATAGAGAAGCCGCTGGCAGAGCAGTTTAAAGGGACTAAGAAGCTTTATCTCGTTCCGTTGATATTTTCTAGTGACGATGCTCCTGCAGAATACCAGGAGCGATGCCATCGCTACTGGCAGCAGGTGACAGAGCAGCTAGCCAATCTGGAAGAAAAAATCGGTAAGGTCAATCGGGTTTATCACGAGTCAATTTCGCTGTCTGGTGAGGATGGCATGAAGCTGGCGGAAAAGATAAACCAAAGCTGCTATCAAATTGCCAAAAGCAAGTGTGATAATGAGGCTACCTTCGAGGCAATTGAGGATGGGGAATTGCTGGAAGAGGTTATAGATTGGGAGAGGTGCCTTTTGATTGGCTTTGCGAGCGTGAAGGTGGCGGGCAAAGTTTCTGAATTTTACACCGAGACTTCGAGGAAGCGGTATGAATTCATGGCTAATAGGATAACTGAAACGCTTAAGGATAACGAAGCAGGGCTTTTATTCATCAGAGAAGGGCACAGGTTACAATTTCCCAAGGACATCGAGGTATTCAGCATTTCTCCGCCGGCTCTGGATGAAATTCACCGCTGGCTTCGCGACGAAGCTAGCAGGAAAGAGGAACTCAAGAAAGAAGAACCCAAAGAAGAGGAAGGCAAGGGAGAAGAAGGCAAAAAAGAAACTGAGGAAGAGGAACTGAAAGGGAAAGGGAAAGAGAAAGAGGAGAAACCCAGGAAAACCAAAGAGAAGAAATGAATGCCAGAACAAGGATGCCAGTGGTTGCCGGGACATTTTATGCTGGCACATCTCAGGGGCTTAAAGAGCAGATCGAGGGATGTTATCGGCATGAGCTTGGTCCTGGTCCTGTGCCTCGGGTCAATGATAAAGGTCCGAGAGAGATTATAGCTCTGGTTGTTCCTCACGCTGGATATACTTACTCGGGTCCAGTGGCAGCCCATGCCTATAAAGAGCTTGCCAATGATGGTATTTTCGATACAGCGGTGATACTTGGTCCTAACCATACTGGCTATGGTGCTGAGGTTTCAGTATGGACAAAAGGAGGCTGGGAGACGCCTCTAGGGCAGGTGAAGATAAATGAGGGATTTGCTGATAACCTTCTGGGTGGAGTAATTGAAGCAGACGAGGCAGCTCATTTATATGAGCATAGCGTAGAAGTCCAGGTGCCCTGGCTGCAGCATCTCTATGGAGAAGTTAAGATTGTGCCGATAACCATGCTTGCTCAGGATATTGAGACCGCCAGGGAGGTGGGCAAGGCTGTTTCTGGAGTTGGTGGTAACATCGTAATCATCGCCAGCAGCGATTTTACCCACTACGAGCCTCACTCCATAGCCTCAGAGAAAGACAAGTCCGTGATAGAGGCGATAACTAATCTGGATGAGGAACAATTATATCAGCGGCGTGAGTCGCTTAACTGTACTATGTGTGGCTATGGTGCTGTGGCGGCAGCGATTGTGGCTGCTAAGGAGATGAAAGCGAAACAAGCGACTTTGCTGAAATATGCCACCAGTGGGGATACCAGCGGGGATTTCTCCAAGGTGGTGGGCTATGGCTCCATCGTGATAAGACGGTAAAGCTCCTGGTTATCATGCCCTTCCCTCCGCCGAGATTGCGGAGCTTGTTCCGAGTGAAATGAGGAATCTGTTGCTTCGAGTTTGCTTCGGCTACGCCTCGCAACCGCTAACGCTCCTCGCAATGACAGAAAGGGGGTCATTGCGAGCCGAAGGCGTGGCAATCCCGGGGAAAGTCAAAAGGAAAAAATCAAAATGCAAAATGACAGAGCAAAGTTTAAAAATGTAGTGCGATGCTTTAGCCTCGTGCTGCACGACCCTGAAGGGTCGCACTACAAGAGGGGGGTGTGCCTCGCAGTGACAAAAAACCCCCTCTAAATCCCCCTTTAGAAAAGGGGGAGTAAGGGGGATTTGACATTCCAGGAAAGCAAGTGAGATTATAAATAGTTTTGTGCCTAATTTTGATTTGTAATTTTGATTCTTTATGTTTGATTTTTGATATTTCTTAGGGTTTGGAGCTTATTATCTCTCCTTCGATATCTTCTCCAACGGTGAGGATACCAAAGGACTGCGATGCCTTGCCTGGATTGAAGAAAAGAATGTCGTCAATCACCTTGTTCTGTGAAAAATGGGAGTGCCCGAAGATTATGGCATCTAATTTCTCATCGGGGAACATGGTTCTTACCTTTTTCTCCATCTCCCATGGCGGCCCCCAGCCATGAGTAATGCCAATCCTCCTGCTCCCTACCTCGATTATCTCCTTGTCAGGCAATGAATTTTTCAGTTCACTTGAATCCATATTGCCGTGAACTGCCGTTACTTTTCCTAATTTGTTCAACCCCTCAAGTACGTTCAAAGTAACGAAATCCCCGGCGTGGACTATCAAGTCCACCGTAGAAAGGCGGTCAATTATCTTCCCAGGGATGTCATCAAACGAGGTAACATGAGTGTCGGAAAGCACAGCTATTTTCAAAGACACCTCCTTCAAAGAATCTTCGTAGCCCGTATATTATCACCCTGACCATGTTGTCAACAAAGCGGTTGTGTTGACAATTAGACCTATGGTATATTCGTTTGTGTATACCGGCTACTGCTTCCAGGCTTCGACAACCTTGTAAAAGGAGGAAAACGGTGAGCAGGAGGATATGGCAGTTTGAGGTGAGTGGTGAGGAGCATGTAGTGGATTTGGAGTGGAATCCGCTTGGTTTAGCTGGGAAGCTCAGAGTAGATAACAGGCTTATTGACCAGTGGGGCCCGCTGATGAGGACCAAGGAGGTTTGGTTCGAGCTTTGGGGGAAGAAGGCGATGTTGAGTTTTGTTGTGCAGTCCCTGAAGCCTACCAGGCAGGTGTTATATATTGATGGTTTCTTTCTGAATGTGGATTCGGGCAGCTTGGAGGACTTGAGTGACCGAGGCATTAAGCTGTAATTCTGGTAGCATTAAATATTTCTGCCATTGTTCAGTCTGTGGCACTGATATAGCTTCAATAGTATCCTTCGGGATAGCTGAGCCATCCTGCTAGCGCATGCTCTCTGTTCTAACGGCGGGAAAAGGCGAGGCAATGCTGAGTCAAAGTTTCGCTTGGTGGCAAGCAAACCTGTAAGCCGAGTTATGTGTCCCCTTTACCTCCCGTCTGTGATAAACTTTCGTGTTTTCCCCCAACGAACATCACGAAGGGAGGTCACCAGTGACAGCAATCGAAGCCCAAGCCCAGGCTATTGCATTACTCAAACACTACTTCACCGAGCTAGCGTTCCAGGATCTTTCACCATCAACCCTCGTAAAATATAAACAATGCCTCGAGTACTTCTTATCCTGGCTGCAGGGGCAACCATTATCAGCCGGGGCGGCAAAGATGTTTCTTGCCGAGCTCCGGGAGCGAGGCTATAAGCCGAGAAGTGTTCAGCTCTACTACCATGCTATAAAGCCGTTCCTGGAATTTCACGGCATCCCGTTCAAACTCAAATTTAAGAAGCCCCGAGACTTACCACAGTACCATTCAACGCAGGACTTCAATTCGATCCTGGATATCGCCTCCAGGCGGACCGATAAGTGGGCAAAGCTTCGAGATCGAGACCAGCTCATCCTCCTCATGTTAGCCTTTACCGGGGCGAGAGCGTCGGAGCTCCTAAGCCTTCGCCCTTGCGATATCACCCGAGATTTTATCTTCATCCGGAAAGGTAAAGGCAGCAAGGACCGCTCCATCCCGCTAGCCAAAATTCTCAGCGGTCCGTTGAAGGATTATATTACCCGGGAGAGCATTAAGCCCACCAATAGGCTATTCCCTTTTCAGCGGCGGCGCCTTTACACCATCGTCAAGCAATACGCCATGGCTGCTGGCATTAACGACGTGACTCCGCACACCTTGAGACACTACTTTGCTACTACCCTGGTTGAGCGCGGAGCTCAGCTCAAAGCCGTCCAGGAATTGCTTGGCCACGCCGATATCTCTACCACAGCAATCTACCTTGACCTTGTCCCAAGCCATCTCAAAAGCTCAATCGCTCTGCTTGACGAAAGCGTAAACGTAAGCCCAAGTAAAAGCGGAAGTGGAAGTAGAAGCTTAAGCTTAAGCAGTAAAACCTCAAAATCTAGAAAGAAGAAAGGGGGAACCCCAATATGTGGCTCAGAATTCAGGAAGGCGACACCATCCAGGCGATCATCGACTTTAGTTCCATTAAGACCGTTGCTAAGCATTGGACGGGGCAGCGGAGCGAGCTCTGTCTCGGCCAGGGGTGCCCCTACTGCTTGGCAGGAAACCCGAAACGGTGGCGATACCAGGCAAAGCTCATCGTTGACAACCAGCCCGTTGATTGGGAGTTCGGCGAGCAGGTAATGAAGGACCTCAGCTTGATACCGCACGACATAAGCTACGCCCGCATAACCATTACCAGGCTGGGCGAAGGCAGGAAAACAGCCTACCAGATTGCACCGCAAAGCGAAGTGAAGCAAGAAAGCGAAGAGCATCTGCCGCCGATCGCTAATAAATACACCAGGGGGGAATATGGACACCTCGTTAAACACTAAGCCAAACACTAAAAAATACAGAGACGACGGCTACCACATCAGGGAATTTGATCCCGAAGCCAGGCGAATGGCCAACGCAGGAGCATTACTGGCCGACGTCAACATCGGCACATGGATAGCCCAGGCTGTAAAGGAGAAGTTTGCCCGCGACGTAACGAACAGAACGGGGGATTAATATCATGGCAGTTAAATTAAAGTTGCTGCAGGTAGCCCTGGCAGAGCAGAACTATGACCTTGCCGCCCACGCCTTGGTCTACGGCATGGTCAAGGTGAAAGCAGAACAGAATGACAAAAAGAGGCGGACAAAAGGGCAACCAAAACGCTCGTAAGCACGGCTTTTATAGCAGGGCACTAACCGAAGCGGAGCAGGTTGAGCTCGACGAGGCAGCTTGCGTCGAAGGGCTTGACCAGGAGATCGCTTTGCTCAGAGTAAAGCTCAGGGAGCTAGCCGAGAACGAGCCGGACCGCATCGACCTGCACTTGGAGGCAGCCAATACCATAGCCCGCCTGGTAAGGACCCGGTATCAGATCACCAGCGAGCAAAAGCGGTCCTTGAAGGATGCCATCGCCAAAGTTCTAACAGAGGTGGCCGTTCCTCTGGGGATTACCGTAGCAACGAAAGCGTTAACAAAATGAAGCTAAGACCCTACCAACAGGAAGTAGCAAAGGCGGTACTCGATAGCGTTCAGCACCGCAGCGGATTAACCCTATCGGTGGAGATCTCCCGCCAGGGCGGCAAGAACGAGCTGTCAGCTCACCTTGAAGTCCTGCTATTAACCCTTTACATGGCCCAAGGCGGTAACCTGGTTAAATGCTCACCCACCTTCAAACCGCAGACGATCATCTCCATGCAGAGGCTAAAGGAACGCCTCGATGAGTTCGGCTTCGGCGGCATCTACCACACCGAAATGGGCTACATCATCACCCTGGGAGCAGCCCACCAGGTCTTCCTCTCAGCCGACGAGTCGTCTTCCGTTGTAGGACACACCGCCGACATCCTCCTGGAAGTGGACGAGTCGCAGGACGTAGCCAAGGAGAAATACACCAAGGAGTTCCGACCCATGGGATCATCAACAAACGCCACCACCATTCACTACGGCACAACCTGGGACGACGCTACCCTGCTGGAGGAGATTAAGCAGACCAACATTGAGCTTGAGCGGAAGGACGGCATCAAGCGTCACTTCCGATATGATTGGCAGGAAGTATCCAGGCACAATCCGGATTACAAGAGATATGTCGAGTCCGAGCGGGCTAGACTAGGGGAAGAGCATCCTCTCTTCAGGACCCAATACATGTTATTGCCTATTAGTGGAGGGGGAGGCTTCCTCAGCCGCCAGCAGATTGTTTCAATGATGAGTTCACATCCCCGCCTTAAGGAGCCGGAGCCAAATAAAATTTACACCGCCGGCATAGACCTGGCAGGGGAGAGGGAGCAGACCAAGGACGAAGCCTTAGCGGCAGCCAGGCAAAAGCTCGACTCAACAGTGATTACTATCGCAGCGATAGACACCACCCGCACCGAGCCATCCCTCACTGTAGTCGAGCATTACCAGTGGACAGGCATGCCGCACAGCCAAGTCTACAGCCAGACGGTGGATATACTAAAGCGGTGGAATTGTCGCAGAGCCACCGTTGACGCTACCGGTATCGGACAGCCCGTGGCTAGCTTTCTCAGAAAGGAGCTCGGTAGCCGTATACAGCCCTTCACATTCACGCAAAAGAGCAAGTCAGACCTCGCTTTCGAAGTTTTGGCGTTCGTCAACAGTTCGAGACTGAAGCTTTATAAGCAGGACGGCAGCAACGAGTATAAAGAGCTCATGTTCCAGTTGGAGAGAGCACGTCAGCAATTCCGTCCCAACCAGACGATGAATTTCTACGTCGACCCGTCAGAAGGACACGACGACTTTTTAATGAGTCTCGCCCTGCTAGTAGAGGGGGCGAAAGACTTTGTTCCGAGAATAGCCAAGGGAGGCTTACGAGATGAATGAATTTAATCCTTCAGAATTAGCCCGATTGGACACCAACAGGCTGGCGGATTACACCAACAACCTCAATTTCTACAACGGCAGCCAGTGGGAGAAACAAGGGAGACACCGCCAGCTCGTATTTAACTATGCCAAGGTGGCCATCGATAAGGTCACCAGCTATCTAATGCAGGGATTGACCTTCGCCTGCTATCCCACCGAGAACACCGACAAGCTCAAAGAAAAGGTGGTCCACGCAGAGCACTTACTCCAGGACGTCTATCAAAACAACAACCTGCAGCAGCTAGATTGGGAGACCGAGATAGACACCGCTATCCTGGGGGACGGATGCTATAAGGTCCTCTGGGACCCTGACGAGAAGCGCATCAAGATAACCGCCCCCGATGTCCGGGGAATTTACGCTTGGTGGATTGGCGACGACCTGAGCAACGTGTGGCGGGTGGCCTCCAGGTATAAGCTCAGCAAGGCCGAGGCCGACCTGCTTTATGGCGCCACGAAGGCGGCCACCGTCACCGAGTTGTGGACAAATAAGGACTTCGAGCTCTTCCTGGATAACGACCGCATCCAGTCCAAGCCAAACCCTTATGGCTTCATCCCGTTCATTATCTTCCCTAACTTGAGGGAGCCTAAACAGTTTTGGGGGACTTCCGATATCCCCTCAGTTAAGCAGCCGCAGCGGGAGTTGAATCGAGCGGTCAGTCAGTTGTCTCGTATCTTAGAGCTGTCAGGCAACCCCATCGCAGTCCTGGAGAACATCGGCGAATCAGAAGATATCCAGGTCCAGCCAGGAGCGGTATGGACCATACCCGAGGATGCCAAAGCCTATCTGTTAGACCTACTCCAGGGCGGAGGCATCAGGCTCCACATCGACTACATCGACATGATATACCGCTGTCTTCACGATATCTCCGAGACACCCAGGGCAGCCTATGGCGGCACTGAGAGGGACCTGTCAGGTGCAGCCATGCAGGTTGAGCTCGGAAGTTTAATTCAGAAGGTGACCAGGAAAAGGACCATCAGGACGAACGCCTACCACCACAGAACCGACATGATATTGAAGCTCGCTCAGAAATACCTGGGCGAGAACCTTGATGGTATTACCCACCGTGTTGTGTGGGGGGAGATCCTTCCCCAGGACACCCAGCGCCAGGCTCAGAATGAGCAGCTGCTTGTCCAGGCGGGAGTCCATTCCAGGAGAACGGCCATGGACGAGATGGGGATTATCGACCCCGACGAGGAGTTCACCAGGTGGCTTGAGGAGAGGGAGAAAATCCTTGAAATGAATCAGGAGTTTAGGGCAGCCTCCACTCGTGGCGGAGCGAGAGAGAGAGCGGTTGCCGCGGACATGGAAGTGCCTGAGTAATAGCTCACAGCTGAAAGCTGATAGCTGACAGCTAAATAAGGAGGAATTTATGGCAGAAGCCAACAACCAGGAAGACCAGGAAAATAAGGAAGTCCAGGAAGACCAGGACAAAGCCCCTACGGCAGAGGACATCGCCGCTGTTAAAGCTCAGCTCGAGGAGGAGCAGAAGGCCAAGACCACCCTTGAAGAAGCCATGGCCGAGAAAGACGCCAAGCTCGCCGAGCTCGAGGCGGCGCTAAGCGAAGCGAAGCAGGGAAGCGAAGCCTCAGCCACCGAGCTCGCATCGGTGAAGGAAGCCAGGGACGAGGCCGTTTCCAAGTATCTCGGCATGGCCAAAGCCTCCAATCCCCAGGTTCCCCAGGACATTATCAGTGGTGAGACCATCGCTGAGATCGACGCTTCAGTTGAGAAAGGCAAAGGCCTTGTCTCAGCGGTCAAGAAGACCCTGGAGTCCGAAACTGCAGCGGCCAAAGTACCTGCAGGGGCTCCAACCAGGGGAGAAACGACCGAAGGCATGTCCAATAAGGACATGATCGCCGCGGGACTTCGTCAAAAAGGAGGAACTAGCTAACTATGAGTATATCTTTAGCAGAAGCAAGTAAACTCTCTACTGATATCCTTCTTAAAGGAATCATCGAGACTATTATCAAGGACAGCCCTATACTGCAGGAGCTGCCCTTCATTCAGATTGTAGGTAACAGTCTTAAGTACAACCGGGAGAAAACCCTCCCGACAGTAGGGTGGTATGCACCGGTATCGGGAACATGGACTCAGTCAGAGCCCGAGTTCGAGCAGGTAACCGCTACCCTTCAGATCCTTGGCGGAGACGCCGATGTCGACAACTTCCTTAAGGCAACCAGGAGTAATGTCCAGGACCTCGAGGTTGCCGTCATCGAGCAGAAGGCCAAGGCGGTCCAGCATGAGTTTGAGAACGCCTTCTTGAACGGGTCGGGGGCATCGAACCAGCCCTCAGGCTTGTATAAGCTTCTCCAGGATACCGCCTGGGTAGCCGATACCGTCACAGAGGTGGGCGATATCGTCGTCCCCACCGAAGGCCTGGAGAACGGCTTCCGGTATGAGTGCACGGCGTCAGCCGGCGATAAAAAGACCCATGCCACTACCGAGCCTACCTGGCCTACCCAGGAGGGAGCCACCGTTGTTGACGACCAGGTGACGTGGACCTGTAAGTACGGCCACTGGTTGGGAACAGGAGCCAACGGTGCCACCCTTAGCCTAAACAACCTGGATAAGCTCATTGACCTTGTCAGGGGCGGTAAGCCCGACATGCTCTTGATGAGCAAGAGGAGCCGGAGGAAGCTCCAGTCCCTTATCAGGGCGTCAGGTACAGTCCTTGAGACCAGGCCAGGGATGTTTATGGAGCAGATCCAACTCTATAACGGCATCAGGATAGCCGTTTCCGATTGGATCAAGGACAACTACACCGTTGGCACTTCCACGGGAGTTTGCTCGGCTATCTTCGCCTTCCAGATGGGCGAGGGTGGCGTATGTGGGCTTTCCAGCCCCGAGATGCTCCAGGTGGAACGGCTTGGCTCACTGGAGACCAAGGACGCCACCAGGACGAGGGTGAAATGGTATGTGTCGCTTGCCCTCTTTTCCAACGTCAAAGCGGCCATGATGACAGGGGTGAAGGACTGATAGAGCAGTCAGCACTCAGCGGTCAGCCGTCAGAAGGAAAGGGGGAGGTGCTGAAAGCTGATAACTGATAGCTGATAGCTGAGGAGACACCTCCTGCCGGGGGAGGGGGATATCGACCTCCCCCTCCCCCTTATCCCCTCTCCCTCGATGGGAGAGGGTTAGGGTGAGGGTGAAATACTGAAAACTGAAAGGGTGAGATTATGGATCTAGCAACAATGAGAGGCAGAGTCCGTGAGGACCTCCAGGACGAAGATGATGCTAACTATCGTTGGACCAACGACCAGGTGGATGGAGCTATCGAGAGGGTGGTTAAGGAGTTCTCTATAGTGTCCCCCATACAGCAGCAGGACGATATCGCTACCGTCGAGAGCAGCAGGGACATCGATATCTCCAGCCTGTCAGACCTGGTTGGAGTCGAGTCCGTTGAGTTCCCTATCGGAGAGAACCCTAGCCACTACCAGAAGTTCCGAATCTGGCAGGACACCCTGCAGATGGACGACGAAGGCGACGGCAGCGATGCCCGGGTAAGGTGGTACAAGGAGCACACCCTTGCCGAGTCGTCCACCATCCCAAGCCAGTTCGAGGAGATCATCGTCCTGGGAGCTACCGGATATCTTGCATCATCAGCATCAGTCTACACCGTGGACAAAGCTACCATCGCAGGCAAGTGGGCTACCATCAACTTCTTGAAGTGGGGAGAACAGAGGCTTGACCGCTACGAGAAGAAGCTGAAAGCCCTCAAAAGCCGAGTCATCACCAGGGAGCTCTATGGAGATAGCTAACAGCGGTCAGCCGTCAGAAGAGACGGGAGGCGCTGAAAGCTGAAAACTGAGGGCTGAATGCTTCAATTAGGCATCCTGAAGACCTTCGACAGCACCACCCACAAGGCGGGAATACAGCTAGCAGGTTCGCTAACCACCTACCTGGATGACATCGCCGTTGCCACAAACATTGCACCGGAGGCGATGAGCATCAGCAACTACGTTCTTGTGGCTATCCCCGAGGGAAATCCCCGGGATGCTTGCATCGTGGCTTCCTGGCCAGCAGGTAGCTCAGGCACAGCCAGCCTCACCTTCGTCATCGATGGCGGCGGCGAGGCCATCACCACAGGGGGAAAAGGTCACCTGGAAATACCATTCGCCTGCACTATTAAACAGGTAACTATGCAAGCTGACCAGAGCGGATCAATCGTTGTGGATATCTGGAAGGACACCTACGCCAACTTTCCGCCAACCGATGCTGACTCGATAACGGCGTCAGCTCCGCCCACGATATCCTCAAGCCAGAAGTCTCAGGATGCCACCCTTGCGGGTTGGACAAAGTCCATATCCTCGGGTGACATCCTGGCATTTAACGTCGATTCATGTGCCACGATTCAGAGAGTCACAATCAGCTTGCTAGTCGAAAAGACTTAGGAGGGACGAGAACATCACTGAAAAACGGTATCGAAAGGGGAGGAAGTGAGGGAAACCCTGGAAGAAAACTCAAAAGCCCGTTCTCGCACGTTTTTCAAGGGTATTGTGCCTAAAGAGCTACTCAGCACACCAGAGGAATGGCATGCCTTCCTCATTGGCTTCTTCGAGGTCCTGTGCCCCTGGCCAGAAGGACACCCGATGAAAGAGGACTACTTCTTCCAGATCGAGAACGAGCATCACTATTACCTGGCAGGCAGAGCAGCAGCCGTCATGGCCTGGCTCGCCATCGCCAAACTAATCCAGGTGGTGTTCTGGTGACACTATATGTTGAAAGGAATTTTTACGATCCTGGAAACCGACCACAAGATGTAGAAGGAGGTTAGAAATGACAGCACAAAAAAATATGAAACCAACGCCTTACAGAGACCTCATAGAAGGTCTTATTGTCAGCCTGCTCGACCTTCAATGCCCCCCGTTCGTAATCGGTCAATACGTGGCTGGCATCCTTAACCTTCTAACCACGATTGAGGAAAAAACGGAAATGAATTACTACTCCGCGCCGAACGATGAAGTCACTGAGCAGCTCCTTAACTGCAGCACAGAAGAAGCCTGACCGCCTTCCCTACGTGGAGGCGAAGGTCTACGACTTCGACCAGGGCATCAAGAGGCTATCCTGGGAAAGACTCTATGAAGGCAGCGAAGCCGACAACCACCACGGCATCGCCTTCGACGGCCAGGGCTCAATGCATCGTATCAGGGCGGATACAGGAAATAAGCTCTATCATCAGAAGATACCAGACCCTAGTCCCCAGTCCCAATTCTCCAACTGGACGCAGCTAGCTGCGGATTGCTACGGTCCATGTGCCATCGCAGCCCATGGCGCCAGGGTCTACATCTTCTACCGGACCACGGCAAACGTCCTGTGGAAGTACTACAGCCATGATTATGGCCAGAGCTGGAACAATGGCCAGCTCGTGGACTATGCCGATGTCCTGTCTATGGCCGCCACCTGGTGGTCAACGGGAGACATCGTCGTCTGCTTTGCCGCGAAGGCAAGCGAGCTCAACGCTATCGTCCTGGATTCCTCGGACCAGGAGACCAGCCAGCATACCCACAGCGAGCCGATAACCCATCCTCTGACAGCCACCTATGGCATCGGAGCTTCCTTCACCCCCAACCACATCGATGTTGTCTTCGCTGCTAAGGAGACGGCGGAGCCGTACAGCTTCATTGCCCTCTATCGCACCCAGCTCGATAGTAACTACGATTGGCTGGCCTTCCAGTATTTCATCACCGCCCCCGACGGTGAGGGCGTCACCTATGAGTACCCCGACTGCCACAACCCGTCATCGGCCCAGGACTACGAGAATACTCAGCTCACCGCGGTGGAGAAGTTCACCGGCACGACGGCCTATACCAGGCCGTTAATCTGTCATTCTGTCAGGGGCTCAGCCTTCAGCTCCATGGCCTTCACCGAGCCAAAGCCCTTCCTGAATATCAGCTCGAGTTATGGCTTACGCCTCCAGAGTACCAGCTCGTATTGGTGGCTGGAACGCCCCGACGGAGTGTGGAGAGCCCCCAGGCCAGCGGGTACCCCGTTAGATCTAACCCCCAACATCCTTTCCTTGAACGTAGAACGTAGAACATTGAACATAGCGCTTGACAACTCCAAAGCCCAGTATTCCCCTGATAGCTCACAGCTGACAGCTGACAGCTCAAAAAGAAGCGAAGTGGTCCTTAAATTAGGCTATAAGACTTCCCAGGGAAACGAAGCGGTGGAGGTGGGGAGGTACTGGATCGATTCCTGGGAGTATTCCTCCACCCCTAACACATCACTCATCACTCTTTACTGCCTGGACGGCCAGGGATTAGCCGGTAAGTGGTCCGCCCGTTTTCAAATGCGGTGGCCCGCCGACAAGAGGGTGTGGGAGATCATCCAGGAAATCATCTGCAGGTGGGGCATCAACCTTACCAGCCCTGGGGGAGTCCCCAAGAGCTCAGCCGTTGATAACCTGTATCCCGACTTCACCATCCAGCCAGGGACCACCGGAGACGCAGCGCTGAGACGTATCCTTTCGTTTATCCCCGACGCCCTCATCTTCGACGGCAATGAAGCCTATGTCAAGGACCTGAAGGACGACGAGGCGAGCTCGTATTCCTACGGTACAGCCCACGTTATCCTCCAGGGTGAGTATAGTGAAGCCGTCTCATTAACCAGGGCAAGAGCCATCGGGAGAGCAGAGGACGAATCCCGCATCGTTGAAGACGCCTTCGACTGGCCTAACTTAGAACTCGGTATTGATAACTTAGAACAATCGTATGACCCCAACCTTCAATCAGCCGCCAGGGCACAGGAGAGAGCCGACGCCATCCTGAGAAAGGCGTCATTGCGAGCGGAGCGTGGCAATCTCGTCGTCCCCACCAACGTCGGCCAGGAGCTCTACGACGTTATCACCGTCACCGATGCCCGTTGCGGGATCACCAGCAAGAAGTATCGAGTAATGCGTATCGATGTCCAATATGCCCCCCTGGGTGGCCAGTATCAGCAGAGGTTCACCATTGGAGCCCCGTAATGATTCGTTTTCCGAAAAAAAGTTCGCGACCGCAACCACCCCGAAGTTATGGTATACCTTAAATGAGACTTCAGCCTCACTACTTTTGCCCGAGAGGCGTCAAAACCCGCAAGCGGAAGGGGCAGCCCAAAGCCCGCAAGGGGGACGTCAAGGTCTGCTACGTCCGAATCAAGCGGCGGTGGGTGAGAGTGGGAACGATATGCC
>Ga0307432_1000847_pt1 | contig 20908 bp, 18 predicted proteins | sample SalMarWE160150MG_FD_202158 | JGI IMG/M metagenome (GOLD analysis project Ga0307432, IMG submission 202158) | Salt marsh sediment microbial communities from the Plum Island Ecosystem LTER, Massachusetts, United States - WE1603-150 | ecosystem: Environmental > Aquatic > Marine > Intertidal zone >...
GTACAATACGATCCTGAACAGGACGGATCTGTACTCGGTAGTATGGGAACACACGAACACTGGAATAACGCTACGGACAAACAATACACAAGAAATCTGGGTACGGGGAACGGCATCGACCTGGAGAGCCCGTATGTTGTTTCTGTTGTTACACCGGTTGATGAGGTAGAATATGCAGCCGAAGGATTTGAACTATATTCAAATTTCCCGAATCCATTCAATGAAAGTACTACCATAAGTTATCGCCTGGCTATCCCGTCGGTTGTTTACCTGAAAATTTACAATACAAACGGCCAGGTGGTAAAACAAGTGTATTTCAACGAGCGAATGGTCGGCAGTTACAGTTATGTCTGGGATGGAACCGGCAACAGCGGTTCTCCTGTTCCCGGCGGCACATACATCTGTAAAATTACCGTCCATAATGCCCGTGGCAGTTTTGATATGAACAACAAAATGGTGGTGATGAGGTAGTAACACAGTTCAGAGTTTAGTGTTTAAAGTTCTGAGTTTTGAGTCAGAAGACGGGAGACCGAAGTCGGAAGAAAGAAGATGGGAAGATGAGAAAGTGAGATAGTTTAGAGTTTGAAGTCAGAAATAGGAAGATTAGATGGTGGGAGAGTGAGAAGGTGAGAAAGTGGGAAAGTTTAGAGTTCGGAGTTTCTTGTTGCTGGGTATTTTTATTCATTTATTCAATGTCGAATGTTTCTGCTTGCCGCAGGCAGGGAAATTGATTGTGAGATGTAAGACGAAAGCTCAACGACTAAAGACTTTTTTTGGGTGCTTGGTATATAAAGCCCTGAATGGGTGACATTATTTCAACCCGGGGCGAAACCCCGGGTACAGGATGAAGGATGAAAAGGCGTTTCATCTGCCCACATAATTCGTGGATTAAACAATATATGAAACGCAAACCACAGAGATTTGAAAGAGGTATCTATATAACTTTTTTCTTTAAACCAAATTCAAAATTCCATAAAACAAATACCAAATCCCTTGCGGCAGGCAGGCAATTAAATTTCTATGATCAATTACCAATGATTAAAAACAATTTAGAGGAAATAGGAATTTAGAATTTGAACATTGGAGCTTAATTGTTATTTGTAATTTGTTATTTAGGTTTTTTACAGCGTTATTTCACAATACAACAGTTGCATCCCATATCATTCCCCCAACACCTCCTTAGCAGCAAGCACCAGAAAGGTAAAACCCGATGCTGCGCCGCTGATCACGTATTCTGTTTGCTGCCACAAGTAAGGCCAGGTTTTCAGTTCCGGGAAATCGGGTTTTATATTTGCTGTGCCGGAGATAACCCCCCCGGGGATGTATGACCAGTCGTCACGGTTTAAGCCATACGCGACCGTTGCCGATTTTGTACCGACCCCGGAAACGAATGAAGAAGTATTTTCACCGGGATGAATACCCAAAACATAATTCAGTGCATTCAGAAAATAATCTTTTGAATCGTTGTTGCCCAGTGTTCTGAAGAGATAGTATTGTTCAATTCCGAATTTTTCAATATCCCAGGCCGATCCCCAGATCCTTGGATGGTAGGGAACCCCGAACGGATTTGATTCTGTTGATTTCTTAAGTTCTCTGTAATATTCCTGCAGGGAAATTGTGAATCCTCTTCTGAAAGCATTATCATCAATATCCTTTAAGATCCTGCATACTGCCCAACCACACTTATCAATGTTTATTCTTATAGCTTCAGCCATAGCTACTACTGCATCCAGGTACTCCTCTTTTTCAGTAGTAATGTAGAGTTCGGCAAGAGCCTGTATTTTTGGAACTACATGTTCTGATTCGTGATTTTCCTGCCAAATCAGTTCGGCAATAGCAATACACTGTTCCGAAAGGGTATCATTGTATCCTTTGAGTACTCTTGAGGCTGCAGCAAGCTGACTGCAAACCATCAGTTCGCGTTTCGGATTGATATCGGTAAATACCCAGCGGTCGTCATTTGTATTTCCTAACCATGATGGAAGGTCAGATTCTGAAGATCCGTGAGTATAAGATATATTGTTTGTCATAGTTGATCCGTCTCCAAGGATCACATATTGTCTCAGATCGCTGCAAATAATTCCCCTGTAAAGCCGCCCGAGACTTTGATAGCCTCTCACAATGGATATAGCCCCGTGCTCAATTTGCTGAAGTATATCAGGTTGGCCATCCGGCACATGCATCTCAACCAGGTGCCTGCTCTGGTCAATTGTTGTGATGTCATAATCAATGCCAAACAATTCGTATATCATACTCAATACGTAAATAGTACCTCCCTGTGATTCCACGCGCAAATCATAATCGCCGGCATCGTGCCAGCCTCCTGCATTTAAACCGGGTACATGCTCACCGGATTTGTAAGTCGTATGGGTAGAAGAATCCTGAAAATACCCGTCGAAATGCATAGTATTTATCGGGGCCATTCGTGCATCATCCATATGGCACTGGCCATGCCATACCTTGTAACGGTCGTTCACTCTCATGTGGCACATTTGCACCGGCAGAAAATACTCCAGGGTAGGCTGCCACACATCCCTGTCATAGACATCATCCCCAATTCTGAAAAGTTCTGATTGATGATCATTCAGAGACAAGAAATATATCCCTGATTCGGTGACTGAGGTAAAATCGAAATTAAAATACCTGTATCGTTGATATATTCCCCATTCTTTTGCAATATCCGATATAACAGTCTGAGTTTTTCCATTCGTCAGAACTTTGTTCAATTCAATCGTATTTATTGATGTATCCGACTTGTCACATTCAATAAGTGCAGTTTTTGGCTGATTTGACAAATAACCCGCCTGGTTGATGTGAATTACCGGTTCGTATTTCCAGTTTTCAATAAGAGAGGGAGTAATTAACCATTCTATGGCATGTTCTTTTGCTCCTTTCGGGATTATTGACCGGACAATGAACCAGCCATTGTTGTGTTGTGCCCGTCCGTCGAGGAGCTCTATGGTCCCGTTGTATGATCGTATGGATATCCTTTGTTCTTCCGATTCGGGAGCAATAACAAGGTTAATTCCTTCGGCCATGGGCATCACATCATACTCATGGTTGATTTTATGGAACGGTCCGTTAAGCTGGGGAGGAAAAATTCCTGTTTTATCATCCATATAATAATACTTCCCAAACAGATTGCCGGGGAAAAGTTCGAGGTGGAAACCTATCTTTCCTTCCCATTTTTTTGGCAATGGTTTATCCAGGTCAACTACAATGCGAATTGAGTTGTTTTCTGCCTTTACTCTGATCTGGTATGAAAATTCGAGATCGGGGTATTGTATAGGATTAAACTTCCGTTTCTGTGCTTCAACGTTTGGATAGCTTAGTGAAAGAGTAATCGTTTGGGTGTTTTTATCAATTGACGTATTATCCAGTTGAGCAAAAGCCTGCCACTGACCGGGAGTGCCTTCCAGGCGTATATCGCCGTTGGCTGCAACGCGATTTCCATGATGTATGATCTGAATCCCTCCCTGGTGGCCCTCCATATAGGAATCACTGAAAACAAGGACATTGAAACCGGGCATTTCAAAATAATCCTGCTCGTTCAGACTTAACTTCTCTTGTCCGTGTATGCATAGCAATATACTTATGCCAATGACTAACAGGAGAGTATGCTTTTTCAGGTTAATGCGTTGTTTTCTTTTCGTCATAGTATATTGATTTTTACTTTATTTATCCATTTTATTTAAAACAGGTGTGAATAATGATTGGTTACTCTTTCTTGTATTCATTTATTCAAAACAATTGTCCGGCACTATTTTGTTTCAAAAACCAGGAATAATTAAAACCTGTCAGCAATAACATTTGTTCTGGTCAATCTTATAAACATTAATACTATAAATATACTTATTCCGGATCAGTATTTCCAATGGTAAAATTCATTTCGGATACAATGAGACGGTTTTATACTGGGATTATGATAAATTCCATTGATTAGGCAGGAGGTAATTAATATTTTGTATATTTAGCAAAACCGGCAGTGGGCGATGTATTTTTTATGGAATGCAATGTAAAGATAAAATGATGTAGTATCACAAATTATGTATCATGGAAATTCGATATCAAATCTTTGAGAAAGAAAATCTTCTGGTTGAGAAATTTGCCGGGGATTTATCTGTTGAACTTTATTTGCAATACACCGGCTTTATTATGCAACATTCCTTAAGGAGAAGCATTAAAAAAGTACTGATCGATTTCAGGGATATTGTTTTTGAGGATATGTATCAAAGAGATTTTGATGATGTTCTGGACAAGATGAAAGAGATAAGAGAAAATGCAAGGAATAATGAAATTCAGATACAGAATACGAAAGTGGTTTTCTGGGTGGATAAACCCATACCTACCGTAATAGCCCATATTTTTAAGAACAGTTTTCCAAACTATAATTATTATTCTTCTGAAAAACATGTGATTGAGAATTTAGAAATTCCTGAACATCTGGTCGATTTGGAGAACATTGTTGAAAACCTGAAAAATACGTTTTGAGATATTCTCAGTCTCATGAACATTCCGCATCATTTTTAACAGGTAGATTGATCTTAATTCTTCCATGCACTGACTATATTTCATAAGATATTATCTATTCCGGGGTTAAAATAAATGGTTGCTGTTTATATCATTCCTTTTTCTCATCGCGAAAGGGCCTGGTTTTTTCATTACTTTGCATATTGCTTTATAATATATTGAAAATGAAACGGAATCTGGGTCTTATATTTGGTGGTCGTTCAGGTGAACATGAAGTTTCGCTTCAGTCGGCACAATCAATAGCCGGTGCTGTCGATCGCACCAAATTCGATCTTTTGCTTATAGCTATTGATAAAAAAGGGAACTGGTTTCTTGCCGATGAAAACAATTACCTTCTAAATGCAGATGATCCTAAGAATATATGTTTGCACGTGAAGCCAAATCAGCAGATAGCTATCATTCCGGTTAACAATACGAATAAACTCATAAGTCTTTCCACCGGCAAAGATTTAGGCAAGCTGGATGTGATTTTTCCGATTATTCATGGAACTTTTGGTGAAGACGGTGCATTGCAGGGTTTTTGTTCTATGCTGAACATTCCCTGTGTCGGAGCTGATGTACTCGGATCTTCGGTGGGAATGGACAAACTGATAGCAAAACAATTGCTGATGCAGGCGGGCATTCCGGTTGCCAGGTATTTGTTGGTTGAAAAAGAGGATAACCTGGATCAGGTAGTTCAGGACATAAAAGCCCGGTTTGTCTATCCTGTATTTGTTAAACCTGTATGCTCAGGATCTTCAGTTGGAGTTTACAAGGCCCACAACAAAGAGGAGCTTGAAGATTCAATTTGCAAAGCTCTCAGATTTGACAAGCGGGTGTTAATTGAAGAAGCTGTTGACGGTCGGGAGATTGAGTGTTCCATCTTGGGAAATGATGATTTGATCGCTTCGGTACCGGGTGAAATCATACCAAAGCATTCTTTTTATTCCTATGAGGCCAAGTACATTGATGCCAAGGGAGCGATACTGGAAATGCCGGCAAAAATTTCCGACGATACAGTTGTGAAAGTTCAGACCATTGCAAAAAAAGCTTTTAAAACGCTGGCCTGTTCAGGCATGGCCAGGGTGGACATGTTTCTGAGATCTTCCGGTGAGATTGTTTTGAATGAGATAAACACTCTGCCGGGTTTTACCAGGATCAGCATGTATCCCAAGCTTTTACAATTGTCGGGCATTCCTTATCCTGAGCTCATTGAGCGGCTGGTGGATCTCGCCATTGAAAAACATAAACAGCAGGACATTCATCTGCAAAATATCCTTTCGGAATCATCCTATTGAAATTTTTACTTTCTTGAATCAGAGCCGGTAGTCATGAAAATTGATGCATGGAATTGCCACAATTTGGTTTTACGAAGTGATTTATTTTACCCGCTTGGTTTAGATGCCAATCCAATTTTTGCACTGCTGGTTTTTCTGAATCCCAGGATTTTATTTTTTGTCAATCCGAATTATTTCTGCGTTAAAATGCAACCCTTTTAAAAAGTGCTTGTCATTCCTCAATGAGTAATGGCACAAACCTTTCACAAAAAACGATATTGAATAGGCAGACCGCTATTTGGTATCATTTTTGGTTATTGCTTAACTAAATGATAGCGCATGATAATCGCTTACGATAAATACCTCCTCAAGTCGGCAGCATTTACCTGTTTGCTGATCCGAATCATCCTCAATCTTTTGAAGCATTTATTAACTAAGGCTATTATAATGTTTAGAATAATATTTTAATAACACTAAATCTTATGAACATGAAAAGAATTCTATTTTATTTATCGTTTCTGTCTTTAATATTCATGAGTTCTTGTGAATTATTTGAAGAAGACCCTCCTAAAGATTTTGTTCCCAGTGAACCGGATCCGACAGGAAATTTATTGATTATTAATAACTCGAATGAACACCTTGTATTATATAAAGATGAGTACATGGTTAAGAAAATACCGGCTTCAGCAACAGATTATCTCGTAAATATTCCAAATCCGACTGAAGGCACGGTACAACTGGATCTTTATATTTGGGAAGATGTTAAAGATGATCCGAACAATCCGGATCCTGAGGAAGTATATAAAAGATGGGTTGTGCCGCTGGCAAATAGTGATGCGGTTGAAGACCGCGCTACCTGGCATATCAGCGGAGCATCTCAGTATACAAATGTTGCAACTGTCACATTCAGGTATTATGGTGGCACCGATGAGTTTGTTGATGTATATCTTGATGGTCGTACCGGTGCTAAAATTGCCAGTCTGAAAGCAGGACAGGATAGAGTAGTCGGTATTGATTATGACAATTATACTCTGCATTATCTCTACTGGTTCTCCGATCAAAATACCAGCGAATCATTTGAAGAGTTAGGATGGATTGAAAAAGAGCTGGTGAACGGAGAAGAAAAAGATATATGGCTGATCTTAAATGAAAATCGCAAGGATGTAACCATAATCATTCCGCACCTGGGTTCGGCACAAAACAGCGGAACAAAATACGGGAATCTGAGAATTTCCAACACATCTGGTGATCCTGTTCAGATTTTTGCCGATGACAAACTGATTGAAAGCATTTGTTACCTTGAAGACGGAAGTATTGAAAACCTGTCAACAATTGACAGAAATGGCACCTATACTTTCATCATGCCAATATATGAAGAAGATGCCCTTGAAGCAGAATACATTTTAAGTGCACATCACTTAACCAATGGCACTGTAATAGAAACAACCACAATAACGGTTATTGCTGAGGATACAGTCGATTGGGAAGTAGATGGCCAGCCGGACGGTGAAGAGCCACCTGCTGAGTAAAATGAATTGTAGAGAATAAACCAGGACTATTATAGTCTTACCAGTTTAACACCATTTGTGAACAACTCTGCAACTGCAATTCGTTTGCAGTTGCAGAGACACAAAGGGGGAAAAGAATGAAATAAATAACTCCTTAATCGATTCATATGAGAAACATTAGACCATTAGCAATTCTATCTTTCATTATTGTTTCTCTGTTTGTTAGTCAATGTGAAATTGAACATTATGGATGCACTGATCCGGATGCTGTCAATTATGATGTAGCTGCCGATATTGATGACAATTCCTGTGAATATGATTTCGACAGAAATTGCTATCCTGATGAAACCGGCAATCTGATCATAAACAATCAAACCGGCCAGACATTGTTGTTGTATAAAAACTATACAGGATATAATGGTATAAACGGGCCAATTACTTGTATACCACCTGATTCTGAAAGCTTTCTTGTGAACATACCCAACGAGCAGTTTGAAGTCTGTCTTCTCCAGATTTGGTTGAATGATGATGTCATTGATGAACAAAACCCGGATTTATCAAAAGTATACAGGCAATGGAGTGTGGCTTTATCGAATACTACTCTTCCGGAAGAAAGAGCAAATTGGCTTATTACAGGAGATGATAATTATGCCGGATCCGGCACACTGTTATTAAATTATCCAAATCTTGATGAATTCGGACTTGAGGTAATTTACCAGGTAGATATATTCCTCAATAGTAAGAATGGGGCCAGATTAGCATCACTGCAATCCGGAATTACCAATAAAATGGTAAGTGTAGATTATGGTGTACATTATCTCTACTATCATTATTGGTTTTCCGATCCCAATTCTCAGAGTGGCGATATAATAGATATTGGCTGGGCTGAAGAGACAGATGAGGTGGTGATCAATGAGTACCACAAAGAGGCTGAGATTAATATACCTTTCTTTTACAGCACGATAGGCAAAGTTGGTGAGATAACCATTAAAAATGAGAGTGATTTTGTGATCAATGTATATGCAAACGATAATCTGATTGAAGATATCGCAATTGTTGACGGATCTTCACAGGGATTATCGAGTATACCCTCTCGGGGTGAATCGACTTTTATTATCCCTGTTGAAGATTATACCATCATAACCAAGAACCTTGGCGGTGATCAGATAGCTGTATTTACCGGTGTGTCTGTCGTTCAGAATGAGAATGTAATCCTGCGATCAGGCATTCCTCATAAGGCGATCAGAATTGAAAACAACACTGACGAGATACTTGGCTTATACAATGAGATGGAGGAATATCTTGGATTGACTATAGAACCGGGGAAAATTACACCTTCCTATCAGGTGCCTGATACATATGATTCAATGGTAGCTTTAAATTTTGCCAGGACAAAAGTCAAAACTTTTGAATACCAATTGTGTGTTACCATAAATGAACTGGATGAATATGTATACAATCGCATAGAATTTGTATCTCCATGGCCTTTGATTGAAGGGATGTATCAAAGTCCTCAAATATTGGATGATGAAATAACCATAATGGAGGCAAGACTTATCAACAGTGAGCCGGCAATTCTGACTTTCGAATACAATGTAAGCTCTGAAACTACCTACGATGTATTCTCCTTCTCAGCTGACGGGGTGAATGAGATAAGCAATGTGAGCGGAGAATCCGGATGGGCTAGTTTCAGTATGATATTTGATGTTGGAACACATACCTTGTTATGGGTGTATGAAAAGGACAGATCACGCGCTGTAGGTAGAGATAATGTCCAGCTAAGGGAAATCAGTGTAGAATAAATTTTTGCTTATGAGAAGAATTCTGCTCTTCATCTTATTTGTATGTATTGGCACATCTTCCTTTGCACAAGGCTTTGGATTGGGATATCAATTTGATATTGGCTGGAGCAATAAATCAAATCCAAGTTCTGCATACGACCAGTCAATAAGAACATACATACACAGTGGATTTATACGTTTCCACAATACCGGTGGAAATGTTGCACTGAAATTCATGATCGGTTATCGCAGCGATACAATAAGATTCCGCAATTATTCTGCGTTTCTTGCTTCGGATGGTTCGTCCATGATGCAGTACAACACAAATGCCATACTGCGCAGAAATGCCTGGAGGTTTGGAGTAATCAATCAGTATCAGTTTCATATTTACACGGCGAGAATTGTATGCTCCCTGAATACGGGATTGTTTTATGAGCATACGATCAGGGCGATCCGTTCCGGTTCTCTTGACGGAAGGAGATATTTACTTGATGAAGAACTGAACAGGAATAACATCGGAATAATAGCAGGAGGAGAAATCCGGTTCGTTTGCTTTACACTGGGATTTAAATACGAAAAACTATTCAGAGATGTATTAAATCACGACTATATTCTGAGCCAGGATCTGAATCTGAATAACAGCACTGAACTCAGAGGATTAAGACTGAATCCAGGGATGGCTTTTTTGTATCTTGGGATAAGCCTTGATTTTTTTGATTACCGGTAATTTACTAAATTCTGAAAGTTACCTTTTATTTGGTTTTCAATGTATAGATTGCACTGCTACCAAATGAAAAGGTAACTTTTTAGTTATTCTATCACAACGACGGAAGCATCACATTGTTTTGCTGTCATTTTTAATTTGAATTCAAGTTGTTTTAAGCCATCTCCAAATACCAGAGTGTCATCGTCTGAAGATAAATCAAATGCGATATAATTTTCCTCTTTCCCTGCAACTCTGATAAGCTCGCAGATGCTTTTTTCATAATTTTCAGGAGCAACAATATCATTGTAACCACCATACCAGACAAATACAGAATAAGAGTGGTTCAGAACCGGAGCAAGCATTCCGTTGTACATACCCGACGGATAGGTTTCAATTTCAATGTGTTGTGGAAAATCTTTTTCCAGAGATGCATGGTATTTCCAGTTCTCTTCTATGTCAATATGAAATGAAGAATCACCATTTAGACATGTAAATTCTGGTCCGTATATTCCTGCCAGGCTATCTGTACAGAAAAATCTCACCGCCAACAGATTTGACCATACACGTACAACTGAATCAGGCACAACAAGCATGGTTTGCCCATTTTCAATTCTGGGCCCTTCCAGTCTGGTTTCATTGATATAGTAGTCGGCTTTTCCATGTACTTTCCCCAGGTTGATCAAAAATTCGGATGTAAGGTATCTGGATGATATATATATCTTTTTCCTCAAATAGACTATGCGTTTTTTGGGAAAATCAATCCGATTTGGCAGGATTACTGGCAAAGTTGTTTCTCTCCAGAATTCGTCATCGAACCATAGTCTTGTTATTCCTCTTGAGATACCTTCGGTGCAAGTGTCGGCCATATGCCTGATGACTGAAAAAATACTGTCGTTGTATTTTAGAACAGTATCAATACCTGATCTTCCAGGTGTTATTTTAACTGTATCATCCGATATTGTTCCGGGGGTCCAGGAATCTATGGTTGATCCCGGCCATGTAAGATCAATTATACCTATGTCTTTTGTTTTTCGATTTGAAAATTTTCTGATCAGCGCAATTATTTTACAGGTTTTCGGATCATTTGTAACTTCTTCTGCAGGTTTCCATTCTCCTTTACTGTATTGCAGTGCAGGTTTGGAAATGTCAGATGGGAGTGGTTGAAATACTTTTATTCGATGAAAATAAGGTTCCTTATTCATTTCATCACAAAAATTCTCATTTAAAACTGAGGCAGGATCTAAAAATGCATCTCCCGCCACAAGATAAATTTTACCGGCAATAACATGTTTTAGTTCAATGATTGTGTCAACACCTTCAATACTGATTGAGAATGACTTTTTCAGGATGATCTCAGGAAATTGAGCCATCCATTTTCCGGATGAATCAGTATGTACAGTTTTTACGTAGTCAGCTATTTTTACTGCAAGTACCGATCCGGGATCTGCATACCCGTTGATAACGGTATTTGGCGATGCCTGGATAACCATACCTGAAGAATATAGTGGAGATAGTCGTATATTTTTGGCAGTAAGTTTTCTTTTGTAATTGCATGAATTGAAAAAGATCATACAAATAACCATGATGATAAGGTTTTTTTGAAGAGGAATATTCATAATTCAGACTTAGACTTTGTTGATTGGAAAAGTTAGAGTAAAAATAAGTAAATTGATGGAAGCTTTTTCATTTTATGATGAGTAGTCGGGAGAAAGAAGTTGAGTGGTTGAGGAGTTGAGGAGTTGAGAAGATGAGAAAGAGAGAATGTGGGAAAATGAGATATGAGATTTGAGACTATTCTGTGGTTGTTTGTTCTGGTAAATCGTGGAACTGTTGAATCGTGTAATCGTTAAAAATGATTAATCGATGAAATGAAGTTAATCAACCAACAGAATGTTTTTATATAACATCAGTTCCCCAGTTAATCATTTGTATTGTTTAGAGTTGATGAGTTGAGGAGTTGAGATGTTTAGATCCATAATAATCAATATTTATTCAATGTCGAATGTCCCTGCCTGCGGCAGGCAGGCAATGATAAATATCCAATGTTGAAGTACAAGTTGTAATTTGTTGGAAATTGGACATTGGGTGTTGGATATTGGATATTAATTAAGATTTGAAATCTTGAGACTAGTGATTTGAGACTATTCTGTGGTTGTTTGTTCTGGTAAATCGTGGAACTGTTGAATCGTGTAATCGTTAAAAATGATTAATCGATGAAATGAAGTTAATCAACCAACAGAATGTTTTTATATAACATCAGTTCCCCAGTTAATCATTTGTATTGTTTAGAGTTGATGAGTTGAGGAGTTGAGATGTTTAGATCCATAATAATCAATATTTATTCAATGTCGAATGTCCCTGCCTGCGGCAGGCAGGCAATGATAAATATCCAATGTTGAAGTACAAGTTGTAATTTGTTGGAAATTGGACATTGGGTGTTGGATATTGGATATTAATTAAGATTTGAAATCTTGAAACTTAAGACTAGCGACTTGAGACTTGCAACTTATTCCAAATCCGCCATCCGCCATCCGCCATCCGCCATCCGCCATCCGCAATCCGCAATCCGCAATCCGAAATCAGAAGACCGATTATGCTTAATTTTATTCACCTGGGATAAAATAATTTTCCAATCCAGATGATTGAGATTATATTTGAAAAAAAAAGCGATGGAAGAAAGAATTATGAAATTGCTTGAGAAGGAGGCAAACGCTATTAGAAACATACCGGTAAGCGATGTTTATGAGAAAGCAGTTGATCTGATTTACAAACATGTACACAAAATGCACGGAAAGCTGATAGTCAGTGGCATGGGGAAAGCCGGACAGATTGCCCAAAATATAGCTACAACTTTTAGTTCAACAGGTACCCCTGCTATTTTTTTGCATCCGAGTGATGCTCAACATGGAGATCTTGGAGTTATTCAACATAATGACATGATTTTTTTGGTTTCCAATTCCGGCAAAACCCGTGAAATACTGGAACTTTTCAAACTGAGTAAAAATCTGTTTTCCGAGATACCTGTAATGGTTTTAACAGGAAATGCAAACAGCCCGTTGGGTGAATTATCCGATATCGTTTTTAATACAGGCAATCCTGATGAAGTTTGTCCGTTGGGATTGACCCCAACGACTTCTACTACTACTATGACTGTAATAGGAGATATTTTAGTAGTTTTGATGATGGAAAGAATTCATTTTTCAGCCCAGGATTATGCCAAACGGCATCATGGAGGTTATTTGGGTCAAAAGTCAAGGCAAGTTTAATAACAAGAACGGAATATTTTTCTTATAGAGAATTTTCAATTATATTAGTGGGGGAAGAGAAAGCAATACCATTTGATCTGCTTATTGACTAATCCAATTAAAAGAAAAAAGCACTTAACTGATAAATATTGTCTTTTAAAAAAGTTAATATGTATTTTTGTCATCACTAGTTATGAGAATTAACCGTGAAAATACGATTGGTCTTGTTATAGACATGCAGGAAAAGCTGATACCTGCAATGGATAAGAGCAAGTTATTGGTTCGACATACCCTTCGGTTGCTTAAGGGATTGAAATTATTCGAAGTTCCCATTGTTGTTACCCAACAAAACACGAAAGGTATGGGAGCAACAATCTCTGAGATAAACAAGGCAATAGGCAATTTTTCATACATTGAAAAAAAGACTTTCAGCTGTTATCGTGAACCTGCTTTTATTAAAGTGTTAAATCGCATAGGGAAAAGAAATGTGATTATGGTGGGTGTTGAGGCTCATATATGCATTCTGCAAACTGCACTGGATCTGCTTTATAATAACTTCAACCCGGTAATTGTCAATGATTGCATTGGATCAAGCCAGGAAAATGATAAAGATGTTGCGGTATGGCGTATGCGTGATGTGGGTTCTGTGATCACATCCAGTGAATCAATACTTTTTGAACTTTGTAGGGAAGCAGGAACGGATGAATATAATGATTTGTTGAAATTGGTAAAAGAGAAAGGATAATGCGGAAAGTATATGCTATTGGAGAAACGGTACTGGATATTTTAATTAAAGAGAATCAACCATTTACAGCTAAGGCAGGAGGTGCATGTTTAAATACGGCAGTTAGTTTGGGTCGTTTGAATATTCCTGTTCAGTTTATTGGGGAATATGGTCTGGATGAAGTGGGCAACTTTATTGATCTTTTCCTTAAAAACAATCATGTTAACACCGATTATGTGTATCGGTATTATGATGGAAAATCAGCTCTGGCATTGGCATTTCTGAATGAAAACAATGATGCCAGCTATGATTTTTATAAAATCTATCCGGAAAAAAGGTTAAACATCGATTTTCCTCACATGAACCAGGATGACATTGTTTTGTTTGGTTCTTTTTATGCAATAACTCCCGAAGTACGAGTAAAATTGATGCATTTTATTAAGGAAGCCTATAAGAAAAGGGCCATTATTATTTACGATCCGAATTTCAGAAAACAACACCTTCATGATCTTCCCCAGCTAAAACCTATGATTCTTGAGAATATATCCTTTGCAAGTATTGTTCGGGGTTCTCATGAGGATTTTTCACTTATATACGGTTCAAGGGATGCTGATGAAACCTTTCAGCAATTTGGAGAAAAACCTCCTTGTCTGCTATATACTTCATCTACAAAAGGAGTATTTCTGCGGACTCCAAAATTGTCTGAAAGATTTTCAATCAGATCTATTGTATCAAAAAGCACAATAGGAGCCGGCGATAATTTTAATGCCGGAATTGTTTACTCCTTATTTAAGAACAACATTGGCTACAAACTGTTGCAAAATCTTACTGTTGATGAGTGGAAACAGATTATTGAGACTGCTGTTGAATTTGCTTCACATGTCTGTGAAAACTATGATAATTACATCTCCGAAGAATTCGCTGAAAGGTTTAGAATAGATAAGTATCGTTCTTGAGTTTGTCGACGCATATTCATGAAGCGACATATAACAAATTTAGGAGAACAATCATACTGCTGATATCCATTTTACTATATACTATCTGTGTGTCTTAATAACAAAATTTAGTTTATTAAATAGAGTATAATCGGATAACAATGAAATTAAAGGGGAAAACAGCTTTGATAACGGGATCAAGCAGAGGTGTCGGGCAACAAATATCATTAGGTCTGGCCAGCCTGGGAGCCAATATAATCCTGCATGGGCGCAAGATGGAAAATACAACTCAGACGTTTGCCTTGTTAAAAGACTATCATGTTGAGGTCCATCGGGTTGCAGGAGATTTATCAGATAATAATAAACGTTCAAAATTGGTGAAAGAGATACTGGATACATTTGGGGGCATTGATATTTTGTATAACAATGCGGCAATCATGTCACCTTATCGCAATACTATCTGGGAACATACCAGGGAAGACTGGGAAAGTACTTTCCAGGTTAATGTATTTGCCATGTATTATTTATGTTCAGCCTTTATTCCGGGAATGATTGAGCGTGGATATGGTCGTGTGATTAACCTGACATCGGGAATAAAAGATCAGCCGGAACTTGCTCCGTATAGTGTATCAAAGGCTGCTGTTAATAAGCTAACGGAAGATATTTCAGTGAAGCTGGAGAACACGGGAGTAAGAATTAATTCTCTTGATCCGGGATGGTTAAAAACAGATATGGGAGGGAAAGATGCCTGGTATGAAACAGAAGATACTTTGCCTGGAGCTCTTGTTCCAGCTACAATCAATGATGATGGTCCGAACGGACAATTCTTTTCTGCTATAGAACTGAAAAATGCAGATTTGTAATCGTGAATTGTGTTTCTATTTCGATCTAATATAAATCATCTTTATCAATGGAAGCAAGCTTTTATACAAAACTCGATAACAAAAAAATAAAATGTTTGCTTTGCCCACACGAATGCATCATCAAACCCGGAAATTTCGGAATATGTAAAGTACGTAAAAATCAGGATGGTACTTTGCTTCAGGATGTATACGGACTTGTATCGGCAATGCATTTTGATCCCATTGAAAAAAAACCCTTGTATCACTATCATCCGGGAAAAGAAATCTTTTCAATAGGCTCGCTTGGCTGCAATTTCAAATGTTCATGTTGTCAGAATTATCAGATCTCGCAAACAGGGAAAAATGGTTTTCGCGGATTGACTGAAATGGGACCAACGGAAATATTGAAATATGTGAGATCAAATCCCTCAAATGTAGGAGTTGCCTATACATATAATGAACCTGTTGTATGGTATGAGTATATGTTAGATATTGCCAGAGAAATTCACCAAAATGGATTTCAAAACGTTGTCGTATCCAACGGCTATATAAATAGAAAACCTTTGTTACAGCTTACTGAATATATCGATGCATTTAATATCGATTTGAAGGGATTTGATGACAAAATTTATCGGACTTTTGCCGGAGGAAGACTGAAAAACATTCTTGATTCACTCCTGATAATTAAAGAAAAAGAATGTCATCTTGAAATCACATTTCTGGTCGTAACAGAAATCAATGATGATATAAACCAATTTGATCAGATGGTGACATGGATAACCCAAAATCTGGGGCAGGATGTTCCTTTGCATATTTCCAGATATTATCCAAACTATAAACTTGACACAAAAGCAACTTCTTCTGATTTGCTTTGGAAAATGGCTGAACTTGCCAGTGAATCATTGCATTATGTATATGTTGGAAATTTGTCGGGAAATAATTTTCAGAATACCAGTTGTCCTGCTTGTAAGCAAGTGATCATTCGGCGCGATGGATATGCTGTTCAATTAAAAAATCTCAGTCCTGATGGCTTGTGTTTGTCTTGCGGACACAAAATTGCTATTGTATAATCCGGATCATATTTGTTGATAAAAAACGATTTCTTCTAAAACATATTTTATATCTTAACGTAATTATAAATAGAATATCTAAAAAAGGCTGGTATTATGGAAGTTTTAGATATCAGAGCAACAAATGATACACCAAAAGTGTTATTGGATCCTGAAAATGATATTTTTGAAATATCTGGCAGATCTCTTCCCGAAGACGTGGTTACCTTTTATCAGCCTGTAATAGATTGGTTAGAAGAATACAAAGATTCTCCCAACGAGTTTACCGAATTTGTTTTTAAATACATCTATTTCAATACAGCTACATCAAAGCTGATACAGGACATTCTGATTAAACTTGAAGAGATACATGAAGAAGGGAATAAAATTCAGGTTATCTGGTTTTATGAGGAAGATGATGAAGATATGCTTGATCTGGGGGAAGAATTCAGTGAGAATGTTGATATACCCTTTGAAATTATATCATTTTGAATAATCAAAGAAAAAGGCATGTATCAGAGGACACATGCCTCATATTGGTTATTTCATAGCTTCTTCCGATATCGCCATATCAGCTGAAATGTGTTTGAAGTTTTTTGTATCCTTCCATTCATTTTCGTATTGCTCAAGTCTCTCAGGGATAAAATCCTTAAGTTTTTCATTCGTACTGTTAATCTTTTTTTCGGGAGTTACCACAGGTGCTTTGGATTGAATTAATTCTTTTGCTCTTTTAAAATCATCACTATCATTTTCTGCTACGGGGCTCAGACCTACATGAGCTTTCCAGGCACCCATAATAACATTCACCATAACAATATAAGTTTTACCGGCTTCAAATTCAGCGGTAATAAATTCTTTATTTTCTGACGATGCCCAAAAAAGCTGTTCTCCGGGATCACATTCATAACGCATATAATTTTTCCCTTTGAAAATGCCTATAAACTGGTCATTATCAAAAAATTCAAAAGATACTCCCGCGCCATACATTGTAACACGGGTAAAATATACAACTGCTTTGCCTTCGGAAGGAGGTGTAAAACCCTGGGCAAAGATTGTAGAAAAGCCAGTTAATAAAGACAGGCATAGAAGTAAATAAAGTCTGGTTTTCATTTTTGTTTAATTTAAAATTAAAAATACTGTTTATCGATATTGTATTAAATGATATGTATTATAGCTTCTTGTTTTTGCTAAAGTATTACATACACTATAAAAGTAACAAACTTTTTTATATCTCAAGCTTATTAAACAGAATACTCATAATAGAACTATTGTAATTGATTAACAATCAATAAATTAATTTTACTATTCGTTGGTATTCAATTCGTACAACCGTTGGCAAATCCCGAAAGGGATTGATTTTTAATAATTACGGGTGAAACCCGTGGAACTGATAACAAAGACAAAACAATCCTGAAAAGCAAGGATTTACTTTCATTGAATTCTTTCAGGAATAGTGGAAGGAAGCAAATCCCCTGTTTATTATTTTTCAATGAACATGTGCCGGTATAAAAAGTACTAATTTTGATTGAAGAAATGATAAAGTAATATTGCAGAAAATGGAAAATGAAAATAATAATTTGCATAAAGGGAAAGTATATACATTATCCATCGAAAAAGCAAGTTTAAGAGCTTTTTTGTTGATTTTCCCCATTGTTATTCTGTATGCTATCCCTTTCTACCTGATTTGGGGTAAGAATGTACTCGGGGAACTGAAATTTCGTTCATTATTATTTCTTTTTCTCTTTATAGTTTTTGGAATTCTTCTTCATGAGCTATTGCATGGTATTGTATGGGCTATCTTTTCAAAGCATGGTTTTCGATCCATTCATTTTGGAATGAAATGGGAGTATTTAACTCCATATTGTCATTGTACAGAATCTCTTAAAGTGTGGCATTATGTACTCGGAGGTCTGGCACCGTTGGTTTTTATGGGTTTATTACCTGGTATATGGGCTTTATTTTCGGGCAATGCCTTAATTATGTTTTTTGCAATTTTCTTTTCATGTGCAGCGGGAGGAGACATTCAGTCTGTCTGGATGTTGAGAAAGTTTAGTAAAGATCAGTTGGTTTTTGACCATCCTGAGGAACTGGGTTTTATAGTTGTTGATGAAAGTATAAGTGATCAGACAGGATAGGTTAATAACTGTTTAGCAATAAAAATTTTCTTGTCATGCTTTGGAGATTATTTTTTTATTTTTAATTTTACCAAATGGTTAAACCAAATAGTTAAATCTAATGGTTAAAGATAAAAATACCGAACAACGTATTTATGAAGCAGCAAGAAAAGTATTTCTGAAAAAAGGAATGGCAGGAGCACGAATGCAGGAAATTGCGGATGAAGCCGGGATCAACAAAGCCTTGCTTCATTACTATTTCCGGAACAAAGAAAAATTATTTGAAGGAATCTTCAATGAAGTAATTGAGCGGATTTCAGCAGGAATACAAAGTATCTTTGAACTTGAAACGAATGTGCTCGAAAAATTGAAAGAGTTTGTAAATATCTATGTTGATGTATTATTTGAAAATCGTTACTTGCCCTTGTTTGTCCTGAATGAAATGAATCAACATCCGGACAAGTTTAGCAGCCTGTTAAAAGAGAATATCGTTGTACATATGAAAAAATTCCTGGTTCAGATACAGGAAGAAATTGAACACGGAACAATCAGGGCAGAAAATCCAGTGCATCTGTTATTAAGTGTTCTGGGATTGATAATTTTTCCATTTGCGGTTTATCCGTTGTTTAAAAAAATGCTTGGTGAAGAGCTCATGGAGGATACTGATATGTTATTAATAGAAAGGAAAAAAGAAATATGCCTTTTTATTGAAAATGCATTAAAACCTTAAAATAACTGGAATGAAAAGGTGCTTGTTTTATGGAATAGTATTTGCATTGAATTGTTCGATGTTGCTGGCTCAATCTGATTCTGTCAGTCTTTTGCAATGCCTGGTTTCTGCACGTGCTCATGCTCTTATAAAGCCACAGGTTGAGACATTAAATCAAATCGCGGGATTGGAAATATCCGGTAAGAATGCAACAAATTTGCCTTCCTTATCAGCCTTTGGGAAAGCTTGGTATCAAAGCGATGCAGTAACTGTGTCAATTCCCGGGATAGGCGATTTTCTTGAGGTGGATAAATTTCAATACAATTTCGGAATCGAAGCAAATCAGAAAATATATGATGGAGGAATTGCGCGAAAAGGAAAAGATCTCGATGAAATATCAAATGAATCGCAGATCAATAAAATTGAAACGGAATTGTATCAGATGAACATTCAGGTTGCAGACTTTTTTTTCAAATCCATGCTGTTGAATAAAAACAAAGAAGTCTTAAAATTGAAAGGATCCATTCTGAATAAAAGATTGGATGAACTTGAATCGGCTTATGAAAACGGAATGATAAGCTTTAGTGAGGTAGGGAAAATGAAGGCAGAATTGTTATCAACATATCAGAAGATTACGGAAATTGAAAAATATCAGTTGCAAACACTCTCTGCTTTGCAAATTCTTACAGGTCTCGAAATGGATACAAGCAAGGCACTTTTTGTGTCGGATAGTTTGACACGATTAACCATAGCCTCCAGACCCGAACATACATATTTTAATGCAGAGTTATTGAAACTGGATAAAATGGCAGGTCTCAATGCAGCTAAAAATCTACCGAAATTATATGCTTTTGGCCAGACAGGATATAGCTATCCGGGACTCAATTTTTTTGAAAATGAATCGGATTACTATTACATAATAGGAGCCAGATTATCATGGACAATATTTGACTGGAATCAAAATAAGAGAGAAACACAGATCCTTAGGAAACAAAAAGAAATTATCGGCACCAGGCTTGAAGAATTCAATCAGAAACTGGAAATGTCAGCAAATAGTGAAATCATTGAACAGGAAAAATTATTGCAACTCATTGCATTGGACGAACAAATCATTGAACAGCGGACTCTTGTGAGTGCAGGAAGTTCAACTGCCCTTGAAAGCGGAGCGATTACAACAACAAGCTATCTCGAAGACCTGAATGCTGAAATAGTAGCGAGGATTGAACTGGAAACTCATAAGATACAGTATGAAAGTTCACTGGTCAGAATGTATCTGATCCATGGGATTGATCTGGATGTTCTTAATAAGGAGTGAGATATTAATTAACAGGAAAACAGATGAAAAAAATTTGCTTTTTACTATCAATTATGATTACAGGATTATACGCCTGTAAAAACAACAATACTGAATCTGATGCTTATGGCAATTTTTCGGCAACAGAGATTTTGCTTTCTTCGGAAGTGAATGGCAGAATTATTAAAATGAATATTTCTGAAGGAGACATTGTT
>Ga0307432_1000848_pt1 | contig 20884 bp, 14 predicted proteins | sample SalMarWE160150MG_FD_202158 | JGI IMG/M metagenome (GOLD analysis project Ga0307432, IMG submission 202158) | Salt marsh sediment microbial communities from the Plum Island Ecosystem LTER, Massachusetts, United States - WE1603-150 | ecosystem: Environmental > Aquatic > Marine > Intertidal zone >...
GCACACTGCGGCTTCGCGGCCTGAACCCTACGCAGACCATCACCAACGCCCTCAAAACCTACCTTACTACCGGACAACTCCCACCGTTACCCGACACCAACATTGCAAACGGCTGAAGAGTTACGATGGAACTTATTGCCTCGATTATTCCGATCCCATGGGAAAAGAACATGTTCGCGATGCCATCCTGAACAGTCTTCCAGAGTAAGTTGAAGTCTGCGTCAGTGAACTCAAATCCTAGCAACTCCTGGAGAGTGTCCCGGACGAACCTCTTTCCTTCGATTAAACGCTTCGACCCTTCAGTCGTACGCTCATCTAGTTCGTCGCGTCCAGAGCCCGCCAGAGAATACGCACCGTCGCATTCGGAGACGTGACCCGTCGCTACCAATTGTTCAAGACTGGCATGTACGTACTCAGGCTGTATTACACGTCCCAGGTGGAGCGCATCGCTAATGTGTTTTATTATCAGAGCGTCGTTTAGCGCGTCACCTTTCGCAAGCGAAGTTAGGACAAGGTTGCGGGCAATCTCGCCTCGAAGCTTCTGCGCGTCATCGTGCAGCTGCGTGGTCAGCGCGATACGCATTCCAGTAATCTGTGCTTCCTCTCCCTGCTCGCCGGTGACTGTCAAAGCATCCCGTATCTGCTGAAGGTCCGTGGCGTAATGCTTACGGAAAGGACCGGGGTGGCGACTTACCAAGGCTATGATTTGAAGGAGCCCAACGACACGAACATCCGTATCCTGTGACATCTGCCCGCGGGCGAGACACGTTAACTCGTCGCATCGCTTTTCACTTAGATCTTGATGCGAACACACTATAAGGGTCCGAGGGGACGCGCTCATCAGGATCCGTTGAAGATCTTCGCCGATCTTGGCCTCAAGGTCCGAACGTAGTGTAGCGCAGATGAATGCTGGATCTCCATGTCCTTGTTCCGAGACAGCGCGCCCGTTGCGTCCAAGATCCCATGTCGGCGAAGTTGGCACGTATTCACGTTCGTCGACATCAGAGAACAGATCATTACAGAAGTGTTCGAATCGTTGTGATGAGGTCTCTGTCTCGAGGATGATGCGCAATAGCTTGGTAGGGATACTCTGCGATGTCATTAGCGTGCTCCATTGTCGCGGGTCTGCGGCTTTCCTGGGCCTTGTACGCTCTCAAGCAGCAAAGGGTTGTTGAACATATGCTGGTTTACAGCAGCAGAAAGACACCAAGTAAACTCACTCGGGCAAAACGCAAAAACACCCCGCCAGTGGGGTGGGGATCACCGGCGGGGTGGTGGGTATATCGGTCGGCCGGTGGCCGACCGCAGGTCCTTTGAGGTTTGACAGAAGTATTTCGTCTCGTTAGACCACTCCTTCAGTCCAACTCAACTGCTAATGAGCGTATTGCTCCAGTTCACCGTTTGAAAAGCGGTGGCACATTCTCGAATTCGGAATGTCGAGTGGCGAATTCGCGAACAGCAATCGTCTACGCAATCCGCGATCGCCCATGTGGCGCACTGCTCGAGAGCAGTCGCACGCCTCCAATCCGCAATCGTGTGGCGGGCGGTGCCCACCCTACGCTGCATTCGCTATTCGCAAAACGACCCCCCTATATCCCCCCTTATGAAGGGGGGAAGAGGGAAGGTCTATTACATCATTCCGGGCATGCCGCCCATTCCGCCCATGCCACCCATTCCGCCGCCCATTCCGGCGCCCGCACCGGCTGGCATCTTCTTCTCCTTCTCCTTGATCTCGGAGATGATGCAGTCGGTGGTCAGCAGCAGACTCGCGACGGAGGCGGCGTTTTGCAGTGCCACGCGCTCGACCTTCGTGGGCACGAGGATGCCCATCTTGATCATGTCACCGTATTCATGGGTCAGGGCGTTATAGCCGTAGTTAGTATCCTCGCTCTCGAAGACCTGTTGCCAGACGATCGAGCCGTCCAGACCGGCGTTGGCTGCGATCTGGCGGATCGGGGACGACAGTGCCCGACGCACGATGTCAACGCCCGTCTTCTGATCGCCACGAAGTTTCTTGTACAGCGTATCCAGCGCCTTGGTCACCCGCAGGACGGCCACACCGCCGCCCGGCAGAACGCCCTCCTCGACGGCTGCTCGACAAGCGTGCAGGGCGTCCTCGACGAGGGCCTTCTTTTCCTTCATTTCGACCTCGGTGGCTGCCCCGACGTTGATTTGCGCCACACCGCCGGACAGCTTCGCCAGGCGCTCTTCGAGCTTCTCGCGGTCGTAGTCGCTGGTGGTATTCTCGATTTCGTTCTTGATCTGCTCGATCCGACCCTTGATCTTCGCGGTCGCTCCGCCGCCCTCGATAATCGTGGTGTTTTCCTTGTCGATGCTAATCTTCTTGGCTGATCCCAGGTCCGAGACGTTGATGTTCTCGAGCTTAATGCCCAGGTCCTCAAAGATCGCGGTCCCACCGGTGAGGATGGCCATATCCTCGAGCATGGCCTTTCGGCGGTCGCCGAATCCAGGAGCCTTGACCGCACAGCACTGAAGGGTGCCGCGCAGCTTGTTGACCACCAGTGTCGCGAGTGCTTCACCCTCGATGTCCTCGGCGATGATCAGCAGAGGCCGGCCGGCTTGTGAAACCTTTTCCAGAATCGGGATCAGGTCCTTGATCGACGAGATCTTCTTCTCATGGATGAGCACGTAGGGCTTCTCGAGCTCGCAGACGAGGTCCTCGAACTTGTTGATGAAATGCGGCGAGAGGTAGCCCTTGTCGAACTGCATGCCCTCGACGAGATCGACCGTGGTGTCGAGCGTTTTGCCTTCCTCGACTGTGATCACGCCGTCTTTGCCGACCTTGTCCATGGCTTCGGCGATCTGCTTGCCGATCTCGGCGTTCTGGTTGGCTGCGCACGTCCCCACCTGGGCGATCTGCTCGGTGCTTTTGACGGGGATGCTCATTTTCTCGAGTTCGGCGACGACGGCGTTGACGGCCTGCTCGATGCCGTGCTTTAGCTGCATGGCTTCTGCGCCGGCGGTAACGTTCTTCAACCCCTCGTCATAGATCGCCTCGGCGTAGATCGTCGCGGTGGTCGTGCCGTCACCGGCGACGCTGGAGGTCTTCGAGGCCACCTCCTTGACCATTTGGGCGCCCATGTTTTCATAGGCTTCCTCGAGCTCGATCTCTTTGGCCACCGTTACTCCGTCCTTAGTGACGGTTGGGGAGCCGAAGGACTTCTCGATCACGACGTTCCGTCCGCAGGGACCGAGGGTCGCCTTAACCGCGCGGGCCAATTGCTTGACACCGCGTCGAATGGCCTCGCGGGCCTCCATCTGATACGCAATCTGCTTGGCTGCCATAGGATGGTATCTCCAATCAAGAATTCTAAATGGCGAATTTCGAATAGCGAACAGGAGGAGTATGAAACGCAAGGTACGGCAGACGACATACGATCCTTAATCTGACAATGCCGTCACCCAGTCACATCTCCTGACTTCGCTATTCGCCGTTCGACATTCGCTATTACCCAATGATTCCCAGGATATCCGACTCGTCCATAATCATGTACTCTTCACCGTTGACCTTGATCTCGGTGCCGGCGTAGCTGGTGAAGAGCACCTCGTCGTTCTTACCGACCTGCATTTCGCTGCGGGTGCCGTCGTCGAGTAGCCGACCGTTCCCCACCGCCTGCACGATCCCGCGTTTGGGCTTCTCCTTGGCGGTGTCGGGAAGGACGATTCCGCCCGTCGTCTTCTCCTCCGCGTCCACACGCTTGATGATTACTTTGTCGCCGAGCGGCCTGATGTTGAGCTTGGCCATGGTTGTGAGCACTCCTTTCGTGTACTTCTCGTTCGTACCGTTTGGACTACGATCAATCCTCTGCGGGCAATCCACTCCGCCGCGCGGGCGGCGAGGATGCACCGCAAGACGGAAGGCGATTCGCACGTCCGATGCCAAAGGGGCCCCAAAGCCCCACGAGCTTTGGGGTTGTCGTAACATGCTGTACAGCAAATAGTTACGTTAATCAAGCCGGGCACCAAACCGATGCCCGGCGCGCGTTGCGTACGCTGCGGCGCTGTCATATTCGGTCCAGAGGTGCATCGCTGCTGCCAGTTTGGCAGCCGCTCTGCGGCAAGGGTCCGCTGGAGCCTGCGGATTCCGGCTCATCTGGCGTCCTGTGACCGATGCAAGACCCGTAGCAGATCACGCTGCTCGACGATGCCGACGATCCGCTTTCCGGCGGCCTGCTCGACCACCGGCAGGACACCGACGTTCTGGTCCGTGAAAACACCGAGCAATTCCGCCGCGGTCATGTCGGTCGGTACGGTGACCGAATCCGGATCGGCAAGGTCAACGGCTGCGATCAACTCGCTCAGCGTGGGGTCGTAGATCACGTCGCGCACGTCGCTGAAGTGAATAACCCCTGCAAAGGTCCCGTCCTCATGGACTACGGGGAAGTGGCTGTAGGTCGACCGCTCGATCGCGTGGAGCGTCTCGTCGAACGTGGCGGCGGCATGGATGAACTGCACGTTCGTTCGCATGATGTGCTCCACCCGCATCTGTGCGCGCTCGGTCGCGTCTCTGTGGCCGTGCAGTCCGAACAGCCGCCAAAGCGACTGCAGGGTGATCCTGACGATCGACGTCCCCTCCGTGGTCACTGCGCCGCGGTGCAGCAGGGTGATCGCCTTGATCTCACCGGCCTGGACTACACAGCGTTTCAGAAGCAGCGGTCCGGTAAGCTCAAACACGACCACACTTCCCAGAACGACGGTTGCAAACTGCGACGCCAGTTCGCTCTGCCAGTATCGCTCCACGAACGAGGCCAATCCAATAACGACAGCAGCCTGGCACAAAAGGCCCGGACCCAGACGCCCATCCGCGCGCTCGGGACCTTTGGCCCACCGAACGCCGAAACGGCATCCAACCGTCTTTCCCAGATAGCGGCAGAGCACATAGGCACCACCGAGCCATCCCATGCGCTCCAGATCGGTGATGTGCAACCCATACCCGGCCATCACGAAGAACCCAGCAAATATAGGTGTTCCAACGGTGCGCAGCGCGGCTTCGAGCTTCTGAGAATCAATGGCGACGTTCGCAAACACCGCTCCCATCGCCAGGGCGGTCAGCAGAAAGTTGTACGACACACCCTGGTCTTCCCACAGCCATTGCTCACCGGCACCGAGAATGATGAACATGGCGAAGAAAACAAGGAGCGTCTCGGCAATGGGCAGCTTGGCGTGGATGATGCTGATCGCCGTGCCGGCTACGATACCCAACAGAACGCTCCCCACCGTTGTGAGCCCCAGGGCGAGCCACAGATGCCCGGCCAAGGGACCGGTAGTCTTGATCGCGCCGAGTGATGCCAGGATCAGGAATATCGAATGGAACAGGACGATACAGACGATGTTGTTCAGCCCGGTCAGGCCAAGCACGGTGTTCGTAATCGGCCCCTTCGCCTCGTACTCCTGCAGGACGAAGAGCGTCGCCGCGGGTGCTGTTGCCACCGCCGCTGCACCCAATAGCAAGGCGAGGGTCAGGTTCTGACCGTAACCATGAGGTGATCGCGCGATCATCGCCACCAGCGCACAACCCACGAAGACAAACAGCGCTACAAGGCCCATCTCGACTGCGCCGATCTTCAACACGCGCGGCCCGACCGCTCGCAAATTCCGGCGTTCAAATGTGCCGCCGATCGTAAAGAGGATCAAACCCAGCGCCAGGTCACTGATCACACCGAGGGATTCGGCGGCGACCTCTAACCGCTCGTGCAGGTCGCTGCCCTCAACCTGATCGAAAACCGCGTACAGCAGGAAGCGAAGTGCAATTCCCCCCAGCAGAAATCCCACGACACGTGGAACGTGGACCAGACGCGCTGCGTATCCACCGACGATCGCGGAGACCAGCATGAGCCCGAACAGAAGGCCTGGACCGGGCATCACTCCCAACAAACACAACTCCACGGAACCGGGCTCCATCTGCACGGATCCTCTTCACTCGCCGAAACCGCAAGCCGCCGGGCCTGCGCCTGCACGTTGACCATTGGACGCTCGTTGGGAGAAATGTGCAAGGCATCGCGCGGACGGGCGCAATCCCGGGTGGTTCACGGCGGCTGGGTTTGGTGGCCAAGTTAAATCGGGGTGTGGTTGTTCTCGGCGGTGGCTGCAATGTTGAGGCGAAGACGTGTCACTCTCCGCGGCTCAGCCGCAACCACATCAATCCCGATGTTGTCGTGTTCGCAGTGCTCCCCGATTTTGGGAATCCTGCCCATCCGGCTGAACACGAAACCGCCGATCGTCTCAAAGTTCTCGTCCTCGGGCAGTTCGATCTTTAGCTGATCGTTGAGATCATCGATCCGCATTCGCGCGTCAACCTCCACCGTGTTGTCGTCGATCCGCTTGAGCTCCGCAGGCGCCGTGCGGTCATACTCGTCGGTGATCTCCCCGACCAGTTCCTCGAGAATATCTTCGATCGTGACCAGCCCCGCCGTGCCGCCGTACTCGTCCAGGACGACGGCAATGTGCACTTTCTGCTCCTGGAATTCACGCAACAGTTCACGAACCGGCTTGGATTCCGGGATGAACAGAGCCTTGCGCATGATCCCGGTAAGCTCGAAGGGCGTATCCTCATCACGTTGAAGTAGGTCCTTGGCGTACAGGAGCCCAAGAATGGTATCGATCGTTTTGCCGTAGACCGGGATGCGCGAGTGGCCCCTTGCGCGGATCGCCGCCAGGACCGCGTCGATGTCGGCATCCTTGGATACCGCGACGATCTCCGTCCGCGGTGTCATGATCTCTTCGACACGCGTGTCAGAAAGCTCGATGACCGACTCGATCATCTCCTTTTCTTCCTCGTCGACGGCTCCATGTCGCTCCCCTTCACTGACCGCGTCGAGAATCTCCTGCTCCAGCTCATCCGCGTAGGACTGGGCGTCCCGCATAGGCACGCCGGAAAGACGCCTTACCAGGGGATCGAAGAGTTCGAGGAAGACAATCACCGGATAGCAGACGACGTGAACCGCAGCCAGTAGCGGCAACACACGAACGATCAGCCATTCACCCGAATACTTGGCCCAGGCATTGGGAATTGCAACGCCAAAGACCAGGACCAGGATCAGGGCAACAACACACGCAACGACCAGGTCGAACGTGCGGACAGACGGATCGCTTCCGACCAATTCGTAAAGTACGATCAACAGCAGCGCGAGCGTCGCAATCGAACGCAACACCGCAGTGGCGAGCATATATCGAGGGTGGAGGGCCACGAAGTCCTCAAAGTCGTCACCGCGACCAGCCTTTTTGAACTGCTCCGCAATTCGCACCCGAGAGGGAAGACGCAACGCAAGGTTCAGCGTTGAGAATAAGGTCAACACGATCAGCACAATAAGGCCGACCCAGATCACCCAATCGCCCACCACATTGACTCAGCGCAGACAAACGAAATCCGGCGATCAGCTTTCAACAACCAGCCCATCATCCCTAGCTGACCGCTCTTAGCGCGACACGGATCAGTCTGCATGACCGTCGCGCTTCATCATATCCGTCCGCGACGCACACGTCGCAGGCTTGATCGGCACCTCCGCATGCACGATCGTCTCATCTGAGCACTCTACGGAGGCAATGATCGCACCGCTAGGAGCACGTATAAACGTCCGCCATCCGCTCCCATCCCTTGATGACTTCTGCTTCATGGCTGCTCCAACAACGGCCCAGTATGCTCCACAGCCTGCGGCGGGATCACTGCGTAGGGAGGCTATGTTCGCAGCCGTCGTGCTTTGCCGCTTTCCACCCAAGGAGGCAACCGTCGGAATGGTAATAAGCGCGCCCCGGTCGCTGACCACGGCCCGCCCGCCCGGTAGTTCGGCGATGGTCGGCTCGAACACCCCGAGGTCACCGACGGCGGACGCCCACAGTTCGATATGCACGCTGGATTCCGCATCCTTTCCCGCCGCCGACGCAACGCTGCGCACTACAACATCCCCGTCCGGATCAAACAAGACCGCACAGGGAATCCACTTATCGTCACATTGGACGTGCAACCCTACGGCCATGAAAACGCCCCATTCCCGCGCTTTTAAGGCCATGTTTCCCTTTACGACTTCCAGGGCGGTTTGATCCCCGCCGCGCGCCGGGCTTACACCGCCCGTGTCACAGGCACCGGGCAAAGCAATCAGGTCGGGTGCGGGATTCGCATTGGCCGCTTCGTCGATCGCCGCATCGAGCACTTGCAGGTTTGCCGCGCGGCTCTTCGGATCCAACTGTATCTGTACCAGCGCCACTCTCATCCCAGGTTTGCTCTATAGACCGGGCCCCATCCAAGCGATATAAGGATCTCGTCCTCAACCTCGTGCATACGAGCTGCATCCCGCTCGTGACGATCGTCATACCCCAGCAGATGCAGCGTACCATGTACAACGTAAAGCGCCAGCTCCGCATCGATGCCGTGTCCGCGCTCGCCCGCCTCCCGGGCCGCCGTCTCGAATGAGACAACGATCTCCCCATCGATCGGTTTGCCGTCGCCGATCGTGAAGCCATCCACTTCCTTCCCGTTGAGAGAAGAACGTGCAGGCGCATTATTGCGCAAGTCGAACGCTAGTACATCAGTCGGGTACTGATGGTTGAGATGATGCTCGTTGAGCTGCGCGATGCGATCGTCGTCAACGAGCGCCACACTGATTTGCGCCGCCGGCGCTTCATGTCGGCGGAGCGTTGCATCGATAACCTGCTTCAACCGGGCCTCGCAACGCGGCGCGTCCGCGCCAACGCAGGCAACCGCTATGTCATACGTGGGATCGTCGTCCATACAACTTCTAATGGCGAATGCCGAATGAAGAATAGCGAAGGAAAACAGTTTCGCCGTTTGCTATTCGACATTCCATATTCTCATACGTCAGACGCTCAACCTCTCCTCAACAGGCGGTTCCTCGGTCGCCGGCTTGCTCGCTTTAGGATAGGCCACTCGCCCGTGATAGATACCGCACAAGCTCTTGACGAGCGAGTCTTCGACCTGGCTGATCTCTTTCAGCGTGATGTCGCAGTCGTCAAACTGGCCGTCGCTTAATCGATCGGCGACAATCTGATGAACCATGCTCTCAATCCGACTAGGAGTCGGATCGTGAATGGCGCGAACCGCCCCTTCCACACCGTCACAGAGCATCAGGACAGCCGACTCGCGAGACCGCGGTTTGGGTCCGCTGTAGCGGAATTCCGCCTCGGGCACCTCGCGATCGTGTTTGCCCTGTGCGATTTGCGGCTGCTTCTCGCTGGCTACGTGGTGAAAGTAGCGGACCACCGTCGTCCCGTGGTGCTCTGCGACGAACTGGTGCAACACGCGCGGCAGCCTGTATTCCTTGGCCATCTCGATTCCATCCTTGACGTGACCGAGAATGATCAGCAGGCTCATCGTCGGTGCGAGGTTGTCGTGCCGGCTGATCCGCCCTTCCTGGTTCTCGGCGAAGTAGTCCGCCTTTTGAATCTTCCCGACATCGTGGTATAGCGCGCCAACCTGGGCGAGCAGACCGTTGGCACCGATTCGCTCGCAAGCGGCCTCCACCAGCGTGCCGAGCACCAGGCTGTGGTTGTACGTTCCGGGTGCCTCACGGGCCAGAAGCTGCAACAGCTTGCGTGTCGGATCACGCCACTCCAGAAGCGTCAACGACGTCGCGATACGGAAGAGCCGTTCGATCGCCGGCAGGATGCCGGAGACCATGAAGGACGCCGACACCGCGCACACCCCAGCCCACAAAGCATGTTTGAGGATGAACTCGGGCAAATGGCCTTCCATAAACCCGCCGGCGGCGGATGCAACCATGATCGCAAGCGCCGTGACAAGCCCAGACATTGGAAGCTTGGTCCGTGATCGAATCTCATCGAGCTGAAAGACCGTCACAACAACGCCGGTAAACAGCGTCAACAAAAACACCAGGCTGCCGTCGACAACGGTGGTCACCAGGACGGCTGTGATGCAGATCGCACCCATGGCGAAACGCCGTGGATACACGATGGCGAGGATGATTCCAGCCAACAGACAGGGGACAAAAACCAGTTCCGGTATTTGCGGCCAGTTTATGTCAAGCACGCGCGCCGTCAGCAACGTGCCAAGCATCAGTACCGTAAACGCCAGCGTGCGCGAGCCGATCTCGAACACTCGCCGCTGATGCAGCCCGGTGTAGGCAAACAAACCGATCGAAACCAGTGTCACCAACGTGACCAATCCGGTCCGCTGCAACAACCTCTTGTGGCGCTCTTCGGTGGCCTCGGGAACGTCCTGACCGAGGAACTCAAGATACGCGACGTGTTCCGCCCTAAGCAGTTCGTATTGTTCGGGGCCCAGCACGCCCGGATTCACGAAAGGCTTACCTTTCTCGTACGTGGTCAACGCAACCGGTGTTGCCTCCTCGGCGCTTCGCATCTGCGCAACCGTGCGTTCACGGTTGTAGAGGATCGTCGGCTGATCACGGAGCACCGTCAGCACGATCGCCTCCACGGTCGAGATCAGCTCGGGCAGACGGAACTTCCGCGCAACCGCCGCGGCGACACCTCGAAGCGCCTTCTCATTACCGTGCGGTACCAGCTCGGCATGGCGAACATCCACGACCGTCGTGCCACCTTCGGGTCCGGGGATTTCGAGCCGGATGAAGTCCGTCGCGCTATTCGGAACGCGGTCTTCGCGAAGCAGATTGCGAACGACGTACTCCTTCTCCAAGGGCAAATCGTCGACCCACGACTGAAAGCGCGCCCGCCCGGCCTCATCCCCAAGATTGCGGAGGCACTGGTACACCCGGGCAACTGCCGGCCAGCCCAGTTCTTGCACCGCTTCGCTGAACTTCTCGAACGTGTCCGCATCAGCGGCCGCCTGATAAAGCCGCATCAGGTCAGCGCGGATCCGATCGAAGGTCAACGCGGGCGGGTTCATCGTGTAGTAACTCGGCGTCGACGCCCGCGCCGCTTCCCGATCCGCCGCGGTTTGCCCCTCATCGGGAATCTGGAAGTCCACCCGGGCGTAGACCGGCTGATCCATACGCTGGCCAACCGAATAACCCAGCGTAGTCTCCCCGATCAGCGCAATCACGGAGGCCACGGCGATGAAGAGTACGCTCACAAGGACCGGCCAGGAGAACACCCGCGTCGAGAACCACGTCCACCACGTGCCGGATGTCTTCGCGCGTTTCTCGCGTACTTGTTTGCGCCGAATCTTGCGTTTGTTCATCCACGGTGCCATGACGATGAACTCAGGTCCTTTTACATAAGTTGACTCGCGTCGAGCGTATCGCACTCGTGCGAGAATCCTTTCTCGCACGAATGGGCCGAGAAGGGATTCTCGGCCCAGCTCGGCCCGTTCGAGTAACGCCTTTACCACAGGCCGGGCGCACCGGCCCGCACCGCGCCAAATAACTCATTATCACACACCGGGCTCGCTCCGACCATATGCCTCCACGATCTGCTGCACGAGTGGGTGCCGGACGATGTCACGCTTCGTCAGGCGCGTGACGGTGATGCCGGGCGTACCCTCGAGCTTTCGGACGGCGTCAATGAAGCCGCTCGGCTCGTTGTCGGCCAGGTCGCTTTGACTGTCATCCCCGGTCACAATCATTTTGCTGTGATGCCCCAACCGCGTCAGAAACATCAACATCTGCGCGACGGTCGCATTCTGCGCCTCGTCCAGGATGATCGCTGCGTTGTTGAGGGTACGTCCCCTCATAAACGCCAGCGGAATCACTTCGACAACATCGTTTTGCATGAAGCGCTTGATCTGATCGAACGTCATCATGTCATGCATGGCGTCAAACAGCGGACGAAGGTACGGGTTCACCTTGGCCTGTAGGTCACCCGGAAGGTAGCCGAGCTTCTCACCCGCCTCCACCGCCGGCCTGACCAGCACGATCCGCTTGATCTTCTGATGTTTCAGGAGGGACACGGATACCGCGACGGCAAGATAGGTCTTCCCCGTCCCTGCCGGCCCCAGACAAAACGTCAGGTCGTCTTGCTGGATTCCCTGGACATATTGACGCTGCCCTTCGGATCTCGGCACGATCGTCGTAGACGAAAGAAAGACGTCGATCGACTCGTCACCCGGCGCCCTCCCGTCATTGGCGGCCTGGCGGATTGTATCTTCGATCAACTCGTTGCTGAGTTCCGGGCGGGAGCGCAACGTGCGTTGTAGCACCTCGATGGCATGGGCGGCCTTGTGCACGTCGTCGGTGGAGCCGCTGATGCGGATCGCGTTGTCGCGGGCGCTAATCCGCACCTTGAACGCCGACCGGATCAGACGCAGGTTCCGGTCAGCAGTCCCGTACAACGAGCTTTGACGGGAAGGATCCTCAATGGGTATCGTGATTTCCAAACGCTTACGCTCAGACCGTCACATCGTTCGGTGTAGCCGACGGCAACTATTATCGCGCGGCAGCACGGGTCTTTTGAGTCCCACGTTCTCCATTCTAAACCACATTCCATACCCCCGTCAGGAGGAACCACGCAACGGGCATGGCCAGCACAGGACTATCGATCAAATCAAGTATACCTCCAAAGCACGGAATTACCTTACCCGAATCCTTGATACCCGCATCGCGCTTGAAGCAAGACTCTACTAAGTCGCCGACCTGTCCCGCAGCCGATAGGGCAAGTCCGAAAACAGTAGCCCGCCAAACCACTGCAAAAATGCCTTCGTGTACGGCACCCGATCCCTGGGACACACCGGCAATGGCGAACAGCACGGCAGCAAGCGCGCTGGCGGCTAGCCCGCCCACCATGCCCTCCACGGACTTGGCCGGGCTCACCGTCGGATGCAGCTTATGTCTCCCGAACGCCGAGCCAACGAAAAATGCACCGATATCCGACGCCTTCGTAATCAGAATGGCCGTTAGGAGCAGCCACACACCCTCCCATCCTGAAGTACCTACCGCGCACCGAAGCGAGACGCCGAAGGAGCCCAGGAAACCCAGGTAGACGATCATCAGGACTGTGACGCCCATATCGCGGAGCGTCCCCTCCGGATTGCGGCGAACCACGGCCAGGACGCCCGCACCGACCATCGTCATTATGAGCAGAATGACCTGACAATAAAGCCCAGTGGCAATCCTCAGCACCGAGCTAAACCAGCCGGCAGATACGATCCACGGCGTCAGCACCAACGCCGCGATCATCAGTTGCGCAAACGTCGTGTACGGGTGGACGTCCTTCGCGTGCAGCAGGCGACCCAACTCAACTGTTCCGAACAGTATCAGCGCGAGACAGAGTAACGGCACAATGCTGCCCCGACGAAGAAGGTCCCCAATCGCTCCCTCCAGTCGAACGGCCCATTCGGCGATTAGGGCATCGAGCACAAAGAATATCAGAAGGACAAAGATAGCCGACGCGCCGTATGCGATCCTCCGGCCAAGAACGTTATGTCGCGCCGCGTCTGCCGATAGCTGCGTCATTTGCGACACGATAGTCGCGTTGAGAAACTCTGTCCAACCGGATTGGTTGGACTCCCAGCGCGATTGGAGCGATCATTTACGTTCGTGTTGTCAGGGCTCAGTGGCTTCGCCGGGCAGCGGCATGGCTGCCACCGGACATTTGATCGAGCATTCCCAACACAAGCCGGAGAGTTGAAACCGATAGCTGATCACGTGTAAGTGATACTGCTGAGCGATTCGCCGACTCAGCTCGAGAATCTCATCCGAGGCGAATTCTATGATCCGTCCGCAACGACGGCAAACCATATGGTCGTGCGGTTCTTCCCCGAAGGCGTGTTCGTAGTGGGCTTGTTTGACGTCGAAACGTAACTGCCTGAGGATCCCGCAGGCAACCAGCAGGGGCAACGTTCGATAGACCGTGGCCTTGCCGACCTTGTCGTCTCGCTCTCGAAGCAGGTGAAGGATCTGCTCGGCCTCAAAGTGGCCCTCCAGCTCGAGCACCGCATCGAGGATCTTCCGTCGCGCGATCGTCCACTTGATCCCGTGGTCCTTCAGGTATTTGCGGAACGCCTCCCGCAATTCATCGGGGCTGTAAAGATCATGCATACGATCCATCGGTGCCCACCATTTGACACGCCTCGGTTGATCATTCCTTCGTCGACCCCAGAACCGCCTATTATCGTGACCAAGTTTGCCGTCGCAAGACGAGGCTGACCGATTCACGTACGCTTCGCCGGAGTCAAAGACCCGGGTTCGACGCACGCTCGTTTATAAGGTATGCTCATCCCTTCGGTTACCAGCATGCTCGCGATGATTGCACACTCTGCATCAAACACGTGACGCGGTTGGTGCCCAATTGACCGGCGAACACGAATTCGCAGCCGGGATCAACAGCAAGCCCGAAGGATCGTCACGGGACCGGCTGCATTCAACCATAAGCACGCGAAACGCCATGAAGCTTATCCCCAGACAGAAGATCTGGCTGATTCTGGTCATCCTGGTCAACCTGGCGGTATGGCTGATTCCCAGCGACGTTGTGGAGCAGATCGCCCGTGACCGGCACACGCTGCTGGGGCGATATTCCAGAACCCATTTCACATGGATTGCGGGTATCGCGTTCATCTCGCTGGCGAGCTTCTATATCGACTGGTCCACCGGAGTGACGTACAAGCGTCGGTGGTTTCAGGTTATCGCGGTGCTGCTGGTTGTCGTTCCCGCACTGAGCGTAATCGACTTTCTGTCTCGCGCGCCGGGCGGTACCCACTACATTCGAGACAGCCTGGCGTACCACCGCCCGGTCAGTGCCGAGTTTTGCGCTGTATTTGAGGACAAGCCGGAGGCCTACCGGACCTATCCGAATGCACCCACGGGTTACGGAATTGTGGACTGCACACTACGCACCGACGGGCGAGGTTTTCGCAACCAGATAGAGCGCGGGCAATACGACATCGTGGTTTTGGGGGATTCGTTCGCCGAAGGATCCAATGTTTCGGACGAGCACATCTGGCCCGTTCAGCTTGCAGAGAGAAGCGGGCGTTCGGTCTACAACCTGGGGATGTCCGGCTACGACCCGCTGCACTACCTTGAGTCATTGAGGCAGTACGGTATTGCGCTGAGGCCTCGATATGTCCTGTGCATGTTGTACGAGGGCAACGACTTTCGATCAGCCAAGAGCGATCGAAAACGCAAGAAGCCCAGCACTTCCAAACGACTAAAACGATATGTCAAACAGTCGCCCATCATCAGCGCGGTGGACAGCTTTCTGATTGAGACCTTCGGTCCCGTCAATTACGACGGCCCCGTCAAAGGGATCGAGATGCTTGATTGGTTGCCGCTGGCGATTCCCGAGGGGCCAAGCGCGAAATACTACGCATTTGCGCCGAAGCAGCTTCGCGACCTGTACCACAGTCGCGAGGACTTCTCACGGGACAGACATTGGCTCAACCCGCGGAGCCAGCTCGCCGAAATGAATGAACTGTGCCGCCAAGCTGGCTGTCAGCTCGTCGTGGTCTATGCCCCGACCAAAGCTCATGTCATGTTACCGATCGTCGCGGATCTTCTATCTGCTGACAAGGTGCGGGCATTCACCGCGATCAGCTACAAGAGGAACCTGCCCGAGCCGACGGCCTTTCTGGCGAATCTGCTGCGGCGGATCGATGGGAAGGAATCCGTGGTTCGGGATTGGTGCCGGTGCCAATCCATCCCCTTTGTCGGGCTGGCCGAGGCGCTCGGTGAGGCTGCCGACGGCGGGACGCAGATCTATTACACCTATGATCAGCACTGGACGCCCGACGGCCATGAAATCGTGGCGAAGGTCATTGGTGACTTCCTCGCCAATCTGTCCGTGTCGACGGGCGACGAGATCGATGGGCCGTAGGCTCTTTGGACCACGATATATCACGGCGGCGAACAGAACGGCGGCGTAGCGGCCATCGTAATGGCTGCTACGCCGTCGAGCGTAAACCGGCAAGTTGCCAACAAATCGCGTTAAGGGGCGATCGTCACGGACGAGGTCGCCTACGGTTCCGTCGGGCACGCGGGAATCAATACATCGAGCCAAGGATCATACACTCCGGCTCCGTTAAGCAGGTCGATCACCCGAAGGATATCCGGCGGACCGGTCACACCACTGCGGTCAACATCGCCCTGATGGATCTTGCACGTCTCGTCACCGTTGATGCAGTCGATCACCCACAGGATGTCCAACGGGGCGCTGATCTCGTCACTTGTCACATCAGCCGGCAGATGGCCGAAGCACGATTCGTACCTAGTTGGGAGAAACGTAACGCATGTCCACGCCCCCAGGGTAATCCGCCTATTGAACGTGATAGTAGTCCTGTTTATAATCGGATTCACCGACGTGACAAATATCGTGTTGCCGCTGTCCGGCTCCTCGCTAACGGAGAAGTCATCGGTATCATAATTTGCGGCATTGCAACCGACGTTGAACCTTAACGTCGCGGAATTCCACCCCGCCGTGTTCGAGCCGTCCGGATTGCAAGGCTGGCGGGCGTCAATCGAGCAGTTTTCAGGGGTGAATGTATCGACAACGCAATCGCAAGGCAACTGCGTGTCGATGGTCAGCCCCTCCAGCTCCAGGGGCTCAATCAGGAAACCGTAGGGACAATCGCGCATCTCGGAGTCACCATCATACATGCCAATGGTGAACACACCACAAGCGTTATCATCCACATCCAGGATCAAAGTGCCGCAGTACTTGTGGTGCGGCGGATTGTACAGCGGACAATCAGAGGTCTGCAGCAGGCTCGAGCCATACCGGTAGTCGAGTGTGCTGACGTCCACAGCCTTCAACTCCCCGAGACCATAGAAGATGTAGTCAGACCGGTAGCTGTCTATAAAAGCACCTTGCCGCGGATCGTGGTACTCGTTGGTGCAGCGGAGATCGGTTAGGCAGATCGGATATTCCGGTGGACAATCCTCGTTTACTAAGCACGAAATCTTAGGAATCGGGCGTTCCCAACCCCGCGGTCTGACGACGCCGGGGCCTACATTCGAGTACCCGGAGCTGTCCAGCTGAACCTGCCAACTCTTTAGTAGTGCCTCATCTACAAGCGACCATTCCGAGGCGAAGATCTCACATACAATCGTGTCCCCGGGATTGACCAAGACGTTGTTCGTCGGCGTGATAGGCGTACCGTTAACCTCGACGGCCTCGATGGAGAACTTGGCCGCCTCCGCAACGCCGGCTGCTCCGAGCAGGCCGACACTTAAAGAAATCAAAAACACGCGCCCAGTAACGTTCTTCATTGCTCGTCCCCTTCTCCTTACAGCGATTCACCAATGCGGCAGACGCACCCTCACCGCATCACCATGTTACCTAGTTTAGTCGATTGACCTGTAACACTCAAGGGGTTGGGCGGATACACTTACCAGTATTCTGTCCGCCCTCCCCACCGGGGTAACCGGAAGCCAAAATATTATCAGACCGAGCACGGTAGGCGTCATTCCGCCCGGCCAACGCATGTCTGGAAACGATATCAAGCCGAGAGAATTACCCCAAAAGCCCCCAAAATCCAAGACAACCGTCAAAACCCGCCCGACCTGATACCGATAACCTTCCCCGATACTCTACCCGCCAGCGCGGGAGGGGTCGGGCGGACGGCGCCCGCGAAACCACAACACGGTCATTATAGGGAATCCTCGGCACGATGTCCACATGGCTGCAAGACTCAAACGGGTTTTCCCCCAAAGCCCATGTAAGCCGGTAGCGGGTCAGATTGCGAGTACCGCACAGCGGCAGCTTCTATCCGGCAGGACTGTGGCTGTCGGCCGGTTCGAGAGCGGCCTTGTCCCGGGAGGTCGAGTCTGCCACGTCGTCCCGGTCGGCCTCGTAGCCCGCCTCACGATCGGCGGCGATCCGTGCCTGTAGCGCCTCCCACTGCTCCAGGGTCATCAGGACCTCCCGAGCCTGGGATCCCTTGTATTCCCCGACGATCCCGGCCTCAGTCATCTGGTCAACCAGCCGGGACGCTCGAGAATACCCGATCGTCAGGCGTCGCTGGATCAGGCTTACGCTCCCGCGTTTGGACTGGAGTATGATGTGTACGGCCTCGTCGAAGAGGGGATCGCGCAGGAGGCTGGGACGCCCGGACTCCGTCGTTCGCAGGCGGACGAGCTCGGGATGGAACTCCGGCCTGGCTCGAGAGGAGAGATCGTTCAAAACCGCGCGGATCTCCGCTTCGTCAAGGAATGTGCCCTGGGCCCGCATGAGCTTATGTGAACCGGGCGGCAAGAAGAGCATGTCGCCCTGCCCGAGCAGGACCTCCCCGCCGTTCTGGTCGAGTACGATCCGCGAATCCATCCGCGACGCGACTCGAAAGCAGATCCGCGAAGGCAAATTCGATTTGATCAACCCGGTGACGACCTTCACTTCCGGTCTCTGGGTAGCAACTACGATGTGAAGACCGACCGCCCGCGATTTCTGAGCAAGGCGTGAAAGATGATGCTCCACCTCCTTGGCCGCCGTCATCATCAGATCCGCCAGCTCGTCAATGATGATCACGATATTGGGCAGATGGACCGGGATGAGGGCCCTTTCCTGCTCGGTAGCCGGGGTAAGCCGAGCGTAGAGCCTATCCGCCCCGAGGCTGTTGTAGCCCGCGATGTTCTTGACCCGGGCCTCGGCAAGCAACTCATACCGCTCGTCCATCTTGCCCACCGCCCACCCCAGAATCTTCTCTGCACGCCCCAGGTCGGTAACGATCGGGCACATCAGGTGCGGCATGTCCTTGAACTGGCTCATCTCCACCATCTTCGGGTCGATGAGAATCATCTTGACGTGATCCGGCCTCTTAGTCATCAACAGACTCAGAATGATCGCGCTTAAACTGACGCTTTTGCCCGATCCGGTCGTGCCCGCCAGTAGCAGGTGAGGCATCTCGGTCAGGTCCGTGACGAGAGGTGCTCCGCCGGCGTCTTTGCCCAGAAACAGGGGCAGGGCCATTTTGCTGGCCTTGTTCCCGGCGAGCGTCATCAGCTCGTGAAGGCGAACCTTCTCCTTCTCGACGTTGGGGACCTCGATCCCGATGGTATTCTTCCCGGAGATCGGCGCTACGACTCGAATCGCGTGGGCCTTAAGTGCCCGGGCGATGTCGTTGGATAGGGTTGCAATCTGAGAAACCTTGATTCCGGTGCCGAGCTTCAACTCGAACATCGTGATGACCGGTCCGGTGTCGATCTCCACCACCTGAGCGTCCAGTCGAAACTCCTCGAGGGTCTTCTCCAATATCCTGGCCTGCTTGCGCACGACGGCTTCCTGCTGCGTGCTGAATCCGTATTCCGGCTGATGCAGCAGATCGAGCGACGGCAACGTCCAATTCTCGATCCGACGCGGGTAAGGTTCGGCCGCGTTCACCTGTTGCGGTGTAGGGAAGTTGACGATCGGGCCCGGTGGTCGCTTCGCCCCTGTTGTGCGTTTGGACTTCGAGAGTGATTCCCACTGATGCTCATCGGTGGCATCGACTTCGATGCCGGACTCCACCTCCACTATCGCAGCCTCTTGCACCACGCCCTCCTTGGTGACGCCGTCGTCTCCCTCGTCGATCTCCCGTTTGAAAGGCAAGCGAGGGATTGTGTTGGCATTGTCGTCAGCGACGCTCCGAGAGCGGCCTGAACGGATCTTCGGATCGGGGCGTCTCACTCCGAGAAGGGCTCTGCGTTCGTCAGCGGTCACACCTCCGCTCGCAAGAACCGCCTTGGGGAGTGCATCGCCGGCGACGGTGTCACGGGCCAGCGTCACGTCTCCGCCCGAAGCCCGCCCAACACGCCTCAGCATGGCCGGTAACTTGAGCACCCACCCCTCTGTCGTGAACAGCAACCCCACAAACAGGCTGCAAACAAGCACGATCAACGTCCCAAACCGGTCCAGATTCTGTCGCAGCACTTCGCCGAGTGCGTATCCGATCACACCACCGTCTCCGACCGGCAGTGCTGCGTTGCTCGTCTGAAAGATCAGATGTGACGCCGCCGAGGTGCACGCCCCCACCAGCGTTAAACCGAATGCTCGTTGCCACAGGTTGTCGACCTGGCCGCGGATGAGCCGCGCGAAAGCCGCCAGCGTCGCAAACAGAAGCAGAGGATATACACCATCGCCAATGAAGTACCGTAATTGATAAGCACACCAAGCCCCGACGGCTCCGCATGCATTGATGGCTGGCGAATGATGTGGGTACTGGTTCGGGCTGGGCCAGTCGCCGGGATCGAAGGTCACCAGCGCCGCCCAAAGAAACGCGCACATCGCCAATGCCCCGATCGGCACAAGCGTTGACCGGTACGTACTTTGATCAGGATCGTTAGCCATGAGGTTGATAGCCGCGTTTCTTTACGCCTGCTTATCGGGCTTATCGACCCCAGTGCGGCGGCGGCTGGAGCGAAAGTGCCGCCCGGCTGGTGGGCGCGAGCGCTCGGTCTTCAGGGGGATGCACGTCAGGATATGGGCGGATTCCTGAACCGAGCCCGGAGCGCAAGCGACGGTTTCCTCTTCCATCCACAGGCAAAATCCCGCGCTGGTCCTTGACATTTCGCCACTCGCGGAGCGAGTCCGTGCGGGCGACCGCCCGCGCGAAATGTCAAGGAGGACTCGGATCAACGGTTCCAAAAGGGCCCGTGACAGAAACGGCGGGATTAAACGCCGCTTCAGCGGCGTTTCCCGCAGGGTTTCAGGCCAGCCGTTTTACGGCTGGTCCGCGAGCTCCCATGTATCGCCTTCCTCACCGAGCCCGCTTCAGCGGGCTTACCGGCGCCATGGGAAAGCGCGTTGAAACGTGCTGCATAGATGAAAAAGAAGATTCCACGAACTGACCGGCCCTCGAAGAGCCGGCCTGAGAGCCCGCCTCCGGCGGGAAACCCCCGTGAACGGGGTTCGCAAACTGGCGTTGCTTCGTCGACAGCCGGACTTCCCGCCTAAACTGTCACGAACCCGTTGCCACACTGGATGAAGCGCCAATCACGGACACGGCTCGGGGGATGCGAACGGGTACGACCAGCCGCGGAAGGCATCGAGGGCACGCGACACGTCCGTGATG
>Ga0307432_1000853_pt1 | contig 20841 bp, 20 predicted proteins | sample SalMarWE160150MG_FD_202158 | JGI IMG/M metagenome (GOLD analysis project Ga0307432, IMG submission 202158) | Salt marsh sediment microbial communities from the Plum Island Ecosystem LTER, Massachusetts, United States - WE1603-150 | ecosystem: Environmental > Aquatic > Marine > Intertidal zone >...
TACCAGTGGATTTAAATTCGTCGCTTAAAATACCCTTAAATTGAAGATGTTTTTTCGTGATTCCTGGAAATCACCGCATTTAACCTCCTTTTCCCTAATATACTCTCTTTTACTACTATATTCTCCTATTCTCTTCTATACTTACTATATTAACAAAGAAATCCTTAGGATTTAAGGGCTTATATTTAACTACACATTATTTGGAACACTAACAGGAAGATTAATTAAATCCTTTAGTTTAAGGGCTTTTTTATTTTTTGATATTTTTTAAAAAAGAAGGATTTTTAAAAAAATGTAGTATAATCATATAATATATATTACCTTTAAGTGGTATTTACGCTTCCTACTATTCCCCATAGAGAATAATACTATCTATAAGAAGTTTACTCAGAATATTTTATTCACTTAAAAATTATAATTTATTCACTTCCACAGCAAGTTCTGATTTCTCTAAATTTTCTATAACCTTTTGTTTGAGCTTTAGGAGAATATTTATATATAAGCTTTCTAATATGCAAAGTTGGGCAATTCTCTTTGAAATAACCTCTCCTTCAACATTATTTGTAAATACTGCTGTTAATAGAATGATATTAGAGTTTTTGGCAAGAGGGGATATAGGATAATTTGTTATCGAGATTACTGTTGCTCCCACTATTTTTGCATATTTTGCTACTTCAACGATATTCTTTGTTCTACCTGAATGTGAGATGATTATTACTACATCATTTTTAGAAAGATGGGAGACATCTATAAGTTGAATGTCAAAATCTGCTGATACTTGGATATTTAATCCTATTCTAAGAAATTTATAATATCCTGATTGAGCAACAGTAAAGGCATCCCCAACACCGCATAGGACTATTTTTTGAGCCTTACAGATAGCATTGACTGCTTTTTTGTAAGCTTCCTTATCAAGAAGATTTAATGTATCTGAAAGGGTCTGAATAGAAGTTCGGAATATCTTAGCTATAATATCTTCACACTTATCGTCCTCACTAATATTTGGATAAAGTTGAATAGGATCTTTTTTTATTTCTAATAAAGCTTTTTTAAGTTTAGGATAACCTTTGTATCCTAATTTCTTGGCTAATCTTACAAAAGTTGCTGTACTACAGCCAGCTCTTTTAGCAGCTTCTACTATTTTTGCATTTGCTATGAAGTCCGGATCTTCAATTAACAGATCAACCGCTTTTTTCTCGGCACTTTCCAGAGAATCATAGAAAGATTGTAGTCTTATAAGACAATAATGGGGTATTTTATTAATAATCTTTTCATTTATTTCAATGGGCATTATTTACGTTTATAACCTCCTGTTTATATCTTTAAGTGTAGCATACAAGTCTTTATAAATATTATATCTCTCTTCATATAATTCTTGCATTTCGGGATTTGGAGTGTATTCATCTTTAGGAGTTACTGCAATTTTAATCCCCTCTTCTAAAGAGGAGTATACATCTATAGCAGTACCAGCGATAATAGCTGCTCCAAGACATGCCGCCTCATAGGTTTTAAGAGTAATTATCTTACAACCCAGGATATCTGCTTTTATCTGTAACCAGATAGGAGATTTTGCTCCCCCTCCCACAGCCCTAACCTCTTCGATTTTTATTCCAGCTTTTCTCATTCTTTCCATATTTATCCTTAATTCATACACTAAAGAATCAAGAATGGCCTTAGATATATCGTGCCTTGTGCTAGAAAGAGTAAGACCTAATATTGCTCCTTTTGAAGAAAGGTCACACCAAGGAGTCCCGCTACCATTAAAATGAGGAAGGATTAAAAGTTTAGAAGGCCCTTCTTTTGTTTTGGAATCGATTAACTCATATATATCTCTTCCTAATTTTTGGGCTTCTTTTACCTCAAAATATCCCATATTATTTTTATACCATTCTAAAAGAATTCCACCTACATGGTTTAAGGAAAAAGTAAAATACATACCCTTTTTTACATGTAAGTAACAGGGATAATAGCTTTCATACATATAATCATTGAATACTGGAGCATTAAATGTAGTAGAAAGAACTTCTGCTGTTCCATGAGAATCTATGGCTATACCTTCTTTTATACATCCTGCTCCAATACCTGCACAGGTTTGGTCATGCCCTCCAGAAACAATGAGACATTCTTTAGGTAATCCAACATCTTCTGCTATGTTAGTACTTACTTTTCCTATAATTTCCCCTGATGGGACAGGGTTTGAAAAAAGACTTTTATCTATACCAACCTTGTCTAAGATAAATTCTGACCATTTTCTCTTTAGAAGATTAAAAGCCATAGTTCTTGAAGCCATAGTCCAATCTATACACGGTTGTGCCCCTAGTTTTGAGTTTATGAAATCTACATAAGTCATAAACTTATATGTTTCTTTATAAATATCCTTAGTGTTTTCTTTAAACCATAAGATTTTAGTAAGAGAAGTTATAGGGTGAGGCCTTATGCCTGTAATGTTAAAGAGCTCTCTTTCTCCTATAAGTTCAGAACAAAATTGAGCTTCTCTTACACTCCTATAATCCATTCCTAAGATAGCATTGTGAAGGGGATAAATTTTACTATCTACAGGGATCACTGCATCCCCCTGGACAGAAACACATATAGCCTTTATGTCTTTTAAGTTACTTTCTTTTATTACTTTTCTGATCACATTCTTTGCTATCGCCCAGACTTTTTCTGGTTCTTGTTCTACCCAGTTAGGCTTTTTAATTATTACATCATATCCGCTAGAACTATATCCTTTAATCTTTCCTTCTAAGTCAAATACGATAGCCTTGCAAGCTGTAGTTCCTACATCTAATCCTATAACATACATAGTTATTCCCTCATTTTTTATGTATTCCAGTATACATCAATCCCTAAATAGTTAGAAAATGCTTCGTGGAGTACTCTTGCTACCTGAGAACGATTTAGAGCAACGAGATGTTCGTACCCATTTTTATAGATAAAATGAAGAATTTCCTGAAGCCTTGGAATATGAGCTACATCCCAAGCTCCAAAGGTATTTATCTTGTCCTTTGTTATCTCTCCTTCTTCTACAAAAGTTTTTAATTTACCCCGAGTATCATCCGTAGTAAGACGAGCAAAAGTAAGAGCCATATCTACACCTTCCCAAAGTTTTTACCCTAAAATACTATCTTGAAGTCTTCTTAATTGTAAAAGAACTGAACTTTCATTAAGCTCTACCATATCGTATGTTATTACTTCATCTTTCTTTACATCGCATTTGAGTCTTGCACCCTGAGCAAGTCCCACAGGTAACATATTTTCTTCTTTAGCAACTACATGCAGTTCAATAGATGCCCTATAACAGTATCCTCCCACACTATCTAGGATCTCTCCTTTTTTAAGGTCTTTCTTTGCTACAGTAATGCATTCTGAAACAAGGGCCTTTAAAGGATGCCCGCTGGATTCACCATAGATGACTACTTGAGCCGCTGTAAGAGGAGTTTCAATACTACAAAGATGATATGGCCTGAACAAAAGATAGTTCGGTCCATAACCCATATCCCTCTGAATTAGAGCACTTTTTAACCTTAAATTACTAGTAGTTACAATTATAAAAATTCCTGGATTTATATCACCTATTGCATAATCTACTATCCCTTCTTTTTCTAATATTCCTCCCTGGTCCTTTCTGCAAAATATTGAAGTTAAGTCTTTTACATTACATTTTGGGCCGTGCATGCCTCTTACATCAGGAATAAGTCCTGTTGCATTGGATACTGCAGCCATTTCTATTATTGTTTTTGAACCATCGACAAATTCGCAAAGCATCTTGCTGCTCATGTCTCTTGCATTTGCTTTTTCCTGCAAATCTGCGGGTGTTGCATAAATATTAAGAGGATTATTTTTACCTTTTCCTGCGGTCACGACTTTAAATCCCAGTGCCTTTGCAAATCTGTATAGTTCAATAATTGCTGCAGGCTCATCCCCAGCTGCCAATGAATAAATAACCCCTGCATTTTCCGCTAACTTCCTTATTATAGGACCTATAGTGACATCACATTCTACATTCAACATTACAATATGTTTTTTGTGATTTATACAATCAAGAGAGATCAATGCTCCCATCTCCGGTGAACCTGTAGCATCTATTATTACCTGAGTAGGTTCAGCTCTTGTTGCAATCTTATAATCTGTTGAAACAATCTTTTTTCCTTCTCTTATAGCTTTTGATGCAGTATCTATATCTGAGGTCTCAATTATATCTTTTTCACCTAAACCTGCAATTTTATAGGCATTTAGGGCTATTTCTGTTTTTAAATCAACAATTACTGGCACATCTATTCCAACCATACAGCTAATTTGAGAAACTATGTCAGTCCCCATCTGGCCTGCACCGATCAATCCTACTTTAATAGGATTACCTTGTTTTTGAAGCTGTTCTAATTTTTTATCTATCTCGTACATCTAAATTCTCCTTTCTAATATTAAATCCAAGGATTAACTACTATTTTTAATACTTTACCCTGCTCTGCATATTTGATACCTTTCTCGATCTCTTCTAGTGGGACTATCTTGTCAATATAACTCTTAGCATTTATCTTTTTTAGCGCGATTAGATTTAGCGCTTTTTCATGGGCATAAACAGGGTAAGAAAAAGCCCCAACTATTGTTAATTCATTATAATGAATAAAGTTACTATTCAATGTCGTCATAGGTCTATCCTTAGGTAAACCTCCAAATATAATAACTTTCCCTCTCTTACGTACCATCTCAACTCCCTGTTCTTGTGTCTTAGCAACAGGATTTGCTATAATTGCAAAATTTGCACCTAAACCATTGGTTATTTTTAAGACTTCTTTTACAGGATCTTGACTAGCGGCATCTATAAGATAGTCTGGGTTAAACTTTTTAACGATATCTAATCTTGTAAGACCTACCATTATTATCTTTGAAGCTCCCCTTGCCCTTGCTATTTCTAAATGTAAACAACCTATAGGTCCATCACCAATGATTACTACTGTATCACCTAAAGCTACATTATTATACTCTTGACAAGCAACAACAGAAGATGCAGGTTCTGATATAGTTGCCTCCTCAAAAGTGAGTCCTTCAGGTATATGATGAATTATTCCATGGTTAATTATCTCACTGGGTAAATATATAAATTGTGCAAATCCTCCAGGCCAATGAGTCCCTATTAGTCTATGATTTAGGCACAGATTAGAAAATCCCCTTTTACAATAATAACATTCCCCACAGCCCACATCAGGTGCGATAGCTACTTTATCTCCAATTCTAAATTTTTTTATTTTTCCTCCAACTTCTTCTATTATTCCTGCAATTTCGTGACCCATAATCTGTTCTTTTATATCAATCTTTAAACCGCTATGATAATTCCTTATATCAGAACCACATATTCCACATGCTTCTACTTTTACTAAAATCCCATCATCTTCGCATTTATGGATGTTAACTTCTTTTACAACTATTTTTCCTATCCCTTCAAACACTGCTGCTTTCATCTTTCTTATCATTTGTCACCTCCTTCAAAAGTCTTTCTCCTACTGCACCTCTAGGATGAATAGTAGCAAATTGTTCTTTGGTATAATCTGTATACTTCATTAAAGAAACAGCTATTGCATCAAATAACGATATAACCGCAATAGTACTTGATGTAGCTAACATATTAAATTCATCAGCTTCCCTTTCAACTTTAACCTTTAGAAGCAAATTACACTCTTTGCCGAGTATTGAATTTTCATTTTCTGTTACACCCATTAGTTTAACTTCTTTTTTCTTTAGAGAAGGAATCACATTTACTATTTCTTGAGTATTCCCACCTTTTGAGATTGCAATGACAATATCATTCCTTTGTACTGCACCTAACCCACCGTGTATACTATCTGCAGGTGATAAAAAGAATGAGGGTATTTCAATGCAAGAGAAGCTATGGGCAATTTTTCTAGCTGCAGCAGCTGATGTCCCCACGCCCATAGTTATGACTTTACCATTATTATTTTTACAATCTGCTATTATCTCTACCACCTTAAATATAGTATCTTTATGTACATTAATGGCTAATTTCTCTATAGATGATATTTCCATCTTCCAAACTTCTTGTACTGTCTTCCATAATTCTTCTTTTTCCATTATGCCCTCCAGTTTTTTCTTTTAGACTATACCATAAATAAAAATAAAAGATGAGTTGTCTCGTTGGTGTCAAGAACTTGCAGGGGTTTTTCTTACCTCAAGAAATTATTTAATTTTAATTCACGAAAAGAAAGACAAATGCTTATGAATTTTAATATAAAATAAATCTACTCATCTATTGACATAATACATTTTATATAATATCATAAATAATGTCAAATAACATAATGATATCCGCAATATTTATAAAACTATTTAAAGGAGATGAGTGAAGATGAATAATTTCCCAAAAATACCCGCGACTGAATTTATATTAAGGATTAATAATTTTAAAAAAATTATGGAAAGAGAAAAAATTGATATTATAGTAATATATTCAAATTTTATTGACCCATCAGGTGTTAGGTATTTTTCAAATTTTTATGCTGTAAATGAAAGTAGTACAATGATTATTCCCTTAAAAGGAGATCCGATACTTTGTTCTGGACAAGCTAACCACGAGTGGTCAAAACATACATCGGTAATTAAGGATATAAGAATTCTGCCAGAAGTAGGCGAAGTAGCAGGTGTGGAATATGATATCGAGGGTCAACTTGATTTTAATGATTTATTTCAAGAAATTAAAGGGAAATATGAAGTAAATAAAATAGGTATCATTGGTGATTTAATATTCCCGATTAATATTTATAAAAAGCTTGTCAATGTATATCCTAAGACTGAAATAATAAGTGCTGACAAGTTAATACTTGAAATGAGAGTTAAAAAATCAAAAAATGAATTAAATTGTATGAGAAAAGCTGGGGAAATAATGTCACAGACTTATGAATATACTGTTTCCAGAATTAAGCCCGGGGTAACTGAACTTGATATTGCAGCTGATATACAAAGTGAAATATTAAGACTTGGAGCAGAAGGAAATACGGTTTCTTGGGCACCAATGATTCAATCTGGGAAAGATAATTCAAATCTATGTGTGAATATATCATCATCTAGAAAAGTAAATGAAAGTGAAATAATAAACCTTCAGGCAGGAGCATATTATGAAGGTTACAATGCTGCTATCTCAACACCTGTAGTATTAGGGGAAATTCCAAATACTATTAAAGAAGCTATTAAAGTTTCATATGAGGCATTAATAATTGCTGAAAATATGATGAAGCCTGGTGTTACTTCTATCGAAGTATTTAAAAAATATATAGATTTCCTCAAAGCTAGAGGTTATGGAGATTATATTCCTTACGGTCCACTTCATTCCATCGGGATGCTGGAATGTGAAGCTCCTTTTTTCTCAATTAATAGAGAGGTTCCTATTGTTGAGGACATGACTATTGCCATAGATGCATACTTAAAAGGTCTACCCTTTGGATCTTTTAGAATTGAGAATACTTATATAATTAATAATAGTGGAGCAGAGTGTGTTACGGATTTCAATGAAAAATTTATAAGAACAACTTATAAATAAATTGCTCTTTAACAAATTTGGTCAACAAATAAATATTAGGTAATATAAAATAGGTGCTCTAAAATCTCATCTAACAGAAGCTTATTAAAATTAAAGATAAGGGGGAATATTAGTACCATATATAAAATAGTATTAAATTCACAAAAAATAAAGAGGCTTAGTAGAGGCGCCTTAGACAATATTGTTTGGATAATTTTGATATCATGTACAGTAATTTTCTCCGTCACAATTGACGGTTTTTTTAATATTAGAAATTATGTGAATATATTAAGTAATTCTGCTTTTATAGGTATATTGGCAGTAGGTGAAAGTTATTGCTTGATTAGTGGTAATATGGACCTGTCGTTTGAGTCTGTTGCGGGATATTCTGCAATATTTAGTGCATGGTTAACCGGAAGTTCATTATCTAGTTCAGGATTTGATATGAATCCATATATTGCATTAGTTTTGTGTTTGCTTGTTGGAATGATAGTAGGCCTCGTAAATAGTTATCTTATTTTAAAACTTAAAATAAGTTCTTTTTTAGCGACTCTATCAATATATATTGTTGTTAAAGGGTTAGCAATTACGTTAACAAGGGGAGCTGGCGTATCTATGCTACCAGATTCTTTTAGATTGGTCCAGACCATAAAGATTTTTAATATTTCCTTAATTCCAATTATTATGATTGTTATTTATATTATTTTTTATTTTATATTAGAAAATACTCAATTTGGGGCACACCTTTTTATAATTGGTGGTAATATTGATGCTGCTTATAGTTTTGGTGTTAATGTTAAAAGAATTATTTCTAGGGTATTTCTTTTAAGTGGGGCATTAGCTGCGCTTACAGGTTGGTTAATAACAGCAAAAGCAAATGGAGCTAATCCTACTATGGCAAGTGGAATGCTAATGGAAGTGTTAGCAGCTGTTGTTATAGGAGGGGTAAGTCTAAAAGGTGGAAGTGGTTCTCTTCCTGGTGTTTTTGCGGGGGTTTTACTTTTAAGCTCAATTCGTAGTGCATTGAATATAATGGCTATTTCGCCTTTTATTACTGAAGTAATTAGAGGTTTACTCGTTCTCTTTGCAATTATAATAGATTCAATAAAAAGATTATATTTAAAATGATTTTTGTAAATATTACAATGGAGTAATTAAAATATGGAAATTTTATTAAGGATTGAAGGAATATCTAAAAGTTTTGGCAGTGTTAGAGCACTTAATGATGTTAGCTTTGAAATATTCCAAAATGAGAGCGTTGGTTTAGTGGGTGATAATGGAGCAGGTAAATCAACTTTACTAAAAATATTATCTGGAAATTATTTACCTGATAAAGGAGATATATATTTAAATGGCATAAAAGTAAATTTTGATAGCCCAATTGATGCAAAGAAAATGGGTATAGAAACTGTTTATCAAGATCTATTACTTTGTACTAACTTAAATTCCATCTCTAATTTATTTATTGGTAGGGAAATTACTAAAAATTACCCGGGTTTAAAAATTCTACAAAAAAGAAAAATGGGAGAAAAAACTTTTGAAATTATGAAAAAATTTGGTATAAATATACCTTCTTTAAAAGAAAGAGTGGAATTTCTTTCAGGTGGAGAAAGACAAGCAGTTGCTTTAGGGAGGTTCGTGGAATGGGGTCAAAATTTAGCTTTATTAGATGAACCAACGGCTGCATTGGGGGTGAGAGAAACTAGAAAAGTATTGGACTTGATTTCAAAAATAAAAAAAGAAAAAGAAGAGTTATCAATGATAATAGTAAGTCATAATATACAACAAGTTCTTGAAGTAACTGACAGAATTATTGTTTTAAGAAACGGAAGTATTGTCGGAATAAGGGATAAAATTTCAACTAGTCCTGAGGAAATTGTAGGTTTAATAACAGGGGCAATTAGTATTTAAAAATGAATATATTTTATTATAAAAAGAAGTATTAAGGATAGAAAATTTAAAAAATAGTTATAAGAAAGAAATATTTAGTCAGTTCTAATTTCTAATTGTTGGTACTAATAGCAAAGATTGTAATATGTTAATATAAACAAGAAAGGGGGTGGTTGTATATATTAATAGGAAAAATGAGATTTATCCAGATATGATTTAAGACATGAAGCTTGAATGTTAAACAAATCTCAGAAACGATTTTGTTAAAAACAAGTAAAAATTATAAGGAGGGTACATAAATGAAGAAGATATTTTTATGGTTACTGGTTATATCAATGATTACAATATTTCCTCTAGCAGGGAACTCGGCAAATGAGGCTCAATTGGATTTACCAAAAGGAGAAGGTACGATTTATTACTTGCTTCCAGAATTATTAGGTTCGGTTCAGGTATTATTTGAAGAACAAAACAAACAACAGGGGGAAGAATTGGGATATAGGGTGATATCTCTAAATGCCAATAATCAGACTTCGGAGCAACTAAGACAATTGGACGATGCTATTGCTCAAAAACCAAAGGCAATAATACTTAATGCTGTAGATTCTGCAACTGTTACCGCTTCTATAGATGAAGCTCGAGAAGAAGGGATTAGGGTTTTAGTATTAGATAGATTCATAACTGATACTAAAATCGACTTCACTTCAGCTTTAGGAACTGTCAAAATGGGTGAAATGGGAGCTGAAGAATGTAAAAGTCTGCTCGAAAAGAAATATGGTGAAGCAAAGGGAGTAATTTTAGAGGTAATGGGTGATACTGGTGATAATTACTCAGTAACGATTCAACAGGGATTTGAATCAATAATCAGTAAATATCCTAATATTGAAGTAGTTACTAAAGATACGCCTGGATGGGAAATGGCACTTACTGTTAATATTGTAAGCGACCAATTAACAATAAGAAACGATATTGATGTTATTTTTATTCACTGGGATGGAAGAGTTCCCTCTATTTATCCAGTTCTTGAAGAAGCAGGTTATAAGAAGGGTGATATAAAAATTGTCGGAACAGATGGAACACCAGAAGCTCTTGAAATGATTAGAGATGGTTGGTTAGAATCAACAGTAAATACTCCTGTTCAAATAGAAGCTTATGGTATCTGGGCTTTTGTGGACGAGGTGTTAGCAAATGAAGAGATTGTTCCTGGAAAATATAATATTCTAGGTTCTGAATGTGAATTGATTAATGAAAAATGGGGTCCAACACTTTACGTTCCTGGATCCATCACTACAAAAGATAATGTTGATGACCCTAAACTATGGGCTAATTTTGAAACTTCTAAATAATAATAATTTAATTAAAGAATAATTATTTTATAGAAATAGTTGTAAGAAATTCATTTGTTGACTAAAGTAATGGGATGCAAATACTTGTATCCCATTACTTTTTTGTTTCAAATTTTAACTTGAGAATTCCCTGTGGCTTGCCACAGGGTAAGTTCTGAAGTATTATGACTATATGAGTAAAGGAGAAGTTAAAAAGGATATCATTGTGCTTGACAGATACATTATCACCTAGTATTTCCGGTGAAGTATCGCAAGGCGTTACTTGACAAGATGGTGATAAAGATAATAGAAGAGACAGCTGAGGCTATACAAGAAAGGTATGCGATAGAGATGGCTTTAAATAGTGTGGATAATGAGGCCCACAATTCAAGAAGAAATCTATACTGGATATTAAGTGGCTATTGTTGATATGTTATCAAGGGAATTAATTGATGTATCAAAAATTATTACTCATGAATACAAATTAGAAAACTATAAAGAAGCGTTTGAACTCTCAAAAAGTGGTAGAGAGTCTATAAAAGTTATTTTAAAATCCTAGGAATCTATATAGGATTAAAAATTTAGTAAGTAATTAAGCCTATATATAAATACTTATTATTCTTTACATATTATAATTTACCAATAAAGTTTTTTGCCAGGAAGTTTTGTAGGAGGAATGACAATGAAAAAGTATCTTATTGGTACTGATATTGGTACATCAGGCACGAAATCTATTTTGATTAACCTAGAAGGCAATGTTTTAGGTGAATCACTTGAAGAGTACGGTGTACTAAGTCCAAAACCATCATGGGCGGAACAATGGCCATATGAATGGGAGAATGCAACGTATAAAACTATAAGTGATGTAGTCAAAAAGTCAAAGGTTAATTCTGAACAAATTGGTGGAATATGTATTAGCGGGCTTTTTGCAGGCAGCGGTGTCCCGGTTGATGAAAACTATGAACCGGTTCGTCCGGCTATTATCTGGATGGACAGAAGGGCACAATATGAATCAGAATACGTAGAAAATATTATTGGAACTGAAAAATTATTTGAAGTAACAGGAAATAGAAATGATGCCTATTTTGGTTTTTCCAAAATTTTATGGATTAAAAATAATGAGTTAAAAAATTGGAATAAGATAAAATTGTTTTTACCGTCAAATTCATATTTAGTATATAAAATTACAGGAAATATTACAATTGATTATACTAGCGCTGCAAATATTGGGGGGATATATAATCTTTTAAAAAATGATTGGGCCTATGATTTGATGGATGAAATGGGAATTCCTGAGTCAATGATGCCCAAGGATTTTTATGAACCACAAGATATCGTTGGATATATAACTAAAGAGGCTTCTGAGAAGTTGGGGGTACCTGAGGGGGTACCTGTCTGCGCCGGGTGTACTGATTGTTTAGCTTCTACACTAGCTGCTGGGGCTTTGGAAGTCGGCAATCAGATAGCGGTTATTGGAACATCTATTAATTGGGGAGTACTGCATAAAGATTTTCCTAAAAATAAAAAGTGTGTCACGATGCCATATGTTGTAGATCCCAAAAATATGTATTATACCTATGGTGGGGCATCAACGGCTGGGGCACTAATAAAATGGTTTAAAGAAAATTTTGTACCCAATACCTCTCTTGATGGAAGGGTTGAAGAAACAAATTTTGAAATATTAACTAAAGAAGCAAGGATAATTAAACCCGGAAGTGACGGTTTATTAATACTTCCATATTTTATGGGTGAAAGGACACCTATTTGGGATGCAAACGCTAAAGGAACAATATTTGGATTGACATTACACCATGGTAGAGGGTTTGTTTTTAGAGCACTTTTAGAATCTGTTGCATATTCTTTAAGACATATTATAGAATCTTCAGATATTAATTTAAGTGTGGATGCTAAATGTGTGATAACCGGGGGCGCTACTAATTCAAGACTTTGGATGGAAATCTTTGCTGATGTCACAGGATTCCCTATCATATGTACAAAAGGAAATGTACAAGCACCATTGGGAGACGCGCTTGTGGCTGGTGTTGCTACTGGATTGATAAAAGATTATTCAGTAATATATGACTGGATAAAATATGATGAACCAATATATCCAAACAAAAAAAATCATAAAATATATGATAAGTATTTTAAGCTGTATAAATATATATATATATCATTAAAGGAAAATATGAAAGAATTAGCAAGTGTTAATTAAATAATAATACATAATAATACATTTTCATATCCTATGATCCATTAAAAGAGACATTAAAAGCTGTAAGAGAAGATAAAATAATTGCATGGAAGTAAATTTAATTACTTATGACGAGGTGAAATATAATATACGGAATAAATAGTAAACTTAAAATATTACAAGATGAAGGAAGACATCGTAAAAGGGAAAATTAAACCATAGAAAAATAAGATGTGCCCCTGCCTAAATTAATGTAAAGACAGTAGGACGTCAGACTGTGCGAAAACCAATCATATTATTCTTTTATAAATGCTAAACTTCAGGCAAATTGTCTCCTTTAACTTCTAATAAGATGTAAAAAATAAAGAAATAAGAAGGTAGATGACCATGTATTATCATAACATAAATAAAATAAGAACAATTACGTTTATTTTACCTTAAAACACCACCTTCTTTGAAATAATTGGGGACACATCCCATTTTCTTAGACAATTTATATTTTCTTTAAATTAAACAAATAGAGAAGGTGGGTCAAGTCAATAATTCGATAATTTTTAGTGGAAAACCTATAGGATTTACTGAGTTTCTTAAACGGAGCCAGAAAATATCCAATCCTTTGGCATTTAATAAAGGATATTTTCTTTTATAAATATTTTAAATTTCTTATATTTAGAAATTGCTTCAAATTGTGAATAATTAACTTATTAATCTTATATTTTCAAGTACAATATCTCCCTTAAAAGTTCTAAAGCTTTCCAATAGGGGGAGCCAGGATTTTTAATGAGCAAAATTGCGGTAATAGTGAATTATAAAGGATTTGAGAAATTTTGCAAGATAGTGTAAAATTTTAGTAGGGGTATTTTGCAAGGAGGGTATTAACTAATAGTTGACAAAAATATTTTTTTATATTATAATCACTACTAAAGTAATGGTAATGGTAGTAATTAAGTGAGGTGAATTTTATGAGGCTTTCTACCAGAGCAAGATATGGGACAAGGTTAATGTTAGAATTAGCCTTAAATTTTAGTAAAGGGACTATCTTTTTAAAGGATATTGCCGGAAAGGAAGAGATTTCCGAAAAATATTTAAGTCATCTGGTTATACCTCTTAAGGCAAGCGGGTTGATAAACTCTTCTCGGGGAGCACATGGAGGATATCAATTAGCCAAATCTCCTTCCCAAATAACTCTCAAAGAGATTGTGCAAACTCTGGAAGGGGGTATAAGTTGTGTGGAATGCGTTAAAAATCCCTCTGTTTGTTCTCGAGTTTCCAAATGTGCAACTCGAGGTATCTGGAAAAAATTAGATGAAAAAATTTCCGCCGAACTTAGCTCTGTTAATTTAGAGGATTTAATGAACTCGCAAAAGGAAATAAACTAATTATTGCTATCCTATTTCGCGAATATTAGATAAACGAAAGAGGTGAAATTTATGAGAATATTGATTATAGGTTTTGCCAAATATTTATCGATGGAGGTTTAGAAATGGAAAATTGGTGGTTCTTGTATGAGTTCGCTAAAGAAAGACATGGGGAACTCCTTAAAGAGGCAGAAATGGAGCGCTTGATAAGAAAAAATCGATCTAAATCTAAAAGATCATTTAATGGTTTCTACTTTCTGTTAAATAACTTAGGAAAAGTAATGGTAACTTGAGGATTATTTCTTCAAAAGTGCATTTATATGAAATGCCCAAGTTACACTTTTACTTGTAAAATGAAATCAATGCCTGGAAATATTATCTTGATGATGGGTGACATGTCACACAAAATCCATGTAGAAGCTATGTTTTGTGCTTATGAAAAAAGTAGTTGCATTGATGAAGAAAAGGGATGCGATTGTGGAAACTGCGATCTTTTCAGAGAATATGAACTCGGAAAAGGATATTTTTGCATAGTTACTGATGGAAAATAAATTATTAAACAATTTGTTCATTATTCAATGTTCGTCAGATTCTTGGGTCTCTTATTCTATAAAAATAAAGATAAGAAGACAGGATGATATTTTGCGGTTACTTTGTTTGTGCTTAGTTAAGGGAAAGAGGCGATAATTATAAAAACATAATAAATAATAATTTTTTATGAAAAGTTATGTACAATCCGTTTCAGTCACCTCAAAGAAAACCTTATGTATACTAAGAATATATCGTTGATAATATGGCAAAAGAAGCAAAAAAAAATAAAAGAAAGGAGGAGTCGAGATGATAAAGATTGAAACAAGCATTGTGATTAACCGACCCATTGAGGAGGTCTTCGCGTTTGTGACAGACGTCGAGAAGTTGTCGCAGTGGTCTGCGGAGCTCGTGGAAGCGAAGAAAACTTCCGAGGGCCCTGTAGGCGTGGGCACGACATTCAGCGGCGTGGTCAAATTGCTGGGCCGGCGGATGGAAAACGACCATGAGGTCTCTGAGTACGAGCCGAACAGCAAGTTCGCGTTTAAGGTCACCTCAGGGCCTGCACAAATGGAGGTTGAGTACACCTTCGAGTCAGTCGCAGGCGGCACAAAGTTCACCGTCGTCGCTGAAGGGGAGACAGGCGGCTTCTTCAAGCTGGCCGAGCCAATCTTCGCTCGCATGCTTCAGAGGCAGTATGAAACAAATTTCGCCAACTTGAAGGACTTGCTGGAAGCCCAGGCTGAGGGCAGTGCCTGACAGCCCACCTGAGAGTAGCATATTCAAGTTTGTGGGCCACCCTCCCGTTTCCAGGTGTTACTCCTAGGGCGGGCGAACTCTGCGCTCCCACATGGATCGCTTGTCTTACAGATAGGCTAACGGTGGGTTGCCGCGTCGGGCTTCGCCAAAGTAGTAAAAGTGCACAATTTTTCGACGAGCTACAGCGGACTTCCTCCGCTTCTAACATAATCTAAAGGATTTGGAGTCTTAAAAATAAAAAAATGGAGGTGTAAGCATGACACGAATTAACAATGTTGATATTGATAAGGTCAAGGCATTTGGCGAGCAAATCAAAATTGACCATTTAAATGCCAGAAAGACCTAGGTAATTGAAGGAGAATGGCTTCTTAAAGAGGGCGGAGTGCAATTTCAATCGACTATCAAATTTGAAGGTGGTCAAACAATATTCGAAATGGATAATGCCACGTTCATGGGAGGTGGTGGAAACTTGCCAGGGCCAATGCATTATTGTTTCTATGGACTTGCGTCTTGCTATACTGGCACTTTTGCAACGATGGCTGCAATGTTGGGCATAAAACTGAAAAAGCTCACAGCTCGAGTTGAGGCGGATGTCAATTTCTCTCGAGTATTTGGTCTTGGGGATCAACCTATTATAGAAGAAGTAAGAGTAACACTTCATGTTGTTAGTGATGCACCAGAGGAGAAAATCAAAGAGGCGGAGACCTTGGCCCTACAGAGATGCCCGGTGGTCTTTACATTAAGAAATCCTGTTAAGCTCACACCGAGACTGGAAATATTCAAAGAACCATAGGCTTCTGATTCCCGGCAGACGATCAGGAAAATATAACAACAAATTATGGATATGGACAAAGAAGAAATTCAAGCGATTTTGGAACAATCCAGGCAAGATGAAGGTAGTCTATGGCGGGGAACTTCGTCTAACATATGTATATATTATAATTAGTAAATTGAAGTTTTCAAAGAGAGAGATTATACCCTGGAGATTGGAATAATGATTGCCTTACTTATAATAGAATATATTCTGGCGATTTGTTTAATTGTTATTATGCTGGTTTTATTTGTGCCCATATTTTTTCATCTTCAGATAAGTAAATACAATGATTTAATTTTATGGGCAAAAGTTAATTGGCTGCTTAATGTCACATTTTTTATCATTCATGTACATTTTGAGTTTCATCACTCATACAAAAAGTTCGAAATCGTTCTGTCTGGGGAGCCAAGATATTTCCAGCCCTTTGGCTTTTGCTGAAGGGCATTTTATTATTCTAAAAAGAAGGATTTTTAATCTGTAGAGTCGAATTTAATATAGAAGTACTAGCACTTATTTACTTCCCTTAAAATGGATAAGGTAGGAGTGAGGTAGAAAGAATTTTAGTTCTGGCTTAACTGTTAATATATGAATTGAAAAAAATATTTTATATTTTGGTAAAATATTTAGATTGCTATTATAACAAACTAGACTCTGTTAAACATTTATAGGTTTATTTAGAAAAACCGGGAATACTCTAAAGCGATAGAACTATTATTATAAATCCTATAATTATTAAGAATTTTGACGAATTCAGGTAGCACTTAGAAGTTCTTGAACTTGATTCGATAATATAATTATTTGGCTAAGTATTTTCGAATAGAAGATAAAGAATGCAAGGCATATAACTGTAAGAGGTTAACGAATTCAATTCTATATTATTATTTTTAAATTCTAATATAGATAAAATGGAGACAGATTTGAAAAAATTTATTTAGATTAAATAGTTTATATTTACAAAATCTAGAATATAACTTGAATCAGGAGGAAAGAGAAAATGTCACAAGAGAGAATGATGCCAATAGAAGAGACGCTTGATCCCGAAGATTGGGAATCTATTCGGGCACTCGGTCATCGGATGGTGGATGACATGTTAATGTACTTACAGAATATAAGATCCGAATCATCAGGTTCTCCCACCCAAAAAGCTATCGAGAAGATTTGCGTTCCCTTAACGCAAGAAGGGGAAGGTGAAGAGAAGGTTTACGAAGTATTCCAACATAGTATTCTCCCTTATACACTTCCGAATACTAGACCACGCTTTTGGGGAGCAGTTGTCGGAACGGGTTCTCCTTATGGGATGCTCGTTGAGATGCTAAGAACAGGTATGAACAGTGCCAATGAAGGCTTTTTTGCAGAGGGATATGTCCACAAGCAAGTAATCGACTGGATTAAGGAGATGCTTGGCTTCCCTGAAACAACTGGTGGGGTACTCGTAAGCGGCGGCTCAGAAGCTAATTTCACAGGATTAGCCGTAGCTCGAAACGCAAAGGCCGAGGTTGACACGAAGGCAAAAGGTGTTCAAGCACTCAGTCGAAAAATGACTATCTACTGTAGCGATGAGGCTCACCATTGTCTTGAGCGTTCAGTTGAGATTCTCGGCCTTGGAAATGAGGCCTTAAGGTGGATCCCAACGGATGATGACTGCCGGATAAGAATCGATGCTCTGAAAAGAGCAATTGAAGATGACAAGAAGCAGAATAAACATCCATTTTGCATAATTGGGTGTGCTGGAACAGTAAATAGCGGTGCCTTTGATGAACTGAATGCCTTGGCTGATCTGGCGAAGAAGGAGAATATGTGGTTCCACGTGGACGGTGCTTTTGGAGCCTGGGTGAAAATCTCCAAGACACATAGACACCTCGCAGACGGTATGGAGCGTGCAGACTCTATAGCTATCGATCTTCACAAGTGGATGAATATGCCTTACGGCATTGGATGCACACTCGTTAAAGATCGATTCGCTCACTACAGCACGTTTGTATATGGTCATGAGGCGAAATACCTTAAATCAGCATTTGATCAACTGAAAGATCAGATAATCAATCCTCATAACCTAGCCCTTCCGCTGTCTAGAGACTTCACCAGCCTTAAGGCATACATGCTCCTCAGAGCCTATGGTAAGAATAAGTATAGTAACCTGGTCCAGCAGAACATTGATCAGACAAATTATCTAGGTGAATTAATCAGGAAGGAGCCTAATATGGAGATTACTGCTCCAGTAGTCTCTAATATTGTCTGCTTCCGCTATAAGCCAAAAAGGCTTACTGAGCCAGAATTAGAGAAGTTGAACAAGATGATCTACAACGACCTCAACCAGATTTCATTCTGGATGGTTTCTGATACAATGATCAAGGGCAAGTACATGCTACGCGCTTGTAATGTCAATCACCGGAGCCAAAAACAAGACTTTGACTTTCTAGTGAACGAGGTAAAGAATATCGGGGAAAAAATAATCTCTCAAATAAATCTATAAACTATTCTCAACTTGTAATTGTGAAACCTCGTACAATAAGCATATGTAAAATTAAGCGAAAACTATGAAATTTTGAACACTTTGGCATTTTTTTTAAAAGGTTTTATATATCAGAATTTGAAGAAAATATTCTTAATTTCCCGTGTTTAAATCTGAATATATGAATTTTGATCTTATCCCATAAAAACGCGCTTTCAGACACCAACCCGGGGAGCCTGACCATTCCAAGCCCTTTGGCATTTACCGAAGGGCTTTTTCTTTTTTATAATATTTTTCAAAAAAGAAGGATTTTCAAATAGACTTGTAGTATAAAAATAGTATACTAAATATTTAAATTAAAGGAGAAGATACGATGAAAAAGTTGTTTATTAGTATTACAATACTTATTACATTTGTATTGCTTGTAATTTGGGGACAGGCAGTTGTCCTGGCATCCTCAGAACGCATTCAAACTTTTGAACAAAAAATTGAAAGTTTGCGCGAAGAGTTAAATATCCCCGGAATATCTGTGGCAATACTACAAGGAGAGGAGATTATCTTTGAGAAAGGTTTTGGCTATGCAGATGTTGAGAATAAAATACCGGCTACCGAGAACACCCCGTATCACATTGCTTCTCTCACCAAACCATTCGCTGCTGCAATCATTATGCAACTGGTAGAAGAAAATAAATTAAATCTGGATTCTGAAATGAAAGATGTTTTAAAAGATATAGCTTTACCACCCTTGCCCCTTGATGACAGACCCCATCAAGGATATGCAAGCGCATGTGATAGAATGATAGAGCTGCAAAATGATAATTCTTATCCCATTGCCTTTCTGTTACATGATTTTAACTGTAATACCGAACAAATCACAGTCAGACACCACCTGACCCATACGTCACAGGGTACCCCGGGAGAAAAGTATCAATATAACGGATTATTGTATGCTTTTTTAACTTTTGTTGTAGAGGCCGCATCAGGGGAGAACCTTAAAGAACAGCTTGTGAAAAAGATTATTGAACCTCTTGAAATGACCCGAACTTTTCCGGGTAATAATGATAACGCAAACACCCAGGTCCTGAAAGATTGCGCAAAACCCTATCAAGTAGACAAAGAGGGGAGTCCGGTGCTTTCTGATTTTGATTATGCCGAAGGAGCAATATATGCTTCTGCCGGGATGATATCAACGGTTCTCGACCTGGCGAAGTTTGATATTGCCATGGACCAAAACCTGCTCGTTTCGGGGGAATCAAAAGAGGAAATGTTTACATCTACTCTCTCTAACATCGGACAGCCTTTACCTTATGGGCTGGGATGGTTTGTACAGGTATATGAGGGTATAAAATTAATTTGGCATTACGGCTATGAACCAGGTGCCTATTCTTCTTTAATTTTAAAAATACCGGAAGAAGAAACAACCCTCATTCTGCTTGCAAACAGTGACGGAGCAAGTTCATCATTTGGCCTTGGAGAGGGCAATGTACTCAATTCACCCTTTGCTGTTGAATTCATCAATCTGTTCATAATGTAGAGATATAAATATAAATTATTATTAATTATTTAACAGATCCTAATTATCTCTTCTAACCTATGATATACTTTTTCAGTCTCAGCACTTGTACAAAAGTTGCGAAACTCGTCCTGTCTGGGGAGCCAGACAATAATCAGCCCTTTGGCATATGCTGAAGGGCTTTTTTTATTTTATAGATTTTTTCAAAAAAGAAGGATTTTTAATCTAAAAAGCCGAAAATTTATATACATGTTGCTAAAACTGTACTGAATAAAATAATAGATCCAATTGATAATTCGGGTATTAAATAATAATTGAAAGATTTGGTGGAAATATATTGTGTGTGTTTACTATCAAAATTAGAGCACATAAGTTCTAGGGTTGGATTGTATAATAATATATACGTAACGGTGCGCGTGTATTGACATTAGACGCAATGAAAACATTTAAATTAGTTAAGGAGGTATTATGAAAGCAGTT
>Ga0307432_1000856_pt1 | contig 20773 bp, 24 predicted proteins | sample SalMarWE160150MG_FD_202158 | JGI IMG/M metagenome (GOLD analysis project Ga0307432, IMG submission 202158) | Salt marsh sediment microbial communities from the Plum Island Ecosystem LTER, Massachusetts, United States - WE1603-150 | ecosystem: Environmental > Aquatic > Marine > Intertidal zone >...
ATATAATTAAAATATTTTTTTATTTTACCTTCTCTTTTAATTCCTTGCCTGCTTTGAAGAAAGGTACGTTCATAGCTTTTACTTGGATTTTTTCGCCAGTACGTGGATTCCTTGCCATTCGAGCAGCTCTTTGTCTGGCACCAAAAGTTCCGAATCCTACTAATCTAACTGCGTCACCCTTAGCTAAGCAATCAGTAATGGTTTCGAATACACATTCGACAGCTTTTTTAGCTTCCTTTTTAGTAACACCTATTTCACCTGCTACCTTATCGATTAATTCGCCTTTGTTCACTGTTTACACCTCCTTTCGTTTTTTCAAACAAAATACCCTGTAAAAATAGGGGTAAAATATAAGTATTTATAAGCATTTCATTGCTACTACTTATATAGTATACGACAAGCATTTTAAAAATCCTTCTTTTTTTAGAAATTATTTTTAATTTTTTTAGAAAAAATGGTATTTTCAAGCATTTTTTAGTAAATCTAATCCAAATTGTCATTCAGAAGATAGATTTACTATATATAAAATATAAATATGTTGAGTAATTATAAAAGAAATTACTATATATTGCAAGTGTTTTAACCTATTGAGGGCAATTTAGTTGTAATAAAAGCTAAAAATCTTTATTTATGTTCGGTTTTTATGTGTTTGGTTAGGAAGCAATTTAATATCTCTCTTATTTTACGGGGTATTTTTACTTATTTTTTATGGTATAATAAAAATTAAGTGATATGCGGCAAACGGTAACATAATTAGTATACATTATGTAGTATATAGTAAAGAATGAAAGAAATAGAAGCCAGTAGCCAGAATCCAGGAGCCAGAATAAAATCATATCGAATATAGAATATCAAGTAAAGAAGTCAGTATTCAGAAGTCAGAATAAAATCATTTTGAATATCTCGTGAAGAAAATAGCGTATAGCGTAGAGAGTTTAGCGTATAGGATAATCAGTATGTGGCATATTACTGTATACTAAATACTAACTAACGACTATTCACTAATGACTAAATAAAAAAGGAGGATTTTAAAAAATGTCAAAAGGTGTATTGTTTCAAAAGAAAGGGAAAATATTTGCTTGCATTTTTATTGCTTTAATAATTTTTCTTTGGTTGGGTATTTCCGGAATTAATTTTGCTCAAAGCCCCAGTCCGGAGGAAGTCGAAAAGATGAAAAGCATTCAAATTATCAATCCTCACCCCCCATTTTCTCTTAGATTGTGGTTGGATAAAGAAAGAGGAGCTACTTATGCCCCCGGTGAGAAGATTAAGATTTCCTTCCAGGCTTCTCGGGATTCCTTTGTAACGCTTTATAACTATGATACCGAAGGTAGAGTGAAAATTATTTTCCCCAACCAGTATTCACCGCATAATTTTGTGAGAGCCGGACAAATTCATTCCGTTGAAGGTCTGATTGATAGACATACCAGACCAGGGATTGAATATATACAGGGGTTCGCTACCACCAGACCAATACTTATTGGTGAGAAGGAAAAAAATCTAATCTCCAAAGAATTTATGCCAGAAATAAGCAAAAATTATAGGACCTTTACCAACACAATCAAGGGTATAATAATATCTATGCCTCCCACCGCCTGGGCTTCGAGCAATATATTGAGTTATACAATAAGATCAATAACTCCCCCCACTTATTATGGCAGGATTATAGTAACTTCCCATCCTCAAGGAGCCAAGGTATCCCTGGATAATGTTTATAAAGGGGTGACTCCCTTAAACTTAGGCAGGGTTACTGCAGGTCAGCATCAGATTAAATTAGTAAAGACTGGTTATCAGGATTGGAGTAGTTATGTCTCAGTATCACCTTCCCGGACCACTACGGTTTCTGCTGATTTAGTTCCTTTTCCTGCATATGGTTCAATCTCTGTTTACTGTAATCAGGGTAATGCTAAAATCTATTTAGATGGAAGCTATAAAAAAAGAACTTCTGCTAATAAGTTGGTAGAAATAAAGAACGTTGGAGAAGGTTATCACGAATTATTAATTACCAAAGATGGTTACGAGGATTGGATTAGTACCATAATGGTTGCAGCCAACCAAACTTATATGGTCTCTGCTTTCTTAGTTCCCGAAATCAGCTATGATGGTTCCATTGCTGTTTATTGTAATGTAAGTGGAGCAAAGATATTTATAAATGGAACTTATAAGGCAGCGACTTCATATTCTAAACCAAAAATCTTAGAGGAATTAAAAGAAAAAGAATACGAGATTACTCTAATTAAGGATGGCTATAGAACCTGGGTAGAAGATATTTGGGTATATACCGGTGAGACTACTTCTATCTATGTAGAGATGATAGAAATAGAGTATTAAATTTATTATAAGGAGAATATAGGCAAATATGAGCGAGATTGATGTAGTAATTATTGGTGGAGGTTCTGGCGGATATGTATCAGCTATAAAAGCAGCCCATTTAGGGCTAAAAGCAGTTCTAATGGAAAAGGATAAATTGGGAGGAGTCTGCCTAAACCGAGGTTGTATACCCACCAAAGCTTTAGTAAGTACTGCAGAGCTATTAAACCATCTCCAAAGGGCTGAGGAATTCGGGATTCAGGTCAAAGATTATTCTTTTGATTTTCCTGCCATAATGAAGCGGAAAGATCTGATAGCCCAGAGATTATCCTCAGGTGTAGAACAGCTGATGAAAATCAATCGGGTAAGGGTAGTAAGAGGAGAAGGGCAGATAATCGAACCAGGGAAAGTGGAAATTACCGATACTGCAGGAGAAAAAGAGGTTATAAATACCAAAAATATTATCATTGCTACTGGTTCTTCGGTGATGAAACTTCCTCTTCTCGGTATAGATAGTGAAGGAGTGATAACCAGTGATGAAGCCCTATCCTTGAGCGAGCTGCCCTCCAGGATGATAATTATCGGAGGAGGAGTAGTAGGTATAGAATTCGCCGGTATCTTTAGGGCTTTAGGAGTGGAAGTCACTGTAGTAGAGATGCTTCCCAGGATCTTACTCCCCATAGATGAGGAGATAGCCCGCAGACTTACTCAGCTTCAAAGAAGAAAAGGGATTGAAATTCTTACTGATTGTAAAGTTAAGGGGATAAAGAAAAATAATCAGAATTTAGAAGTCCTAGTTTCCACCACTGATGGGGAGAAGAGATTAGAGAGCGAAAAAGTTCTGTTAGCTGCCGGTAGAGTACCTGAACTGGGGAATATAGATGTCCAAAGACTGGGTATTGAGTTAGATAAAAAAGCGATTAAAGTGGATGAAAAGATGAGGACCAATATTCCCGGTATCTATGCAGTCGGAGATGTGGTAGGCAAGATAATGTTAGCACATGTCGCTTCCCGAGAAGGAATAGTTGCGGTAGAGAATATTGCCGATAAAGAGACTTTGATGGATTATAAAGTAGTTCCTAATTGTGTATTTTCTATGCCCGAGGTAGCCAGTGTAGGCCTCACTGAAGAGGAAGCCAGAAAAGAAAATAATAATATTAAAGTCTCCAAATTCCCCTTTATAGCTAGTGGCAAAGCACTTAGTATGGGTGAGATCGAAGGAATGGTAAAGATAATTGCCGATGGTGATACTCTCGAACTTTTGGGTCTGCACATCTTAGGAGCTCACGCTAGTGACCTGATTGCCGAAGGGGCTCTGGCTCTCTCTATGGAGGCCACTGCTTTCGAGATTGTAAATACAATCCATGCCCATCCCACCCTGGCAGAGACTATCGCCGAAGCAGCCGAAGGAATAGTTGGCAAACCTATTCATATAGCCCGGGCATAATTTATTATTTGTTAAGTAAAACATAACTTGCAAAATTTCTCTGAATAAAAAAGTTAATATGAGGGGAAATAAAATATGACTTTATAAAATTCGTATTATAAAGGAGATATAAGTTATGAGAAAATCTGTAATTATTAAATTGTTATTGTTCCTGATACTAATTTCTTTTTTATCTGTTGATTATGCATCAGGTGAAAATAAGGGGGATGCAATTACCTGGGATAAGACCTTTGGCGGAAATAGTGAGGATATGGGTTTTTCTATTATTCAAACTGAAAATGGAGGATATTCAATAGCCGGATATACAATATTGGGTAGAGAGAAAAGGAAGGATACCTGGAGAGCAAAACTTGGATATATAGTGTTAACTGAAGATAAAAGACAGGATATCTGGATAATAAAAATTGATAAGAATGGAAACATGGAATGGGATGAGATTTTTGGTGGGAACAGTCCTGATATTGCAAATTCTATCGTTCAGACCAGGGATGGAGGTTATGCAATTGCCGGCGGTACCGGAAAAAGGTTATGGGGGGAAGTAAATTGCTGGGTAATAAAACTTGATGCTAAAGGGAATATGGAATGGGATAATGACTTTGGAGGGATAGGTTGGGATGAAATATATTCTATTATCCAGAGCAAAGATGGTGGTTTTATTACTACCGGAAGTACATGGTCAAAAGGCGCGGGGAGAGGAGACGTCTGTGTAGCAAGACTTGACAGAAGAGGGTACCTGGTTTGGATCAAGACTTTTGGGGGAAGCGATTATGATGAGGCCCACTCTATTATTCAAACTGATGATGGAAGTTATACAGTTGCCGGATTTACGATATCAGAAGATACAGGAGACAGAGATGTCTGGGTAATAAAACTGGATAAAAAAGGTAATAAAATTTGGGATAAAATCCTTGGTGGGACGAGTGAAGATTGGGCAAACTCTATTATTCAGACTAGAGACAAAGGCTATATGGTTGCTGGTTGGACAAGCTCGATGGGTGCAGGTAAAACTGATGTTTGGATAGTAAAACTTAACAAAAGAGGAAACTTAGTATGGGATAAAACCTTTGGGGGAATTGAAAATGATGAGGCACACTCTATTATTCAGACTGATGATGGAGGTTATGCTGTTACCGGTTGGACGAAATCAAAAGGAGCAGGAAATTCAGATGTCTGGGTAATAAAACTCGATGAAAATGGCAATTTACAATAAAAATCTATAAAGATGATGAAAAAGAAATAGGAAAAATTTTCTTTAATGAAACGTGATAAAGAAGAAAAGAAATATAAAAGGAAAATCTATCTGGATACTAATCTGCAGATTATATTTGGGATAACTCTTACCTATATTATGGGGGTATCCAGTATTACTCCTGCCTTTCCCAAAATAGTTGAGGAGTTAAATATATCAGCAAAAGATATCGGACTTTTAATTACTGTTTTTTCCTTCCCCGGTATTCTATTAACTCCTTTTTTAGGGGTGATCGCTGATCGATGGGGCAGAAAGAAGATAATTATTCCCTCTCTGATGCTATTTGGTATAGCTGGAGGATTGTGTTTTTTTATACGCGATTTTACACTATTACTGATATTGCGTTTAATTCAGGGAATAGGAGCAGCTTCCCTGGGTTCTTTAACTGTTACCATTATCGGGGATCTTTATTCCAGAAAAGAACTTGTAGCCGCAATGGGCTACAATTCCAGTGTTCGAAGTATAGGCTCTGCAGGCTATCCGGCTATTGGGGGAGCCTTGGCAATGATGGGCTGGCATTATCCTTTTATCTTGCCTATAATAGCTGTTCCCATAGGATTTTTGGTATTATTCAATCTAAAAACTCCGGAACCTGAAAATGAACTGCATATTAGAGAACATCTTAATATTGTCTGGAAAAAATTACGAAATCGCCAGGTTGTTAGACTGTTAGCTATCGGTATCATCACCTTTATTATGCTGTTTGGCTCGTATATGACCTGTTTTCCTCTTTTACTGGGAAATTCATTTGACGCATCTCCCCTTATTATCGGCTTAATTATGGCCAGTGTAGCTCTTATTGCTGCTTTGACCTCTTCCCAACTGGTTAAAATTATAAAGTTCTTTTCGGAAAGAACTATTCTGAAAATGTCTTTTATCCTCTATACTCTGGCTTTATTGATTATTCCTCTTATCTCTCAACTCTGGTTATTTTTAATTCCTGTAATTATTTTTGGAATTGCTCACGGTATGAATATTCCTGTTGTTCAGGCTCTCTTAGCAGGGGCGGCTCCCCTGAAATACCGGGCTACCTTTATGTCGGTAAGTGGAATGACTTTTCGAATAGGTCAGACCCTGGGACCACTTTTAATGGGAATGGTTATAAGTATCTGGGGAATAGGTGGAGCTTTTTATGCCGGTGCAGGATTATCAATAGTTATGTTTATAATAATATTTAGATTATAATATAAAATAGAAATATCTCCATTTTCGAACAAGGAGGGAACTATGAGATTAACCGTAAAAGACGTAGATAAATGTATCGGCTGTAAGAGTTAAACTTTTTCGAAGGACGATCCTTGGCAAAGTCTTCAAAAAAATTTTTTTAAGTGAGATAGAATAATATACCTAAAAAATGAGAAATGCTTCCACCCAGGACAAATATATGCCAGATGAGGTGGTGATAAGGTAATCTTTTCCATAAATAAAATGCTATTCCTAAAATATAACAAGCTCCTCCGATAAAAAGCCAGATAATCATCCCCCGGGGGACCATTTGCATCATTGGTTTAAAAGCAATGATAATAACTAATCCCATAGCAACATAAGATAAAACCAATAAGGCTTTAAGTTTGTCAAGAAGAAGTATGGTTACAGTGATACCACCTATCGCTATACCCCAAACGATACCAAAAAGAGTCCATCCCCAGGCTCCTCTCATAAGCGTAAGAGTAACAGGCGTGTAGCTCCCTGCAATAAGAAGATAGATTGTTGAATGGTCCAGAATTCTAAAAATATTTTTTATCTTTGGGTTTACAAAGCTATGATAAAGGGTGGAAGATAGATAGAGTAGAATAAGCGTAGCTCCATATATACTGAAACTTACTATTCGCCAGGCATCACCGCGCTTACTGGCAAGAACTACCAAAATTACCAGGGCTGCAATACTTAAACCTGCTCCGATACCGTGAGTAATGCTGTTGGCGATTTCCTCACCCAAGGTCTGAGATTTTAAAGAATAACTTTCTTTTTTCAGATTATTTATTTGTTTATTTTTCATTTCTATAAACATCCACAAACATTAAGATTAATAATTTTTTAAGATTATTGAAAAGTCGTAATATATTCTATCATGTGTATATTTATAATGCAAAGAAGAGAAAGTAGACCCAGGGGTACTTGTCGATAGCTCAACAAATCAGTAATTTTTAAATTTTTTTTCAATTTTCCCTTGACAAGAATAAAAACCATGTTATAATTTATACAATAATGAATGGTAATTCAATATAGGAATATAGGAGAGTGCAATTTGGTGCAGGTTTTAAAAGAAAATGTGAAAGAAAAAATTTATCAAGCAGCCGTTGAAGAATTCTACAAAAAAGGGTTTTTAAAGGCAAAAATGCAGGATATTGCTAAAAAGGCGGGGATTTCGGTTGGGTTGACTTATAGTTATTATAACAACAAGGAAGATCTATCCGCTGCTATCGTGGAACCTATTTATAAAGAAATTATCCATTCAATGGAAAACGAAGAAGAAAGAGATTCGGAAATAGGTGACCCGGCTAATCTTTTTGAACAAGAATCAGCATTTATCTTGCAATTATTAAGGCGGAAGCGGAAAATTTTTTTAATTTTAATTGACTGCAGTAAGGGGACAAGATTTGAAAAAGCGAAAGATCAGATTATTAACGTTACTAAAGAACATATTAAGCGAAAATTAAGTCCTAAAGTTAATAGTCAGATTTTTAAAATTGATAAAGCCTTCTATCATATTTTAGCTAATAATTTTATCGAAGGATTGTTGGAGATTGCCAGACATTATCAAGGAAGTCAATGGGCGGAAAATATGTTGAAACTGTTAACGCATCAATTTTTTTATGGAGTGAGCGGATTTCATCGTTAATTTTTTTTCATTATAAATGAATAATAATTCAATATTATAAATAGAAGGAGAAAAAAATGGGTAAATTAAAAAATTGTAAAGCAATTTAGCAGAGTGGAATTTTAAAAAAATTGGGTTGAAAATACTTGCAAGTATTGGAAGTAATAGAAAAGTAGACAAATAAAAGGAGATAGAGAAAATGAAAAATAAAATTGAAGAGAGATATCATCACTCAAATTTTGCTTTTGGGATAATATCTTTAATGCATGACAATCCACTTATCCCGATTTTTAGAAATCCATATCGGCTTTTAGAAGCAGCTGGATTAAAATTAGGACAAAAAGTGTTGGAAGTGGGATGTGGCCCAGGATTCTTTACCATCCCTGCAGCAAAAATAGTGGGAGAAGAGGGTTCTATCTATGCGGTAGATACACATCCACTGGCAATCAAAAAAGTTAAAGAAAAGGTGGAGAGAGAGGGAATTAAAAATGTGAATCCTATTCTTACCAATGCATCTGATACCGGATTACCAGATCAAAGTATTGACCTTGCTTTTATTTTTGGTCTTCGTTATATTGCCGGTGGAATGGAAAATTTGATATCTGAAATGTATCGAATATTAAAACCCGGGGGTGTGCTTTCATTTGAAAAGACCAGGGGATCAGAGAAAAAATTGATTGACGATGTTGAGAGAGAAGGATTTATTTATTCCGGGAGAAAGGCTAGAATTTTCTTATTTTCAAAAAATAATAGAAACCATTTATTTAAATAAATGGTACTATCCTACAATCTTAATCTAAATTTTTAATTTTCTTTTAAAATCTTGAAGTTCAAATACAGTTCGAAAAGTTCTAACTATTGACCTTTCTTGGGAGGTATAAAATCTTACCCAGAAAGACGATAATTTTTTATCAATTGACTTTTATTGGTCTTTGTTACATAATGTTTAATACTTTCGAATAATAACAAATTATTGCTGGTAAAAAGAGATTTTCGGTGGATCAGGAATTAAAATGATATAAGTAAATTTTATAATTTGAATATTTTATAATAATATTTTATAAGGAAAAAAATGGAGACAATTAAAGAACAGATTCAGGAAATGATAAATCGTGAGACCCGTGCATGGAATGAAAAGGACGCGGAAACATTGGTATCGATATTTCACCCTGATATGGTTTGGCCGTGGCCTAAAAATGAAAATGCGCATAATCCCGTTGATTGGATATTCCCCTTTGGCAGGTATAATCGAAAACGCTGGAAAGATAACTGGCAAGACTTTTTTAATACTCATGAATTAATTCATAATAATAGAGATACAGTAAAAATAACAATCTCTCAGCAAGGCGATGGAGCTTTTGCTGTTGTAGAAATAGACACATTGTGGCGGGATAAAAATGGCAATGAATCTCATTGGAAAGGTACTGTCAGTAAAGGATATACAAAAATGAAAGATGGTTGGAAGTTGATTATGCATACAGGTGTTCTAAAATATTAAAGAATACTTTCATAATTCCTGTGGTAGTGGATGAAAGAAGAGGAGAGATGTATTTTGATAAAACCAAAGAAAATAAAACCGGGATCACGAATTGCAATTATTTCACCTTCAAACGGACTTCCATTTTTATTCCCTGATAATTATGAATTAGGGTTAAAAAATATGAAAGAAATATTTGGTTTTGAAATAGTTGAAATGCCCACTGCAAGGATGTCTCCGGATGAACTTTATAAAAATCCAAAATTGCGCGCAGACGATATAAATCAAGCTTTTGCAGATGATAGCATTAATGGAATTATAACTTCAATAGGAGGCTATGAATCTGTACGAATTCTAAAGTATTTAGATATTGATATAATCAAGAAGAATCCCAAGCTTATTATGGGTTTTTCCGATGCTACCACTTTCTTATCTTATCTGAATTATCTAGGAATGATAACATTTTACGGCCCTTCAATAATGGCTGGATTTGCACAGCTTGAATATCTTCCTTCTGAGTCTATAGAACACATTAAAAGTATTTTATTTACAGATCGCTTCCCTTATAATTATACTCCTTATGTAAAGTGGACTAACGGTTATAAAGATTGGAGTAATAAGGATACTTTGGGAGAGTGTACGGAATTTTTTAATAATGAAAATGGCTGGACTTTCTTGCAGGGAAAGGGAATTACCCAGGGTCGTCTTTGGGGCGGCTGTATCAGCGTTTTAGAATCCATCAAATCAACCGATTATTGGCCAGATAAAACTTTCTGGCATGATAAGGTTTTGTTTTTGGAAACATCCGAAGAAAAGCCTTTACCCAGTAGAGTAGGGTATATGCTAAGAAATTATGGTATTCAAGGAATACTCGAGAAGGTAAAAGGTGTTGTTTTTGGCAGGGCAAAAGATTATTCGGTTAAAGAAAAAGAGGAACTTAGCAGAATTATCTTAAGTGTAATAAGAGATGAGTTTAGTGTGAGTGATATTCCTGTAATTGTTGATATGGACTTTGGCCATACTGATCCGAAGTTAATTTTACCTTTAGGGTGTATGGTTAGTCTTAATCCGACAACTAAAGAGATTACGCTAATAGAGAATCCTTTTAGCTAACAATAAAAGCAAAAGGGGTCATGTCTTCACATTTGACATAAGCTTACTAACTCTTTAGCATAAGATTGGCTTACGTCAAATGTGAAGACCTGACCCCAAAGGCCAGAGGAACATATTGAATTTTTCAATGAAGGAGGAAAGAAAATATGAATAATAAAACAATTTTGTGGCTTACTATTATCGGAAGCATTGCCATTGCTTTCTTGAGTTGGATTGCTTATGGAGAGAGTACATTTAAAATAATATTCAGCGCTATTTTATTAGTCGCTGCCATCTTTTATTTTATAGATTTCTCAAAAAGAAAGAAAACCGGCAGTTTGATCGCAACCTTGTTTAGTCTGTCAGTTGCTTTTACGCTTCTTCTTACCTTTTGTTTACCAGGCATATTCTCTTTGGTTTTGGCAATAATATCTTTAATATTATTTATTACCCTTATTTACACCTTTTTTAATAGAGAAAAATATTATTAAGAGGAGAGGATATAATGAAATCTAAGCACAACTTGGTTACCATAATTGGTGCATTTATAATTACTGCAATCATTCTATTTGCTATTACATATTTTGGAAGTGTAACAAAAAGCAGGGAAATAAATGAGCTTGAGCATGTAACACCTGAAGAAATCGACTGGTCATCTGTAAAGTTAGAAGAGGTAAAAAACTATGCAGAGCAAATCGGCTCAGCAGCAGTTATGGCTCTCTACGAAGGAAAAGTGTTTTTTTCCTGGGGGAAGATTAAACAAAAGTACCTGATCCACTCTATCAGAAAACCCTTTCTTTGCGCCCTATATGGCATATATGTAAAACGAGGATTAATTGATCTTGATAAAAGTCTGGATGAGTTGGGGATAGATGATATTCCACCCTGCCTTACACCTGAAGAAAAAAAGGCTACAGTAAGAGATCTATTAATGTCCCGTTCCGGGGTCTATCATGAAGCAGCAGCCGAAGCGCAAGTTATGATTAGAACCCGTCCGGAGAGAGGTAGTCATGCTCCCGGAACTTTCTTCTATTACAATAACTGGGATTTTAATGTATTAGGCACTATCTTTGAGAAGCAAACAGGCAAGAAGATATTTGAGGCATTTAAAGAAGAGATTGCAGACCCCATAGGGATGCAGGATTTTCTTTTGACAGATGGCCGATATCAACGCGAATGGAAAAAATCAAAACACCCTGCCTATCATTTCAGGATGACTGCCAGAGATATGGCCAGATTTGGATTGCTTTATCAAAATAACGGAAAGTACGGAGATTTACAGATCATCTCTCCGGAGTGGATTACAGAAAGTACCACCCCTTATTCGATTAACAATTTAGACGGAGATGGCTATGGGTATATGTGGAGTATAATCCCCGAAGAAGCAGGATTGGGAAATGGTTTTTATCATACCGGAACCGGCGTGCATCTTCTGGCTGTATTACCTGATGCAAAACTGGTATTAGTTCATCGTGTAGATACAGATAAAGACTTTGATATTACCTGGAATGAGATTCGTCAGCTTATGTATATGATAGGAGAAGCACGTATCTTAGACTGAATCGAGATGTGGTGATACGGGGTATAACGATACCCTTGCTATTTTTTTATAGGAGGTAAAAAATATATGAAGACAGACAATTATTCCGAGAAGAACAGGGAAGCCTGGAACGAAGCAGCTAGTGTGCACAGAAAGAACAGAAAAGCAGATTATACGGTATTGTTTAAGAATAAAAACTACTCTATGCTGGATACCACTCTATCATCTCTTCTTAATAAGATATCATTATCCGGTGGAACTGTTGCGCAGCTTTGCTGCAATAACGGACGCGAACTGCTGTCGATAGTGAACACTACAGGTGCGACGGGTGTCGGTTTTGATATCTCAGATGAGTTTATTGCAGAGGCAAGCGCAGTTGCTAAATCTACCAATCTCAACTGTCGATTCGTCAGGACTGATATTTATGATCTCAATACTGAATATAATAACACTTTTGATTTAATCCTATTCACCGCAGGGGCATTAACCTGGTTTCATGATCTTGGGAAGTTGTTTGAATTAGTTGGAAGGATGTTGAAGCCGGAAGGGTATCTTGTAATTTACGAAATTCACCCTTTCACTAATCTGCTGGCATGGAAAGATGAACCTGTATACGAAGCGGCGAATCCCTATAAAATTGTCTATAAATATTTCCGGGATACACCATGGATTGACAATAATGGTGCTGACTATATCGGAAAGACCACATACAAATCTAAGACATTTACATCATTTGCCCATAAACTATCTGATATTATAACAGCTATAGGCTCCAACAAAATTATAATTAAGGAGTTCACCGAGTATCCGCATGATGTATCAGCTGCCCTTGAAGATTTGGAGAAGGACAAAATTGTGCCGTTATCTTACGCAATCTTCGGCCAGAAGAGCAAAAAATAATCCAATTGAAAAAATTAAGAGGCATTGTCTTATCTAAAAATAAAAATATTTTTCAGTCATATTTAGGAAAAAATATTGAACTGAAAATGTTTCTCATATAGATAGTTGATTATACTTATTTGATAGTAAAGGAAGCATAAGTAATGAAATCAAATCAGTTCATAATTATTTTAGTTCTCTCTCTTATGATAATAAATATAGTAGGTATTCCTGTTTTGTCTGCTTGTACCATTTTTATGGCTTCCTACGGTGATACGGTATTATTTGCCAATAATGAAGATTATATTAATCCAAAAACATATTATTGGGTTATTCCTTCCAGAGAGGGAAAATATGGTGGATTATATCTCGGGTTTGATAATCTTGTACCCCAAGGAGGTATAAATGAAAAAGGTCTTTGTTTTGATGCAAATTCTGTACCTGAGACGCCCTTAAATTCTAACCCTGAACGATTAACCCCTTCGAAATGGGTTGTTTCCATTATTATGGAAGAATGCGCTACAATCGAAGAAGCTATTAGTAAGGCGAAACAATACAATTGGGGATATTCAATTAAATACCAGATATTTATGGCTGATGCAGCTGGTGATGCAATGGTAATTAGTCCCGGACCAAATGGTGAATTAGCTTTTATCAGAAAAGAAAAAGGTGAAGGGTATCTAATTTCAACAAATTTCAATCGAGCCAATCCGGATAGCGGTGGATATCCATGCTGGCGGTATAAAACAGCAGAAAAGATGTTAAAAAAAATTAAATCTGAAGAGGATCTGACAGTTGAATACTTTAAATCTATCCTGGATGCAGTTCACCGGGAAAGTGCTTCTCTGAATACAGTCTATTCCAATATCTTTGACTTAAAAAAGGATACTATTTCTCTATATCATTTTCATCAGTTTGATGAAGTAGTTGTGCTTAATCTAGCAGAGCAATTGGCTAGAGGATCTTGGTGTAATCGAATTAGCGACCTTTTTTCTCAGCAAACGGCAGATAGTGCTTTTATAGAGCATTGGAGATACCAGGGGAAAATCTTTATTAATAGTAACAGCTTTTTCCTGACGATCATATTAACCTGGTTTTTCCTGGCTTTAGGATCGTTAATCTTCCTGATATGGAAGTTAGCACAGAGGAAATCAGTTTCCTGGGGGGCAAAAATACTCTGGGTAGTAGCAACTATTTATCTTGGACCATTTGGACTACTATCTTATCTGCTCTCCTACCGTCATCTAAAATATTCGCCTGATTCAAAGATAATGATGACAACCCCTCTACGTGCCTTTGGCTCGACTGTATTTGATGTTGCCGGATTTGCCCTGGGGATAAATATTGCTTTTTTAATTGTTTTTTTGTTCTCATCCTATATCGAAGCCGGGGGGCCACTGGGAATTACAATTATCTTTGGTTTAGCCTTTATTATTGGACTATTTATCTTTCATGCTCCACTTATAGCCTACTTTACAGATAAGCCATACTTAATGACCATCAAACAAAGGTTACTTGCTGAAATCTTGTCAATGAACTTTGTTTGGGTAGGTTTGGCGCCTGTGAGTGCCTTACTTATAATCCTACTTAATAGATATCCAATCTTTACATCCTCTTTAAAAGGGATGGAGATTTTAGTGTTTTGGGGTATTACTTCCTTAAGTGCACTTGCCGGCATGGTGACTGCTTATCCGTATAATCTTTGGACAAGCTTCTGTGGTTATAGCATCTGGCCATTTTTGGTTTTAGGTAAAAAAGAGATGGTAGAAGGTGAAGAGAGAAAGCTAATATTATCATTAAAAGATGCCTGGCGAGTTTTACTTTTAAGTTTTTTCTTTTTGATTGCTTCTATCGAAATTATTATCATGATTGTATCTTAGGAAATATAGTATAATAACGGAATAACGGGGTCTATAATTAAAAGTTCGAGCTACGTGATTGTTTCAAAGCAATAATAGATATAAAAAATAATAATATTACACTAAAAAATATCCAATTTTTTTCTAATTTCATCCAATTTCTCCTGTAAGTTTTCTTTTTTGTATCATGCTAAAAAATATTCTTAGTACGTTTAAATCTTTAAGTTTTAATTTCCTTTTTCGGTTCGAAGCCATGTTTAAATATCTCAATTAATTCATCAACCATTGATTCAAGTTTTTTATCAGAAATGGGTAGTTTTAAAATACCTTTTTCAATAAGATTTAGATAATTAAAATTAAACTTTATGACCATATATGTGCCTAAATTCATGCTGATTTGATTGATTGTACAAGTAATAAGGTCGACATCTACATCTTTTCTGATTTGCCCTCTTTCCCGAGCCGTAATAACATATTCTTTTAAAAAATTGCGCTTTTTCTCATTTATATTCATAGCAATTTTTCTCATTTCTTTATCGTTGCGGTTGTACGATGCATTATAAGTAAATAAACTTTTCCCTATATTTCCTAAATCATATTTTACTGCCAGGAAGACCATTTGTTTATATAGTATATAAAAATCCTCTATGGAAGAATCAAGGTGTCGGTCTAGATAAGATAATTTTCTATTAGTAGTGAAGTCAATTAAATAAAGATATAATCCTTTTTTATTTTTAAAGTACTGATACATACTTCCTTTGGCAATACCGGCTTTTTCTACAATACGGCTTACCGAAGCAGCTCTATAACTGTGTTGGGCAAATTCAAGAAGAGAAATATTAATAATCTTATTTCTTTTTTTCTCAGGTAAATTAAAAAAAGTTTGTTTGGGCATCTTTTATTTCCTCCTTCATATGACTGATTAGTCACATTATATATTTTTAAGAAAAAAATGTCAACCCCCATAAATCAGTATCTCGTATTTCGTATAGCGTATATCGTAAAGAAGAGAAGAAACCAGAAAAAAGAAGTAATGAGTAATGTTGCGCGTCAAGTGATGGAAAAATAGTTAGTTGGTTGCCCGATCAGTTAATTAGAAATTAATATAAACGAGTTAATCAAGCAACCGGCGAAATAATAATTAACACAAACCGAAATATAAAATGGCAATCTATAGGTCAAATGACTAATAAAAATTTGGCAGTATTTATTAATACCAGAATTAATGTTAAAATATGAAAAATTAATTATATATTTTAATTTATAGTACAAAAATTTCTAAGCTACAAATGAAATCTTCCTGTACAATTTATTCAAACTTGAGGTGAAAGATGAAAAAAAGAGACCATCCACGCGGTGATACTTATAAATTTATCCTGATGGCTTTGTTAAAAGAGGGACCATTGGATTTCAAGGGATTAGGGGAAAGATTAACTATTTTTCTCAGTCAGTTTATGATTTTGGGATATTCTATTATACCATCTAAATTTTGGTTGGATGAAGATCGTCGTCATAGAAGGCGAGACCGGAAACCTAAAAAAGATTTTGATGTTGAAGTCGAATGTGAAGATTTAATTAAGAAAAATAAGATAATATTGAATAAAGATAATAAATATGAGCTTACCGAAAAAGGAAAAAGAAAGGCTATTGAAATTACCAAACATATAGAAAAATCAGCTAGCCGATTGGAAAAGAATTTATTACATCCTACCGCTGCTGCCAGAAATACCATTATTATTGATTTATTTTTGGCGATAATGAAACTTGTGGCTGGTTTTTTAAGCGGCAGTGTTGGTTTAATTGCTGATAACAATGATGGAGTATCCCCTGACAGGGTTTGAAAATTTCCGCAATCTCTTATATGATTATACCGATTAATAAAAAAATTATATGGTGGTTATTAAAAGAAGATTAATCGATAATTAATAAAATAAAAAGAAAGGAAATTCAATGAGAAAATTATTATTAATTTTGGGAGTAGTTATTGTAATAATCATTTTATTTATTACAATCAGTAAAATTTTATTCGATAAAAAGGTTATAAAAGAGATTGGTATGCTGACCAAAGAGGGCAGTAAAGCCCAGTCTAAAACATTTAGCTTTAATGATCTTGAAGGATTGCCCGAACCTGTTCAAAGATATTTTAGATATGCTTTAAGAGATGGACAGGAATATATTAAATTTGTAAGATTAAAACAGGTTGGTGAATTCAGGATGAAAGAGAATCAACCCTGGATGCCCATCAAGGCAGAACAATATTTTACTACAGAAGACCCGGCATTTATCTGACGGGTTAAATTTACGATCGCGCCTTTTGTATGGATTGAAGGCAGGGATATGTATTATCAGGGTAAAGGAAGTATGCTTATCAAGGTACTTTCTACCATAACAGTTGCTGATGCAACCGGAAGTGAGATGGATATTTCCTCATTGATAAGATTTCTATCAGAAGCCCCCTGGTTTCCCACTGCTTTACTTCCCAGCGATTATATTGAATGGAAAGAGATTGATTCTAATTCAGCCCAGGTGGTTATCAAGGATAAGGGATATACCGCCTCGGGAATTTTTCCTTTAATGAAAAAGGGGAAATTATTAAGTTTGTAACCAATGACAGATATATGGAAGCTGATGGAAAATATTTGAAAGAACAGTGGGGAGGTTATTATAGAAACTACCAGGAAATTGAGGGGATGAAAATTCCCACAGAAGGTGAAGTGGAATGGAATTTATCTGATAAAGATTTGCAATATGCCAAACTCAAAATAACAGATATTCAATATAATATCACTTCTAAATATTAAAAGTATTTTAAAGTTACATTATCTAACCAACTTAAGGAGGAGTAATGCAAATGAATAGAAATATAAATTTTTTGTTTTTCTTAAAATCATTAATTTTAGGTTTGATAATTGCTGTTCTTTTTTGTATTGATTTTTGGGGATTACAGATAGATTTATCATTAGGAGATAGTTTTTTTTATTTATGGTTAATGGGATTCTTGCAGGCAGTGGTCCTTGGTTATCCTATTGTAAGAACCAGTTGGAGTGGATGGAGATTGATTGGCTCTGTTTTTCTGGTCTATTTCGGAATAGCTACTTTTATGACTCAGATAGAAACAGTGGTTTTTCTGCAGTATTTAGTTGATATAGTTCCAACAGAAGATACCTTTAAATTATTCTTTAATGGCGCAGTAATTGCAGCGATACTGGCTCCCAAGGCTGTAATAATTCACGGGAAATATCTAAAGACAGAAGAAGGGAAAGAAGAAACCGCTAAAATAGTAATGAACACCAAACAATGGATAGTAAAATTAAGTTTAGTGGCTATAATATATGCTATTATCTATATCCTCTTTGGGGTTTTAGTATTCAAGCCTTTAGCTGGAGCTGCTTTTGATGAATTCTATGCCGGGCTACAGATGCCCCCTTGGATCGTTCCCTTTCAACTGATAAGAGGAATCCTATTTGCCTTTTTGGCCTTCCCGGTAATTCGCATGCTAAAAGGCAGTTTTTGGGAAACCGGATGGGTTGTATCTTTAGTATATTCTGTTTTATTGGCTTCTCTGGTAATCCCACCCAATGAGTTTATGCCGGCAACTATTCGATTTGCTCATATGATAGAATTATTTACTTCTATGTTTTTATTCGGGTGGATTGTGACCAATCTCTTTTATCGGCACCGCTCTATTTAAATTAGCTGATTATTCAGTAATTTTTAAAACTTATTAAGTTATTAAGAAAGTAAAAATGTGACAAAGAACCGTCCCCTGTCACCTTCTTATAAGTGAGACAGAGGATAAAAAAGGTTATTTATGTTACACTAATTGGGCAATGGTATGAAAAAAGGAAGGGAATGCTGATTGTGATGGAATTTGTTTTAATTTTATTTGGAATAATCTGTACTGTTATAGGAGTAATTGGTTGTATTTTTCCCGCAATTCCCGGACCGCCCCTTAGTTATGCTGCCCTTATATTGCTCCAACTTGCCAAAGAAGAACCTGTTTTTAGCAAAGGTTTCTTGCTCAGGTTTGCAATCTTAACTATTATAGTCTCCCTGATAGATTATTTTCTCCCTTTACTGGGTGCAAAATTATATGGCACTACCAAATACGGAATCTGGGGAGCAATATTAGGGATGATGGTCGGCATCATCTTCTTTCCCCCTTTCGGAATGATTTTAGGGATATTTATCGGTGCAATTGTAGGAGAGCTTATCGCCGGCAAAGAAAATTCAATGGCTCTAAAAGCCGGCCTGGCCACTTTTATTGGAAGTATTACAGCAGTTTTTATTAAATTGTCTTTGTCCGTAGTAATGGCTTTCTATTTTTTTATCTACCTTTTTAAAGGCTAAAAATGAAGGAGAAAAAAAAGAAATAAAATGTCTAGTCTGGAAACTAAAAAGTTAAAATTGATTCCTCTTGATGTTCATAATTTAAGATATTCAATTGAAGACCGTCGGAAGATGGAGAGGAATTTGAGAGTAAAAATTACTGATACGGAACTGGAAGAACCGGTGAAGAAAGCTATGAGGACTTCTCTTAAAATGGTTTTAGAAAACAAGAAAAATTATCTTTGGTTTACCAGTTGGGAGATAGTATTAAAAAAAGAAAACAGAATAATTGGAGGATTGTGCTTTAAAGGCTGTCCTGACGAAAAAGGGAGAGTTGAGATCGGTTATGGAATGCAGGATGAATACAGATGCAAAGGATATGCGACAGAAGCAGCAAAAGAATTGATAAATTGGGCTTTTAGCTTTAACAATGTTACCGAGGTTATTACTGAAACAGAAAAAGACAATCTTCCATCCCATAGAGTTTTGGAAAAAATCGGAATGCAGAAATACGAAGAAAAAGAAAAGATGTTTTGGTGGAAACTAACAAAGGTTATAAAAATTTCTGGACAGATATCAAATTAATATTATAAAATGAATACAAAAGAGGAGGGCGGAAAAAATGATAATTAAAAATTTTAAACTGTTTAAAGGTCAACATTGCGAAACAACCGCAGCAGGAAATTTACTTGGTCGTATAGGAATTAACTTATCTGAGCCCATGCTTTTTGGATTAGGTGAGGGGCTGAACTTTATTATCTGGAATATGAAAACAATGGATTTCCCTTTCATCGGAGGAAGGATAAAAACAGATTTATTAACCCAAAATATTACCAGACACCTCAATTTAAAATTGAATGTTTGGGAAACGTCTTCACCCAAAAAAGCCCGGAAAAATGTAAAAGAAAGAATTGATTCAGGGATTCCGGTAGGGATAAAGCTGGATTGCTATCATCTGGATTATTTTACTAAAAAATTTCATTTTGCCGGTCATTATGTGGCAATGTACGGATATGATGAAAATAACGTTTATCTGGCTGATACCATTCAGCAAGGCGGATTGGTTGAAGCCTCTTTAAAAAACTTTGAACTGGCCAGGAATGAAAAAGGACCTATGTCATCTAAAAATCTTTCTTATACCATTGAAGCTACCAATAAAAAATATGACCTAAAGAAAGAAATTATGCAGGCTATAGGTAATAATGCTAAAAGTTATTTGAACCCTTCTATACAAAATATTAGCTATAAAGGTATCTTAAAGACCAGCAAAGAAATAATAAAATGGTTTAAGCGAAGCAAAGATGTTGAGGGAGATTTTAAAACAACTGCGATGTTAATGGAAAAAGCCGGCACCGGAGGCGCGCTGTTTAGAAACCTTTATAGAGACTTCTTAAAAGAAAGTTATCAGAGAACAAAAGTAGAAGAAATAAAAGAATCCTACGAAATGTTTATCGATATTGCCCGGCTGTGGAAAGAAGTTTCTAAATTATTTATAAAAGCAGGGGATACAAAGGATATTGAATATATCTATAAGGCTTCTGAAATATTAGTAGAATTAGCGGATAAAGAGAAAAAAGCAATGAATATTTTGCTAAGTGCTTGTCAGAAGTAGGTCTTGTGAAAAAGTTCTATAAAAAGAGATTACTTTACTCGCTTTGGTTATCTATTTTTATTTTATTCGTTAAATGTTAAAATTTAGGGGTAGTAATTCAGGGAGAATATCTCATGAAATTAGAAAAATTAGGACTTAGTCATTGGTTTAAGAGTAAG
>Ga0307432_1000858_pt1 | contig 20702 bp, 21 predicted proteins | sample SalMarWE160150MG_FD_202158 | JGI IMG/M metagenome (GOLD analysis project Ga0307432, IMG submission 202158) | Salt marsh sediment microbial communities from the Plum Island Ecosystem LTER, Massachusetts, United States - WE1603-150 | ecosystem: Environmental > Aquatic > Marine > Intertidal zone >...
CGCACACTGCGGCTTCGCGGCCTGAACCCTACGCAGACCATCACCAACGCCCTCAAAACCTACCTTACTACCGGACAACTCCCACCGTTACCCGACACCAACATTGCAAACGGCTGAAGAGTTACCTATAACTATCCCATGTTGAGCAGATGTGTAGATGAGGATTCAGGTGGTAATATGCGGTATTGGTTGGCGCAAAACTGGAAGCAGGAGACTCCCCTTGTCGATTGGGTTGTGGCGTTTGATACGAGTTGGGTGCTTCACGGGGTGGAGTATGCCGGTTACGGTTTGCCTAAAATGTTCATCTGGGAAACCGCCACGAAATACGCGAACTTCCTTATGAACATGTATGACGTTCCAATAGTGTGATTCTTTTACGGTGGCTGTCTTCATGGGTGACTTGGCGGCGGCGGCGCCTCCCACCAGTTCAGACTTCCTTCATTGCCAATGGCGTCCAACGTTTCCATCGTCATGCCGAGCGACTCGGCGAGCTGGATTCTGTATTCTTGCCTGAGTTCGGTTGCGTAGTCGAGTTGCTTGCCGAGTTGCGCCGCGGCGCCTGTTTCGGTGTAGTTGGGATTAGTCGTTCGCATCGGGTACGGATACAGCAATTCGGCTTCTAGATGTGCCCGATCCTCGAGGCGTACAATGTCACGCCAGATCATCTGACGCTGAGCTTCGGTCAGGCCGAACTTGACGACTGGAGGATCATTGACAGTGCCCAACATTTTCTTCCTGATGCTCAACTCGAATGGCGAATCAATAATCGCGGTCTTCAATTCCCAACCCCACGCGATGTGTGACTGGCCCTTCCTGGCGTAGATTAGAATAGAAACGCAGTTTGGTTCATTGCGATATTGAAAGGGTCCTCGAAATATTACAATCTGGTATAGGTGATTTCCTAGTTTGTGGAGTTTGTCGGCTGTAACACGCTCTTCGATGAAGGCTTCTATTTGAATCTTGGTGACCCACGCGTCGTCTTGATCTATTCGATCGGACATGACTCTATAGGCGGGGACGTTCAGCGATTCGAGAATCAGCTTTTCCCAGTCCTCGACGGTTCTTGATGGATCGCCAACGTGGTTAATCTGTGAGCCGACGACTACGCATGCCTCGGGGAGTGAAACGCGGCCTCGGTCAACAAGAGAGATCACAAGACTACGCCCATTGTAGAGCTGATCGCTCGTAGGAGTGTGTCCCCATTCGATGGCTGCATGCTTAATTCCTTTTGGTAGAAACTGCATTGTTTGAACGTGTTGAAGTTGCCGTCGAAGAATGAGGGTGTCGGCGGGCGATTGGGGTTCCGATGGCGGCACCTGTTTGATAGGGCTCGAGCGCAGGCCGAAGTAGAACGACACGGCGATGACGGCGGCGAGGAGGTTGCAGAGAGCGATGATCGCGCGGGACTTGCTGGAAAGCGTCCGCTTGACGCGGGCTACCGAGCGGGAAGCTGCGGCGGCGATTGGCCGCTCCTGCGGCCTCTGGAGCAGATGGCCGCAGAGGGCGCAGACGGATGCGTCTTCGGTGTTAGGGGATTCGCACTTCGGGCAGTAGACCTTCATGGCATTGCCTTACTTTCACACTTGTACTCGGAAGTCGCCCCGGTGTCGCGTAGCGATTGCTCGAAATCATCCAGGTGTTCGCGCAGAGGCTTCGATGATGCCACAGCGCACGAGTCGAGCAAACCGCACCGGGCGAGCTGATTGCGGGTCTTTACGGGCAAACCCTCCAGCCACCGGACCATCGAAGCGTCCGGCTGCTCTCCCGCCAGCCGCAAGGATACGAGCCGCTCCAGCTTCCGGCCCAGCTCTTCGCTCGCCCGCCGGTCCCTAAACCCCGGAATGCGTCGCACGTCACCGCGCAAGTCACGGATTTCGGCGTACCACGTGAGTGTCTTGCGGGTCTCGCCCGTCCGGTCCTTGTAAGTCGATTGAAACACTCTCATTCCTGCACCTACTTTCGCTTTCGCTGGCCGGAGTACAGCTCGATGTACTCGGCTTCGGTCAGACTGCATTGTTTGACGATCGCACGTAGCGTGTTCACCTTGAGCCGCGCATGATTCGGGATCGTCGTATAACGCCCGTCGGGATGTTCCATGATCGTGTGCTTTCCGCCGGATCGTCTCTCAAAGCCCGCCCGCTCCAACGCACGGATCACTTTCGATTGCACGTTGGCGTTGGCAAGACTAGGCACGTCTCTTGATCCTTGCCGCGGACCGGCGCCCCGCCCGCTTTGCCAGGAATTCCAACACCGATTCAATCGCCGCCTTGCCGTTGGCGATCGCTTCGTCGGCCGTATCACCTTGCTCGATGGCGCCGGGCAGCTCGATGCACTGCACGACGTACCCCCCTTCGTCAACGTCGTGCTCTACGCGAAGCCGGTAAGGCCGCTTTCGCACGGTTACGCTTTCGGTCCACCTCAGTGGCAACGCATCCGCGTCGCGCCGGGCTTCCAAGATCAGCTTGCCGACGTTCACAATCCAAAGCACGGTCTGCTTGCTCACCACTTCCATGATGGCGTCGGAATCCGTCAGCATGTACACCGTTTTGCCGTCGGTCAGCAACGTGAGCGATGAGAGCAAGTCCGCGCCGGTGTCTGTCGGGTAGTGCTTGCGCAGGTAAGACACGGCCTTGCGAATCTTTTGCAGCGAGCAGCCCTGTCGGCGTAGTGCCATGACCGTCTTGGCCGCCACGATGTCGGGGAACGTGTAGCGTCGATGGCCGGTCGATTTCGCACTGGGTTTCACCAACCCGCTTTCGTGCCAATAGATGAGCTGTCGCCTCGACGCACCGCTGATCTTGCAGACCGCACCCATCCCAAGCTGCATGATAGACTCCCTGCGAAAAACCCGTCTCGGACTTCCACCGTCACTATCATACACTGTAGTGCAATGGTCCGCAAGACAAATCGACCTAATTTGTACGTTTACGTCAAACGCGAGCATCCCGCGTCCCCTTCGTCTCGGTGATAGCAGCTCCTGCAAGCCCCGGTTTCACCCATAGACCGCCAGTCACCGGAGTGTGGCGGTCCATGCGAAAAACCGCGTTTTCGGGGCCGTCAGCCCATAGACCGCCACGAACCCGGTGGCGGTCCATGCTAGCCATTGTCCGCCACCTCCGGGAGCGACCACACGTACCGAGCACCACCACCAAAACCCTCGCGCGAGCTGCGCAATCCAAGCGCCGTCTTCGCCCGCTCCACCGTCCGCCATTTATGACAGTCAGCATCGGCCGCTTGCTGAATCTCTCTGACGGGCATCGGCCCACGCACGAGCAGCTCAGTCAGCCAATCAGCCGCCGCCGCACACTCGGTCCGGTCTTCGGCGCTGCTGGCCAGCACCGTATCCGCGTCGATGTCGATCCGCCCGTAAAACCAACTCACCCGCCCTTCGGCAATTTCAAAGGCGATCCCGGACGGGTCCTCGATCAGGTTACTCTTGATCGGCAGCAACAGCCGCCGTCCCGGATTGTCATTGTCCGTGGCCACAAGCCACGCGATCCGGGCCGCTGCGGTGAACGCAAGCGAACCCATCGCCCGATACATGGCGCGACTCGCTCCGCTCTTGTTCATGTGCGTCACCGCGATCACCGCGCATCGGTGTCGAGCTGCCAGGTCGGACAGAGGCGCGAGCAGTCCCCGGATGTCGGCGTTGCTGTGACTATCCCGCCGACCGAGATAGGCGGACACCGGATCGACGATGCACAGCCGCGCAGCTCTGTCGATGATGCAGTCTTCGAGCGCCCGTAGATCACAGTCGAGCGTGAAGTACTCGCAACCGCCCTCCGATGTCCGCTTCACTCCCTCGATCGCATACACCCGTGTAGCGTCGGCACCCGCCGCATCCAGCCGCGGGCGGATGGTATCCGCAGGATCGTCCTCGGCTGACAGTATGACCGAATTGCCCGGTTCAATGCGCACATCCCTTTGTTCCGGCCACGGTGTCCCCGTCGATAGGCGAGCTGCAATGTCCAAGGTAAGGAAGGACTTACCCAAGCCCGGATCACCGACGATAAGCGACAGCTTGCCGTACGGGATTCGTCCGGGCCACAACCACGACACTTGCTCGGGAGCCACGTCGGCGAGCCGTCGACCGATGACGTGTGGACGGCCGGCGCCTGATTCGGCGTCTCTGCCCACAGTCGCTTGAGTTGCGGTCGGCTTCCCGCCGAAGATGTCGAGCGGGTCACGCATTGCAACCACCTTCGATCCGAAGCCACCGCGCGTGCGAATTCTTACGTAACCGGTCCATGCAGTTGTCACACGTCTCCGCAATCTCCAGTAACGCAAGGCCGGAATGCAATTCGTCCTTTGCGAGCTGCGCCCACCCTCGCTGTTGCACCTCCAGAATGCGATCCAACGGATTACTTGCCTGGAAGGGGCAACCCATCGGCAGCGCAAGCACAATTCGGTAATCATGGAGCTTGCAAACCGGGAAGCGATCGGCGACAATACTGTGTGTTCGGTTCGTTTCATGCCCGCGTCGCCGTCCAGCTCGCGGGCTTGCTTTTTTTGCAATCATTTTGCGGCCCGCCCTTTCTCCGCCTCGAAGCGCTCACGGTTTGGACACCCAAGGCGGATGAATTCGTCTATGTCCTCCGCCCGCCAGCGCACCGACCGACCTAGCCGGACCGGTTCCACCAGCTTTCCGCTCGATAGCATTTTCCAAATTTGACGTGGCGAGACCTTCAGTGCCGCCGCCACGTCCCGTGCGGTCAGTAGAGTCTCTGTCATTACTGAGTTGCTCCAAAGCCACCATTGGCTATGGCCCATTCTCGCGCTAAGCGGACGGACAAGAATTCAGGCGTCCGCTTGCGTCCGGGGATTTCTGATTGCAGGGCGCGGAAATGCCTTGTTCAGTAGTGCACAACGGTATCTGAGAAAAATGCGGACAGGAGAAAAAAGACTTGACGGGCGCATTGCGCGTCCGCGAGTTCTACGATCCTCGATTCTCGGCGCGCTCCACACGTTTCCGAAGGGCGTCGGGTGTCGGTGGTCTCTCGTTCTCGGGGAAGTCGCGTCCGTACTCGCTCAAGAGCGTCTTCCACTTCCGCCCGTGTTTTCGTATGCCTTCGTCAATGATCTTCTTGAGCACCTTGTCACCCTTGGCTGACCTCCTCTTTCGCTTGTTTCTCCCCCTACGCTTAGCGCCCTCCCTCTCAGCCTTCAGCCACTCAAGCGCCCTTGCGGATTCCTTATCGATCCCAGGATCGAGCCTGGACAGCACCCCATTCCTGAGGTCGGCGACTATCGCCATGCTGCATGTCTTGCACAGCTCCTGTCGTCCCGATTCAGTTTGATCCTCCATAGAGAATGCATCGACACAGCCGGCGATGTCATTGCTAATTCTGACAGCTGCCTGCGCCGCGGCTTCGTGAGCCGTCACGACTCCGTACAGCCGCTCGAAGCCCGTGTTATCCAAGTGTTCTTTGTTAGATCTACGGATTGCCTCCAGCACCCGGTAACTCACACACTCGTTGTATCGTGAGACTACGGCAGAAAGTGGCTCACGACACGTTGAAGCTTGATCCATGAATGCGTCAGTGTTGCTGGGCGAAATCGAGGTCCACGCAAAGATCGAGTATTGACCCGAGCTGATCGCTTGCTCAATCGTTTCCACGCACTCCTTTGCCGCTCCGGTCAGCGCTCTAACTTCGTTGGGAGACGGTAGACCGGCCAATGTGCACCTATCCTTTCGCCGGGCCGGCCCGACCGCGGTCGCGGGCGATAGGTGTTCCCGCAACCGCAGTCGAGTCCGCTCGCCGCCGATCAAGCGGCTACCCGATTAGTATTCTAGCAAGTCCATTGCTAAGCTGCACACGTCTGGACGGGCTCACGCCGGATCCTTGTCTTCGCACGCCGGGCAGAGTATTTCGTATTCTATCCCAACAGCGTACCCTTCCGGTGGCTCCGCTTTGGTCCATTGGCGCCCTCTGCGCAGCTTACCACACCCACCGCACACGATGGCGATGTGCAGCCTCTTGCGGGCAACGTCGGCCTGCCGTTTGGTCATTCTCTCCGCCACCTTGCCATCGAACCGTTCCAGGATTTGTTCCCGGATTTCCGCCTCCGTTGGGATGTAGAACGCTTCGGCCCGGCTGGTGTCGTGCGCCAAGTCTCTCCACTCCGCCAGCAGAAGCTCCACGAGCACTATCAAGGTGTTCTCACCATACTTGGCTCGCAGGTCGTCCATCGCGTCCAAGATGCTGTACAGTATCGCATCGTCCAATCCCAAAAACTTTTCGCTCACAACGTCTCTGACAACGAGCAGACGCTCCAGGTCATCGTCCGAGAGACTCGGGCGCGGCAGTTGGTTTCTCCACCACGCGATCAGCTCCGGGCCGTTGTACGTGCCGTCCTCATTCCGCGGGGCGTCCGTCCGGTCTCGCAGTGTCCGGGCCGTGACTCCCACTAGGAACGCCGCCGCCTGCTGATTCAGCCGCTTCAGCATGGCCGTTTGCTCTGGTCCAGTCATCTTGTCCTTTGCCATATCGTCATCCTTTCACAGAGGAACGGAACAGGATCACTCACACCAAAAAATCACACGTCCCGCATACAAAAGTCCCGCAATCAAGTGGGCGAAGCCTGCGGGGGAGGGGTAGAGGGAAGGACCCCCAGCGTTCGTCCGCGAAGTCGAGCTACCCGCTTGTAACCGCTCGCGTAACGTCCACAACGTCCGCTGGAGCGTTCCTACCGCGTCTCTGGACACTCGCCTTGACTTGTCCCGCTGACAGCCCGGACGGTGGCCACGATGCCCGCCTTGATAGCTTCCGGCAGCTCCGGCCAGGCGCTCACAACGGCCCTTAGATCGGGGTCATTCTGCAAGGAAAGCGCCAAGCAGGGCGCCAAGTCAGGTTTGGTGTCACACGTAAGTCCTTGCGGTTGCGATACTTGCGCATCATTGGACAGGGGTTCGAGTCCCCTTGGGGGTGATCGTCGTCAACTGATGACTTGCGTTGCTGGGGACGGTCATGAGTGGCCGTCCCAGTTGATCTTATGGAAGGTCGCTTGTTACTCCGATCTGTACGGTTAGTGACATCCGGCGACTGCCGTGTACGCTTCGATATACGCCGTTCCACCAGGCTGGACACCAAGCCAGACACCAATCCAGAGTTGGGTTGGTGCTTGTCTGCACACACCATGCCGCCCGCCAAGGCGCGCCCATCCGGCCTTTCAACAGTCTTCCTCAGCCGGGATTTGCTGACTGAAGGCTTGAAGGGGTCAGATCATCGTTTTGGAACCGCAACGACAGGCTAGGAATGTATCGTTTCACTGTCAATATGCTCGGATGTCCAAACGATGACGTGCGAGGACGCACCGGCCCGGCATTGACTAACCGCTCCCTCACGGTCGCGATTCGGTTTTGTGGTTGCGGCGCGCGTTTGCCCTGTGCGATCAAGTGCGTCGCAGGCGCGGTCGGGTGACCTTGCCCTTTTTCGAGGTGTCATTATTCGGAGCGGTGGGGTGGCACTGGTAGCTCGCCTGCCAGTGCTGTTCCTCGGCAAAAGACCGGCTGGCAAGCCGCCCGTGGCACCCAACACAGGCGTAGCACTCAGGTGGGCGGTGTCCACCCTACCCGCGGCGTTTGGTTATGCGTCGGTTGTGATCTTCCGTGTTGGTGCGTGTTGTAACCAGATCCGGGGTGTCCTTGAGCTCCTTGATCCGATCACGGAGGCGGGCGGCTTTTTCGAAATCGAGTGCTTCGGCGGCTTCGAGCATCTCCTTCTCAAGCATGGCGATCAACTCGGTTTTGTCGAGCTGCTCCTCGGAAGTACGGATCGCCTCGGCAGCCACCTTCCGGGCCTTGACCATCTGCTCCAGGCTGGAGCGAATCTCCTTTCGGATCGTCTCCGGCGTGATGCCGTGTTTTATGTTGTGTTCAAGTTGGAGCTTGCGCCGCCGGTTCGTTTCGTCGATTGCCCGCTGCATGCTTGGTGTCACAGTATCGGCATAGAGCTTCACCTCGGCATTTATGTTCCGCGCGGTCCGGCCAATCGTCTGAATGAGCGACGTCTCGCTGCGTAGGAATCCTTCCTTGTCGGCGTCGAGGATGCACACAAGCGACACCTCGGGGAGGTCCAATCCCTCTCGCAGAAGATTGATACCGACCAGCACATCAAATTTTCCTTCACGCAGCTCCTTGAGGATCGTAACGCGTTCGAGCGTGTCGATGTCGGCGTGCATGTACCGCCCACGGAGTCCTTCCTGCTGGATGTATTGGGCGAGGTCCTCCGCAAGCCGCTTCGTGAGCGTCGTCACCAATACGCGCTGCCCGGCCGCCGCCCGCGCGGCGATGCGCTCGAGCAGATCTGGCACCTGCCCTCGCGCGGGCAGCACCTCGATGGGCGGATCGACCAGCCCCGTCGGCCGGATGACCTGCTCGACGACCTCACCGCCGCAGGTCTCAAGCTCATATGGAGCTGGCGTGGCCGAGACGAACAGCACCTGATCCCACATCCCCTCGAACTCATCAAAGCGCATAGGGCGGTTGTCCAGGCAGCTCGGCAGGCGAAACCCATGTTCGACGAGGGTCTCCTTGCGCGACCGATCTCCGTTATACATCGCCCGCAGCTGCGGGATCGTCGCGTGCGACTCGTCGATGACCAGGAAGAAATCCTTGGGGAAATAATCGACAAGCGTATAGGGCTTTGCGCCTGCGGCGGTGGCGTTCAAGTGTCTCGAGTAGTTCTCAATACCGGAGCAATAGCCGACCTCTCGTAGCATCTCAACGTCGTACTTCGTTCGCGCGAGCAGCCGCTGCGCCTCGAGAAGCTTGCCGTGACGGCGGAACTCCTTCACCCGCAGATCGAGTTCTTCGAGAATGCTCGCCGTTGCAAGCGCGATCCGGTCTTCGGGAATCACGTAGTGGACCGCCGGATAGACAAACAGCCTGTCGGTCTTCCCGAGTGATTCGGAAGTAAGCGGGTTGATGAGCTCGAGATTGTCGATCTCGTCGCCGAACAACTCGATACGATAGGCCGTCTCTTCATGGGCCGGGTACAGCTCTACGACGTCGCCCCGCACGCGGAATACGCCGCGCTTGAAGTCCAAATCATTGCGCGTGTACTGCAGATCGACGAAGCGTCTTAATAACTCGTCACGATCGATCGACTGGCCCACGTCGAGGACGATGACACTGGCCTTGTAGTCCTCCGGCGATCCCAGACCGAAGATGCATGACACACTCGCCACGATCACCACGTCGCTTCGTGACACGAGCGCACTGGTGGTGGAGAGCCGAAGCCGGTCGAGATCATCATTGCGCGATGCGTCCTTTTCGATGTAAATATCTCGCTGTGGGATGTAGGCCTCGGGCTGATAGTAGTCGTAGTAGCTGACGAAGTACTCGACCGCGTCGCGCGGAAACAGCTCACGAAACTCCTCGTAGAGCTGGGCTGCCAGCGTCTTGTTGTGCGAGATGATCATCGTCGGCTTGTTCAACTTGGCGATAACGTTGGCCATCGTGAAGGTCTTGCCCGACCCGGTCACTCCGAGCAGGCACTGATACTTCGTGCCGGCCTCAAAGGCCCGGACAAGCTTCTCGATCGCCTGGGGCTGATCGCCTCGCGGCTCAAACGGTCTGACAAGCTCAAAGTGGTCCAAGGCTGCGCTCCGAAGCGGACATACGCCATCCTACCAGTTACGCACCACCAAATACACGTTGCGAACGGACGATCGCTGACAGCCACGAGAGGGTGAGTGTTAACTTAGAGCCGATCCCAGTAGGTCGAGCGTATGGCAGGTAATCCAGGCACACGCCAGATGCAGCATAACGAGATAGTACTCCGGCTTCTTTTCCCACCGGATCAGTATCCGGCGGAGCGGTTCCACGAACAGCGCCCTCGTGGCTGGGCCGCCGGCTGGAATCGCCAAAAGCTCGCCGCATAAACGGTCATGCACACGGTAGTACACGCCGTCTTGCAAATCCGCGGTTGGACGGTATCCTTATGGGCGTAAGCGAATACCCGCACGGAGGCGCGGACAATGCGAAGATCAAAACGCGGCCCCGCGCTGTTCGACCTGCTTGCCGAGGACAAGGGCAAGGGGACGCAAACCGCCAAGGTGCCTGAGTGGTGGAGTTCTGGCGACAGGCCGGACAAGGCAATCGCGGACGCGCCAACATCTGCCGCAACGGAATCTCGTCCGGTCCCGGCTCCAGCCGCGTCGGACGCCGCACCCGGTGTAAACACCCGGCTTATCGAGCTGGACGGTGAGCGGATTCGTGTATCTCTCACGAGCTTCACGACGGCCGTGGTGGTGTTTGCCGGCCTTGTCGTGGCGTTCGGGGCGTTCGAGCTGGGACGCTGGCGTGGCGAGCGAGCGGGCCTTGCGCGCGGGCATGCAGCGGGTCGCGCGTCTTACACCGCTGACGCGACGAGTGAGATTGAAGCGGCCCGAAATCAGCCGCCGGCTACGAACTTGGTCAACGGGTTGTTGACGGAATCCCCGGGAAACGCGTCGGCGGTCGAGCCTGCCTCAGGCGAGGCGGATGCGGATTCCAAGGGGCCGCACTGGATTCGAGGCTATACGTATATCGTGGCTCAGGAGTTCTCCGTCGGCTACGAGGACAACGCACGTCGGGCCCGGGAGTTCCTGGCTGGGCACGGTGTGGCGACCGAGTTGGTTCGTTTGTCCAACGGTGCGACGCAGCTAATCACGACGCAGGGTTACAACCGCAGGGATCCGACGCAGCATCAAATGGCGGATCAGCTATTGGAGAAGACACGCACACTCGGCGCTCAGTACTATGCAGCTGGCGGCGGATACAAGCTGGAGGGGTATTTCAAGTCGCTCAAGAGCGACACGTGGTAGGTTGGAGTAGATTGGATGTCAATGGATAAATCACTTAAATCAAAGGGCCGACTCGAACGGCACCGGAATGTGCTGACGCGAGCGGAACGTATCGAACGCCTCGACGAGATGGGCCGGTGGACGGAGGACTCGAAACCGATAGGCCTGCCGAAGGTGGCGCACCGCAAGGCCGCCGTCGGCAAGAAGGACAGTACCAAGAAGCAGGAGCAGGCGAAAGAGGGCGAGACGGCCGAAGCTAAAGAAAAGAAATAGTGGTGCGGGCCGGACGACCACATGCCTGTGCGGGTGTCGCGCGGTTATCGGCCCGTTGGGTTTTCGTGCCAGACGCCGCCGCAACAGGCTTGGTCGCGGCGGCTTTTGTGTTTCCGCCCTTGGGGATCAACAATGATGACCGGTCAACAGTTCATCGCCGATCACGTAAAACCGATCGGTTCGTCGGGGATACGGCGAGTTTTCGATCTCGGCACCACTTTGAAGGATCCGATTGACTTGTCGATTGGGCAGCCCGACTTCGCGGTGCCTGAAAACGTGAAAGAGGCCATGATCCGAGCGATCCGGGAGGACCACAACAATTACACGGTGACAAGGGGATTACCCCAACTGCGTAAGCGCATCGCGGAGGAGCTCAAGGAGGAGTTCGACTGGGAGCCGGATCTGTTTGTGACCTCCGGCGTTTCCGGCGGATTGCTGTTGGTGCTGATGGCATGCATCAATCCCGGAGACGAGGTGCTCATCGGCGATCCCTACTTCGTTTCCTACAAACATCTGGTTCGACTTGTCGGCGGCGTGCCGGTTCTGGTCGATCTCTATGACGACTTCCAGCTTCACCCGGAACGCTTTGCATCCGCCATCACCGACAAGTCGAAGATGATTCTGTTGGCCTCACCCGGCAACCCGACCGGCGTCGTCCATCGCAGGGATGATGTCCGAGCCGTCGCCCGACTCGCCGAGAAGCATGATCTGCTGCTTGTCAGCGACGAGATCTATTGCGTGCTTACCTACGACGATACAAGCCCCAGCCCAGTCCGTTTCGCCCCGGAACGAACGCTCCTGCTTCGAGGGCATTCCAAGTCATATGCGATGACCGGATTGCGTCTTGGTTACGCCGCGGGTCCAACCGATGTGATCAGCGAGATGGCCAAGCTGCAGCAGTACACGTTCGTGTGCGCCCCGCACCCCGTGCAGTTCGGTGCGATCGAGGCCATGAACACTGACATGTCTGCGCAGGTCGCCACCTATCGCGCGAAACGTGATCTGGTATGCGCGGAGTTGAAAGGGACGTTCGAGTTTGTCAGACCCTCGGGCGGGTTCTACGTGTTTCCCAAGGTGCCGTCGGGGTATCCGTCGGGCACCGCGTTCGTCGAAGAGGCGATCCGGGGTAACCTTCTGATCATCCCCGGCGAGGTGTTCAGCCGGCGCGACACGCACTTTCGAATCAGTTACGCAGCCCCTGATGAGAAGATTCGCCAGGGATGCAAAGTCCTCCGATCCCTTGCGAAGTAATCGGTTGGGGATTGGAGATTGTCGATTGGCAGTTGTTGCTCACGCCGCGATATTCAGTCCGCGATCGACAATCCGCAATCTGCAATCGGAATGACCAGATGATTGTCGCCGGCGCCCAGGCAGTCGGTCCGGAACAGGATTGGTCCGGCACAAACAACGTCCCCAACCGGAATTGGCGGCAAGTTCTACGTGAACCGCATTCGGTGGAGCACGTCGGCGCCCGATCGTTGTGTCCGGACGGATCGGGCCCTCAGTGCGGCGTCGATCCGCGCCGCGCCGATTCCACCCAGTGGACCGGGCGCGCCGCGACCCCCGATCAGGATCGGCGCGGTAAAGACATACGCCTCATCGACCTTCCCGGCTTCCAGCATCGCAGTCAGGATCGTTGGTCCGCCTTCCACGAGCAGGTTCGTCACCTCGCGCTTTGCGATCTTTCGCAAGCAGTCATTCAGCATGAGGCATCCGTTACGCGATCGACAGGGGATGACTTCGACGCCCCTTCGACGCAGACGATCTGCCTTTCGCGTTTTCGCCCGCGCAGCCGTGGTCATCACGAGTGTGGGCACGCCATTGCATGTGCTAGTAACTTGGCACTTTTCCGGAATCCGCAGTCGACCGTCCGCCACTACGCGGATCGCCGGACGGCGGATTGGCACGTTACGGGCGGTTAGCATTGGATCGTCCGCAAGGATAGTGCCGGATCCGACCAGAATCGCGTCGACGCGGGCCCGCAACCGGTGGACGCGGCGCCTTGACGCTTCGCAGGAGATCCATTGCGAACGGCCCGTACGCGTGGCCAGCTTGCCGTCAAGGCTTTGGGCCCATTTGACAATGACGAAGGGTCGGTGAAGCCTGATGCGGGTCGTATACGGTGCCAGAACCTCGGCAGCCTCTTGCTCGAGCAGCCCGGTTTCCACCGTGATGTTCGCGGCGCGCAACTGTCGGATACCCCGGCCGCGGACGACAGGGTTGGGATCGCGCATGGCCACCACGACCTTCGCGACACGAGCTTCGATCAGCGCCTGGGTGCACGGTGGGGTCTTACCGTGGTGGCAGCAGGGTTCCAGCGAGACGTAGACGGTTGCGCCTGTCGGGCTTTGGCTGCAGGTACGCAGGGCTTCGATTTCGGCATGCGGCCCGCCAAACCTCCGGTGGTAGCCCTTTCCAATAACAAGGCCGTTGCGAACGACAACACAACCGACCATCGGATTGGGTTCGACGCCCCCCTCGCCTTTCCGTGCCAGCGCAACGGCACGCACCATCATGCGCTCGTCAAGTGGATCGAAGCGATATTGGGTTGGCCTGATCGGCATGATCCGTTACAGCCGACGTCCTCAAGTACGCCGCTTATGCGGCTTTCGATCGAGCCACATGTGGATCAGAAGCAAGCCGACACCGCAAACCAAGGCAGCGTCGGCGACGTTGAACACCCATGGCCAGATGTCCCGCCCTGCAAGTTTGGACACCCAGGCGGGGAACTTTGGAACGAACTTGATGAAATCGCGTACTACGCCCTGTTGCCCCACCTCCACGTTGGCCCGTGCAAACGGGCGGTCATTAGCCCCGTCGGGGTAGTCGCCGATGCGAACGAACGGCGCATCCGGATCACTGACGATCCGCCCGATCACCTTGGCTTCTTCCCCGGAACCGGTCTTGGTGCGGACCACATCCGCTATTACGAACGCCCGGTCGTGCAGATTGCCAAGCGCGCCCGCGAGAATGAGCCCGAGAGCAACGTGGAGGACATGTTGCCTTCGGTCGCTATGGGCGAACAGGTAGAACATTAGCCCGAGGGCGAACATCGAAGCGACAATGAACAGGGCGGTGTATCCGGAAAAGAAGCCGAAGACAGCCCCATCATTCAGTGATCGTTGGAAGTCTATGGTTCCGGGGATTATCGTTCGGATTTCGTTTGTCTTGAGCTGCGCAAAAGCCCAGGCCTTAGACCACAGGTCCAGACCCAGCACGATGCAGGCGACGATCCAGAAACACAGATGGGACGAAAGATGCCAGAGGGCGGGTTCGATACATTGGTCCGGCCGGTCGGCCTTGTGCGCCGTGGCGACATGCATGGTGGACGAACCGGTCAGGGTGCGCATCCTTCCTCGCGAGCCAGAGCGTACTTGATGCAGTATTTGGCCCAGGGTTTGGCACGGAGCCGCGCCTTGCTGATTCTCTTGTGCGTGGCGAGGCAGATACCGTACGTTCTGCTCTCGATGCGGGCGAGCGCATTGTCAATTTCTTGGACAAGGGCCTGCTCGCTGGCGATGAGCCCGAGGGTAAACTCCTTCTCCCAGTTGTCGCTGCCCAGATCAGCCATGTGAATGGGCATGGCGGAATGCTTGCTGAACACTTGCTCCTTGCGGTCGATGGCATCACGGGTCAGGTGTATGACGTCAACGGCCAACTCCCGCCGCTTGCGCAAAAGCAACTTTTCAAACTCTTGAAGCTCTTCATCACTCAAGTGCGTTTTCGGCACAGGCCGGTGCTCATCGGGGGGCTGGGTTCGATCCTGTGAGGCTGCCCGCAAAGGCTCCGGCCTGGATGCCCTCTTGGAACCGGCAGTCCTCTTGACGACCTTGATCTTGGGAGCCTTAACTCTCTTGGTCGTACTCTTTGTGCCCTTGAGTTTCTTGGGCGTTTCGGTCTTTGGGCTTACCGTGCGGGCGGAGCCCGCGGCGCGGCGTTTGGGTACGGTGGTACTGCGCGTCGCAGCCTTCTTCGCTGTGGTTACCCTTTTCACGACGGCTTTCTTCGTCTTGCTCTTGGCGGGCGTAGCCTTCCGTGTTGCCTTGCGGGAGGCGGTGCGATTGGAGCTTGCTCTGGTACTGGTCCGTTTTGTCATCGGAGTGATCCGCCAAAATTGCGGAAAAATGTAAACTCTTGTAACCGAAAAGGAAACAGTAAACCGAACCCTGTAGTGTAGATGTAATTGACCTTACTGTCAAGCCCCGCCAGTTCGTTGCGGACAGCGGAGCAGGGCAATCGCATCTTAATTCAGACCGCGATTACCAGCATGAAAACGCAGATCAGAGCGATCGTGCGAAAAACGCCCGAGTGGGCGAACCAGCGTTTCCGATCCATCAGCCGGGGTTTCGCAATTTAGATGCGATTGCCCTGGACAGCGGAGCAGAACTTCCACCAGGGTCGGTTTTCGGATGGTACCGGGAAGCTGAAAGATCAGGTTACCCTGGGCGTCGCGAGCGACGCGGTCGAAGATACGATGGTCAACGTAGACCGCCCAGGCTTCGTAGTTATCGGTGCCGACGATCTGAAAGGCGGGTGAGTAACGCGGTCGCTCCCGGCCGCCGATCACAAGACGCACGAGATGTCGATCCGGCGCGATGACGTAGCAACCGGACGCCGGATCGAAGCCTGCGGTGCGGCCGTCCTCCTCGGAGACCGGAACGAGCGATCCGACCTCGATCCGCGGTGCCGCCGGCCTGGTATAATCAACGGCACGGGCGAAGGCGTCTTCATCGGAAGCCTCACTAGCAGCCCCTAGCAGGATGTGACAGAACCATGTCTCTATGTCTTCCCCTGATGCATCCGCGACGGCTATCAGCGAGGTGTGACCCTCCGCATCGGATACACCACCGCCGGGCAGCGTGGACTCGGTGATTCTCGCGGCGCGGTTCGTATCGTCGACGACGTACAAGAGGAACGCACCGGTTGTCTCGCTGCGTGCGGTGGCATAGACCGGCGGCTGCGCGCTCTTGGGTTCATCGGGCGGCGTGCCGACAAAACACCGCAATCCATCCTCCGGCGCAGAAGCCAGTGTGACGGCAAGACCGAGTTGCGGAGGTGTCCAGGTTCCGGTGGCGGCAGTGGCCTCGACAACCACGTATATCTGCCCAGTGGGGTAGATCGTGTACGTCCAACGTTGGAAGGGTTGCCGGTCGAGCGAGCGCTGCGTGGACCTGGGATCATCGACGAAACGCCATTCGGATGTCACCACGGCGCGGACTGCGTTCATTTCCACGATCCGCGATCGAACCACGACGGCGTTGCCCGGGTTTGCGGCGTGGAACTCGTTTGAGTCCGGCGATTCGACCACCACGGGGCGCGGGCCCAGCATCGTACCCCGCAGGAGATTTCGCACCATGTAGGGATCGGCGGCTACGTTGTACCATTCGACAATCTGCCCATTGGCGAAAGTCAGCTCAAAATCCGCTCCGGGCCGGCCCGCGCCGATCTTCCACCGGCGGCCGACCTGCTGAACGTAAAGCCCTGCCTCACGGTTGGAGATGTCGCCGAACAGATCCGTGCGGTTGCCGACCAGCAATATGTCATCGAGAACAAGCTCGACCGGCTTCGGTGCCCCGGAGACGGCGAGACGCATTTCCTGCACGTCGTCGAGAGGAATCCCTTCGCCGACCTCGGCCAGGTCCAGCCTCAGAACGTTCCAACCGCGCTGAAGCGGAATCGACGTGTGGGTGGCGAGTCGCTCCTCGATCGGTCCTCCGGCGATGGTCATCTCCAAGACCAAGTCCCGCTCCGGCGAGTGTATGCTCATCAGCAGCAGGTCGTAGTTCCGCCAGTCGCGTTTGAGATACCATTGAGCGGCAGCCCTATTGCTGACAACGATCGTGTCGTCGGGCGAGCCGGTGGTGAACTGTAAGCAACCGGTGCCCGTCTCCACCCGTCCCCGTTTGGGATCGAGCACGCACTTCGCATGATCTGACACGCCGACGAGCTGGAAAAGCTCCATATGTTTGGGGTCTTCAAAATCGGCGATGACAAGGAGGCGACCGCTTTGCAGATCGGGATAGGTCTGCATCAGGCGGTCGATCCGCGTCGGTGCGGCTGCTCGGTGCAACCCGGCGAGTTGGCAACCGCCGCCGACCGCAAAGAGTGTGAGTAGCAACACGACGGATTCTGCAATGTACAAGATGCGAACTCTCATCATGGCCCAAGAGGCTAGCTGACCGGGCCGGACCATGCAACGCGGTGATACCGGAACCGGACGCGGACGGTCCGATCTGCCCCTGCTGGTCGCCGAGCGTGGACCCGTTACACTGCCGGACCCGCGGCTATAATCTAACGGGCTTGGCCAGTGACCGCTGTCCCGAATGCGGTCGTGACATCCAAGGCAAGGAGACGCGGCATGAGGCCAAATATTGATCGAAAGGGGTGAATCGCGCGAGCGATCAGCGGCCTGATCTGTATCGCGTTCGGGTCTGCCCTCTGGCTAATTGCCTGGCCGGAGTCGCTACCGCTGGATCGTAAGTCTGGTCGCGATTGCGGCCGGCGGTTTCCAACTGTTCGAGGCGAAACACGACTGGTATGGTGTCCCGTGCTTGTGGCCTCAAGACGCCGATGTGAGGCTGTCCGGTCACGCGGCGCGTTGCCGCGAGATCGGATGGTTCGATCAAATCGTGATCGGACGTGAACAGGCGGAGCGTCAACCTGCTTATACGGCAACTCGTACGCCGGCTGGCAGTTCATAGGTTGGGCGGCGCGAGGTTTCCAAACCTGCTGTTAGGGTGCTACGATACATTGTGGGAAGTACGGCACACGGGGTGTCCTTTTGACAACAGGAGGGGCTTGCCACGGAGGGTCGGGAGAGTCGTCCAATGGCCAACGCGAAGATCATTTCCGTCGGTCCGGGTGAGCTCGAGTTGATTGCGGACCTGTATTGCCAAGTCTTCAGTCCGCCGCAGGACGAGGCGTTCTTTCAGCGCCGGTTTCACGGCCGGCGTAACGTGAGTCTGTTCGTTGCAATGCTCGACGATCAGCACGTGGGATTTACCGTCGGCTATGAACTAAAGCCCACGACCTACTTCAGTTGGCTGTGCGGCGTTCTTCCCGATGCCCGGCGGATGGGTGTGGCGACGCAACTGATGCAGGCTCAACAGGCGTTCGCCGTGGACCACGGCTATACGCTCGTCCGCTTCGAGTGCCAGAACCAGCACCGCCCGATGTTGCACCTGGCTATCACGGAGAGTTACGACCTGGTCGGGATCCGCTGGGACACAGCCAGCGCAGCCAACATGGTGATCTTCGAGAAGGATCTGCGCTAACGGCGCGATTGTAGCCCTGCCCGTGTCGATCGCATTGCAAGTGCGGCACCCACGCACGGCTACGGGTCTGGGGGCGGACCGCGCAGCAGGCTCGGACATTGAAACCAGGGCGCATCACACCAGGCGTTCGGAAAGAACAGACCGAATGGTTCATTGCAGCAGGCGTCCAGCGTATCGACGCACTGGCCGAACGGCTGAAGACAACAGGCGCCGCTCTCGGGTTGGCACTCATAGGGAGTCCCGTTCTGATCGCAGTCCCAGCTCGTTCCGGACGCGATATCGCAATCGTCGGGGATTTCGTTTCCGTTGCAGTCGTTTCCGACAAGTTCGCAGTCATCCGGGATTTCATTCTCGTTGCAGTCATTCCCGATCAGCTCGCACTCATCGGGGACTGAGCTGCAATTGCAGTCATTGCTGGTTCCAGCTCCGATGTCACAGATGTCGCGCATCTGGTTGTCGTTGCAGTCCTCGTTCGGCTCGCATTCATCCGGTATAAGATTCAGGTTGCAGTCCTCACTGCTTCCACCGATCACATCACAAATGTCCAGCGTCTGATTGTTGTTGCAGTCTTCGCCGAGCTCACACACATCGGGTACGAAGTTGCCATCGCAGTCTTGGCTGGTACCGGCGTATATGTCGCAGATATCCCACACTTGATTGTCGTTGCAGTCCTCATTCCGTTCGCACTCGTCCGGTACGTCGTTGAGATTGCAGTCATTACTACCCCCGCAGTTCTCCGGATTGCAGGTTTCACCCGGCGCCTCGCAGTCGATATCACACGCATCCGGCTCATCGTTGTCGTTGCAGTCCTCGCAGACTCGCTGTGGGTTGGCGATCGCATCCTGAAATGCTGGGTGGTCGATCCGAATCCCGTAGTTCTTAAACCAGTAGGGAACGTTGCACGCCCAATGCGTGAAAATACCGTACACAAGCCCCCTGCATTCGTGCTCGACGGCCGATCCGGAGGCTCCGACCGTCGCGTCGATTGTGAAACCGATAGTCTCATCAGATCGCGTACGGTATTCGCCGACGCTCGTCTGTTGAACGTATTTGTGTTTGGATGTTGTATCAGTCCCGTACCCGGTGAGCCGAAGCGCGGTGTAATCGCGCGCTGGAACGTCTCTAGCAAGCCGGTAGGAGGCGCCGCCTTGCGCAACCAGGGGACTCAACCCCGTCTCCGTGTTGTCGAAGACCCGGAAATAGCACCAGTCTTCGCCCGGTGGCCAGTTGCCGCACTCGTGAAACTGGACGGAGCATCCGTCGATTAGATACTGGTCCTCAACGTCCGCCCATTGTGGCGTTCCCGCGCCGGTGGACAGTGGAACGTTGAACTCGACGACCGGTGGGAAGTCATCACAGACGAAAGTCAGGAGATCACAGCAGTGCCCGGCGCTCAGTAAATCGTTCGGTCGATTATCGAAGAGAAAAGCGCTGCAGATGTGCCGCCAGTTGCATGTGTGGTTAATGAACTGGTGCCAGCGCGCCGCACGGGGGTCCGATGACCTCACGCGGTCGTCAGTATCGCCGCATATCCCGTTTTGGACCGTCTCGCCGCCACCGTCCGCAACACCGCCGGCGATCTTGTCGATGGCAACCCTGTTGTTTCCAGTTCCAGGATGCGCGAAGAGTTCCACAAGCACCTGATCTCCGTTGAATATGCCGTCGAGTTTTGCCACCTCCGCAGGGCGAACGATCCAAGAGTCTGGATAACACCATCTTCGCAGGAGGTGATCCTAAGGAAAGACTCGGACTCGTCAGCGCTATCTGGCGAACCGCTGAGTTGGACTTCCCCGAAGTGAAGACGTATCCACGGCGCTCCGTCGATACCAGCCAACTCGGAGAAGACTACGACGGCGTCACTACCACTTCCCATTGCGGAAACCACACCAGAGTCGATATTTACCTCCACGATCTCGTTCGGCATCTCCGGCGCATCACCCCGGACCTGGAAGGGAAGTGCGAGGGAACAGACGATGGCAAACATGCGGGCCAGAGCGGAGCAACGGCGTTTCCCGCTGTGTTGGCGGAACTTGGCTGCGCCAGGTCTGTCTGGTGCTCGAGGCAGTCCGTCTCCCCTGCTGGCGCTCCGGCGCAGGATGCCCCAACAACCGAGGATCACCAGCAGGCACATCATCACGGTGAGACCAACGTCCGAAAGCGCCGGAATCAGAGGCGAAACGACGAAGTCCAATATGCCGCCGGTTAAATCCCCGTTAGACGCACGCCACTCCTTGTAGATCAGGTAGTCGGGCGGACGCACATTGGAATGAATAAGCGCGCCGCGTTGGCCGAGTGCACTATCGGGCTCATCAGCGTTCAGGGCGTCTAGGCGGTAGACGCCTGGTTCCGACGGTACCACCGCACCGA
>Ga0307432_1000862_pt1 | contig 20608 bp, 16 predicted proteins | sample SalMarWE160150MG_FD_202158 | JGI IMG/M metagenome (GOLD analysis project Ga0307432, IMG submission 202158) | Salt marsh sediment microbial communities from the Plum Island Ecosystem LTER, Massachusetts, United States - WE1603-150 | ecosystem: Environmental > Aquatic > Marine > Intertidal zone >...
AGTAAGATTGTTATCGGAGAGGGGCAATGGAGCAGTTTGCTTGAGCAGAATAAGGGCGGGAAGCTGGAGATTGATGTATTCTGTAAGGGTAAGGACGGGAAATGGTTGCAGTATGATGCGATTCGTAATGCGATCGCGAACGAGGAGATCGACGGGCACCTGGTGTACCGAAAGATTCACCCGGGCTACAGGACATGGCGTGATGTTGGGATCTATCAGCGTGAGCTTGGCAGTTATGCGGAATCTGTTGTGCTGGATAATAGTTATTTCAAGGGTGGGTGTTTGAACTGTCACGCGTTCTGTAATAATAAGACAGATAAGATGTTGATCGGGCTGCGGAGCGGGAAATATGGTAGTAGCGAGCTGATTGTAAATGATGGTCAGGTGAATAAGATCGGGACGAAGTTCGGGTATACGTCGTGGCACCCGAGTGGGAAGATCGCAGTTTATTCGATGAACAAGGTTTACCAACTGTTCCATTATGCGAGGAAGGCTGAGTACCGTGATGTGATCGATATTGATTCTGCGCTGGCGTATTATGATGTTGAGAGCGTGAAGGTGAAGCGATGTGAGCACTTGTCGAAGAAGGACAGACTCGAGACATACCCGGCGTGGTCGAGTGATGGGAAGTATTTATATTACTGCAGCGCGCCTATAAAGTGGCTAACGAGTGAGATTGAAGAGATAACGCAGGAGATGGTCGAGGGAGTAAAGTATGACCTGATGCGAATAAGTTATGATGTGAAGCGGGATAAGTGGGGAGAGCCGGAAGTGGTTGTTTCTGCGGAGGAAAGCGGGAAGAGTTCGCTGGAGCCGCGAGTGAGTCCTGATGGGCAGTGGCTGTTATTCTGTATGTGTGATTACAGTTGTTTCCCGGTATATCAACCGAGCAGCGATCTTTATATGATTGGTCTTGAAAGCGAGCGGGCGGATGGGAAATTCGTTTACAGGAAGCTTGATGTGAACAGTGAGGCGAGTGAGTCGTGGCACAGTTGGTCGAGTAATAGCAGGTGGATCGCGTTCAGCAGTAAGGGGATGCACGGGTCGTTTACGCGGACGTATTTCAGTTATGTTGATGTGAATGGAGTTGCGAGTAAGCCGTTTGTGCTGCCGCAGAAGGACCCCGGTTATTACGAAAGGTGTTTGCGGACGTTCAGTGTGCCGGAACTCGTAGTTGAGCCTGTTCGGACGACGAAGGAGACGCTTGGGAAGGTTGTTCGCGGGAAGATTGATAAGGTCGTATATGTGCCGATCAGTTCGGCGACGATCAAGAATGAGGAGTGGCAGGAGCGGGAATGATGAGAATCATTCCAAATATTCATATTGTCCCTACCGAAAACTCCGTCCTTATTTATTGACAAGGATTTACATACAATTACTGCCGAGAAGGAAGGTAATCTCAGCGGCACATGGTATCTCGATATTGAATCCGAGCGGGGTGCTCGCAAACAGAGACTGAGAGTCAATCCGGACATGAGCGCACTTTACGGATCTACTCCAATCAAGAAGATTAATCTTGATGGTGACAAGGTGAGCATTAACCAACACATGATAACTCTTCGCATATATATGATATCCAGTAGGCTTTTAACGCTCTGATTTCCGATTGGTCAATGAACCCGAGGTAACAAGGAGTTCCAATTCAATGAATGGACCGGGGCGGATATTTTTCTATGTCTCAATAATCTGCATGAAATGTTTTGATATTCGGCAAGTTCCAGATAGGCGTTTGGCAATGTTTTACTACGATTGGCCACGACATAGGTAGATTTACGATGTCCGTATTATAAAATAGCTTATATCGTACTGCGTCTTCTCAGCCAGCCGACAAGGCCTAAACCAATGCTGCCTAGCAGAATTGCCCCGGGTGCGGGGATGGCATTAAACTGCAAGTCGTCGATTGCGAAAAGGTCTCCAGTGATCACGAGACGCGAAATATCATAAGTGCCTCTGGTTATCACCGGATAGACGTTAGGTCCTGTAACTACTTGGTGTGACTCAAGCAGGCTGCCGGTACTATCATAAACGCTTAGAAACTCGGGACCTCCTACGCTGTCCGCAATGCCGATTCCGACCATGCTGGCGGGCAGAGCCAGATCAATCTGAATGGTGCCATCCCAGCCCCCAGTCGCACCACCGTTCTCATAAGAGCCGGTCCCGACGTAATTTGGCGGGCTTTGTAGACTAAAGCCGTATCGTGCGAAAAGTGCGCCTGCACCTGTAATCTCAGTAATCGAGGCAACACCGACAGAGACATAATCGTTCCAAAGAACTTGTGTCCCGGGCGCCTTGTCGTCAAAATTTACCAACGTCCCAAAGGTAGGCGAAAGAGTGGGACTGGGTGTACCATAACTTATAGACCCATTAGCAACTGGGGTACCAACGGCGAACATCAATCCTGCTGCTACACAAATTATAATTAACTTTTTCATAATACGTTCCTCCTTTAATCTTATGTGGCAGGCTTTTACCTTGCCCTAAATGTCTTGTTATACTAATAACCTGAAGGTAAGCCCTCCTCCCTTGAGGAACATCCTTATGATGTATTACTCTAAATCTATCAAATTCCGAACCGAATGTCCAGAAAAAAATGGGAAAATCAGAAGGTTTTGTAAAAGAATTTACATTTTTTGTAACCGTTCACGGGGTAAATATGCCGATTTCAAGCTGATATGGAGGATTTGATTGACTATTTCGTCAAAAAATCTCCAAAAAGTTACCTCTTGGTAGATAAAAATCAGCCATAATGAACCACAAACGCCGGTTTAACCCCGTGAACGGTTACCTTTTTTGCATCTGGGACAACGCTTGCGTTCCAGATGGCATACGATCTTGTTCATTTTGTTGTTCCTTACAAAGTGTTATCTTCTTTGCTGTGAACTACCCGCAGCTATGAGATGTTTTTTCTTGATTATTTTGGCCGAATTTGCTATAATTCGGTGCTTGAACACTTTTGTTGGTGATTAAGCGGATATCAGCTAAGACGTTTAGAGTATCTCTCCAAACACTAAAGAAGTGAGGGATAATAAGTGTTCGTTCAGGGAACGATAGACGTGATAGAGAATAGGCAGAAGACTAAAGCGGTATTACTCCAAGAGCTGATCGCATTACGCAGTCGTATTACGGAACTTAATCAAGCGGAGGAAAGGTTAAAATATATTCTCACAACAAACCCAGTAACCATTTATACATGTGAAGTTGGGGGTAATTGGGCATCTACGTTCATAAGCGAAAATATCAGGAATCAATTTGCCTATGAACCAAACCAGTTTCTGGAAGATCACAATTTTTGGGTCGCACATATCCATCCAGATGATAGAGAGCACGTACTTGCAGGACTCTCTCGTCTATTCCGAGATGACTTTCACATTCATGAATATCGATTTCTACATAAAGACGGAAGTTACCGGTGGGTGCATGATGAATTGAGGTTGATTCGCGACAAGCAAGACGAGCCGCTTGAGTGTATAGGGTACTGGACGGATATCACTGAGCACAAACGACTTGAGCAGAAGGTTCTCCAAAGCGAGGAACAATACAGAACATTAGTAGAATGTGCGGGCGAATCCATTGCCACCATTAACGAAAGCGGGGTATTTTTGTTTATAAACAAGATGGGCGCAAAGGAGTTGGGAGGCAAGCCGGAGGACTACGTAGGAAAGACGATGTGGGATCTCTTCCCGAGAGAAATCGCAGACCGGCAAGCGGCGAGTGTGCGAGAGGTAATAAACACCGAACAGGGAATGAATCAAGTCGTATTGACCGAGCTGCGGGGTCAGCCCAGGTGGTATAACAATACCCTTGAACCATTGAGAGACGATAGTGGGAAAGTAACAGCTGCGCTTGTGATAACAAGAGACATTCATACACTCAAGCAAGCAGAAGAAGAACTGGACAGGTACCGCGAACGAATGGCTCGAGCTGAAGAACTCGCCTCGCTGGGAACCTTAAGTGCCACTGTGGCTCATGAACTAACACAGCCTTTAACCGTTATTCGTCTGTTAATTGAAAATGCATTGACAAAGCTAGAAGCAGCATCTTCCCCTGAGACTGTTGCAAAGAGGCTTAAGGACAGTCTAACCGAAGTCTCGAATATCACTTCAATTGTCGAGAGGTTTCGTAATTTCGCAAGAAGATCCTCAGAGGAGATTGTTAGAGAGATAGAATTGGGGGTCGTTGGTGAGAGAGTTGTGAAGTTATTAAAGGAAAGTGCTCGGCGGGCAAGGATTACCTTGCATCTAAACGGTATGGACAAGCTGCCGCTTGTATATTTGAACGAGAAAGACATGGAACAGCTATTTTTTGCACTTGCCGATAACGCCGTACAGGCCGCCGACGGCAAGAAGAGTCGGCAGCTTATCATAAACGGTGCTGTAAAAAACGAGTATATTGAGTTGTGGTTCTCTGACAACTGCGGCGGGATCGCTCCCGAGAGTATCGATAAGATATTTGAGCCGTTTTTCACTACCAAACCAAAAGGGCAGGGGACAGGTTTGGGACTTTGCGTCGTGCAGAGCATAGTATATCGAGCCGGCGGAAATATTCGCGTCGAAAGCAAGTTTGGTGAAGGTTCAACTTTTTTCGTCACGCTGCCCATTAACAAAAGTACGAGGTCGTAACTAAAGAGCAATGATAAGAAGCAAACACATCTTCTTTGTTGATGATGAGCCGAAGGTGCGCCAGGTAGTCGGCGAGACTCTTGAGGATCTCGGCCCAAAGGTTAGCTGTTTTGCCAGTGCAGTCGATTGCCTCGAACAATTAGGTTCCCAAAGGTGTGATTTACTTATCACTGATGTGAAAATGCCTGAGATGGATGGTATGGAATTGTTGGCAAAGGCCAAACGCCTTGCTCCGTGGATGCCTATTCTGGTTATAACCGGTTACGGTGATATACCAACGGCTGTCGCGGCCATCAAGGCAGGTGCCGTGGATTTTATCGAGAAACCTCTCGACAAGAAAAGTTTTCTGTGGAAGGTTAAATCGATATTGCAACAGAGCACTTTCGATGATTTTTACACAGGTAAGCCTTTGACAGAGAGCGAAATGAAGGTATTGAAACTGATCTTCGACGGCAAGAGCAACAAGGAAATAGCCAATTTACTGCACCGTTCCGTAAGGACCATCGAAGTACACCGCGGTCACCTTATGCGCAAGCTTGATGTCGATAACGTAGTTGACCTGGTCAAACGAGCTGCCATGATGGGGCTGGTTGAACTGCCGACAAAATAAGAACAGAGCAACCTCACCCAGAATGCAGAAGAACGCCTGTGAGTAGTCATTCACACATGCTAATGTACTGCAAGGATTAAATGCGTAAAAATACGTAGTTTCCACATTGCATTTCAAGAGAGTAATTAGTATAATTACGTATTCTACCTTCAGGATGAAGTGATGGATTAGGTGGTGGGTGAGCATTCCTTTATACGAGGTTTTTTCCACCGAAAAGCACGGACGCACTAATCATTGTTTGAAAAAGGGCACTTTGTGTGTCCTGCGGCTAGAGATGTGCTAAATCTATGTGGATACATTGTAAATGTGCGAACGGCGAAGGTATTGTTTGAAAACAGCACCTTGTTCGCAAAGAACTTCGCAAGAGCTAAGACAACCTGTGGTTGAAAAGCGTGTCAAGAATCAAGCATAAGTTGCTGTTTTGTAGGGGCTTATGCAAGATTTTTCTACTGCAACCCACAGGGACGGAGTCTGCGCCAGCGCTGTTGTGGCACGGGCTTCCAGCCCGTGAAAACACGGCCAAGATGGCCGTGTCACGGATTGTAGGAATGCTTGGGATGTTTGAACACTCGGTTCGAAATCCAAGCCGTCAAAAGAAAAACGGATTGATTAGCAAGTGAAAACCTATTTGACAGTTTACTTTGGGACGTTGCTGTTGGCGATGTTTCTCGTGCCGATTGTTTCGCGACTGGCTAAGAGGTATCGTTTGGTCGATTCTCCCGGTCCGCGCAAGGTGCACAAAACCCCCATTCCGCGTATAGGCGGGATTGTTTTTTTCGCATCGACACTTGCTTTGGTGCTGCCTGTGTTTCTCTTAAATAACAACATCGGCCAGTCTTTCCGTGAGTCGCGGACGGAATTCATCGTGCTACTGGTAGGGGCCGGTTTCATATTTATGATAGGTCTGTTTGATGATCTGCGATCTGTACGAGGCTACATCAAGCTGTTATGCCTTATCGCGGCCTCGCTGGCAATCTGTGCTTCAGGTGCAACGATGCGTTCCATTTCCGTGGGGACGTGGTTTGTACTTGAGACTGGTTGGGCGGCATGGCCGCTTACTGTATTTTGGATAGTGACGATTACGGTGTGTCTGAGCGTAATTGACGGGCTGGACGGTCTTGCTGCCGGGATAGCAGCCATTGTGTGCGGTACAATTGTACTTCTGGCTCTTTGGGGCGGTCAGGCAGCCATGGCGGTGTTGATGCTGGCGCTCCTTGGGAGTGTGACGGGCTTTCTGTTCTTTAACTTCTATCCCGCCAAGATTTTTATGGGCGACTGCGGCTCCATGTTCCTCGGTTTTATGATTGGAGCCAGCAGCATAATATGCCAGACAAAGACTTCCACATTAGTAGGGCTGGCGATTCCATTTTTGGTAATGGGTGTGCCGATTCTCGATACGGGCTTTGTCATTATTGGTCGCCACTTTCTTGAGCGGCGTTCGATATTATCTTCCGATCGAAACCACTTGCATCATCGTCTGTTGAATCTTGGCTTGAATCACCGCACCGTAGTTATTGTTATTTATGCGGTGACAGCCATAGGCGCCAGTATTGGGGTGTTTATGTTAACCACGGACGGCGCGTGGTCGATAGGACTGCTGGTGGGTGGGCTACTATTGTTGTTTTCAATATTCGCATGCCTGCACGGCAGGCGTTATCGCGGAATACTAATAGTCCTAAAACGTAACTGGGCCATCGCACGTGAAGCAAGGACGGAGAAGCGTAATTTTGAAAGTGCCCAATTGAGGATGAGGGAATCAAGGTCTTTCCGTGCATGGTGGGAGGCGGTGTGCATTATGGCCAAAAAAATGCATTTTCAAAGTATCGGGGTGTGGAAACGCTGCAACGGCCATTACGTAAATACCTGTGCCTGGAATACGCCGGAGGACATATTCACAACTGATAAAACAATGAAGCTTATCCTGCCGCTTAATGGAAATGGGACAGCAGAATGGGAGATAAGGGCACGTATTTGGGCAGATAGCTATCTGGAACTAAGCGGCCGGCAGGCTATGCTGCTAGGACGGTTGATGGACGAGTTCCCGCCGCCGGAGCAGGAGGAAGAAAGTAAAGCATTGGACCAACGTGCCGACACGATACACAAATCCACGATTAAAGAAAAAGCAGGAGATTTGCTGTCGATGAGGATCGCAAAGACTGAGTGAAGCAATAGGTGTGTCTGAGCCGCTTCGTGTTAAAGACACAATAGAAATAGTCAAGAAGCATAAATTGTATAGTGAACTTTCACAAGGTGTAAGATATGGATGTCATAAAAGATACATATCAAGCTAATTGAGAGAGAGGTAAGAATGGATAATTTGGAAGATAAAACCAAACGCAATACGAACTCGGAAGGAGAAACCGTTCGGCTCCGTCCAGATTCGACAGTGAAGGCAAGCGATGATTCCAGCAGGCCCGGCGAAGGGATGCAGCCCACAGAAATCATACCTACTGCCAAAAAGCCGATATCGGCAGCCGATGCGACATTACTGCCTAATCAGTTTATGGAGACGGGAGTATCCACACAGGCCGTCCCGTTAGGAAGCGATATTATAGAATCGATGTTTCGTTTCAAATGGACGACTCTGGCAGTTTTCGTTTTAGTGGCCGCTCCCGCGATCGCCGCTATCTGGACCCAGGTAGTTCCTAAGTACCAAGCCAGGGCGGAAGTGCAAGTTCGGCCTATTATCCCGTATCTGGTCTTCCGGACAGAGGATAGTGGAATGATTCCCTTATATGACTCATTCGTGAACACCCAGGTTTCTATTATAGAGGGTTTAGTAGTCCTTCAACGTGCGTTGGACCAACAGGAAGTCCAGGAGACACAGTGGTACAAGGAGCCACCAAAATCGCTTGTGCAGCGGCTGCGCGGAAACCCAGTTGACCCCCCTATGGAAAGGCTCAGGGATGACCTTTCGGTCAAGCCTCGGCGCGAAACCGAGATAATTGATATCGCTTTTTTGGACTCCAGCGCCAAAGATGCCGAGATTATTGTGAATACTGTTTTGGACCAGTATGTAAAATACCTTGGGGAAAAGTCTGATGCGACTAAGGACAAGCTCTACAACCAACTGGTAGTCCAGCACACATCTCTGAAGAACGAAATCGAGGGGCGGGAGAAGATATCTGCCGAGTTCCGCAGATTGCTCCACACGGGAGCTCCGCAGGAACTTATCTCCAGTAAGAGGGTTCGTCTTGATGAGACACAAGCCCGTCTCAGTGAGCTACGAAATAAGATTGCTGTTTTGGAATGGCAGGCGAAGCAGGCCGGTATTGATGACAGCAATGATGTGGCTGTCGCTTCCACTTACAGCATGGAGAAACAGCCAAAATACCATGAGGATGCGGAATGGCGGAAGCTGGATATTGACGTAAAAACTGCTCGACACCAGATTGCCAATAGCTCGCTTAGTGCCAACCATCCGGATATGATTCGGGTGACAAAGGACATAGAGTTCGCGGAGGAATTAGTTCGACTGCGAGAGGCACAACTGGACGAGCTGTGGCTCAACCGGCCGAAAAATGCGGCTGGAATGCCAATAACAATCCTCGGTGCCAATGGCCTTAGTTACGAAGAATGGTTAATACACCTGCAGCATCAACTGACCCAGGCCGAACAAGAGGAGCAGCTTTTAGTTGCAGAGTACGAGAAACAGCAGGCGGAGTTTGAAGGGCTTTTCGAAACCGCCCAATTACTCGAGAAGGAGAACAACACACTGCTGCACAAGCGTGAGTTGTTCAGCGCGGTTCGCCAGCGTCTGGACCAGAAGAATATGGAGCGCAACGTCCCCGGTTCAATCGAGGTGTTGATGTGGGCCTTCGTACCCCCTAAGCCTTACAATGACCGTCGAATTGTGTTCACTGCCATGGCGCTGGTTATGGGCTTAGGTATGGGCGGTGGTGCGGCATTCCTAAGGGCCGGCAGGAATCAGGCCATTTATACTCCTAATGACATGCCCCATCCAATGCAAGTTCCGTTCCTTGGGTACATACCTGTAACTCGTACCAGAAGATCATCAGGCGCCGAGGTCAGCCCTGCCATGATCGAATCCATCCGGTTCGTGCGTACGGCATTATTGTCGCGGCTGGATAGTCAGGGCAGCACCACTGTACTGGTTACCAGCGCCGATGGGGGGACCGGCAAGACGACCTTCACGATGATGTTGGGCAAGAGTCTTGCTCAGGCAGGTAAGAATGTCCTCATGATGGATGCGGACTTCCAAAAGATGGTTTTGACGAAGCGGTTCGACCTCCCCGATAAGTCTGGCTTCATGGAATCCATGCGCTGCAGGTCCATAGCTACCTGGCACATTTTCCCGACGGAAACTTCCGGCCTGAGTATCATGCCTGCTGGAAAGCAAGGCGATGACGGTGCGGTGTTTGAGGAAATAGCTAACGGAGCTTTCGAGACCTGTATTGGCGAACTGCGTAAGCAGTACAACGTCATATTGCTGGACAGCTCCCCTATTCTGACGCTGGCGGATGCAACAATACTTTCAAGCCAGGTAGATGGTACCATTATGGTGGAGCGAGAGCTTGTATCGCGTCGCGCGAATATAATTGAGGCTCTTGCCCGTCTTGGTTCTGCCGGGGGACGCCTTTTAGGAACGGTCTTCATTGGTTCAAGCAGTCACGAAAAATACGGATACGCTTATCGTTATAGTTATAGTAGAACCAGGGAGTCATAATTGTCTCGTTATTATCGGGGGTTATCCATAAGTATGTGACTACTATGTGAGTACGGCGAAATGTAACTTAGGCTTATTACTTGAGGAAATCAGCTTTTTGAATTTCCAAAATAATCCCATAAGCCCTTGTCAAATAAGGCAGTACCGTTCAACCGCAAAAGCTCAAGAAAGAGAGTTTTCATGTTTGGAGTATGCCTTATTCCCGTTTGGCCCAAGCTCACAGCTATTTTTAAGATTAGAGGCTTGTCAAAAAGCCGATTTAGCAATTGAGCAGATTAGACCTGCAAGTGGTGTCCTGAAATAAACCGAAATTATATTGGCGAAAATCGGCATTGCAAATGCTGCCATAATTAGAGCTATTACAAGCAGTTACACTGGTTTTTTCAGTGCAGCCGACGGGGACGGAGTGTATTCGTAGTTAAGTATAGACTAACGGTCAGCTAATTCGTCATTCGTCGCTCGTATCTCGTGTAGATTATGGATTGCATGTTTTAAATCGATTTGTTATCATTTGCTGTGAAGCAAACAATATTCTTTTATTCGCAGGGGCATGTTATGGGTTCAATAACGATAGATGAGGGAAAACTTAAGGTGCTGCTAAAACAAGCGCTCATTGAAGTATTAGAAGAACGGGCTGAACTGATCGATTATAATTATAAGAGATGAACGAATAAAATATACATCGAAAGGGAAAAAGTGATGGGATTCTCATTACCTCTTAATAAAATGACGATTTCAGAAAAACTGGCCACGATGGAGTTGTTGTGGGAGGATCTTTGCCGCCTTAATTAAAATATTCCACCGTTTCCGTGGCATGGTCAAATCCTCAAAGAGAGAGAAAAACTTATATCTGAAGGTAAGGCAACCTTTTCCAATCTCAATGATGCCAAGACGAGAATTCGAGAACAATCAAGCGACTGAATTGAGACAGTTGTACAGTGGAACGGTGTAACGGTATGACAGAGTACAGAAAGACTGAGGATAGTAATATGAAATTTGTTATCACCCTATTCCAGGACGAAGATGGCGTGTTTATTGCGGAATGTCCATCTATCCCCGGCTGTGTCAGTCAGGGTAAGACCGAGTCGGAGGCAGAGAGTAATATTCGCCAAGCAATCAAGGAATGTTTGGAGGTGCGAGAGGCCAAAGGCATGCCTCTTACGGTGAGTACCCGCCAGGTCGAGGTTGCCGTCTAATGCCACCCGTGCCGGTCTTGAGGCCCAGAGAGGTTGTGAAAACATTTGAGAAACTTGGGTGGCAAGTTTCTCGGCAACGAGGCAGCCACATCATCTTGACCAGGAAAGGACACATTGCAACGCTATCAGTGCCAAATCACCCGGAGGTGGCGCGTGGCACACTGCGAAGTCTTGTTGCACGGGCCGGCCTTACCGTAGATGAATTCCTGAACGCGTTAAAGGGATGATCTATGTCGAGTAGTCGAGAAGACACAGAGGGGGCGGTTTCACAGTGTGACGGTATGAGTGCGAGAGTGCGGAGAATAGTGCGAAAGTTGTTGCCCTTTGGCTTGATTTATAATATAATTATTCAAAATGAATTAAATGAGGGTAGTATTATGAAAGATGAAGAACTGCTGAAGCGTATTGTTTATGATCCGAAGGTCATGGTGGGCAAGCCTGTGGTTCGGGGGACTCGTTTGACTGTAGATTATATCTTAAACCTTTTGGCCCATGGGACGACCGAAAAGGAAATACGTGAGGAATACCAGGGTCTCAGCAGAGAGGATATACAGGCTTGCCTGCTCTTTGCTACTAAAGCCCTGAAAGATACAGATTTCATGCCTTTAGCAATCTAAAATAGCATATTATGAGATTCCTTATAGATGAATGTGTGGGGCCGGCAGTTGTCGTGTGGTTACACGAGCAAAAGCATGATGCTTTTTCTGTGTATGAAGAAGCAAGAGGTTTGGATGATGACAAAGTCATTCAAAAAGCTCTTGATGAAGACAGGATTCTGATCACAAACGATAAGGATTTCGGTGAAAAAGTTTATAGAGAGGGCCATTCTCATTGTGGCGTGATCTTGCTTCGGCTTGATGATGAGCGGTCCGCCTCGAAAATCAGGGCGCTATCAGATCTTCTTACTTTGTATCCGGACAGGATTCAAAATTCATTCATTGTTGTATCAGAGCAACGAGTCAAATTCGCAAAAAGAAAATAGAGCGGGCATCATTACCGTCTTACTTACAGAGGGGCGGTATGAATGCGAAAGTGCGAAAATGTGGGAGTAGGGCAAAATATATGAACGAGAAAACAATAAAACTCAGTGACCTCCGTTAACTCAGTAGTAAGATCATTAAGGATTGAGCAGTGGCACGTTTTCTTGATCGAGAAGCAGAAATAAAGGCATTGGCACAGAATATTGTAACGGGCCCGGCCGCTAATGCAGCGGATTTCCCATCGCCGCAGTGAATAAAGCCGGCGAAGGCGAGCCTTCCAACACCGTTATGGTAGTCCTGTAAAGATAGATTTTTTAACCACGAAGTACACGAAAAACACGAAGAGATACTGAATTCTTCTGATTTAACTTCGCGAACTTCGTGACCTTCGTGGTGCAAGATTTGTAGTTGAAATATTTATAGATGATGAACTTATTGTGGAACTTAAAAGTGTTGACCAAATAATGGGAATTCACAGAGCCCAGTTGCTTACGTATATGAAGCTTGCCGAGGTAAAAGTCGGGCTGTTAATCAACTTTAATGTCGAAATTCTCAAAACTGGAATCAAGCGATACGTTTTGTAGGCAGCTATGTGTCTCACCACGAAGAACACAGAGGCCACGAAGAAATAAGCAGTAATCAATAAAAAACCTTCGTGCACTTCGTGTCCTTCGTGGTGAACTGAATTTTCGTGTCCTTCGTGGTGAATTAAGCTTAATCCGTTGCGTATGAACCGTGATTTGTGGCATATTAATGCCGCTAACCACCGGCATCAGGCGTTTCGCTTCAGGCTGTTGATTACACCATCCTTGCGCCGGTTATCGGCAACGGCACCGATACCGAGTATGCCGAAAAGTGAAACCGCTACGCCGACAGGGTTAACCGAGCTGCCTTCTGCCACCACCGTGGCATACTCGAAGAGCTGCCTTTTGAACGCATCCTGTCGGTTGAGGTCCTCGAACTTAAATTTGGCCTCGGCAAGAAAGGCATCCACCTCTATCTTAAGCTCTGGCCGGGTTACCTTTTTTTCGGGCGTTCTCATGGATTGTACTTGCGACTGGCACCCATAGACCCAACAGGCCAGAGCGATACAAACCACAGCCGCTGTGGCTAAGCATTGATTGTGCCTGATTGCCCGCCATATTTTTTCTATTAGATTTTTCATTTTTTTGTGCTTTCAGAAAGGTTTACATTGCAAGGAGCAAAACGCATTTTTCAGCCCCTCCTTGAGCTCCAGTACCGGACCCTTACAAGCTCAAGTGAGCCTGAGCCTATTGGCTTGCGCTGCGGAACAGGCAGGCGCAAGGTGCCGGACAGCACTGCGCTCGATGCCGAACAGGCAGGCGCAAGGTGCCGGACAGCACTGCGCTCGATGCCGAACAGGCAGGCGCAAGGTGCCGGACAGCACTGCGCACGACCTCAGCGCTTACTGACTCGGCACCTCAACGCTTACTGACTCGGCCCGAAACCGTCTGTTTTGAGCATTCGATATTTAGATTTCAATATTGTCTCGAATTTCGTGCTTCGGATTTCGTATTTTCGTTACTAATTAGCCGCCTGGAATTACTGCAGATTCAAGTATCTCATCTAACCGTCCGGTACGAAGCTCTGCCGGCTCTCTGAATCGGGTGCGGACTTCCAGGTAATACTGGCCGCCCGGCACAATCGGTGTCAGGAAGACTAATTGGCCGGGTTTATTTTTCTGGATGGCGGTGAGCTTGACCTCGGCGGCGGTATCGATATTGACAAAGTAGATGCCCTCATCGTCCCGGTCGGGATTGAATTTCAGCCGGTGGCCGTTAATGGTACCGATATTTCCGGAGGTTATTCTCCCGTTGGTCTCACCGGAGCCCAGATCGACGTATTCCAGCAGGGCCGGCGCCGGTTTGATGGTTTCAGCCTTGGTGACGGTCGCACCCGCGCGGACCGTCCTGCGGACTCTGGCTCCCGGGTTGGCGCCTACGTCCACCCGATGACGCGATGGGTCGAACGTATCGGTAATACCGTTGAAGACGCCCTTTATGCGGGGAAACAGTTCACATAAACCACCGAGCTGCACCCGATAGCCATCGAGCAGGCAGCTTTCAGTGGCCTTGATGGTGTCTTCGAGGACGGCTAAGATGTCCGGCTTGGTAACGGTCGAGCCCTGGTCTATCATCCGATTGGCAAGTACTTCAAGGTCAGCCGAGCCGGTGATTCTCACCTGAGCGGCGTAATCGTCCGGATCGCTGGTAAGATGGTTCTCAAATAAAGCGTAATTAATAGCCATTTTCTTACTCCTTAAAAAAGGGTTAATAAATATTCTCCCTCCGGGTAACTCCCCCGGAGCTCATAAAGGATAAGGGGGGGCTTTAGTATGTTAATAAATTGAGTTTTTGGCTTACTTCGATTATCCTGCCTGATTTCGTCTCTCTACTATAAATATAACAATAAAATTAGGCAGAGCCAAATACAGCTTCGCATCAATATGGCTTCCGGGGTAGTGGTTACAGTTATTAACGCTGTGGCCATGATGGCGGCGTTTCCGATCTATCTTCATTTCCTCGTTTACGAAAAATACGGCGTCTGGCTGGTACTGACTACCGTTTTGAGTTTTGCCAAAATAGGTAATCTCGGTATAGGCCAGGCTGTTATGAAGCTTGTTGCCGAAGAACACGGTCGTGGTGATATTGAAGGTATCCAGAGATATGTTACAACGCCCTTGGCACTGCTGTGTCTCAGCGGTAGCCTTGTCCTGATAGCGGTACTGGTTTTTAAGGCTCAGATAATTGCCGCATTTAAGTTAAGCGATGAAAATGCATGGATGGCTTTGTGGCTACTACCCTATATCGGCATTCTGAGCATATACGTCTTCATAGTCCAGGCGATGAACGCCACGTTGTCAGGTTTGGGGTGGATGGACTTGGCGAACTATACACAATCATTCGGCTAGAACCTGAGGCCTTGCGGACTAAATATCACATGTCAAATGAGGCAAAATCAACAATGGATGTGGTTTCACATGTTGAGCGGTTATCAGGAGCGTACAAATGTATGAAAACAAATTGAGCATAGCTGTCATTGGATTTGGACATTGGGGAAAGAATCTTATAAGGAACTTTCATGATATGGGTGTACTACGCCTTGTTTGCGATACTGATCCCGCAAAGGAACGACTGGTAAAGCAGAAGTATCCTGATGTCACCTTCTGTTCAACCGTTGATTCAGTGCTCGAAGACGACCAGCTAAAAGCCGTCGTAATTGCTACACCTGCAGTTACCCACTTTACCCTTGCCAAGGCAGCTCTCGAGGCCGGGAAAGACATCTTTGTTGAGAAGCCTTTAGCATTAAATGTGTGGGAAGGTGAGGAACTCGTTACATTGGCATCGCGAAACAAAAGAATATTGATGGTAGGTCATATCTTACTCTATCATCCCGCTGTAATTAAGTGCCGTGAGCTTATCAACAAGGGTCAACTTGGGAAGATTGAATACTTGTACTCCAACCGGCTAAACATCGGTAAAATCCGAACCGAAGAGAACATTCTCTGGAGTTTCGCTCCGCACGATATATCGGTTATGTTGACACTTCTCGAAGAGGAACCTTGCGCGGTCTCTTGCCATGGCGCCAACTATTTGAATCAGAATGTTGCGGACGTAACGATGAGCGAATTTGCGTTTCCCAGCGGCGTCCAAGCCCACATTTTTGTTAGCTGGCTTCATCCGTTTAAAGAACAGCGATTAGTTATCGTGGGTTCAGACAAGATGGCTGTTTTCGACGACACTGCAGATGACAAATTAGTTGTATATTCGCACAAGATAAATTGGAAAAACAGAGTCCCGATAGCTGTCAAAGCGAAAGGTCAGCCGGTCCCCATTGAGATACAAGAACCGCTTCGGGCTGAATGTGAGCATTTTCTTGAATGTGTTCAATTACGAAGGCAACCTCGCAGCGATGGAAACGAAGGCTTGCGTGTGCTTAAGATCTTGCGCAAGTGTCAAGAGTCAATGGAAAACAATCACTTCGTTCAAGTAACAACACCAATGGAGAGTGTCGTGAAAAAGCCTTATTTTGCTCATGAAACGGCTTGTGTAGATGACGGTTGTGAAATCGGCAAGGGGACAAGAATCTGGCATTTTTCGCACATAATGAAGGACGCCAAGATTGGAGAGAACTGTATATTTGGCCAAAATGTAAATGTAGCGAGTGGCGTAGTTATCGGCAACAATGTAAAAGTCCAAAATAATGTTTCTATTTACACCGGTACGATAATTGAGGACGATGTTTTTCTTGGGCCATCTTGTGTTTTGACAAATGTTACAAACCCACGCTCCCAGATTGTGCGCCATAACCTCTACGAGAATACAATCTTTCGCCGTGGGGCAACTGTCGGAGCGAATGCAACTATTATCTGCGGTATTGAACTTGGGCGGTATTCGTTTATTTCTGCCGGTGCTGTGGTAACCAAGGACGTTCCAGACTATGCTTTGATGATGGGTGTCCCCGCCCGACAAGTTGGATGGATAAGCCGGCATGGTATTCGGTTACCGGAACCGAATGCTGAGGCTATTATGGTTTGTCCGGAAAGCGGCTATCGTTACAAAGAAGTCGAGCCGGGGGTGCTCCGATGTTTGGATTTGGACGAAGATGCTTCTCTGCCACCGGAAAAAGCTGTAGGCAAAGTTTCGTACCGTGATATTAAGATAAAATAAGCAACCTTCTTAATACAAATAGGAGAATAAACATGCAGGTACCTCTATTAGATTTAAAAGCACAGTATGCGACAATAAAAGATGAGATTCTGGCTGCTGTGGCTGAAGTGCTCGAATCGCAGCGCTGTATTGGAGGTCCAAAAGTAGCCGAACTGGAAGAAAAAGTAGCTGCTATCAGCGATTGCAAATTCGCGGTTGGCGTCTCCAGCGGAACAGATGCAATTTTGAATAGCCTAATGAGTTTGGATATCGGCGCCGGTGACGAGGTTATTACTACGCCGTTTACGTTTTTTGCGACGGTCGGTTGTCTTGCCCGCACCGCTGCCAAACCGGTATTCGTGGATATTGACCCTAAGACTTTCAATATCAATGCGAAGCTTATCGGATCGGCGGTCACGGAAAGGGCAAAGGCGATTATGCCGGTTCATTTATTTGGGCAGATAGCTGATATGGACCCGATTATGGAAGTTGCGAATAAATATGATCTTGCCGTGATTGAAGATGCAGCACAGTCAATTACGAGTACATACAAAGGCAGGAAAGCAGGTAGTATTGGGATGGTCGGCTGTTTTAGCTTCTTTCCCAGCAAGAACCTCGGCGGTGCAGGCGATGGTGGTATGGTTGTTACCAACGATGAGGATTTATTCAACCGGCTCAAAGTAATGCGAAACCATGGCGCCAATCCCAAGTATTATCACAAATTCGTTGGCGGTAACTTCCGTCTCGACCCAATTCAGGCAGCGGTCCTTTTGGTCAAGCTGCCACATCTGGATGATTGGTCCGAGGCCCGTCGGCGTAACGCCGCTTTTTATGATGAGAAATTCGCCGGGACGGTGGTCAAAACACCGTATATCAGCCCGGATTGTGTAAGCATATATAATCAATATGTAATCAGGGTTATTAAAAGGGATGAGTTGGTAGCTCATCTGAAAGAAAAAGGCGTTGGCTGTGCGATATATTATCCAGTTCCAATGCACATGCAGGAATGTTTCAAGCATCTGGGCTACAAGGAAGGTGATTTTCCTGAAGCAGAAAAGGCGACAGAAGATGTCTTGGCTATTCCCATCTATCCCGAACTGACAGATGACATGCAGGATTACGTCGTCGAGAACATCATACAGTTTTTGACATAGTAGGCTGAACATACAACCTCCTCATAAATGCAAAAGTCAACAAGAATGTGAGACATTGCGTAATGCCTCAGTTACGGGTGGGTCACTCTGTTCTTCGTGCTGAAGTCCGGCATCTTGAGAAATCCTGTTTAGAGCGTTAAGATGGGATTTTCCTTTCTGCCCGACAGCTACAGTGCAAAATGTTCAAGTGCAGAAAATTTTTGAAAGAATGTTGTCGTGGCATATCTCCAAACGGGACTTTTCTCAGATTCTGCAAATCTCGCGGTCTTATTTGGAGTTGCCTCCATCTGAGGCTAAAGTATAAAGCACGCAACATCCGATAATACCTAAGCCGGACAAAAAAGAATTGAATAATCAGGCAATCAGAGATTTCGATGACATATTGCAAAAACTGCCTTGAGAAACAGCAGCATATCAACGAGCTTGAAGAAGAAATCGCTTCTCTCAAGAGCAAGTTACACTACCAGGAACGAACGGCTAAGGAGGGCTTTTTCGGCTCATCCACCCCATCTTCAAAGCTCCCTGTTAAGCCCAACAGCAAGAAAGAACAGCAACGCAATCGTGGAGGCGGCAAGGTAGGTCATCAAGGGCATGGCCGGACAAGTATTTGTGAAGAAGATGCAGACACGGTAGAGAGAATACCTATTGGCAATATTTGTCCGGATTGCGGAAGTACCCTCGAACCAAAAGGCACTAAAGCCAGAACCGTAATAGACTGTCAGCCTATCAAAATGAAAAAGATTGTCTATCATCTTGAACGCAAACGTTGTCCCAAATGCGATAAGCTCATCAGTGCCAGGCCGCCAGGTGTTCTTGCCAAGTGTCTATATGGAAATCAACTCTTGGCGTATGTGGCCGTACAACATTACATCTATGGCAATACGTTGGGCCAGATCGAAAAGCAGACGGGGGTCGGCTACAGCAGCCTTGTTGAGGCGATGCACCAGTTGGCCAGGAGACTAAAGAACGTTCCAGAGTCATTGATACTCACCTACCGAGAAGCTGCGGTCAAGCATGCCGATGAGACCGGCTGGCGGATAGATGGTCGAGGAGGTTATTCGTGGTTGTTCTGCACGTCCCAGATCAGTATTTTCAGGTTTCGCGGGAGTCGTTCTGCACGGATTCCCGGAGAGGTTTTCGGTGAAAAACCCGTACCGGGAGTTCTGGTAGTTGACCGCTACAACGGCTATAACAAGATGCCCTGCTCGATCCAGTACTGTTACGCTCACCTGCTACGAACTGTTAAGGACCTGGAGAAAGACTTCCCTGAGAATGCCGAGATCAAATCTTTTGTTAAGGCGTTGGCCGCCCAGTTGGCCAACGCGATAGGCCTTCGGACGTTGGAGATCACAGACAAACAGTTCAAACGCCAGGCAGCAAAGATCAAGGCAGCAATCATCAAAATCACCAACAGTCAGGCCAGGCATCCTGCCATACAGAAGATACAAGACATATTTCGCGAAAAGGCCGACCGATTATATCATTGGGCAGAGAATCGTAACATTCCTGCGGATAATAACCTGGCCGAGAGGGAGCTACGTCCGCTGGTTATTGCCAGGAAGATCAGTTTTGGCTCTCAATCTGATGCCGGAGCCAAAACTCGAGAGATTCTTATGACGGTTTTGCATACATTGAAAAAAAAGACACCGGATGTAACAATTGCTTTTAGGTCTGCCCTTGATAGACTTGCTGAACAAGGTCATATCGACCCATATAAAACTATTTTCAGCTTTGACTCATCATAACCAGCCCTTAACACCCGTAACTGACCGATTACGCAAGAGGAGATTTATTACTTGACTTCGAGTTCTTCATAGGTGGCTAAATATTATTGAATTCTCTGAGTCTTCTGTACTACAATCCGTCAACTTCTTGTTTTTTATGCGTGTTTTTAAAACTGTTAACTGTAACCTATTTATTCTTAATATGTTATGAGACTTTTTTCAAAAAGGAACTTTTGGCCTTTTGTTTTTCGCCGGATTCGCAAGAGCCGTTCTTTAATCTTTTGGTTGCGGCCAAAGGGCGAAGCCCGAGGCCGTGCCGTACCCTCTGTGGCTAAAAAAAGTGTTTTTCTGGTCACTTTTTTGTTGATATTGTTTGTAAATATATTAAAATATCCGCATGTTTGCCTGTCCCTTAGGGGCCAGTAGGCAAACATAAACCGCCAGTAGGCGGAGATAAATAGACATTTCAGATTTCACATCTGTAAGCTGCAGCGCAGCACGGTCCCGGGGCCAGCAGGCCCAGTCAAATTTAGCCGTACCGTCAAGCATCCTGAGGATTAGTGAATGTTAAATATTAGAACAAAGTGTAAATCCCGACACCTCGGGAATCAATATCGAATATCCCGATCCATCGGGAATAAATCCGGAGGAACTCTTCATGGCTACTCAGGCCCAAATCCTCCCTAACCGCCGTAACGCCCCAAAATCCACCGGCCACCGAACAAACCGCCTATCCTGCCCCGCTTGCCAGAATTATGACCTTATTATGCAAAACAAACCCAATTTTCTCAAAGGCAAAACCAATGCAACCCTCTTTGCCACAAAGGATTATGAAAATAAACCACCCCGGCCCACTCGAAAAAACAAACCCAATCAAAGCCAATTTCCGCAACGCCAAAATGAACGAAAACTCATTTGCCACAAAGGATTATGAGAATGAAACCGCCTTCAGGCTCCACAAAAACAAA
>Ga0307432_1000864_pt1 | contig 20555 bp, 16 predicted proteins | sample SalMarWE160150MG_FD_202158 | JGI IMG/M metagenome (GOLD analysis project Ga0307432, IMG submission 202158) | Salt marsh sediment microbial communities from the Plum Island Ecosystem LTER, Massachusetts, United States - WE1603-150 | ecosystem: Environmental > Aquatic > Marine > Intertidal zone >...
GCAAGAGTACTCAAACGAATTGACTCTATTTTCTCGATTGCGTATCCTGTTTCTACACAATTTCGTATCAGTGCCATGATAACTAACGAAGCTTCGCCCTATGTATGCTGGTAACATCTTGTCGGTTTGAGGTGAAGCTTCGTTAGAGGATACTCAATACTAACACAACCCAAAACTCAACAAATCCTATGATCGTCCGAAGGATTCTCATATACACCCCGATTGTGGTGGCAATCTTCCTGCTCCAGTCATATCTCTGGGTGCCCACCTATGAGGAGCAGGCCAAGGGAAACCCCGAACGCCTCAATGAATATATTACCGCATCCATCGGCGATGCCCACATCTTGAACCCCGTCCTCTCATCGGATTCCGCCAGCAGCCAGATCGAAACCATGGTATTTGAGGGGCTCATCGACAGGGATGAGGATCTCAACTTCAGAGGGCGGCTTGCCACCTCCTGGGAGATCTTTGAGGAGGCCTTCTTCTCCCTCAACGAGGGAGCAGAGATACCCGGTCTGGGCAGAGCCGGAGCCGGGGAGGTGGTGGAGCTTTTACAGAAGGCGAGGGCAGGGGATCTGCCGATTATCCCTCACGTCAAGGCATCCCTGGACCATATCAAGGAAATCTCGATTATTCCAGCCAGGGAATTCACGGTACCAATCATCGAGAAGAAGCGGAAGACCGAAGATGATGATATGGGGATGCCAATCCGGGTCAGGGCGCCGGCCAGGATAAAACTGGTCTTGGATCATGTGGATCAAGATCTCTTCCGGAACCTCGAGGCAATCCTGGGAGAGGGATACTTCCGCTCATTTAATGCTTTAAGATATCTGGAAGTGGATCAGGATATCGGGCCGGAAAAAAGGCAAGAGTATGCATGGCAGATCCTTCCCCCTACGGAGCATAACCCGATCCTCATATTCAGGCTTCGTCCCAATGTGAGATTTCACGACGGCCACATCTTCGATGCCAACGACGTCACGTTTACCTATGAGGCCTTCATGAATCCCAAAAACCTCTCACCCCGCATATCCTCTTACGAGCCGGTAAAGGAGGTGGAGGCCGTTGATCCGCTGACCGTTCGCATCACCTATACGCGGCTCTACTCGCTGGCCCTGAGCACATGGGCTGTGGGCATCCTTCCAGAGCACCTCCTTAATGACGAAGCCTTACGGAAAGAGGCAATCGCAGCCGGGAAGGATCCGGAAACATTCTCCATGCGGCAGAGCGCCTTCAACCGACATCCCATCGGGTGCGGCCCCTTCGTGTTCAGGGAATGGAAATCGGATCAGTATATCACCCTGGATCGCTTCGACGAGTATTGGGAAGCTCCTCCCAACTATAAACGGTACATCTACCGGATTATCCCCGATCTCCTTACCCAGGAGATGGAGTTTTATGCGGGCACCGTGGACAGCTACGCCGTGCAGCCCCACCAGGTCGAGCGTCTCAAGGACGACCCCCGGTACCAGAGTTTCTCAGGGCCATCCTTCGGATACACGTACATCGGCTATAACATGCGGCGAAGACCATTCGATGATCGCAGGGTACGAACAGCCCTGAGCATGGCCATCGATGTGGATAAGATCATCAAATACGTGCTCTATGGTCAGGGCGAGCAGATAACGGGCCCCTTTGTGAAACAAACCGATTACTACAACCACCGCATCAAGCCGGTACCTTATGATCCGGAAGGGGCGCTGAGGCTGCTTGAGGAAGCAGGCTGGAGACGCAATGAGGAAGGCTGGCTGGAAAAGGACGGAAAACGGTTTCAATTTACCCTCATCACCAACAGCGGCAATGACCTCAGAAAGGCGATCCTTACCGTTGCCCAGGACGGTTGGAGACAGATAGGCATCGATGTGCGCACCGATCTCCTGGAGTGGGCCGTGTTCATCCAGGAACGTGTGAATAAGGCGGATTTCGACGCCCTGGTCCTGGGATGGAGCATGGGAATCGAGCCGGATCTCTACGAGATATTCCATTCGAGCCAGACCAATCCCTATCAGCTCAATTTTGTGGGCTTTAAAAACGAGGAGGCAGACGATCTCATCATCAAGGTCAGGCGGGAGTATAACCACGAAAAGCAGGTGGAGTACTGCCACAGCCTTCACGAGATCATCGCCGCAGAGCAGCCCTATACATTCCTGGATGTTCCAAAGTGGACGGCGGTTCTGGATAAGAGGATCGTGATAAGGGAAACCGATCCCGAGGGCACGGTGGTCTATAAGAAGATCATGCCCACCAAAACCGGTACCTACACGTTTCACTTCAACAAATGGATCAAGCTCCCTGAGGCGCCGAGCTTCGCACTGGAGGGATAGAGAGGGGATATTTCATATGGGACAATGTAGTGTGCATAAGCTAGGTATAGGACTTTAGGCACTTTAGCTCATTTGAGGCACTTTAGGCACTTACCAATGATATCATTCATCGTCAGAAGCATCGTACAAAAGATCGTGACCCTGTTCTTCGTCTCGGTGGTTTCCTTTTTGATCATCCACCTGGCCCCTGGCGAGCCGAGCCAGGTGGATCCCTTGAACCCCAAATTCACCCCCGAGATGGTGGAGCGCTTTCGACAGGAGTTCCACCTCGATAAACCCCTCCATATCCAGTACCTGTATTTCTACCGCGACCTTTTCACTGGGAGAACCACCTCATGGAAGGACAACCAGTCGGTGCTCATCAAGATCTGGGAGCGATTCCTGAACTCCCTTCCGCTTTTTATCGTGGGCACCATCCTCACCTGGACCCTATCCTTTCCCATCGGTATCAGATCGGCCCTGTTCAGGGGAGGGGCCTATGATCGAGGCGCCACCTTCTTCTCGTACCTGTTGATCTCCATCCCCGGATTCTTCTTCGCCTATATCCTGATCATCCTCGTGGTGACCAGATTCCAGGTTCCGGTGATTGGCATGCAGACCTTTGGCCTCGGATCTGCTTCGTTGCCCACGGTTATCATGGACCGAATATGGCATCTGCTGATACCCTCCGTGCTGGGAGCTACCGCGGGAATCGCGGTGCTCTCACGGTACGTACGGAGCCAGATGCTGGAGGTTGAGGGCCAGGATTATATCAGAACGGCTAAGGCCAAGGGCCTCCCGCCGGAGCAGGTTCACTACAAACACGCCCTTCGCAATGCTCTGCTGCCCTTCGTGACCATGTTCGGTCTGATCCTACCGGGTCTCATCGGGGGATCCGTGATCATAGAGTCCATCTTCTCCTGGCCGGGCATGGGAAGAATGGCATACGAGGCCATCCTGGCCCGGGACTATCCGATTATCCTCACGGTGAACTTTCTCTCTGCGGTATTGGTCCTGGCCGGAACCTTTGTCTCTGATGTGCTCTATATGGTAGTGGACCCGAGGATACGCTTGTGATGGACATGAAAAAGGTGAATACCCGCGAAGGATTAGAGACAGCAGAGCCTCTTTTGAGACCCAGGAAAACCCGCTTCGAGGAGTCGTGGGGGCTTCTCAGGAGAAACAGACTGGCTTTTACGGGGCTTCTCATCTTTGTCCTGTTCTTTGCTACAGCCCTTACCGGTCTCATCCTTACCTCCGGCACCGAGCCCTACTTTGATCCCTCGATGGTACGGCTTCAGGAGAAACTACGCCCACCGCTGGCCAAACCGAATATCGATACCCTGCGCCCCGAGGAAATCCCCAGGTTGGGGGTGTATCTCTTCGGGACCGATGATCTGGGAAGGGATGTCTTCTCCAGGATGCTTCAGGGTGCCTGGGTATCCCTCACGGTGGGCTTCGTCGCCGTGGGGATCGCGGTGCTTATAGGGATATTTCTCGGCGGCATAGCGGGCTATTTCGGGAAGAGCTCTATCAGCATCGAGCACGTCTTGAAGGCCTTGCTCTTGTTCATGGGAACGGCCTTGCTCTTTTCAGGGCGCAGCTATCCTGGGCTTGTTCTTCTCATCATGGGCATTGGGTGGATTATCTACCCACTGGCGCACAAGCAGGTATCAGGAAGAGGGGATATGCCCTTATTGCTGCGCGTGCTCCATAGAAAGGCCATTCTCATCGATACGCTGATCATGAGGGCGGTGGATATCATGCTCTGTTTCCCGAGCTTCTTTCTTATCCTTACCGTTGTGGCCCTTCTTCCCGCGAGCATCTATAACATCATGATCGTCATCGGGCTCACGAGCTGGATGGGCGCCACCCGTTTCGTCCGGGCCGAGTTCCTCTCCCTGAGGGAACAGGACTTCGTGACCGCGGCACGGGCACTCGGCCTCACCAACCTCCGTATTATCTTTCGGCACATGATGCCCAATGCCCTTGCCCCGGTGCTGGTATCAGCCACGATAGGAATCGCCACGGCCATCTTGACAGAGGCGGGATTGAGCTTCCTTGGGTTCGGTGTTCCGCCGCCCCACGCCACCTGGGGGAACATCCTCTCCGATGGAAAGCGGTTTATCTTCGATGCGCCCTGGCTTACCTTTGTGCCGGGTTTCGCCATCCTGATCGTGGTGCTGTCCTTTAACCTCTTCGGCGAGGGACTGCGGGATATCGTAAATCCCAAGCTCAGGGAACGGCATTGATCCAAGAAGTGAGCAAAAGTGCCTAAAGTGAGCTAAGGTTAAGCTAAATAAAGGAAAATGGATAATAAGGAATTTGCAAAGGGGCTTGAAAAAAGGACAAAGATATTTTCAGTTCTCATTATTCGTCTATCATCGAAACCTCCTAATACCCCAGAAGCAAGAGTTGCACGAAATCAAATAACAAAATCGGGGACCTCTATCGGTGCTAATTATCGTGAAGCCAATCGAGCAAGAAGTAAGGCTGATTTCAGAAACAAGCTAGACATTTGCGAAAGTGAATCTAGTGAAACGCAATATTGGTTGGAGGTGATAGTGGAAATGGAGTGGTTGTCCTTTGACCAAGTGAAATATGAATATGAAGAGTGTAGTGAGTTGCTCGCCATTTTTACCTCGATAGGTAAAAGGAAATAGCGAAAAGGTTGTTTTTAACGGTTAGATCATTTTTTTATAATCCAAACTTTGACAAAGTCGTAAAAAGTCTTCTAATCGTCATGCCGGACTTGATCCGGCATCCAGAACCTATTGAATTTACTGGATTCCGGCTTCCGCCGGAATGACAGAAAAATGGAAAAAATGACTTTTTACGAAACCATCAAACTTTAGCTCACTTTAGGCATTTTTATGGATACTATCCTTCTCTCTGTTCGAGACCTGGCGGTCTATTTCCAGCTTGACGGAACGGTATCCCGCGCCGTGGACGGGGTGAGCTTCGATATCAAGAAGGGAGAGACGGTCTGCCTTGTGGGAGAATCGGGTTGTGGGAAGAGCGTCACTTCCCTGGCCATACTCGGCCTCATCCCGCAGCCACCTGGGGAAATCATGGGCGGTCGGATACTCTTCAACGGCCGGAACCTCCTGGATCTGGACCAGGAAGGGATGCAGGAGATCCGGGGAAATCACATCGCCATGGTCTTCCAGGAGCCCATGACATCCCTTAATCCGGTGTTTAGGATCGGTGATCAGATAAAGGAGGCTATATTGGTTCATGAAAGGGTGGACAAAGGGGAATTGAACCGAAGATGTCTCCAGGTGCTCAAGGACGTGGGCATCCCATCGCCGGAAGAACGTCTTAATGATTATCCCCATCAACTCAGCGGTGGCCAGAGGCAGCGGGTTATGATTGCCATGTCCTTGGCGTGCAACCCCGGCCTCGTGATCGCCGATGAGCCGACAACGGCCCTTGATGTTACCATCCAGGCCCAGATCCTTAACCTCTTCGGAGAGCTACAGCGGAAACGAGGCATGTCGCTGCTTTACATCACCCACGATCTCGGCGTAGTGGCCAACATCGCCGAACGTATCTATGTTATGTACGCCGGCATCATAGCGGAGCAGGGAAGGGCGAGGGATATCTTCCACAACCCCAGCCACCCCTATACCCAGGGCCTTCTCGCATCCCTGCCCAATCCAAGAAAACGCGGCTCTGTGCTCCACAGCATCCCGGGTACGGTCCCTGATCCCGCCTTTAAGCCGAAAGGTTGCCCCTTTCATCCCAGGTGCAGCTTCGCTATCGATACGTGCCGGGTACAGTTTCCCGACCTGTGCGACTACGGTGCCGGTCACTTAAGTCGCTGCCCGGTGCTTTACGAGAAAAGAGCGGATATATGATGATAATCACCTTGACTTTTCAACTCAAAAAGGAGATTCAACGGCTGTATCCTTTTTCAGGCCTTTTACAAGCCCGAGGTTTTTCGTGATCCTTGAATCATACACCAAGCCAGGTAGGTGAGGTTTACCTATGGTAGTGATAACGTGCCCCCAGTGCAATTACTCAAGGAGCATTCCCGTCGAGAGGATCCCCCCGAGGACTCGGTGGGTACGGTGTCCACGGTGCGGAACCAGGTTTGAGTTCGTGAGGAGCGAGGGCGATCAAGAAGATAAAAAGGGCATTGCCATACCCTGGGAACGACGTGCGCAACTTGGACTGTGGAAAGGATTGACACGGACGATGAGGGGGGTACTCTTTTCGCCCAAGAGGACCTTTTCCTCCACGCCCGTAACCGGTGGATGGAGGGAGCCCCTGGCATTCGGACTCCTGGTAGGCTCCCTAGGCAGTATGTTCACCTTTTTCTGGGAGTTTATGGCGGAATCGATAGGAATCCTCAAGCCATTGTGGGGTGTTTCTACCTCAATGAGCTCGCCCCTGGTCTTCCTGATCCTCATGTTTCTTTCGCCGCTCTTTGTAACGGTTTATCTTCTCATCTCCAGTGTCATTATTCATGTGTTGCTTCTCCTGGTTCGAGGAGGCACGAACGGATTTGGAGCCACCTTTCGGGTGGTTTCCTATTCGCAGGCGACTGCGGTATGGAGTGTTATACCGTTCTTAGGAGGCGCCATAGGATGGATGTGGAGGTCTATCGTGTATATCATCGGGCTTAAGGAAGCACAGGAGACAAGCTATACAAGAGTGATCCTGGCCTTTTCTATCCCGTTTGCCTTGCTTATCGTGCTGATATCGGGTCTTTTGGTCTTTGTTATGCGTTTCATTCATATATGAGATGGTGCGTTGACATTCATGTCGCACATAGAATACGAAAAAGCCCTGAACGAGACTCAGTTTTCAGCGGTCACAGCTCCAGATGGACCCATACTCGTGATCGCAGGGGCTGGTAGCGGAAAGACGAGGACACTGGTCTATCGTGTTGCCTGGCTTGTTGAGGGGGGTGCATCGCCTCACGAGATACTGCTGCTCACCTTTACCAGAAAGGCGGCCAGGGAGATGCTGGATAGGGCTGCGAGCCTGACGGATCAGAGGTGCCGCGAGGTTTCCGGTGGAACCTTCCACTCCCTCGCCAGGTATGTGTTACGGCAGGAGGCTCAACGGATTGGCTTTACATCCAACTTTACCATTATGGATAGATCGGACATGGATGAGGCAGCCCATGCCCTTATCCCCGAGGTCAATGGGGAGAAGGGCCCTATCCGTTTGCCGAAGAGCGCTACCATTTCGACGATCCTGAGCAAGGCTGCCAATATGGAGAGGGGCGTGGCCGAGATCATGGAAGAGGAATATCCTCAATTCCTACCGGTTCTGCCCCGGATAGAGCACCTGCATACCATCTACCAGGAGTATAAGAGGAAGAACAACCTTATGGACTATGACGATCTCATCGTCTATTTAAGACGCCTTCTCGAGCAGGATGAAGAGATCAGGACGAAGTTAGGCACGAGATACCGGTACATCATGGTTGATGAATATCAGGACACCAATACGATCCAGGCCGATATAGTCCGCTATCTCGGCTCGCTTCACGGAAACGTGATGGTAGTGGGCGATGATTCTCAATCGATCTATTCTTTTAGGGGGGCGAACTTCAGGAACATGTTCGAGTTTCCGGTTTACTTCCCGGAAGCGAGGATCATAAAGCTGGAGGAGAACTACCGGTCTACCCAGCCCATCCTTACCATGACCAATGCGCTCATGGCTCAGGCAAAGGAGAAGTACACCAAGTGTCTCTATACCAGGAGGAAGGGAAGCGAGATGCCTCTGAGCGTCAACGCCGGAACCGAGCGTGACCAGGCAGTATATGTGGGCAGGTCTATAGAGGCGCTGTTGGATGAGGGCAGAAAGCTGAGGAATATCGCGGTCCTCTTTAGGGCAAGCTACCATTCCTTCGAGCTGGAACTCGAACTCGCGCGCCGCAACATCCCATTTGTCAAATACGGGGGATTCAAATTTATCGAGTCCGCTCACATCAAGGACCTTTTGGCTCACCTCAGGGTAATCAGTAACAGGACGGATATCCTCAGTTGGGGAAGGCTTTTGCGGTTGCTGAAGCATATTGGTCCGGGGAAAAGCCAGGCAATAATCGATTGGATGAGGAGCAACGGGGCATCACCATCAAGGGTAAATGAATGGCCGGGGAGCGGAAAAGAAAAGGAAGGGCTCGATACATTGGCCATGCTTTTGAGCGCCCTTTCTGCGCCAAGGCTCATGCCTGAGACAGCGGTGGAGTTGGCACTCGAGTACTACGCGCCTTTTTTAAAGGAGAGGTTTGATGATTACCCAAGGAGGCAGCAGGAGCTCGAACAGTTAATCACCATGGCGACCAGGCATAAGACACTGAGGTCCTTTTTAGACGACCTATCCCTCGAACCGCCGGCAAGCCCGGTAGATGTGAGGCCCCTGGATAGAGCCGATTACCTAACGCTGTCTACCATACACTCGGCAAAAGGCCTTGAGTGGGAGATAGTCTTTATCATATGGCTTATGGATGGACGATTTCCCTCTGCCAAATCCTTTGCCCGTATGGACAGCCTTGAGGAAGAGCTCAGGCTGCTCTATGTAGCAGCTACGCGTGCAAAGGATAAGCTTATCATGGCCTATCCAGGAGAGGAGCTCGTGTTTAATTCTGGAGGATTGCGGGGATATTGCCAGGGGGGGGCCTCATCGTTTATACGCGCCTTACCCCCCGATGTGATTGAGCACCGATCCTTCCTGCCCTCTTCCATGCCCCCTGCTGATGAGCCCCTAAGGGCAAAGATCCTCGCTCGATCCGCGGGAGCATCCGGGGAGAGATCGACAGGGCTCAAGCCTGGTGACAGGGTGAACCATCCTGCCTTTGGTGTGGGGGTGATCGCGAGATTTATGGGCGACGACAAGGTGGAGGTGATCTTCAGGGATAAAGGGGTCAAGTTGCTCCATCTCGGCTATACCAGTCTGGACAAGCTATAATTCCATGCGTTTTGAAGGCTATGGTTGGCTGGATATCCGGGACAGGATGAAGAAGGTTGAGAAATTTCAAGCTCCTCCATCATACCAAAGAGCGGGTCAGGTCCTCAGCTCAAATTCATAGCCTGACATTACTATGGAGATTGCTGAACTACACCCCTGGGATGTGCCCTATAGAGAAGCGGTAAGGATTCAGGAGCGCCTGAGGAACCAGGTAGCAATAAGAAGGTTCGATGGGCAGATACGCCATATCCTCGGCCTCGACGCTTCTTATGCAAAGGGATCCCGTATAGTATGGGCAGGAGCTGTGGCGCTCGATTTCCCCTCGCTGGTGAAAAGGGAAGAACAATGGGTACAAAAGGAGGTTTCTTTCCCTTACATCCCAGGGCTCCTCAGCTTCAGGGAGATACCCGCCCTGATCGAGGTACTTCAGAGGATATCGCTCGAACCGGATCTCATATTCTGTGATGGGCAGGGGATCGCGCACCCGAGGGGGATCGGCTTAGCAGCCCACCTTGGGGTACTCCTCAGAAGGCCTACGATTGGATGCGCTAAGTCCAGGCTTGTTGGCGAATTTGATCCCGTGGGTGAGGAAAAAGGGGACTATGCCTATCTCAGGTATCGAAAAAGGGTTGTGGGAGCGGTGGTACGGACAAGGTCTCATGTAAGGCCTATCTTCGTTTCCCCGGGATATCACACGACGATAGATGACTGCATTCGGCTCACGCTCGCAACCTGTACGAGGTACAGGATACCTGAACCCACAAGGCAGGCGGATATCCTCGTAAACTCCCTCCGGTGCAAAGGGGCTCAGGGTGCAACTCCTAGGGCTTGAAATGCTGTACAGCATATCCCTGGGCCTTTGATCATTGGTTGTTCTCGACCAAGATCGGGCACCATAGGCGACATAATTGGTACAACCTTCGGTTATTGAGCAATAGGGCATCCTATGAGTTTTGTGTCAGGGTTCATAGCAATAATAGGCCCGCCAAATAGTGGTAAATCTACGCTCCTTAATAAACTGCTTGGAAGGAAGATTGCCATTACCTCGCCTAAGCCACAGACCACCAGAAACCGGATCGTGGGCGTTTATCACGGAGATGATCACCAGATGGTATTTATAGATACCCCCGGCATTCACCAAACAAAATCGCCGCTCCATAAAAGCATGGTAAGCTCGGCAAAGGCGAGCCTCAAAGAGGTGGATATGATACTGCTCGTAGCTGAGCCGGTGGACAGTACCTATGATAGCGAGATGAAGGCTATCTTGGAGCTTATCGGAAAGTTGGAGAAGCCGGCACTGCTGGCGTTGAACAAGGTTGACCTGATAAAAAAGGAAAACCTGCTCCCGCTTATAGCCTCATATAGCAAACTTCACTGTTTCGATGCCATTATCCCCATATCCGCGCTTTATTGCGATGGGCTGGAGACATTGCGAGAGGAGTTAAAAAAAAGGCTATGTCCAGGCCCACAATTCTTTCCCCCTGATATGATCACCGATAAATCCGAGGAATTTCTCATTGCAGAGATTATAAGGGAGAAGATCTACTATGAGACAAGACGGGAACTCCCCTATTCCTCGGCAGTCGTGGTGGAGGCATTGGATGAAGATAAGGAGAGGAATCTGCTCAAGGTCAGAGCCGTTATCTATGTGGAAAAGCAATCGCAGAAAGGAATTATTATAGGGAAAAACGGGGAGATGATAAAGAGGATCGGAAGCAAGGCAAGGCTGGATGTGGAGAGGCTTTTCTCCGTTAAGGTCTATATGGAGCTCTTCGTCAAGGTGGAGAAGAAGTGGAGCGGCGACTCAAGGGCATTAAGAAGACTCGGATACTAACAAAAAAACCAACTGTGCATGAACAGCTGGTTTTTTTGTTAGGAGAAAAGAGCTTTTTTAAGATTAACTCCTGCAAGATAATTGCCAGATTTATTAAATTTTTGATTACAAGGTCTAACTTATTGAAATATTTCGTAACTTTTTAGTATCTACGATCCCGGTAGGAGATCCTTTAAGGCTTTGTTGTTAATAGTTTTTAACTCTTTTCATCTGGATTAAAGACATTTATCGTGTAACTTATTGAAATACCGTTGCTATCATTTGTTAAAATTTTACAACATTCAACTCCGCAGACCGTATTTCTTCATCTTATAGTGCATAACATGGCGACTGATGCCGAGCATTTCGGCTGCCCTTGACTGCACGTTATCCGAGGCTTTGAGGGCTCTGAGGATAAGTTGCCCCTCTATACGCTCCAGGGCCTCATTCAAATTGAGGTTCCGCGGCACAATCCTATCGAGCTCTATTTTTTCCTCTTCTTTTTTCACCAGATAATCGGGTAGATCATCCAGGGTGATGGTCGCATCAGAACTCATTACCAGGGCGCTTTCGATAACATTCTCGAGTTCCCTGATATTGCCAGGCCAGGAATGGCTGTACAGGACCTTCCAGGCCTCGGGAGCCAGCTCTATATCATGTCTGTTCGGTGGCCGGTATTTCTCGATAAAGTGGGCTACCAGCAAGGGGATATCCTCGATTCTCTCCTTCAGGGGTGGCACCTCTATCTGAACTACATTGAGCCGATAGAAAAGGTCCTCCCTGAATGTGCCCTTGTTTACGTCTTGTTTCAGTTTTCGGTTTGATGCTGCCACCATTCGGACATCCACCTTAATAGTCCTTGTCCCTCCCACCCTCTCGAATTCCATTTCCTGCAACACCCTCAGAAGCTTCACCTGTAGTGAGGCCGACATCTCGCCCACCTCATCCAGAAAGAGCGTTCCCCCATCGGCCAGCTCAAATCGTCCTTTTTTCATGGTAACGGCTCCGGTAAAGGCTCCCCTCTCATGACCAAACAGTTCGCTCTCCAACAGGGTTTCGGTTAATGCACCACAATTTATCGAGATAAAGGGCATGTTTTTCCTGGGGCTGTTAAAGTGAATTGCCTTGGCGATGAGCTCCTTTCCAGTGCCCGATGGGCCGGTGATCATGATTGAGGCCTTGGATTGGGAGACTTTTTCGATCATATCGTAGATCTTGATCATCTCCTTGCTCTTGCCGATGATGTTGCCATATCTATAGCGATCGGTAAGGGCCTCGCTGAGACGGCGATTTTCCTTTTTCAGACTATACAGTTCCAGGGCCTTTTTTACCGTTAGTTTTAATTCCTCATTTCTAAATGGCTTGGTGATGTAATCATAGGCCCGCTTTTTCATTGCCTCTACTGCCATCTCTATGGTGCCGTAAGCCGTCATGATGATAACCGGCAGTTCGGGATCGATTTTCTTGACTTCATTCAAGAGTTCGATCCCGTCCATTCTGGGCATTTTCATATCAGTGATCACTAAATCGAAATCCGTCTCCTTGACGAGACGGAGGGCATTGATGGGATTGACCTCTGTAATTATCTCGTATCCTTCAGGAGCAAGGAGGGCCTCGAGGATTACGAGGTAGTTCTTCTCATCATCGACGATTAAGATAGTGTCCATATCCCTCTTTACTTGAGCATGGAGAGATCGCTACGTCTCCGTTGTTGATTGAAAATCGGGCACTCCCCCGGGTATGTATTCTCCTCTGTCTTGCCTTTTGGGTAATTCAATGTTAACCCTCGTACCAATTCCTTCCTCGCTCTCAATCCAGACCTTCCCTTTATGTGCCTTGATTATCTTTGTCACGATAGACAACCCGAGGCCGCTTCCCCTCTCCTTGGTGGTAAAGAAGGGATTGAATACCTTTCCCAGGTGTTCATGGCTTATTCCCATTCCCGTATCCAGGATTTTAACCCGGTAGAGGCCTTTCTCCTCCTTCACCTTAACGCTCAACTTTCCGCCGTCCTTGATGGACTGGATGGCATTGATAAAGATATTGAGGAATGCCCTGTAAAGCTGATCAGGGTCTGCCTCAATGGGGAAGGAGTTGGTATTAAGGCTGCTGTTACTGACCACAATGCCCTTCTTGTCTAATTCGGATTCAAGAAGCGCGAGGTTTCGTTGTATAATCTCCTCGAGGCGACAATCCTGGAAATGCGGCTCTTGGGGCCTCGCAAAGTCGAGGAATTCGGTTACCACATCGTTCAGGCGGCCCGACTCCTCAAGGATAATATTGGATAGTTTTGCCTGTGTCTCGTCTGACGAGGATTTTTGCGAGAGCAATTCGGCGGTACTCCTTATTATGCCGAGGGGATTCTTTATCTCATGAGAAACGCTTGCCACCATCTGGCCAAGGGCAGCGAGGCGTTCTGCATGGTGCAATTGATCTTCCAATAGTCTTTGCTCCTGCGCCCTCTTTCTAAGGGTAATCTCAGCTTTTCTCACTACCAGCAAGAGGGCCAGGAATATGAGAAACATAATGGTCAGGGATACGCCAAAAATGAGGTACCTGAATTTGACGATAGATTCATATTGCGTGGTGAGGTCTTGGACCAACTCAAAGACGCCCAGTATCCCTATGTAGGAATAGGGTGGTTCGGCCTTGAACGGGATAAACGTCCTTAACTTCGCTTCCTCGGCAAAATCCATAAACCATGTTCCGAACAATGCCGGCTCGCGGGATAGCAACCTGGAGCTATGTTTGCCCTCCAAGGCAGCGCTATATCCCATACCTCCTCTACCGGTTAATCCGATCAAGCCTTTATCGGTGCTATAAGCAATTTGCCCTTTTTCGGTGTCATATATATTGACTGTTTCTATGTTAAAAGAGTGGATCGTGGTTCTGACTATCTTATCCATGAGTTCAGCCTGCTGCTTTTCCCTCAGGCTTATCGGCCTCCCGTATATCTGAGTAATCGGGAGAGTAAAATAATGGAATACTTGATGGTTCAAATTTTCCGCTATAAGGAGGGCAGCATTTTCATGGGTTTTCATCAGGACTGCTGTGGCTCGCTGGGAGATAACCATCGTGAGTATGAAGGTGGATATAGTGAGTATCACAAAACTCGTGTAGGCGAAAAATTTGACGAGCCTGAACCGAGTCGTATCGGGTCGGGTATGTTCTACACGTTGATCCATATCATTGAAGCGTTACCCCTTCAAGGTAATTGCTGATCGCCCTGTCGTAGTGCCAGGTAAGGCGAAAGACCTTCTTGGCCAGCTCGAAGCGAGTCCTGAGGGTTGTGCATCCGGATTCGGCTATCTCTTCCAATACCCGGGGATAATCTGATGGGTCGACGATCACGGTCACGTACCTGAAGTTCTTTGCCGCTGACCTCAGCATTGATGGGCCTCCTATATCGATATTCTCAACGGCCTCATCAATGGTGCAGCCCGCCTGGGCGACCGTTTTTTCAAATTGATATAGGTTAACGACTACAAGGCCTATGTCTTTTATCTTGTGGGTCTTCATCATTTGGATATCCAGTTGGTTGTCTCTTCTGGCCAATAATCCACCGTGTACCTTTGGGTGGAGCGTTTTAACTCGACCATCCATCATCTCCGGAAAGCCGGTATACTCGGATATGTCCATGACCTGTATCCCCATATCCCTTATCGTTTTTGCTGTACCTCCTGTTGAGAGTATTTCTATACCTGCTTTTTCCAGTGACCTTGCGAATTCCACAATCCCACTCTTGTCGGTGACGCTTATAAGAGCCGTTGATATCCTGTCCATACAATCTCCTCCTCTTCCTTGATTTTAACGGGTCGCCCAGCACATTCCCGATAGCAGAATTGCTTAAGAGCGTAAAAGGAGCATCTGGTTTTGTCAAGCTAAATAAGGACTTGCCTTTTTCGAATCTCGGTGCCATGGTTCAAGGGTAGATCGAGGCCGGACAGGGCTTACGAATACAAGGGGTGAGCCGAGCCGATCACCAAGTGGTCTATGATTTGTTCGAGAGGGGAGGCATACATGACAAGGATATATCTCGTGAGGCACGGGCAGACGGAATGGAACAGGGGATTACGCTTTAGGGGGAGGGCCGACATTCCCCTCGATGAAAACGGTCGTAAGCAGGCGAGCGCGATCGCTGATGCGCTTAGGGGTAAGGGCATCAGCGCGATCTATTCGAGTCCCCTAAGACGTTCCGTTGAGACAGCTCGACCGGCTGCGGCAGTTTTTCACCTCAAGATAGTAACCCTTCAGGGGCTCATCGATATCAACTATGGTGAATGGGAGGGTCTGGCATATGACGAGGTGAGGCAACGGTACGCAGATCTCTACCGTGCATGGGAGGAACGCCCGGATTCGGTGAGATTCCCCAACGGGGAAAGCCTCGATGAGGTGAAGAGGAGATCCTTCGCAGCATTCATGGAGGTCGTTGAAAAGAATTCAGGCAACTCCATTCTCATTATTCCCCACAGGGTGATCAACAAGGTTCTGCTGTGCGCGATTTTGGGGCTCAGCAACGATCATTTCTGGAGCATTCGACAGGATACGGGATGCATCAATGTGATAGAATATTCTGATAGCCGATTTGTACTCGTGAGTATGAACGATACATGCCATATGAGAGGGATAAGCCAGAAGATGGCTCAGGTCGATTTTTGATGTACGGTTCAATGCATTATGGGGGCTATTGAAGGCATCAGGCTTCCAGAACCCTTGTTGAGATGCCAGAGGCCGCGTACGATCTCTTAGGGTTTAGCGAAGTAATGGGCTTTGGGTTTTCACCTTGACAAACCTAGCGCTAGCTGTTAGCTAAGGTTGCGATGGATTCCGAAAAAGGCGTGGGGTGAGCCTTTTCCATGGTTTGTAATCGCTCTGTGCGTGCCAGATACATGGGAGTCAGCGATGCTTTGTTTCGGTGGTGCCGTTTTTCCCATAGCGGATTATAAAGGATAATGAGGAGGGGATGAGATGCAGAGCAAGGCAATAATAGGGCTGGTTATTCTTCTGGTGTTACTCCTATCGAGCATATCCTATGCAGGAACACATCTCATTGAGCTCAATGCGAGTCGGTCGGCTGTAGAAGGTGGATATGATCATGCAATGCCAGTAGAGTACGGTTTTCTAACGGCTGGCATTGGGGCTCTTTACAGCAAGGATGATTACAGGATAGGGCACGCCAAGTTCACCTTGGGAAACAGCATATCGTCAGCTGGATTACGGTTTAATCTGGGGTTTAAGGGTGTTCTTGGAAGCGTGGAAGAGAACGGCAGAGAGGCTGATTTGATGGCTCTTGCCTTTCTTTTCTCGGGAACATTTACCATTCCTGAGACGATAGTTCCGATTCCCGTGGATTTTTCGTTGAACATCTCCATGGCGCCAGAGCCCTTGTGTTTTTTGGATTCTGATCGGTATATGGACTTCAGGGCTAGCTTAGATTTCAAGATTGTCAAGAATGCGGCAATCATCTTGGGCTATCGATACATCGAGACGCGTCTGGAGCAGGACCATGGAAACTGGGAGAAATCAGACGGCGCCATCTTTATTGGATACCAGTTGAGATTTTAAGCTGAAAGTAAGCGTTTATACTCCCTCATCCTTTGAGTCAAACCCCTTTGCCGCTCATCTATAATCACGCCCCGCATGAATGTCTTCTCGAGGCGCGGTAAAATCGGCACAAGCTTTGATAATAAAACAGTCTTTTGGTCAAGCTCTATTTTCCGTGATTATCGCACACCATGGGAAATGCATATAGTGATTGACAAATAATAATATTTATTTCTATATACTTTTATATATATATTTGCTTAATAATAAGATTACTATGGATTAAAATGTCTTTGTTAAGCAATTGTACATTTTTGATCCATATCTCTTTTAATAAGTATCTATTATGCGTATAAATACAGCCGGGAAACCAGGTGCTTACCAAGCTATCCTTAACAAAAGGAGCTTTTTCGAAGTGTACACTATACTGTGCATTTTCAGCGCTGCTCGTAGAAAAGGTTTGGGGTAAGGTAGCCATAGGACGTTCTGAGATAGGTAGGGGATATAAATGCTGAGTCCTGAAACCCGCACAAGAGCGGGTCTTCCGCGTTACCATGATGGAGCACATTGCTCTCCTTTGGGGGAGATATCGATTTAATACGATGCTTACTCGCAGATTGGCAAGGATATTGACAATGAATGCGGTAAAGACATGGAGATCACGGTCAAGTCAGTAAATCGCTCAAGGTAACGATCCAGGACACACATTAAGACCATGTTCACACAGGAGGGCGCCATGGATAAGGATGGATCAGCAAGGAGCCTTTCGAAGAAGATAGAGCCTGTTTATGGATTCTCTGGAACAGAACATCGGTTACCCCCCTGGCTATTCCAACACCGGGATTTGGTCTATGCCTTGGATAACGCCAAGACAATCAAAAGGGAGGAACTCGCCAACACGATCAACTTCCTTCACTTCATGGATGGATATGCCCTTGTTCATCTAACCCATCCCAAATTCAATGAAAACATCCTTGTACGAGCGCATCCCGAGCCCTGCCTCGGAGAAAAACTCACCTGCAGATGGTCAGAGGAATACCCATCAGAGCTCGATTTGGGGAGCTATCAGTTTATGCATCTTATCATCGATGATGGGAAGTCAATGATCCTCGTGCCTGGTCTCTTGGAGGAGATGAATAAGAAGGCGATTGCAGTTCGATTACCTGATATAAGCTATACCACCGGGCAAAGGAGCGTGAGACGATACATCTGTCGGGATATCGATGTGGAATTGATCCAAGGCGTGTTTGCCGCAAAAGGGCAATTGCTTGATTTCAACTCGAATGGATTCAGGACCAAGGTGAGGCCAGAATCATATTGTTCCTTCCATTGGTTTAATTCTGATGCGCCGGTCACCATGGCTTTACGACAAGACAACAAGATTTTATTCTCCGGTGCTTGCCGGTGCATTCGACAGCAGGGTGGCCATGGACTGAGGGAGATTGTGCTCACACCAACCCAGAAGAGAATAGATTTATTCAAAAAAAGATCGATCCGAAATCCCCGCCAGCGCCTTACTCCCTCACCTACTATTATCTTCAATCACCCTTTTTTGAACAAGCAGATCCAACGAGAAGTTCTGAATATCTCCACCTCAGGATTTTCCCTATACGAGAAGGCGGATGAGAGCGTTTTATTGCCGGGCATGATTATTCCGGAGCTGACAATCGATTTTGCCGGTTCCTTAAAAATGAGGTGCATCGCGCAGGTGATCTATTGTTCCAAGGACAAGGATAACGAGATTTGCTGCGGGCTTTCCATACTGGACATGGATATCAAAACGTACACGCGTTTGACCCACATACTCAGCAATGCACTAGAGCCACACACGTATATTTCGAGCCAGGTGGATATGGAAGCCTTGTGGGAATTTTTCTTCGAAACGGGCTTCATCTATCCCACAAAGTACCGCATGATACAATCTCATCGAGAGGATTTCAAGAAAACCTACAGGAAACTTTATCAGGAGAGCCCTGAAATTGCGCGGCATTTCACCTACCAGAAGAACGGTCACATCTATGGTCATATTTCCATGGTAAGGGCCTATGAAAGGGCATGGATGATCCACCACCACGCCGCCAAGGCCGTTGACAACAAGAGGAGCGGCTTCATTGTGCTGAAACAGATTATGCACTACCTGAATGATATGTATCGTCTGCCCTCGGCAAAGATGGACTATGTAATGTGCTATTTTCGACCAGAGAACAGGTTTCCCAATATGGTATTCGGCGGATTTGCGAGATACCTTAAGACCCGACGGGGCTGTTCCATGGATCTTTTCTCCTATCTTCCCTATACGAGCCTTTCCATCGGAACACCACTCGCAAAGGAGTGGTCCCTTGAGGAGTGTTCCGCAATGGACCTATGGGATCTCAACCGGTTCTACAGATATTATTCAGGAGGCCTTCTCCTCGATGCCCTTGGTTTGGACCAGGAGGTATTTGATGATGAGCCCCTTGAAGCGCTCTATAGTCGCCTTGGGTTTGTGCGGAAATGGAAGGCATACTCCTTGAAGCATAGAGGTGAGGTGAATGCTGTTTTGATTGTGAATCAGTCCAACCTGGGCCTGAATTTATCCGAGCTTCTCAACGGGATCAAGGTGCTGGTAACAAACTCGGATGACACACCATGGAATGTTCTATCCACTGCCATCGCTCAGTTGATAGGCGTCTACCATATGGATAGGGTGCCGCTTATGTTCTACCCCACTGAATACGTGAAGGCCCAAAGGGTTCCCTGTGAGAAGCACTACCAGCTGTGGATTCTAAATGTCCAGCACGGAAACGAATATATCGAATACATGCAGAGGAAATTCAAGATAAACTATCAATAGCTTGGCTTATCATTTCGTCCCGCAACCCTGCTGATCTCATGACTTTATCCATATGACCAATCTGCCCTCCTGAGGCCGCAATATGCCCTTGGAGGAACCGGGCATTCCCAATGAGATTGGCCCTTTCACCTGAATCTCACCACTATTATGACGAATTGATTTTATTAATAGTATTCAATATCAATCTGCTCCCCCCGCGTATCCTGATTTTGTGAATCGAAAAGGATCACAAGGAGGCAACAGTTATAAGCATGATAGGGAATTTATTGACATATATTATATTTTAATTTAATAATAAACATCTTGTGTTTTATTGCTATTACTTATAAGAAATTTAAGCGTCGGATTGCTAGGTATGAGTTTAGATGATCATCCCAAGAAGATTGACGATCCCCTTTATAACAGCCGGATCATAAGCATCTTTGTGGAATATATCAAAAAGTATCATCCTGATGCAGATCTTGATTCTATTCTCAGGTATGCAGGGATCACCACCTACCAGATCGAAGACCAGGGGCACTGGTTTAGTCAACGACAGACAGACCGCTTTTATGAAATCCTCTCTCAAAAGACAGGAGATCCCAATATTTCCCGTGAGGTTGGACGGTACGCGGCCTCTTCCAAGGCATCCGGTGTTATAAAACAGTATACACTGGGATTAATGAGTCCCATTTCTGTTTACCTATCGATGGAAAAGGTCTATGCCACTATGAGTCGGGGAGCCAGGGTCAAGGCCAGAAAACTAGGTCCGTGCAAAGTTGAAATAGTCTCTACGCCTAATCCGGGCGTAGTTGAGAAGCCCTATCAATGTGAGAATCGGATCGGAACCTTCGAATCTGTGGCAAAACTGTTTACGGATAAGTTTGCCAGGATTGAACACCCTAAGTGTTTTCACAGAGGTGATGACTGCTGTCAGTATATAATCACCTGGAAAAGAATTCCTACTTTTATCTGTAAACGGATAAGTAATTATTCCATTTTACTCAGCATTATTGTCTCCATAACCCTCTTTTTCATCTTGCCAATTACGCACTGGTTTATCGTTGTTCTAGCGCTTTCTTTTTTTAATACGCTGTTAGTATCGTTTTTCGAGCATCTTGAAAAAAAAGAGCTCATCAAAACCATCGAAACACAG
>Ga0307432_1000865_pt1 | contig 20545 bp, 17 predicted proteins | sample SalMarWE160150MG_FD_202158 | JGI IMG/M metagenome (GOLD analysis project Ga0307432, IMG submission 202158) | Salt marsh sediment microbial communities from the Plum Island Ecosystem LTER, Massachusetts, United States - WE1603-150 | ecosystem: Environmental > Aquatic > Marine > Intertidal zone >...
ATCCGCAACCGTGTTTTTGATGCTGAGAGCGGGGGTCGTGGGAATATGCATGACACGATACAAGACTGCCGAGCTTCACTTTCAGCCCCGCCAAGCAGGTTTCAGAGAATTAGATGCGATTGCCCTGGCGTGGACCTGCGTGACATGCCTCGGAACGGGTGAGGAATTCTGCACCGCCCATCTGCCGGTTGATGTCAACGGCGACGGTGCGAGCGATCCTGCGGATGTCCTGCGATTGATTGACTGTCTGAACGGCTTTGCCACATGTGAGATCCACCAATGCGACGTCGACCGTAGTGGTGTGTGCGGGTCGCCGGACATTCTGCGCGTAATCGATTTGCTGAACGGGGCCGGCGTGTACGAACCGTGGCTGAATCGGACGCTTACCCGATGCCCGAGCGCACCGTAAGGTTACACGCGGACCATGAGGAGAAGAGTGGACGCTTGGGCGTACGCGCCGGGCAGATGCTTGGGCGGGCGCGTGTGTTCCAACGGCGCAACGTTGTCTGGTTCACACACCGACAGCCTCACATCGCGGACCCGGTTTTACGTCGAGAGGATTGATCTGGAGCCGGAGGAGTCTGTGCCTGGGGCCGACGCCGCCGAACCTGTGGTATTCCTCGCTGACGATCCTGAATCCCACGCGACTGTAGCATCTCACAGCGGCGGTGTTGTCCGGAAACACGATCAGCGACACCCGGCTCGCGAAGCGTCGCTCAAACGCGCATTTCACCAGCGTCCGTACGAGCGTTTCACCGGCTCCATAGCCCCGTTGATCGGGGCGAACGATGATGTGTCCGATCCAGAGATGATCGGGCTCGTTGCGCATCGGGTTCAGCTCACCATACCCGATGGGTTGCGTATCACCGTTGCGGGTCAGAATGAACGCTTCCCCCTCCGGCTTCTTCCAGGCAACGACTATTGCGGCGGTCAGCGGTGTGTGCGAACTCGGTGCGACCCAGCGCAACTCCTCCGCGGTCTCGACCCATTGAGCGATCTTCGCTGCGTGGCCCGGCTCGAAGGGTGCTAGACAAAGCTGTCCTGGTTGTTGCGAGACTGTCGGACTCATCCGGTGGATTCCCACCCGGCGTCAATCGGTAGCCGGGCTGCCTCAGCCAAGAACACGGACTCCAAAACCGATTGGCCCGGGGTGACCGGCCCCACTCCTACATCGGCCCTGTAGTGTACAACCTGCACCCGAAGAGAAGCATGCCGCTGGATGCCGCCATTCGGGGCGGATTATGCGCCCCGTGCTCAGTGCTGATACTGAAAAAACGTGCAAGAAGCGGCGATCGAAGCGACCTGAGGGGGCAACTGCCCGGAACTGGATTTGAACCAGCACGTCCATAATCGGACACAAGCACCTCAAGCTTGCGCGTCTGCCAATTCCGCCACCCGGGCTACCGGATTGAAGAGTCTATCATATCCCATATTCCCGTCAACGGATCACGAAATCACCCCTCGGTGGCTGTAGTATGGCCCATCGCAGTCTGTCCCAATTCAACACCGTTGTGCCGACACCGGCTTGTTCGCAGAGCACACGCTGCATCGCGAGCCTCCTCCTGCTAAGATTGGCGACCGATGGCGGCTGATGAGCTCGAATTCGTCGAATGGCTGCGTAGTCAGCAAGTGAATCTGCCCGGTGTGAAGCTCGGGATCGGGGATGATATGGCCATCGTCCAGCCACCCACGGGTCTCGTACTCCTCTCGTCGGACATGCTCCTTGACGGCGTCCATTTCGACACGAAGCGGCACGCGCTATCCCAGGTCGGACGCAAGGCCATCGCGTGCAGCCTCAGCGATTGTGCAGCCATGGCGGTGTGCCCGATGGCTGCGATGGTCTCCGTGGCCTTTCCAAGCAGCGGCAAAATTGCTGATGCTCAGGAACTGTATCGCGGAATGTCAGCCATCGCGGCGGAGTACGAGCTTGCGATCGTGGGCGGCGATACGACCGCGTGGGATAATCCTCTGGCGATCGACGTAGCCATCGCCGCAACGCCGTATGACGGGATTGAGCCTGTGACTCGATCCGGTGCGAAGGCTGGTGACACTCTTCATGTGACCGGCCAACTGGGCGGCAGCCTCCTTGGGCGACATCTGAGCTTCAGACCGCGGATTGGTGAAGCACGGGCGCTGTCGGAGGCATTCGGAGACCGGCTTTGTGCAATGATCGACATCAGTGACGGTTTGGCGCTTGACTTATGGCGGATGTGCCGTGCATCGAGCACCGGCGCGGTCCTGGATGAGCGTCAGCTCGAACCGGTCATCAGTGACGACGCAAGGAAGGCGGCTGCTGCGGACGGTCGGGCTCCGCTCGATCATGCGCTGAGTGACGGTGAGGACTTCGAGCTGCTACTGGCGGTGGACGGTGACGCGACCCAGGCACCGGTCAAGCTCTATCCGATCGGTCAGGTGACTGAAGCTGATCTTGCAATCCGACGGACGGACGGGCGGGTCGAACGGCTCGAACCTAAGGGTTACGTGCATTGACACAGCCTCCGCAGCGGCAAACGTGGGAAACGACCTCGGCCAACGACACGTTCGCACTTGGCGAGGCGCTTGGGACTTCGCTGGTCGGCGGACTTGCGATCGGACTTGCCGGTCAGCTTGGCGCGGGCAAAACGCAGTTGGTCAAGGGCATCGCAGCCGGCAACGCCGTTGACGACGTTCGGAAGGTCACCAGCCCGACGTTCACGCTGGTTCACGAGTATCCGGGGCGGTTCACCCTTTATCATGTGGATGTCTATCGGCTGCGCGATCCGCGGGAGCTCATTACGTTGGGCTTTGACGAATTATTGCAGCCCGACGCCGTTGCGGTCGTCGAGTGGGCCGATCGCGTGCGCTCGGTAATCCCGGACGAGGCGTTATGGATCGAGTTGACCATAACCGGTGAGACGGCCCGCACGCTTGCGTTCAGCGCGGCGGGAGACGCGGCGATTCGCGCGCTGAACGGCCTCCGCGCTGCATACCGTTGACATTCGTAGTACCGGCCTCTATCGTCGTTCGAATCGCGGCGTACATTCATTGAGTTGTACATCGTTCGAGCTGGTGCTGCGTCAATGATAAACTGGTGGATTGGGTGGCATGGGCAAACTTGTTTGCCCGTGCTCGATTGCCTCAGGACACGGGCAAGCTGGCGCTTAACCATGCCAACATAAAAACCATAGCAAGCCCATCGATAGATGCGTGACGGAGCACTAGTCTCCTTATTAGTGAGAAGAAACTTGGCACGGCACGACGGTAGACGTTCGACCGACCTTCGCCCCGTTACGATCACTCGCGGCTACACGCAAAACGCGCCCGGCTCCGTTCTGATTAGCACCGGCAAGACGCTTGTACTATGCACGGCTTCGTGGCAGTCCGGTGTGCCGCGTTGGAAAGTGGGGCGGGGCGGTGGTTGGGTAACGGCGGAATACGACATGCTACCCGGGGCGACCGGGGAGCGCCGGCGACGCAACCGCACGAGAATCGATGGTCGCACGCAGGAGATTCAGCGGTTGATCGGGCGTTCGCTTCGAGCGGTCGTGCGTCTCGACGTTCTTGGCGAAAACTCGATTCTCATTGATTGTGACGTGCTGCAGGCGGACGGTGGAACGCGAACGGCGAGTATCACCGGGGCATATGTGGCGCTGTGCGACGCCGTGCGTGTTGCAGTCCGCAACAAGTGGATCGGTAAGTCGCCTGTTCGTGAGCCGGTTGCCGCCGTGAGCGTCGGCAAGGTCAACGGTCGCATGTTGCTCGACCTGGATTATGAAGAGGATGTGGCGGCCGAGGTCGACATGAACGTGGTGATGACCGGCTCGGGGCAGTTCATCGAGGTGCAGGGAACCGGCGAAGAGGCGACGTTTACACGAACGGAACTCGACAAGCTGCTCCGCCTCGCGTCGCGTGGGATCAAGGGGCTTGCCGAGATACAGCAGAAGGCTCTGCGAAGACGGTTGCGATAAGGATGCGCTTGAGCTTTCCTAGGCCTGTTCGTCGACCGTTCGCGCGTTTTACGTGCGCCGTCATTTTGTTGACCGTCAGCGGTTGTGCCACGGCCGGGACTGGAGGCGGTTCACTGTTCGGTTCGAAGGGTGCGCCCTGGACGATCCGTTGCGTCGAGCTTCAGGGGCCGCACCGATTGCAGCAGATTGAGCAGGTCGCCGAGACTCTCAGGCAGACACCGGGCATCCGCCCCGAAGACGTGTTTTCGCACGATGAATCCGACGGGTTTGCGCGTCTGTACTATGGCCGATACCGCCGCCGCACTGATCCGAAGTCGGGCAAACGGCCAATGCCACCGGAGATGCGGGAGGATATCGATCTTCTGAGGCAGTTGGGAGACCCATCTGGTGAGCGCTTCTTCATCCGCGCGATGCCCGTCCGCATGCCGATGCTTGACGTGGGTGATCCGGACTGGGCCCTGGCAAACGTGCCGGCGACGTACTCTCTTCAAGTGGCTGTTTTTGAACCGAATGACGAGTTTTGGGAGTACAAAGAGGCCGCAGCTAAGTACTGTACGCTGCTCCGCGAGAAGGGGTACGAGGCTTACTACCATCATGGTGACGCAGCCAGCGTAGTGACGGTTGGGGCGTTTGGGCCCGATGCAGTGATTTCCAAGCTCGTTGGGCGAAGGTGGCAAACATACTACAGCAGCGAAGTCCTCGCGCTCCAACGCAACGAGCTGCTCAAATACAACCGCCTCAACGGCGCGGTTTATCGTGTGCGAGACGATACCGGGGCAATGGTGCCGGTGCCATCCCGGTTGGTCAAAATCCCACACAACGTGAAGGATGACTCGTGGTGAATCAGGCCGCCATTCTTGTGGCCACGACGAATCAGGGGAAGCTGCGCGAGGTGCGGGCGGTGCTGGCGGGCCTGCCGGTGTGTATCACAACGCTGGAGGACCATGCCGGCCTGCCCGAGCCGGTTGAGGATGCCGAGACGTTCGAGGGAAACGCTAGACGTAAGGCGTTGCACTATGCACGTTTGACGGATGGTTGGACGCTCGCTGATGACTCAGGTCTGGAGGTTGACGCATTGGGCGGTGAGCCCGGGGTCCGTTCCGCCCGCTATGCCGGGCCAGCCTGCAATGATGCGGCAAATAACGCCAGGCTCGTCCGAGAGCTTGCGGACGTTTCACAGGAGAAACGCACCGCCCGGTTTCGCTGCGTGATCGCCCTGGCGAGCCCGGAGGTGGTGCTGGCGACTGCATCGGGCGTTGTCGAGGGCATGATCATCGACGATGCCCGCGGCTCCGACGGTTTCGGGTATGACCCGCACTTCTTCGTGCCCGAGTACGGAATGACGACGGCCCAGATGCCGCCGGAACAGAAGAACCGCATCAGCCATCGGGGCAAGGCCCTGCGGGCCATCCGCCCAGAGATCGAGCGGCTACTCGCCGCCTTAGGCGTCGAGGCCCCCTGCGACTGAGGTATGGAGCGATTCGGAACGGTTCCCTGGTTGTGGGCGCCCACGGCGGTCGCTATAATTCCGTTTCTCGTTTGCGTGATCAGGGATTCGAACCGGAGCGGCGTCTGTTGCACTCGCCTCTTGTTCCCAGGCAGATGTTCTTCACGAAGGGCGCCGGCAGGCATCGCGAGGGCCTCCAGTCGTTCGAGGAAGCGCTCCGCGATGCGGGCATCGCCGGCATGAACTTGGTGCGCGTCAGCAGCATCTCCCCGCCGAATTGCAAGATCATCTCCCGTCAGAGAGGTCTCAGCCAGTTGACGCCGGGGCAGATTGTCTTCTGTGTGATGGCGGAGTGCCGGACGAACGAGCCGAACCGCCTCGCCGGTGCGGGCATCGGGCTTGCCGTTCCCACAGACAAGTCCAACCACGGGTACATCGCGGAATACCACGGTTTCGGCATGACCCAACGGATCTGCAGCGATTACGTCGAGGATATGGCGGCCACAATGCTGGCTACGACCCAAGGCATCGACCTGGACCCGGACAAGGCCTACAACGAGCGCAAAGAGATCTATCAGGCCAAGGGTCTGATCGTGCGGACGCGAGCGGTCGTTCAGACAATTGAAGGCGACAAGAACGGTCTGTGGACCACGGCCGTCGCCGCCGCTGTCTTCATTCTCTGACTCTTCATTCCCGGGATCGACGTAGTACCGATGGACGTGAACGAACACACACCCGACTCTCCCGGGCAGAGCTTCTGGCTCGACGGGCCGAGGATTGAACCCCTTGTGCTTTCCGGCAACGAAGCCGTCGCCGATATGATCGACAACGTCTTCGCCAAAAGCGGCTTTAACGCCCGGCGGCTTGCAGAGGGCGCGAGACTTTACGCTCGAATGCTGCAAACGGACACAACGGTCTGCATCACACTGGCCGGCGCGATGACGCCCATCGGAATGGGCGGTGTGTTCACTTCGCTGATTGAGAAGGGCTTTGTGGACTTCATCATCGCCACCGGCGCGAATGTCTTCCATGATCTGCAACGGGCGTTCGACTTTCCCATGGTGCAGGGGAGCCCGGACGTGGATGATAACGTCCTCGCTGAGGACGGCGTCGCCAGAATCTACGATGTTTTTATCCCCAATGACGACGAGCTGACAGGTGCCGATGCAATCGTTCACGACGCCGTCGCCCGCCTTGACACGGGGCATACATCCTCATCCGCCCTGCTGCATCACATGCTGGGCGAGCTCGTGTGGGAGAAGGGCCGCTACCCTGAGAAATCGATGGTCGCAGCCGCAGCGAATGCGGACGTGCCGATCTACACGTCGTCGCCGGGGGATTCGGCCATCGGTATGAACATGGCTGTTTCGCAGTTGCTGGCGGACCCGATCCGTAGCGATCCAATCCTCGACGTGATCGAGACGGCGGCCATCGTGCGCGACGCGAGCGCCAACGGCGTCGTCGAAATCGGCGGTGGATCACCCAAGAACTTCTACCTCCAGACGCAGCCAATGCTTCAGCAGATGTTGTTCGACAAGAGCAAGGGCGGCCACGACTACTGCCTGCAACTGACGACCGATCCGCCGCACTGGGGCGGTCTGTCCGGCGCGACGCCGTCGGAGGCGAGGAGTTGGAGGAAGATCCGAGACGCCGAGAAGAACAACGTCGTGGTGTACTCCTGCGCCTCGATTACGTTTCCACTGATCGCCCAGTACGTGCTTGCCAGGGTTAAACCACGGCCGCAGCGGCGACTGTACGGGCGGATCGGCGAGATGACGGATGAGCTGAGGAAGGTAGCCCGAGATAATCCCGCGCTGCGCAAGGAGCATCCCGAGCTGTTCAAAGAGGCGTGACGATCGCCGCGCCCCCCAGGATCCGCGCGACGATGGAGAATGTGCGCCACGGTTGGCAAGTCACTGCCTTGATCCGAACCCCGAGCACAAGCGAGGGATTGTTGCCCCGGGTCCTTTGAATGCATCAAGCGCATGTTGACCCGTCGCTATCGCTCCGGGATCTCGATTTGACATCGTTCAGACTGTGACCAGCTCGATTCGGAGGGGCTGGCCGTCGATTTTGACCTCCGTGCTGGCCGGCTCGCTTGAGGGGGAAGTCGCGGAGATTTCAATTGCCAGCGTTTCCTTCCGGATGTAGTCCCCGCACTGCTTGGCGGCGGCCGTCAACGCGGGCGAGTCGGTTATGAGACTCAGCGTGATTCGATCAGAGATGTCGAGGCCGGCCTGTTTGCGCAGGTTCTGCACGTTGCGAACGATGTCGCGGGCCAAGCCCTCGTTCTTCAGCTCGGGTGTGAGGCGCTTGTCCACCATGACAATGGTCTGACCGTTGGATGCGCCGGCCAGCTCATTCCCGTAAGACCGGATAGTCGTCAAATCCTCCGGATTGATCGGCGTTTCGTTACCCTCGATGGTTACAGTGACGGTCTCACCGCCGGCAATCGCACTTTCCACGGCCTTTCCGTCGAGCCTTGAGATCGCCTCGCGTACCGCGGCGGCATTCCGGCCGAACTTCGGACCGATGGTTTTCATGTTAGGTTCAACGATCACGCTGACCATGTCGTCGGCGCTCTTGCGCAGCGTCACCTTCTTGACATTCAACTCCTCGAGGAAGTGATCCTCTAACATCTCGACGGCTTTGCGCTCCGTATCGTTGCCCGGCACGATGATCAGCTCAGCAAGCGGCTGGCGTACTTTGAGCCTCGACTCCTTGCGCGCCGCCCGGCCCAGGGACACCAGCCGGATGCACGCCGCCACGTGATCGGATATGGACTCATCGATCAGGCCCTCGTCCGCTTCGGGGAAGGGCACGTGGTGAACACTGGCCGGGGCGTCGCCGTCCTGGGCAACGTTCAGGTTTTGATAGATCCTCTCAGCCATGAATGGAACAATCGGGGCGACCAGCCGGTTGAATGTGGTCAGGACCTGATACAGCGTGGCATAGGCCGCCCGCTTGTTGGCAGGCCAGCCCTGACCATAGAAACGCCGCCGCGACCGTCTTACGTACCAGGTGCTGAGCACTTCGATGAATCGCCTGGCCTCGGCGGCGAGCCGGGCCACGTCGAACGTACTGTATGACTCGTGCGCGACGCGGATCAGCCTGTGCAGGTCGGAGAGAATCCACCGATCGAGCAGCGATCGCTCCTGCGGTGTCGCCGAGTGTTCGCGCGGATCAAAATCGTCCACCCGCGCGAGATTGGAGAAGAACGCATAGACGTTCCACCAGGGCAGGATGACCTCGCGGCGGACCTCGTCGCAGTGCTTGGGGCCGAACAGCACGTTCCGTTCGGGCGATGTCGTCGCATAGAGCCAGCGCATCACATCGACGCCGATCTCTTCTGCGGCGTTATCAAAGTCAATGGCATTGCCCGCGGACTTGTGCATCGGCTTGCCCTCGTCGTCCATGACCAGACCGTGCCCTTTAAGAACCTTGAAGGGCGACCGGCCCACCATCATCGTCGACACGGCGAGCAGGGCGTAGAACCAGTTGCGGAACTGTCCCGGCAGGGCTTCGACGACGAAATCGGCCGGGAACCACTGCTCCCAGTACTTCTGATCGGAGAAGTAACCCACCGTAGACAGTGACACGATGCTGGCATCAAGCCAGGGATTGCCCACATCCTTGACTCGGGCGGCGTTATCGTCACCACATTGGGCGCAGCGGATCTTTACGGCATCGACCCATGGCCGGTGCGGTGTGTGCCCCTCGAACTGATCCCAGCCGCTGGTCGCCCGGGCTCTAAGCTCCTCGCGACTGCCGATCACCTCGAAGTGCCCGCACTCGTGGCACTCCCAGATCGGCAGCGCCAGACCCGCGTATCGCTTCTTCGAGATCATCCAGTCGCCCATGTTACGGAGCCAGTCCAGCTCGCGCTCGAGGCCCCACGACGGAATCCATTGGGCCTGTTTAGCCGACTCCATGATTTGATCGCGCCAGCTCATGTTGATGAACCATTCGTCCACCAGGCGGTAGACCAGCTCGTCCTGACATCGCCAGCAGTGCGGATAGCGATGGTAATATTGCTCCTGTGCGAACAGGACGTCCCGTTTGTCCATGTCCACCATGATCTCATCCGCCACCTGGTCGAAGCGCTTGCCCGCCAGGAATCCGAACTCCGGGCGGAACGTGCCGTCCTCAAACAGCGGTGCAATCTGCGGCAGACCCAAGTCCTTACCGAGATGATAATCCTCGCTGCCGCAGCCGGGGGCGATGTGCACGATCCCGGTTCCCTCCGATTCGGTGACCTCGTCCCAGGCAATCACGCGGTGTCCCGAAATCGCCTCCGCCGCTCCGTCCAGCATGTCGAACGGCCCGTCAAACGTCAGCCCCACCAGCGATTCACCCTGAACATCGTCGACAACCTCAAACGGGCCTTTGCTCTTAAACATGTCCTGGATTGACTTGAGACCCGGGATCGTCGAGGAATCCAGATCTTGAACGGGGTGCGCGCGCGGGTTCTCAAAGTTAGCTTTGCCGACATAGTAGTACGCGTCGCCCTGCTTGATCTTCACGTAGGTCATATCCTCTTTGACGGCGGCGGCCACGTTTGAGCTGAGCGTCCACGGCGTCGTGGTCCAGACAAGGAGATACTCGCCCGGTCGCTCGTGAAGCGGGAACTTGATGAATACGGAGGAATGGGGGATCTCGCGATAGCCCTCGTTCATTTCCATCTGGCTCAGGCCCGTGCCACACCTCGGGCACCAAGGCATCACGTCGACGCCCTTGTAGATCAGCCCCTTCTCGAAGCATGTTTTCAGAAAAGCCCAGATACCGTAGTTGTTCTCGTCCGACATCGTGTAGTAGGAGTTGTCCCAGTCCATCCAGTAGCCCAGGCGCTTGGATTGCTCGGTCTGGATGGCGGCGAACCTCCTTGCCCTGGCCATGCAGTCCTCGACGAACCGACCGATGCCGTAGATCTCGATGTCTTTCTTGTTCGTGAAGCCGTGCTGACGCTCGACCTCGACCTCGATCCAAAGTCCCTGACAATCGAAGCCGTTTTGATAGCGCAGCTCCCGGCCGATGGAAGCGTGGTAGCGCTGATAAATGTCCTTATACGTTCGGCCCCAGGCGTGATGGACGCCCATGGGATTGTTCGCCGTAATCGGGCCGTCAAGAAACGACCATTTCGGTTTGCCCTTGTTGATCTCACGGAGCTTGTCAAATGCCCGGGTTCGCTCCCAGAACGCAAGGATCTCACGTTCTTGGGCCGAAAAATCGGCCTTCGGATCAACCTTCTCGAACGTCATCGAACTCTCCTTGGGTGCTCGCAGAGCCGATCGGGTGAAATACCCGATACACTCGCAACGGCAAGAAAACGGCGAACATCGCCATCCCATTCAACTCCAGCCACTATAATCGGCATCGGCAGGAACGTGAATCGGACGTAACCCGCCTTTCCGCCCCGGATCGGGCACGACACGTCCGAGAACGTAGCAGAACGTAGCGCGGCGCTTCCCAGCCGACGCCGGTGGATCGGAACACGATCAGCAGTTTCTCAAGAGTGGGGCAACGTCCGACGATACGCCAATTGAGGCTGTTGGTCACCGCCCAAAGGGGTGGACAGCCTCATTCGCGGGAATCCCGGTATCGGCGAGCCAGGGTTCCCGTTTTTTTGTGTCCACCAAACCTGACCTCAAGCACGACGGCGGGGTACCTCCGCATGCCACGCGAGGTTTGCCCTCCCGTGTCTTGCCGAAGGATAGCACTGGCAGCGAGCTGCCGGTTTCACCCAGTATGTCGATACGTCAAAACGAAAACGCTCTAATCGTCGTTCGGTGCCGACTCAAATAAAGAGCGCTGGGCGGTCTCGAAGCTGAAGGAACGGAGGTTCTCCTCGAAACGACTGCCCTGTTCGTCGCTGGTGTCGATCTCGGCCGGCCGGAAGATGACCACACCGCTCCCCTCGCTACGAGCGGCACAGACCACCGATTGCGAGGACCGGCTTCGCTCCCAACCCAAAAGCGGTGTAATGCGCTGTTCAAGGAAGCTCACCGCCGTACCGATGACGACGAACCTGTCCGAGGAAAGAACGTACCCCACCTCCGTTTCAGGCGCGAGACCTTCCAGAACGGGGTGGTCTAATTCCGCGACTCGCGCCCGGCCTTGTATTCTGTCCGGCGAGTAGGTGTGGCCGACGCGGAATCCGAATCCCCTGGCGGCATCCGTCTCGAGCCAGAGGACGCCGCCTGAGCGAACCCAACGTCTGAGCTGTTCGCGCGCTTCGTCGCTGAGGTCGCCCTTCTTAAGGCGAATCCACAGCACCTGCTGTTCACCTATGTCGGTGAGAGCTTCAGAAAGTTCCTGCGCTGTGGTGATCTCGGCGAGTCGGTCCACGGATTTTGCCGGCTCTTTCTCGACCGGCGGCGGCTGGACGGTTTGCTGCTCGGTGCCGGGAATGTCCCGCCCCAGACAGAATAGACGGAGATTCAGCCAGAAACGGGCTCCGTCGTATTTGTCCAGATCTATGGATTTCCTGTCGATGACCCAGCCGTCTCCGTAGGAAACCATGGACATGAACGTGTCATCACTAGTGCGCAACAGCGGAATCACTTTCTCATGAGACAGGTTGCAGACAATGGTCGGATCCCTGCTCGGGATTTGGATCTCGACGCGGCGACAACCGGTGAGCAACGGGCACGACTCCACATCAACGGCTGGATCGCAGGTTGTGTCACGTCCCGCATGGTGGCGAACCGTAGAGAATCCAATGTCGAAAAAAGAGAGAACGTCGTTGTGGCCCCATAGGATACCCCCTTGAGAAACCCATTGCTGCAGTAGTTCGCGCTCCTCGCTGCTGAATCTGTCCACCGTGCATCCCTTCGTGACTTCCACGACATGCACGACGTCGGGGGCCTCCGCCAATACACGGACGGTGCCGGGCACCGTCAGGGTCATGATCTTGAGTTCTCTCTCGACACTGTCCGCCAGTTGATCGAACTCCGGTGGGAGCGTACCGCGGCCTTTCGCTTGACGCCACAGAGCGATCGCCTGCTCGATTTCGAGCCTCAAGGGCGTGTCGGGCACGGCCTCCAACATCTCCGAAGCCAATTCCAGCGCCTCGCTCGCCCGCTCATGGTCTGCCAGGCGCCGCCCCAGGTCGAACACGATCCTGTCCAGCCCTTGTGTATTGGGATACTGCTGCATCAGTTCCACAGCCGCACTCTTGCCCGCATCGAGGTACGGGCGTGCCATGGTGCGGAAGTAGTGCGCTTGTCCCGTGTAGGCCTTCGCCGCGTCGGCGACGAGGATCGCAAGCACTTCCGGGCGGTGGCGACTCTCCGAAAAATCGCGCAGAAAACTCTGGTATCGGAGAAGCTTCTCGTCATCGGGCTGCGGTGCCAATTCAATGGACAGAAAGGCGATCTCCTCGCTTCTAGTAGCGTTCGGGGCGAGTCTGAGTCCCTTCGCCAGCGCGTCTTGAGCAACGGTTTTGTCGGTTGCGCGGAGCCGCGCAGCCGCGTCGAAGTACAACTGGGGAGCTCCGGCCCTCATTTCGGGCGACTCGCTGCTGGTGCGATCAAGAACCGCGACAACGCCCGAGGCGTCACCACTCTCCAATCGGCGCGCAAGACACGCCAGCCGTTTGCGAGCGACCTCGGATTTCACGTCACGGTCGATCTCCACCGATGCGCTCAGCAGGAGTTCCGCGTGTTCGTACTTCGCAGCCTCGACGAATCGATCGGCGCGCCGTATGAGCGGTGGGGGCAATACCTTGACTGAGTCAGCCTGCAGTTTGATCCACTGCCGGATCCGGTCGACCGCAAGGGCTAATTCATTCCGTGAGGCGTTATCATCGGGTAATGCCAGTGACACAACCTTGCCAGCCAGCGAAGGGTCCCAGCGCAACATCTGCAAGGCCGGCTCGTCTTCCATGAGCCGCGAGGCTTCCTCCACCGGGCGTGCGGACAACAGGTCGATAAGCTCCTGCGCAAGCTGCTTGGGCTCGGCCCAGCGCAAGGCAAACCGGATACGGGCGATTGCCAGGTGCCGCACCATGACATCGGGCACGTCTCCCGGCACGAGCGCGGGAACCTCTGCCAGATCCGACCGGGCTTCCTCCTCCAGCGATTTATCCAGCCTGCACGCGGTTCGAAGAAGCTGTTTGACCTCTCCACTCACGTCGACGCGTGCCCGGGGCCGCCTGCGGTCACGCTGCGAGTCAGGCTTCGCGGAGGCATACTCGTTGATCTTTGCCAAGGCCAGCAGATAGGTTGCCCCAGCATGATCCGAATGCTCCTGAACGTACGGCGCGAGCACTCGCGATGCGTCGGCATACCGGCCGGTGCGGACAAACTCCCTTCCCTGACGGACCGCCGCTGGATCCATCAGCATAGCCCACACCGCCACGACGACGGCAACCACGGCGGCGGCGCCCGCTACGTAAATAGCGAGGCGGCGTTTGCGTCGGCGCGCGGCGGCCTTCGCGTGCTCAATTGCCGAGGCGAACGGTTCGACTTTCCCCAACGGACGCGATTCGGCCGAGCCTTCCGGTAAAATGGGCGTCGTCTCGGTCACCTTACCTGCCCACAACCATTCGATGATCTGTTCCGTCGTGTATGGTCCCGCTTGCTCGGCGCCTTCAATAGGCAGGTACCACATTGCGTCGGTCTCGTTCATCTTAAGCTTCCTTTGGACAGTGTTGCAGCATCCACAAACCTCCCATCCCCTCGTAACGAATCGACAATCCGGGGGATATTACATTGGCTTTCCTCCTCGTGGTGACCGGAAGTCCGCAAGAAACGTTGCCGATGCCATCAAGCCTTGCCGGATAAATGCCGGGCGGTCTCTCTGTCATTCATCGCTGCAACTCGCTCCGCTTCAATTCCCTGCACGCGGACTTGCCATAAAGCGGCTGCACGCCCGACCGGACCGTCCGTAGGACCGCAATCGAGCTAAACCATCATACTCCGGTGGACGAAACAATCCAGCATATCACAGCCCCAGGGCCGTGATTCTCCGGCGTTGGGATGGCTGATGATGTTTCTGGAATAGATTGAAGGTCATGGAAGACCTGTTCATGCCCAGTTTGTACTAGGTGCTCGAGCAATTGCCCGGGAAGACGGGATACACCCGATTGCAGGTTCAGCCAAGCGTTCAGAATGTCACCCGCCGAGGTCATCGCCATACTCCGCACGCTGCAAGTGTCAACGCTCAAGGACGGGGGCCGTTCCGATCCATGCGGCCGAGTACAGCCTTAGCGCAATTCAGGAGGATCGTCGAGGCGGTTGGCGTTGCGCACTGCACGATTCACGATCTACGTCGGACGTTCTGCACCGATCTTGCAAGGCTGAACGTGAATCAGATTGTCGTATAGGAGTTGGCCGGGCACGCGAGCGCGGCTACGACGGCGAAGTACTACCAGAACGCCGACAACGAGATGAAACGTGATGCAGTGGCACGTTTGACCGTGTCCGTTGGTTAAGCCTGTACAGGTTGGCGGAACTCCATGGGAATTGCACGCTGACCCGTGGCAACCTCGACAAGGAATCTCCTCAGGACCGACTGCTCGTCTTCCCAGTTGGAGAACGCTATCGGCGCGTAGGCGTCACGCTTCAGATCGACTGCATCGTAACTGTATCCGAGTGCCTTGCTCATAGCGACAAGGAGCTTCAGGAAAAGATCATCACAGCGACGCGCCCAAGCCTTGGACTCTTCTTCTGAGGTTCGATCGTACGGCGTGTTGAGTTGCTCCCGGTACGCCTTCCAGGCCGTAAGGGCTTCCTTCTCAGCCGCTGACGGCTTGGGTTTTCTAACAAGACGGATCCCCGAGAATTCCAAGTCGATCATGTTTAGCGCGCGAACATGTTCCGGCGACACTCTGGCACTCCCATTCCGCGTCGCCATGAGTGCCTGAAAGACACGCATTTTCCGGCCGCGCCTCTCGCGGTAGTGCTCCAGCCACTTCTGAACCTGGACCGCGATTAGCGGCGCAAGTAGGACCGCAACAATCATCATCCAAGTCGACATTGTCATGCGAGATGTCCTCCAACCCTGCGACCGTCCTACGACGAGTGCGTGTTGCGGTCGCTAGGGCCTACAAAAAACCGCTCTTTGACTGCCGGAGGAGGGACTCGAACCCTCACCCTGTTGCCAGGACGGGATTTTGAATCCCGCGCGTCTGCCAATTCCGCCACTCCGGCATCTGTTTTCTTGTCTATCTTACCGGTTCTTGTCGGTTCTCCGGTAATAATCGCATCTTCGCTGATCTCCCGGCGCTATTCTCGGGCACGAGTACGCACAACAATACGCTCAAATTCGACAGGATTATTTTCTCTCAGGGCCGCTCGAAGGTCAAGGTTCCAAACACGTGCGGCCCGAGTGAGCCGCCGAGAGACGGTTCTCGTCTCGGGTTGTTTGTAGCGTCGACTTTTCGCGATTTGGCTGGTATCCGCCGCCCTGACCGGCTGGTCGAACTGTGACGCGTGCGTGCACAGCTCCCACCGAGATTCCCCTGCTTTGCTACCTCGTCCGTGGGAACAGGGTCACGGGCGACGCATAATATCCCTAACATATTTCTAACATTTTTCTTGCCGTCGGGCTGATAATCGGTTATAGTGCCGCGTTCGGAGACGCGGTATGTCGCTATTAGTGACCGGCAGTATCGGGATCGACACGGTGACAACGCCGTACGGGTGTGTTGAGAACGTGCTCGGCGGATCGGCTGTATATTTCGCGTTCGCAGCCACCCAGTATGTCCCGGTGCGGCTGGTGGCCGTGGTTGGCGATGATTTCCCAAACGACTTCCGCCGGGTCTTGGAGTCACGAGACGTCGACCTTGCCGGCCTGGAGGTCCGCAAGGGCAGCAACACGTTCCGCTGGACCGGACGCTTTGTGGGCAACATGAATGAGGCCGAGACGGTCGACGTCGATCTCAACGTCCTGGCCGAAGAAGCCCCGAAGGTACCGCCGTCGTTCGCCGACAGCAAGACGGTCTTTTTGGCCAACACGCACCCGACGCTCCAGCGGGAGGTGCTCGCCCAGCTCGATTCCCCGGATCTGGCGGTTTGCGACTCGATGGACATTTGGATTACCACAGAGCGGGAATCACTGCTGGAGACGCTTCGCATGGTCACGGGCGTAATCGTCAATGACGGCGAGGCCAGGAAGCTCACCGATCGCGTCAATCTGATCGAAGCGGGTGAGGCGATTCTCGACCTAGGCCCCAAATTCGCCATGATCAAGAAGGGCGAACACGGCTCGCTGCTGGTGACAAACGATGGTGCCTTCGCCCTGCCGGCGTACCCCACTAAGCTCGTGCGCGATCCGACCGGCGCGGGCGACAGCTTCGCAGGTGGCGTCTTGGGCTATCTAACGGAGCAAGGCAAACAGGATACGGACACACTGCGGCGTGCGATGGTGCGCGGAACGGTGGCGTCGTCGTTTGCGATCGAGGATTTTTCGCTACGCAAGGTGCAGAACGTGCGCCGTAGGGAGATCAATCACCGGATCGATGAGTTAGTGAACATGCTGCGATTTGACTAGTCCGCGTGGAACCGCTAACACGCCGAGCCACGGGCTTTAGTCCGCGCGGACAATCGGGTACACGCGGCTTTGGGTCTTCGTTTCGCCAGTTGCGCGTGGAGGTTTGCGCAAGTGGCGCAGGGAACCTTCCGGACAAGAAGTATGTGACTGCGATCCATGCGACTGTTTGTAGCTATTGAGTTCAGTGATCGTGTGCGGTTGGCGTTGGGTAAGGTTCAGGCGAGTCTCGCGCCTAAGTGTGACGGCGTCCGTTGGGTTCCGCCGGAGCAGGTGCATCTGACGGCGAAGTTTCTCGGTGAGGTGCCGGACCGGGACGTGAGCCGGGTTGCGGAGGCCGTCGCACGTGCAGCCGCCAAAGCAGTGCCTTGTAACATGGATATCTCCGGCTGCGGTTGTTTCCCGCCGCGCGGAGGGGTGCGGATCGTATGGGCCGGTGGGAGCGAGAAGACCGGCTCGTTGGCACAATGCGTCGAGTTAGTCGAAGGCGAATTGGAGGCGTTAGGGTTTCACAAAGAACGCAGGCCGTTTTCGCCGCACATTACGATCGGCCGCGTTCGGGATGACCGCTCCGGCGGCCGGCTCCGCAGTACGGTCGAGGCGCACACGTTCCCTTCCCTGGAGGAAGAGATTTCATCGATAACTCTGATGTCATCGGTCTTATCGCCGAAGGGACCGACGTACACACCGGTTAGCAGAACGAAACTCGGCTGAGCCTGGCGCGACGCCGGATGAGAGATCTCGGATGAGAGTCATCATGAACGACAACAAAGCCAAGCGGGAAGAAGCGCTCGAGCGAGCACTGCAGCAAATAGAGAAGGCCTATGGCAAAGGCGCGATCATGCAGATGGACAAGATGGACGCCGACGTCGAGGGCATATCCACCGGCGCGCTCTCACTCGACCTGGCGCTCGGCGGGAAGGGATTGCCGCGCGGTCGGGTCATCGAGCTGTTCGGTCCGGAAGCATCGGGCAAGACCACCCTCGCGCTGCACGTCGCCGCAGCCGCGCAGCGACAGGATGGCATCGCAGCCGTTGTCGATGCCGAGCACGCTCTGAATCCTACCTGGGCCAAGAAGTGCGGCGTCAACCTCGAGAAGCTGCTCGTCAGTCAGCCTGAATCGGGCGAGGAGGCCCTCGAAATTACGGAGATGCTCGTCCGCAGCGGCTCGGTCGACGTTGTAATCATCGACTCGGTGGCCGCTTTGATCCCACGCGCCGAAATCGAGGGCGAGATGGGTGACACGCATGTGGCACTCCAAGCCCGGCTGATGAGCCAGGCGCTTCGCAAGCTCACCGCTGCCATCGGCAAGAGCAAAACCATAGTCGTGTTCATCAATCAGATACGCATGAGGATCGGCGTGATGTTCGGCAACCCGGAGACGACTCCGGGCGGACGGGCGCTGAAGTTCTACTCATCGATCCGGCTGGACATCCGCCGCATCGGCTCGATCAAGGAAGCCGACACGATCACGGGCAGTCGCGTACGCGTGAAGGTGGTAAAGAACAAGGTGGCCGCACCATTCCGCGAGGCCGAACTCGACATCATGTTCGACGGCGGTATCAGCGCCGAAGGTGACCTTCTGGACCTTGCGATCGCGGATCAGATCGTCGCAAAGAGCGGTGCCTGGTTCAGCTACAAAGACGTCCGCCTCGGGCAAGGACGCGAGAACGTCAAACAGTTCCTGCGCGAGAATCCCAACTTGTTCGAGGAACTCAAAGCAGCCATAGTTGCCAAGAGATCACCGCGAGTTGACGCATCCGACGACGAGAAACCGTTGCGGGTATCCGCAGCCGCCACGCCGAAGCGCAAGCGAGCGTAGCGCGGTGTCCAAAGATCCGCGCTGTGCTCTGCACTCTCCGCGCTTTCAGTGATAGTAGAGTCGAGATGTGGCGCGGTGGTGGCAAGCAGTTCCGTTTCCACATTCCGCCCGATCGGACGAACCGTCACCGACTCTCGTAGCGGCTGGTACATAATTCGGGGGCAGGTCAGTAACATGTTCATTATGAACGTGTTTCTTTGATGTCCCACGCACGCTGCTATAGAAGGTCTCGGAAATGACAACGCTCCTGGGCATTGAAACATCCTGCGACGAGACGTCGGCGGCAATTGTCGCCGACGGCAAGGACGTGCGCAGCAATATCGTCGCCTCGCAGGTGGAAGTGCACCGCAAGTACGGCGGGGTCGTGCCGGAGATCGCCTCGCGGGCGCACATCGAATGCCTTGATGCTGTGATCGAGGAGGCGTTTGAGATCGCCGCATGTGCGTACGCCAACATCGACGCGATTGCGGTCACCAATCGACCGGGGCTGGTCGGAGCGCTGTTGATCGGGGTGACAGCCGCCAAGACATTGAGCTGGGTGTGGGGCAAGCCGCTGGTCGCTATCGACCACATCGAGGCACACGCCTGCAGTGCCGCGATCGAGCTGGATGAGCCGCCGTGGCCGGCCGTCAGTCTCATCGCCTCCGGAGGACACACGTCACTTTTTCGCATCGACGATCCCACCTCGATTGCGCTGCTCGGCGCAACCACGGACGACGCCGCCGGTGAGGCTTTTGACAAGGTGGCGGCGATCCTCGGACTAAGCTACCCCGGCGGTCCTCAGATCGAGCGGATCGCCCAAGATGGAGACCCAAAAGCGATTGACTTCCCGCGAACGATGCTCGCACCGGACTCCCTCGACTTCTCGTTTTCGGGGATCAAGACGGCCGTGCTCTACCACGTTCACGGTCACGGTCGGACCAGCGGCGGATTGGAGAAACTGTCCCGTCAAGACATCGCGGACATTGCAGCCAGTTTCCAGCAGGCCGTCATCGATGTCCTGGTCCGCAAGACGATGCTGGCGATCCGACACAGTGGACTTTCGACGGTCGTGCTGGGCGGCGGCGTAGCCGCCAACCGCGCGTTGCGTAATGCATTGGCGGTCGCGTGCGACGAACGGGATCTTCAATTCCACGCCGCCAAGATGGACTATTGCACGGACAATGCTGCGATGATCGCCGCCCTCGGCCACCACCACCTTGTCAATGGCGACGTAGCCGATCTTGACCTCGACACCTATGCCACCGGAGCGGTTCCAAGGAAATAGGACAAAGGGGTATCCCCTTAGCTCCAGCAGCCCCAATATGATGTGGTATGGAGCTGATTTGGCAGGCGATGCGTTGCAGGTATGGCGGAGTAGAGCCTTGACAGCTGGTGCTCCGATTCACTCGAAGCTGTGAGTCAAGCAGTTGAAAAGCCGATCCTTTTTAGGAACATGGAGATCCACGATCAAGGAGGATCGGCATGAAAAAGTGGATTGTTCGGCTGGAGGCCGAGGAACGGGAACGGTTGCGACAACTGGTTCGGGGCGTCAAGACCGCGGCGTACAAGATCCGTCGCGCGAACGTACTATTGGCGGTGGACGAGTCGGAGGACGGAGCGAGCCTTCCGGACGCGCGAGGCCCGCTGCTATGGGTGTGCTTCCCGGGCCATCGCCCTCGTAGCCTGCGGCGCGGTCGACGCACACATTGACGTGAGATCTCGCTTGACTCCGGAGAGCTTCCTCGCCGAAGATGTCCCGGTAGTCGTTGAATTTGTTTGAGGGGTATCCATCGTTTACGCCACCGCCTGGCTGCTGTCAACAGCACGGTTCTCCAACGCCGCCACCAACATGTGCAC